>Ga0136620_10001406_pt1 | contig 11403 bp, 9 predicted proteins | sample AntDrymUQ4162106_2_FD_104806 | JGI IMG/M metagenome (GOLD analysis project Ga0136620, IMG submission 104806) | Polar desert sand microbial communities from Dry Valleys, Antarctica - metaG UQ416 (21.06) | ecosystem: Environmental > Terrestrial > Soil > Desert | place: Antarctica: Dry Valley... | reverse complement strand
GTCGTGCAGCGGCCGGTGCCAGAGCAGGAACCCTTCGCCGACGACGGCCCAGAGCCAGAGGGGCCAGAGCGGCAATCGCAGCGCCACGCCGCGGCGGGCAAGCGCGACGGTGGCGGCGAGCCCGAGCGGCGCGAGCCAGAAGAGCGCGTTTCGCGTCCGGGGATCGATCAGGTGCCCGAGGTGCTCGGCGTTGTCCCGGAGGCCCGGCCCGGGGACGTCGCGTGCGGCTCCGTGGTAGGACACGGCTCCGTGCCACAGCCCCTCGAGCTGGCCGAGGTGGCCGAGCAGGAAGGCGAGGGTGGCCGCGGCTGCGCCCGCGCCCGCCAGGGCGAGATCGCGGCGAGCCGGGGGACGGACGAGCGCGAGGGCGACCAGCGGGACCGCGACGGTGAGGGCGCTCAGCTTCACCGAGACGGCGGCGACGAAGAGCACCCCCGCGGCGGCTGCGAGGACGGGGGAGCCGCGGGGACGGGTGACCGCTGCGAGCAGGCAGGCCAGCGAGAACAGCGCGAGCACGAGGGCGGGCAGGTCGGCCGACACCCGGCTCGCGAAGGCAGGGTAGGGATGGGCGACGGCCAGCAGGGCGGCGGCCGCCAGGCCGGCCACCGGCCCCGCGACGAGGCGGCCCACGAGGAAGGTCGCGACGCAGCCGGCCAGGGCGAGGGCGATGACCTCGGCCCGGACGCCGTCGAGCGACCCGCCGGTGACGGCATCGCCGGCCGCAAGCAGGTAGTAGAAGCCCGGCGGCTGCGGGGTGAAGATCTCGGAGCCGAGCTCCTGCCCGCCGCGGAGGGCGTCGACGGCCGCGAGATACGATCCCTCGTCGTAGTCGGCCGGGATCGCTAGACCCTGTGCGAAGAGGGCGCCGGCCGCCAGCAGCACCGCGCCGAGGAGGACGAGCTCGATGACCACCTCTCGCCTCGCCCGCATCGGAACATGTTAGGGGCCTCCCTGGAGCGCGCCTTTGGCGCGCTCTGCCTGGGGAAGCCGCGGTTCTGGTCGCGTGGCATGGGCCTCGCGCTCGCGTTGTACGGGCTGTTTGCGCTCACGTTTGCGTCGTTTCGCGTCGCGAACGACGGGCTCGTCTACTACGACTTCCTGCGCCGCTTCCTCGGGGAGGACGTCGCTCCGGCGGGCTACGCCTACCAGTTCGGCGTCGCGTTCTTCAACGCCCCCTTCTACGTGGCCGCGCGCGCGGTCGACGCGGCGGTGGGGCCGGCCACGGTGCTGGGCGCGCCGCTTCGCGAGGTGTCGATCGGAGTCGCCTCGAACGCCGCGCTCGTGCTGACGCTCTGGCTCGGCTGGCGGCTCCTGCGGCGGCTGGAGCTGCCCTCGGGCCCCGCCGTCCTGCTGCTCGCGGTCTTCGGCTCGCCCCTCTTCTACTACACGGCGTTCCAGCCCTCGTACAAGCATGCGGTCGACGCGCTGGCGCTGACCGCGGCCGCGTGGCTCCTGCTGCGCGCCCTGGAGGGGCCGTCCACGCGGGTTCTAGTAGCGCTCGGCGCCTGCCTCGCCTTCCTCGTCTCGCTCCGCTACGCGAACGTCGCGCTCGTGCCGGGGATGCTGCTCCCGTTTGCGCTCGAGCGCGAGTGGGGCGCGGTCCGGCGCGTGGCCGTCGCGCTCGTCGTAGTCGGCGGCGTCATGTTCGCGCTGCCGCCGGCCCGTGACATCCCCTTCGAGCGGCGCGAGGAGACGAGCGCCACCGCCGTCGCCCCGCGGGTGCTCGCCGCGGGCCTCGGGATCTCGGATCCCTGCCCCGACCGGCCGAAGTACCGCATCGACTGGTCGCAGTGCCTGCGGAACAAGCTCGGGGTCCGCTTCGACCTGCCCGCACCCGCACGGATGCTCTTCAGCGTCCGTCGGGGGCTCTTCCTCTGGACGCCGCTGACCGCCTTCGCCGCGGTCGGGTTCCTGCTGCTGGCCTCGGCCCGCCCGGAGCGCCGTCGCTTCCTGCTCGGGCTCGGTGTCTCCGCAGCCTCGCTCGTCGCCATCCACGCGCTCTGGGGCGATTTCTGGACGAACGGCTTCTCGTTCTCGCAGCGCTTCCTCGCGGCGCTCTTTCCGGTCTACCTGCTCGGCGCCGCCGAGCTCGTGCGGCGCTGGCGGGTTGGCGCCGTCGCGGTGCTGACGCTGTGTGCGGCCTTCTCGCTCTACGCCGGCTTCAACCACTTCATCGGCTACCGGGGGATCTCCGAGCGAGACGGCCTCGGCGAGGTGGTGACAACCGACGGCGACCGGGGCGTCGGCGAGACGATCCGCGTGATCGTGCGGCGGGCGGGCGAGCGGTGGGGGCTTCGCTAGCGCGGGAGGGGTCGCGTCAGCCGCGGCTCGCGGCGCACACGTACGTGAAGCGGAGCCGCAGCAGCGCTCGCGCGAGCGGGCCCGACCGCTCGGCCAGCTCGAGCGCGGCCGCGAGCGGCCCCGGCAGGGCTCGCGTCTGGGGCGCGAAGAACGGCCTCAGCTCGAGCCGGCGGAAGCCGGCCTGCGCCAGATCACGCTGCACGTCCTCGACTCGGTACTGCCTCGGGTTGAGGTCGAAGACGAGCTTCCGCTCCGTGAACGAGGCCACGTGGCGGAAGAACGCGACCCGGTCCCGCGCGTAGTAGATCGCCCGGAAGCAGGTCGCGGCGGCCACGGGTCCCGCCGGCGCGTACGTGTTCAGGTCTCCGAGCGTGACCCGCGCGCGGGCTCCGAGCCGGTGGCGCCCTGCCGCGACCATCTCCGGGCTCAGGTCGACCCCCTGGTAGCGCAGACCGCGCGCGAGCAACGGCTCGGCGAGGCCGGCGTCGCCGCAGGCGAGATCGAGCACGGACTCGCCGGCCTCGAGCCTCGGCCCCAGCCCGACGACCAGGTCGGCGCGGCGCGCCAGGTAACGCGCTGGGTCGGCGTAGGCCTCCTCCGTCCACCGCTCTGCCTGCGGCCCGTACTTCTCGGTGGTCATCGCAGGGCGAGCAGCCGCTCGGGGTGCTTGCGGACAAAGCGGGCGACGCTCCGCCAGTGCCAGAGCGTCCGCCGGGTCAGGAAGCTCCGATCGGTGAGCGCGTCCCAGCGGTGGCGGACGACGGCCTCGGGCACGTACCAGCGCTCCCAGCCTGCCTTCGCGGCCCGGTAGCAGAGGTCGATCTCCTCGCCGTACATCCGGAAGCCCCCGTCGTAGCCCCCGAGCTCGTCGAGCATCTCCCGGCGCAGAAGGAGCGAACCGCCGAGCATCCAGTCGGCCAGCACGGGCTCGGTCGGCCGCTCTTCGAGCCCGTAGTGGGCCCGCTGCCGCTCGAGCGGGGGGAAGAGGAGCCGGAGGGGCGTACGTCTGACAAGCGTGCCGGCGACCGTCGGGAAGCGGCGCCGCGACGGTTGGGGCGAGCCGTCGGGGTCGAGCAGCCTCGGCGCCGCGACGCCGCAGCGCGGGTGGGCCTCCGCGAAGCGCGCGAGCGTCGAGACGGCGCCCGGCTCCGGCACGGCGTCGGGGTTCGAGACCATGACCAAGCGCCCGCTCGTCCGCGCGATCGCGACGTTGAGGTTTGCCGCGTAGCCGAGCGGCCTTGTGTTCTCGACCAGGATCACTCCCGGCGGCACCTCGCCGACACTGCCCGGGACGTTCGAGACGAGGACGGCCTCGTCCACCTGCGGGAGCAGTGCGGGCAGCGACTCGGCGAGCTCCGCCGCGTGTCCGTGCGAGACGACGACTGCCGAGATCCTCACAGCCCGAGCACCTCCCGGTAGGCCGCGACGGTCTTGCGCGCGGTCTCGGCCCAGCTGAACATCTTCGCGCGCTCGAAGCCCGCGGCGCGCAGCCGCTCCCGCTCGGCGATCGCCCGCTCGATCGTCGCCGCGAGGTCGTCATTCGCCGCATAGAGCGCCGCATCACCGGCGACCTCGCAGAGCGCGGCGTCGGGGCCGGCCACGACGGGAGTGCCGCTCGCCAGCGCCTCGAGCACCGGCAGGCCGAACCCCTCGAAGCGCGAGGGCAAGACGAGGCATGCGGCGCCGCGGTACAGCTCCGCCAGCTCGGGCTTCGAGACGTACCCTCGCAGGTCGGCTCCCCGCCGCTCGAGCTCCTGGGCGAGGGCCTTGTCCTTGCGCGGCCCGACGACCACGAGTTGCCGGCCGAGCGTCGCGGCGGCGCTCGCGGCCGCGAGGGGATCCTTGCGCGCCTGGATCGCCCCGACGAACAGGAGGTACCCGTCCTCGTGCGGGACCCCCGGGCCGAACGCCGGGTCGACCCCGTTCGGTGTCACGACGATCCGACCGGGTGGGATGCCGTACAGCTCGACCAGATCCCGCTTCGTCCGCTCGGAGACGGCGAGCACCCGCGCGGCCCGCCGGGCCGACCGCGGGACGGCGAGGCGAAAGGTCAGGCGGTCGAGGCGGCCCATCAAACCCGGGTCGCGCTCGAAGGAGAGGTCGTGCACGGTGACCACGGCCGGGCACGGGCAGCGCAGTGGCAGCGCATGCTGGAAGTGGGCGAGCGCCGGCCGCAGACGGGCGAGGAGCCGCGGCAGCGACCAGGCCATCCGGAGCTCCTGGACGTGCGCGGGCAGGTGGACCGGCTCGACCCCCGCCGGCACCAGCCCGGGGTGGCGGGTGACGGCTGCGAGTCGGAACGCTCCGGCAGCAGCCTTGGGCAGCTCGCGGAGGAGATTCTCGACGTACGTCTCGTCCCCGGTTCGCTGGCGGCCGAGCACGTCGGCGTCCACCACCACGAGCGGCGCGCTCATGCAGCCAGCTCCCGGTAGACGTCGACCGTGGCCCGTGCCGTCGCGGCCCAGTCGAAGTCTCGGGCCCGTGCCAGGCCCGCTCGACGCAGGCGGTCGCGGGAGGCCACGGCGCGCTCGATTCCCGCCGCGATCGACCCCGGCTCGAGCGGGTCGACGAGCACCGCCGCGCCGCCCGCGACCTCCTCGAGGGCGCCGCCGGCGCTCGTGACGACCGGCGTCCCGCAGGCCATCGCCTCCACGAGGGGAAGCCCGAAGCCCTCGTAGAGCGACGGGTAGGCAACGCAGGCCGCACCCCGGTAGAGCCCGGCGAGCGCCTCGTCGGACTGCTCGCCGAGCCAGCGGACGCGATCGCCGCCGAGCCGGACGCGGCCCCAGCCTCGCGCGCCGGCCACCCGGAGCTCCACCCCGAGCCGCTCGGTCGCGACCACCAGTCGCTCCAGGTTCTTGCGCGGCTCGAGCGTCGCGACGGTCAGGACGTAGTCGCCGCGAGCCGAGGGCCCGGCGGGCGAGAACGGCTCGCCGACCCCGTTCGGGATTACCCGCACCTTGCGCTCCGGCACGCGGAGCAGCTCGACGAGCTCGCGCTTCGTGAACTCCGACACGGCGATCAGGAGCTCGGCCGCCCCGGCCACCCGTGGGACGGTGACGCGGCTGTAGGCGCGCGTCCAGCGGTTGAACGTCCCCGGGTGGCGCAGGACGGCCAGGTCGTGAACCGTAACGACGAGCGGCACCTCACCCCCGAGCGGAGCTCTGAAGGTCGGGCAGTGGAGCAGGTCGATCTCGGCCTGCGCCGCCGTCTCCGGGAGCCAGGCGGGGTACCAGATCACGTCGCGCGCCGCCGCGGCGAGCCTTCCGCTCCCACCCCAGCCGAGCCGGACGTAGTCGACCGGAGCATGCTCGAGGAGGCCGTTGACGTAGCGCGCCGTCCCCGCCCGCGTCTGGGCGAGCGCCGCCACGTCCAGACCGACCCGCAGCCGGTCAGAGACCGGCATACGCCTCCTCGTAGCCCCGGAGTAGGACGCGGCCCGTCCCGTCCCAGCTGAAGCGCGCGGCGTGGGCAAGGCCGCGCGGGACGAGCTCACCCCGTTCCCGCAGGGCCCGCTCGATCCCGGCCGCGATCGCCGCGGCGTCCTCGGGGTCGACCCGAACGGCCGCATTCCCGCTGGCCTCGTCGAGCGAGGGGTGTGAGGAGACCACGCACGGAACGCCGCTCGCCATCGCCTCGAGCACCGGGATTCCGAACCCCTCGAAGCGCGACGGAAAGACGAACGCCGCGGCCCCGCGGTAGAGGCGCGCGAGCTCCCCGTTCTCGACGAATCCCAGGCGCCGGATGCCCGGGCGGTCGAGGAGCGGCTGCGGCCCCCAACCCTCGCCGCCCGCGACCGCGAGTGAGAGCGTCCCCGCGAGCAGCCGGTGAGCCTCGACAAGCGTCTCGAGGTTCTTTCGGGGCTCGAGGGTCGAGACGGTGAGGGCATACGGCCCGTCGAGCTCGGCGCGATCCCCGTCCGGGCCGAACGCCTCCCCGACCCCCGGATAGGCCACCCGCAGCCGCTCCGGCTCGACGCCGAGCCGCTCCCGCACGTCCCGGGCCGTCGCCTCGGAGTTGCAGAAGAGGAGGTGACAGGTGCGGGCAGCGTTCGCGTACTTCGCCCCGTGCATGCGGCGAGTCCGGGGCGTCGCCCACTCCGGGAACCGAAGCGGTACGAGGTCGTGCACCGTCGTCGCGCGGACCCCGCCCCGCTGCGGCGGGTACATCCAATCCGAGAAGTGCAGGACGTCGACCGGGCCGAGGAATCGCTCCAGGGCCGGTCGCCCGAGCCGGCTCCACGCCTGCCGCCAGTGGTGTGCGAACGGCAGGAACCGGAGCGAGAGCGAGATCGGGATCCCGGCCAGCGCCTGCGGGATTGCCCGGAGTCCCTGCGGGCTCGTCGGTGCGAAGGCGACGAGCTCGTGATCCGAGCCCGCTGCGCGCGCGAGCCCGGCGATCGAGCCCCGGATGTAGTTGCCGATCCCCGTCCGCGGGTGCGAGAGCGGAGAGACGTCGAAAGCGATCCTCACCCCGGCGGCGCGTACGAGAAGCGGTTGAAGTGGATCCCCAGCACGCGCGCGTCCTGACTCTTGCCACCGGTCACGACCGCCGGAATCGCGGTCGGGGAGATCTCGAAGCGGGCGACGCACGTTCCGCCGCTCGCCTCGAGCGGGACGCGGAGCACGCGCGCGCCCACCGGCTGCACCTGCACCCGGGCGACCCGCCGGCCTCGAACCGACGCCGTCACCGTCTGCGCGCGTTCGAACAGGCCAGGGTCGCTCTGGAGCAGCACGGTGAGCACCCCGCCTCCGCAGGCCAGGCGGGTGTAGGTCACGCTCGGCCCGGACCACGTGTCCTGCGGGTAGAGCCCCTCGACCCGTGAGACCTGCCGCAGCGCCCCGTCCACCCTGTACAGGAGCACGCCCTTGTGCACGTCTCGCGCGACCACGCTCCCCTGGAGCGCCACCGAGCCGTCGGCGAGCGCGTAGCGTGCCCGGACGGAGCGGCCTCCGGCGAGTAGCAGCCCCGTCCGGCGATCCAGGGAGACCGGGGTCTCGGCCACCCCGGCCGAGAAGCGCGGCGCGAGGTCGTAGACGGTGCGGACGCTGCGGTTGAAGATCTCGTTCTCCCAGATCACCTGTCGCTCGGTGTTCCCGGACCAGATCGCCACGACGTCGGCGTCCCGCCCGACGGCACGGTCGATCCAGTCGCGGTGCGGGTTCGTGATCCCGGCGAAGAGGGCTCCGAGCGCCGCGGCCCGGTGCTTGCCCTCGACGGGCTTGTAGGAGGCGACGAAGTACAGGAGCACGAGCGCGGGCAGCGCGAGGGCGTAGCGGCGCGGGCAGAAGTAGAGCACGAGCGCCGCCGCGGCCGACCCGAGCATCACCACGGCCGGCAGCTCGTCGAGCGTGAAGGGTGAAGGGTGGAGCGACCAGACCGGCAGGATCGCGAGCGTGTCCGAGACCGCGTTCAGGTTGATCAGCGTGTGGTAGGGGAGCACGCCCGGCAGCACCGCGGCGACGATCGCAGCGGCCGCCACCAGCCCCGGTGGCCTCGGCAGGCCCTGGTCGATCCAGACGAGGAGCGCGATCAGGAAGAGCGGGGCGACGTAGAACATGTTCCGCTCCTCGATCCGCAGGGACTCGACCGAGGCGAAGGCCGCCACCTCGAGCACGAGCCAGAACGCGAGCGGCACAGCGGCGGCCACGAAGACCCGCGCGGGGTACGGCAGGCGCCCCCCCAGGCCCGCGAGCACGATCAGCGCGGCGAACGGGAGGATCCCGAGCGACAGGTCGAGCTCGGCGACGTGGTAGAGGAACCAGCGGGAGACGTCGGAGACCTCGAAGTGGCGCTCGCTCGCCACCTGGTAGGCGCCGAGCACGCCGAGCGGAGACGCCCCGCGCGCCGCCTGGACGACCACGACGAGCAACGCTCCGGCGCCGACGAGGACGTAGAGGAGGCGGTACCGGCGCCAGGCTGCCCGTCCCGCGAGCAGGAGCGGCGCCGTCAGGACCGCGGGAACGAGCGCGATCGCCTGTGCGCGGGTGAGGAACGCCACGCCGCAGAGGCCGAGGAGGAGCAGCGTCCTCACCGGCGTCGGCCGCTCGAGCCAGAGCACGAGCGCGAGCGCGGCACAGAGGAAGAGCGGATAGAAGGCGTTCTCGGTCATGAGGACGCCCGTGTAGACCATCGACGGCACCGAGACGGTGAGCACCGCGGCGAGCAGCGAAAGCCCAGGCCCGAGCAGCCGCCGCGCGAGGAGGTACGCGGGCACGGCCGCGAGCGACATCACGAGCGCGTTGATCGCCTTCGCGGCGGCGTAGGCGTCCGGGACCGCGGCGAAGAGGGCCCAGGCGGGCGCGATCAGGACGGGGTAGACGATCCCGTAGGCGGCGGTCGCATGGTCACGGACGAGGAACCGGCCACCGTCGGCGAAGCTCTTCGCGAGCTCCGAGTAGATCAGCTCGTCGACGAAGATCCACGGCGCGACGATCCGGCGACCGAGCCCGTAGCGAAGGAGCGTCGACACCGCGACGAGCCCGGTGAGCCACGCCCAGGCCGGAACCGCGCGCACGAGCGGCAGCGCGAGCACCCGCGGGCGCCGGGCCGTCGCGGCCCTACCGGCCAAGGCCGATCTCGCCCAGCCGGCGGCCGAGCTCGGCGACCTCGGGGTCGGTCGGCTCGATCCCGATTTCGGAAGCCGCTCGCGCCACGTCCGAGGCGACGGCCTCGGCGACGGCGGCCCCGCCGGCTGCCTGCTCGAGCGCCGCGGCGTACGCCTCCGCGACCCGTTCGAGGTCGTGTTCGGCGAGGGCGGTCGCGCGGGCTGCACTCCCCATCGCCGCGCGGGTCTCGGGGCTCCGCGCCAGGAGCTCCAGTGCTGCCTCGAGCAGCTCGGTCTCCGACTCGTCGACCGGCACCTTCACGGCCGCGGCCCCCGGCAGCTCGGCGAACCAGCCCACCTCGCTGACGACGAGCGGCTTGCCCAGGGAGAGCGCCCGGATCGCGGTTCCCGACGTCTCCCCCATCGTCGGGGCCCGGAGGTTGACGCACACGTCGCAGGCCGCCATCAGCGCCCAGAGCCTGGCCCCGTCCACGTAGGCCTCTCGCTGGACCGAGTCCCCGAGCTGCAGGCGCTCCAGCCGCCGGTCGAGGTCGAAGCGCGGCGCGACCGCCCCGACGAGGAGGAGCCGCGCGGCCGGTCGGCGACGGTGCAGGCTCGCAAAGGCATCGAGCAGCTGCGGGATGCGCTTGCTCGCGTTCAGGTTCCCGAAGCAGCCGACCAGGGGGGCCCCGCCGACGTCCGCAGCGGGCACTGCGGGCGGCTCCCAGGCGGGGTGCGGGATCCGCCAGATTGGCCGCTCGAAGCCCGCCGCCCGAGCCAGGCCCTCGACGTAGCGCGAGTGCACGACCAGGCCGGTGGCGAGCTCGAGCACGCCGCCCGCGAGCGGGAAGTCCTCCGGCCTCGTCTCCCAGAGCGGGGGGATCCGGTTGTCGAGCACCGCGTAGCCGAGCAGCCGCCCGACCAGGCCGTGCTCCTGCTCGAGCGCGTCCAGGTACCCGGCCGAGTCGCCGCGGGCGAGCGTCAGCCCCGAGACGAGGTGGTGGAGGACGAACTCGTGCAGCACGACCACTCCGGGCCGCCGGCGCAGCGCGTCGACGATCCAGCCGTGCGCCTCGGGGTCGTTGCCGACGTGGTAGAGAGCGACGTCCCCACGCGGTCGGGAGCGGAAACGACCAGGGCGGGCGATCTCGACCTCGACCCGGCGTGCGAGCGCGGGCAGCAGCAGGGCGCTGTAGTCGGCGATCCCCGAGCGCGAGGGAGGCAGCGGCGAGTGGTAGGCGACCTTCACGACAGGAGGCGGTCGACACAGGCGTCCCACGTGACCCGCTCGGCCAGCACCTTGCCGGCTCGCCCCCAGGCCGCGGCCTCCCGCGGGTGCGCGGCGAGCCATGCCGCCGCGCGCGCAAGCTCGTCCGCCCGCGGCGAGACGACGAGCCCCGTCCGCCGATCGCCCACCAGCTCGAGCGGCCCGCCGGCGTCGGTCGTCGTCAGAACGGGCTTCTCGGAGAGGAAGGCCTCGTAGGGAACCATCCCGAAATCCTCGTCGATCGGCGCGTAGTAGACGCCGAGGCAGCTCGCGTAGAGGTCCGCGAGGGCTTCGTCTGACACCCGGCCGGCGAAGACGGCCCTGCCGTCCAGCCGGTGCTCCCGCGCGAGCCGCTCGAGGCGCTCCCGATCCGGGCCCTCCCCGACGATCACGCAGCGAAGCTCGCCCTCGACCGCGACCGCCTCGAGCAGCAGGTCGATCCGCTTCGCACGGTCGAGGCGATTGACGGAGAGGATGAACCCCTCCGACTCGGCGGTGTGAAAGGGCAGCGGCGCGGGAGGATGCGGCAGCACCTCCGCCGCGATGCCGGTCGAGCGCTCGAGGCGCCCGGCGACGTTCTGCGAGGTGGCGAACACCTTGCGCGCCTCTCCGAGGGCAACCCGGTCGAGCCGCTGCACCGCCCGGCGGGTGGCTCGCTCCTCCGGCGACTCGCCGAACTGGCCGAGGGCGGTGCGATCGAGCTCGTACGCCTGGCGGAACTGGTGCAGCACCCAGGCGACCTTGTTCGGGTGCCGGACGCAGTACGAGGGGAACTTCGTCGCGATCACGAGGTCGATCCGCCGCCCGTCCGCCTCCTCGAGGTCGAGCAGGCGCCAGAGGAACGCCTGGGTCAGCACCCGCCGTCCCGGGTACCACTTGAACGGCACGGTGACTAGGTCCACCTCGTGGTCTCGACCGCGCAGCTCCCGGACGAGGTCGTCCGCCACGATCTCCGCCCCGCCGCGCGCGAAGGGCACCTGCGGGCGGCAGACCGCGATCCTCATCCTGGCGTGGGTGAACCCGTGGTTCCCCCACGGGCCCTTAGCGTGGGTGAACCCGTGGTTCCCCCACGGGCCCTTAGCGTGGGTGAACCCGTGGTTCCCCCACGGGCCCCCTCCTTTGGCGTGGGTGAACCCAGGGTTCCCCCACGGGCCCCCTCCTTCGCCGTAGCGATCCAGCCGCCGCAGCGAGCCTCCCGCCGGGCAAAGCCCGGCTCCGGCGGCGGCTGGCAGCGGCACGGCGGCCCGCGAAAACCTGTCACGGCGTCACGAGTTTCCGCCCCGAGAAG
>Ga0136620_10001405_pt1 | contig 11407 bp, 11 predicted proteins | sample AntDrymUQ4162106_2_FD_104806 | JGI IMG/M metagenome (GOLD analysis project Ga0136620, IMG submission 104806) | Polar desert sand microbial communities from Dry Valleys, Antarctica - metaG UQ416 (21.06) | ecosystem: Environmental > Terrestrial > Soil > Desert | place: Antarctica: Dry Valley... | reverse complement strand
TGGTGCGAGAGGTAGACGGGCTGCGCGCGTTGGAGGTGTGTGTAGCCGGGCATCGCCCAGTCCTCGTGACGCTCGGCAAGCGCGACGAGCGTCCGCATCAGCGTATGCAGCGCCGCGCGGGCAGTGCGAGCGTGATGGCGCACGTACATGACGACGTCGGTGGCGACCTGGTCGTTGCGCGAGCGGGCGGTGTGGAGCTTGCCGCCAACCGGACCGACGATCTCGGTGAGCCGGCGCTCGATCGCCATGTGGATGTCCTCGTCGTCCGCGCGCAGCTCGAACGAGCCGCCGTCGAGCTCGGCGCCGACGGCCTCGAGCCCTCGCTCGATCGTCGCCGCGTCGTCGCTCGAGACGATGCCCGCGCCGGCGAGCATGCGCACGTGGGCGCGAGACTGCTCGATGTCGTAGGGCGCGAGGCGATGGTCGAAGGAGATCGAGGAGTTGAGCGCCTGGAAGACGGGATCGGGCGGCTCGGCGAAGCGCGACATGCTCGCCAGTCTAGGAACGGCGCGCCGGCACTAGGATGCGTGCGCTCGATGACCGGCGAAGCGAGCACGACCTCCGGCGTCATGGTGCGTGCCGCGCGGCGAGACGACGCTGAGCGGGTGGCGGAGCTCCTCTACGAGAGCGCCGCCGCGAAGTACGACCAGTTCCTGGGCGGCCGGCGCCCGGCGCTCGCTCTGCTCGAGCGAGCGTTTCGTCGCAACGGCAACACCGCGAGCTGCGAGACGGTCAGCATCGCAGAGGTCGAAGGTCGCGTGGCGGGCGTGCTGGCCGCCTTTCCCTCCGCCGAGGGTGACCGGCGCGCACGCCGCTTGCTGCGGATCGCGCTGCGTGGGATGGCGCCATGGCGCTGGGCCGAGGCGTTGCGGGTCTTTCGCCTCGGCAGCGAAGCGGTTCCTCCACCGCCCCCGGATGCGCTGTACGTGGACGCGCTCGCGACGAGCGCTGCCTTGCGGCGGCGAGGGGCGGCTCGCGCGCTGCTCGCGGACGCTGAGCGCCGCGCGTGGACGGCCGGCCTCGGTGCCGTGGCGCTCGACACCGGCGGCGGCAACGCTTCCGCCCGGGCGCTCTACGAAGCGGCCGGCTTCGCCGTCGCCGCCGCGCGTGAGCCCTACGGGGCAGTGCCGGGAGTGGTGGCGTACGTGAAGCGACTTACCTGAGGCGCGGGCCCTCGCAGCATTGCGACAGGTCCCGCGAAAAGTCGTCCAGAATCCCTGAACTGTTCGCGACCTGAACGACTTGTCAGGGTGGGTCTAGCGCACCGACGGGCCGCAGCGCAGCACTTCCCGCAGCGCGCCCGTCACCCGGTCCACCTGTGCTTCCGAGAGCTCCGGGAAGAAGGGCAGCGCCAGCGAGCGACGGGCGACGTCCTCGCAGACCGGAAACTCGCCCTCGCGGTGGCCGAAACGCTCGCGATAGAAGCTCATCAGGTGGATCGCCGGTAGGTAGGGCTTGGTGTCGATGCCACGGGAGCGCATCCCCTCGACACAGGCGTCGCGTTCGACGCGCCGCGGGAGCTGGACGACGTAGACGAACCACCCGCGGCGGTCGCCTCCGGCGTCCGGGCACGGCAGCGTGAGGCCCTCGATGCCCGCCAGCGCCTCTCCGTAGAGGGCGGCGACGCGGCCCCGCTCGGCGAGCATCTCGTCGAGGCGCTCGAGCTGAGCCAGGCCGAGCGCGCAGGCGACGTCGGAGAGCCGGTAGTTGAAGCCGAGGCGGTCGTGGTCGAGCCACCCCATGTCGGGCGCGCGGCCCTGGTTTCGCTCGGAGTCGATGCGCGCTTTGTGCTGCTCCGAGTCGAGCAAGACCATGCCGCCCTCGCCCGTCGTGAGCTGCTTGTTGGCATAGAAGCCGAACACCGAGGGATTGCCGCGGGCGCCGACGGCCGCACCGTCGCCGTGGACAGCGCCGAGCGCCTCGCAGGCATCCTCGACCATCCACAGCCCGCGCTTCGCCGCCAGCCCCTCGAGCGCCGGCATGTCCGCGGGGTAGCCGAAGATGTGGACCGGCAGCAGGCCGGTAGTGCGATCGCTCACCGCGGCGGCGGCGGCCTGCGGGTCGATGTCGAGCGTCCGCGCGTCGATGTCGGCGAACACCGGTCGCGCGCCCTCGTAGAGCACGCAGTTCGAGGAGGCGACGAACGAGAAGGGCGATGTGACCACCTCGTCGCCTGCCTCGATGCCGACGGCGCGCACGGCGAGGTGCAGGCCGGCGGTGCCGCTCGAGACCGCGGCCGCGTGCGGCGCTCCGAGGCGCGCGGCGAAGGCCTGCTCGAAGGCAGACGCGCGCGGGCCGAGCGACAACCGGCGCGAGCGCAGCACCTCGAGCACGAGCTGCTCCTCGCGCTCGCCGATCATCGGGCGGGCGAGCGGCACCAGCTCGTGGCGTCGCTCGAGCTGGGTGCCAGAGGTGCTTGAGCTCACGCGCGCGCCGGCGGGCGGGCCGGATCGCGGCGCGACTCGACTCGACCCGGCAGCATGCCGGCCTCGAGCGAGTCGACGAGCGCTTCCCAGCTCGCCTCGATCACGTTCTCGGAGACGCCGATCGAGCCCCACGACTCGGCGCCGTCGCTCGCGTCGAGCAGCACGCGCGTGACCGCACCGGTGCCCTTGTCCTCGTCGAGGATGCGGACCTTGTAGTTGACGAGCTCGATCTCGCGCAGGTGCGGATAGGTCGCGCAGATGGCGTCGCGCAGCGCGCGGTCGAGCGCGTTGACGGGGCCGTTGCCCTCGGCCGTGCGCACGTGGCGCTCGCCGTCGACCCAGATCTTGATCGTCGCCTCGGTCTCGACCTTGCCATCCTCGCGCTTCTCGACGATCACACGCAGCGACTCGAGCCTGAAGAGCGGCTCGTAGCGGCCGGTCTGCTTGCGGATCAGTAGGTCGAAGGACCCGTCGGCGGCCTCGAACTGGTAGCCGCGGTGCTCGAGCGCCTTGACCCGCTCGACGACCCGGGCGGCGTCGCCCTCGCCGAGCTCGACCCCCGTGCGCGCCGCACGGGCCGCCACGGTGCCGCGACCCGAGAGCTCGGAGATCAAGAGCGAGCGGTCGTTGCCGACGGCGGCCGGATCCATGTGCTCGAAGGTGCGGGCGTCGCGCATGATGCCCGCGACATGGAGGCCGCCCTTGTGCGCGAACGCGTTGCGCCCGACGTAGGGCTGGTTTGGATTCGGCGTCACGTTCGAGATCTCGTCGATCAGGTGCGCGACCTCGGTCAGGCTCGCCAGCCGCTCGGGCACGAGGCAGTCGTAGCCGAGCTTGAGCTGGAGGGCCGGCAGGATCGAGACGAGGTTGGCGTTGCCGCAGCGCTCGCCGTAGCCGTTGATCGTTCCCTGCACCAGGCGGGCGCCGCGCGCGACCGCCTCGAGCGTCGCAGCGACGCCACAGCCGGCGTCGTCGTGGGTGTGGATCCCGATCGCCACGGCTCCGCCGAGCTCGGCGACGACCCGCGCGGTCGCCTCGCCGATGCCTGAGGGCAGGGTCGCGCCGTTCGTGTCGCACAGCGTCACGTTCTCGGCCCCGGCCTCGACGGCGGCGCGCACGCAGCGCAGCGCGTAGGCGGGGTCGTCGCCGAAGGCGTCGAAGAAGTGCTCGGCGTCGTAGATCACGCGCTTTCCCTCCTCGACGAGGAACGCGACCGACTCGACGATCATCGCCAGGTTCTCCTCTGGGTCGACGTGTGTCACCTTCTCGAGGTGGAGCGCCCACGTCTTTCCGACGAGCGTCGACACGGGCGCGAAGCTCTCGGCGAGCAGGCGCAGCGCCGGATCCTCGGCGGCCGCAAGGCCGCGCCGGCGTGTCATCCCGAACGCCGCCACCTGCGCGTGCTCGAAGCGCTCGTGCGAGAGCAGCTCGAAGAACGCCTCCTCCTTCGGGTTCGAGCTCGGGAACCCGGCCTCGATCAGGTCGATGCCGAGTGAGTCGAGCGCGTGCGCGACGCGCAGCTTCTCCTCGACCGACAGCGACATGCCCTCCCCCTGCATGCCGTCGCGCAAGGTCGTGTCGTAGGTGACTACGCGAGCGCTCATGCCCGCGTGGGCACCTCCACCACGTCGATCCAGTCGGCATAGCGGGCCGAGCGGCCGTGGAGCGCGTCGTCGAAGGCGGCCTGGAGCTCACACGTGATCGGCCCGGGCCGGCCGAGGTCGTGATCGTCGATCTCGCACACCGGGGTCAGCTCGGCGGCCGTGCCGGTCAGGAACAGCTCGTCGGCGAGCACGAGCTCGGCGCGGGCGATGTCGCGCTCGACGACCTCGTAGCCGAGGTCGCGGGCGATCTGCATAACCGACTTGCGCGAGATGCCGTCGAGGATCGAGGCGGACTGCGGCGGCGTCGCGATCACGCCGCCGTAGACCACGAACACGTTCTCGCCCGTGCCCTCGCAGACGTCGCCCTTGTGATCGAGCAGGATCGCCTCCTCGTAGCCCGCGTTCTTCGACTCGATCTTCGCCAGGATCGAGTTGAGGTACTGGCCGCTCGCCTTGGCGCTCGGGATCAGTGAGTCGGAGGAGATCCGCCGCCAGGACGAGACGCGCGCGCGCACGCCGTCGCGCTTGCCGTGCTCACCGAGATAGGCGCCCCACTCGTAGGCGGCGATCGTCACATCGACCGGATTCTCCAGCGGGTCGAGCCCCATCGGGCCGTAGCCGCGGTAGACGATCGGGCGCACATAGCAGGCCTTGAACCCGTTGCGCACGATCAGCTCGTGGGTCGCCTCGCGCAGTTGCTCGAGCGTGTACGGGATGTCCATGTAGTAGAGCTTGGCCGAGCGCTCGAGACGCTCGAGGTGCTCGCGGTGACGGAAGATGCCAGCCCCGCGTTCGGTCTCGTATGCCCGGATGCCCTCGAAGACGCCGGTGCCGTAGTGCAGGGAGTGCGTCAGCACGTGCACCTTCGCGTCCTCCCAGGCGACGAAGTCACCGTTCATCCAGATGAAGTCGGCGGTGTTCACGTGTTGCCTCCCCTCAGAGGTTCGCGAGTACGGCCCGGGTGGCCTCCTCGGTGCTCGCCGAGCCACCGAGGTCGGGCGTCCTCAGGCCCCCCTCGAGTGCGCGGTCGAGCGCGGATTCTATGCGTGCGGCGTCACGCTCCCGGTCGAGGCCGTAGCGGAGCATCATCGCGACCGATCCGAACATGGCGAGCGGGTTGGCGCGGCCCGTGCCGGCGATGTCTGGAGCCGAGCCGTGGACGGGCTCGAAGACCCCGGGCCCGCCCGCCCCCACCGAGGCGCTCGGCAGCATCCCGATCGACCCGGTCAGCATCGCGGCCTCGTCGGAGAGGATGTCGCCGAACATGTTCTCGGTCAGGATCACGTCGAAGGCGGAGGGGCGGGCGACGAGCTGCATCGCGGCGTTGTCGACCAGCATGTGGTCGAGATCTACCTCTTCGTGGGCCGCAGCGACGCGCTCGACCGTCTCCCGCCACAGTCGGGAGGTCTCGAGCACGTTCGCCTTGTCGACGCTCGTGACGCGCCGGCGCGCGAGCGAGAAGGCTACCTCGGCGATGCGCTCGATCTCGGTGACGCTGTAGACGCAGGTGTCGAATGCCTCGTCGCCGCGGCGCCCGCTGTCGCCGAAGTAGATGCCGCCCGTGAGCTCGCGCACGACCAACAGATCGGTGCCCTCGATCCGCTCGCGCCGCAGGGGGCTCGCGTCGAGCAGCGCCGGGACCGGCCTGACCGGTCGCAGATTCGCGAACAGCTCCATCCCCTTGCGCAGGCCGAGCAGGCCCTGCTCGGGGCGAGGCGACCCGGGGCCCCTCGAGTCCCACCGTGGTCCGCCGACCGCGCCGAGCAGCACGGCGTCGGCAGCGCGGCAGGCCGCGAGCACGTCGTCGGTCAGGGGCGTTCCGTGGGCGTCGATCGACGCGCCGCCGACGAGCTGCTCCTCGACCTCGAACGCCCCGAGCTCGTCGAGCAGGCGCCGCGCGGCGGCCATCACCTCGGGGCCGATGCCGTCGCCGGGGAGGACGACGATGTGCGCCCCCGCGCCGGCGACGCTCACGCGCGCGGCCGACGCGCGCCGATGTTGAGGCGCACGTAGTCGAGCTCGAGCGGCGCCGCCGCACTCGCGACCCGCTCGACGAAGCGCGCGCGCTGGTCCTCGGGCAGGCGCTCGAGGTGGTGGCCGAGGCAGACGGTGGCGAGGAATGCCTCGGGCTCGGCCGGCGAGACCGGCCGGGGCTCGAGCCAGCACTCGACCTGCTCGAAGCCCGCCGCAAGCAGTCGCTTGGTGGTCACCTCGGCAGAGACAAAGTTCCAGGGGCCCTCCCAGCCTGCGAAGGCCCCGTCGAACGGGGGCGCGTGCGCGACGGCGTCGAGCTTCTCGTGGAAGCCGTCGAGGTTGCCCTCGCCGCCGCACTGTGCGACCAGCCGCCCGCCCGGCCGCAGCGCCGCCGCGAGGCGTTCGAACAGGTGGTCGTGATCGCCTATCCAGTGCAAGACGGCGTTCGAGAAGACCGCGTCGACCGCCTCGCCGAGGGCAAGCTCGCTCAGGTCGGCGACCTCGACGCGGGTGGCCGGGTCGAGCGTCGCGCGTGCCTGCTCGACCATCGAGGGCGAGCCGTCGACGGCGATCAGGCGCCCGCGGGGAAGCCGCTGCTCGATCACAGTGCTCAGGCGACCGGTGCCGCAGCCCGCGTCGAGCACCGTCTCATCGCCCGCGAGCTGCAGCCGCTCCAGAACCTCGAGCCCCCAGCCGAACTGGATGTCTGATACGCGGTGATAGGTCGCGGCGTCCCAGTCGCGAGTTGTCAGCGCCCGGCTCACAGCGCGGTCGTCACAGGGCCGGAACGCTCGCGGTCGCGCTCGTAGGCCTCGATCTCGGTGCTCTGGTGGAGCGTCACGCCGATGTCGTCGAGCCCGTTTAGGAGCCGCCGCTTCGTCTCCGCGTCGATCTCGAAGCGGGCCTCGCGCTCGCCGAAGGAGACGGTTTGGGCGTCGAGGTCGATGCGGGCCTCCGCGGCGCTCATCAGCGCGCGCACGTCGTCCTCGGACAGCACTACCGGCAGCAGGCCGATCTTCGTGCAATTGGTGTAGAAGATGTCGGCGAAGGAGGGCGCGACGACCGCACGGAAGCCGAAGTCCTGGAGTCCCCACGGAGCGTGCTCGCGCGAGGAGCCAGAGCCGAAGTTCCGCCCGGCCGCGAGGATCGGATTCGGCGGCAGGCTCCAGCCTGGCTGCTTGGCCCAGTCGAAGAAGAGGAACTCGCCGAAGCCCGTCCGCTCGACGCGCTTGAGGAACTGCTTGGGCATGATCTGGTCGGTGTCGACGTCGGCGCGGTCGAGCACCGAGACCGGCCCATCGATAATGGTCACGGCGTCCATCAGCTCCCCCACTCCCTGATGTCGACGAAGTGGCCCTCGACGGCGGCCGCTGCAGCCATCTCGGGTGACACCAGGTGCGAGCGACCGCCGCGGCCCTGGCGTCCCTCGAAGTTGCGGTTCGACGTCGAGGCGCAGCGCTCGCCCGGCTGGAGGATGTCCGGGTTCATCCCGAGGCACATCGAGCAGCCCGCCGAGCGCCAGTCGAAGCCGGCCTTGCGGAAGACCTCGTCGAGCCCTTCGGCCTCAGCCTGCGCGGCAACCGCCTGAGAGCCGGGGACGACCATGGCGTTCACGCGCTGCGCCACCTGGCGTCCGTCGACGACCCGCGCCGCCGCGCGCAGGTCGCCGATGCGCGAGTTGGTGCACGAGCCGATGAAGACGCGGTCGAGCTCGATCTGCTCGATCGGGGTGCCGGCCTCGAGCGCCATGTAGGCGAGCGCGCGCTGCTCCCCCTCGGAGCTCGGCTCGGGCACCGACGCCGTAACCGGCGCGACCATCGCCGGGTTCGTGCCCCAGGTGACCTGGGGCGAGAGCGCCGCCGCGTTCACGGTCTCCTCGCGGTCGAAGCGCGCGCCGACGTCTGAGCGCAGCTCGCGCCACGCGTCGGGGATCTGCGCCGGAGCGCCGGGGCGGCCCTCGAGCCACTCGAAGGTGGTCTCGTCGGGCGCCACCATCCCGGCTCGCCCACCGCCCTCGATCGTCATGTTGCAGACCGTCATCCGGCCCTCCATCGTGAGCGCCTCGATCGCGGGCCCCGCGAATTCGATCACGTAGCCCGCGCCGCCGGCGACGCCGAAGCGCCCGATCGTCCCGAGGATCAGGTCCTTGGCCGTCACGCCGAAGCCGAGCTCGCCCTCGTAGCTGATCCGCATCGCTCGTGGCTTCGACTGCTGGAGCGTCTGCGTCGCGAGCACGTGCTCGACCTCGCTCGTGCCGATCCCGAACGCGAGCGCCCCAAAGGCGCCATGGGTCGCGGTGTGCGAGTCGCCGCAGACGATCGTCATGCCCGGCTGGGTGACGCCGAGCTCGGGGCCGATCACATGCACGATCCCCTGGCGCTCGGAGCCGATCGAGTAGAGCGGCACGCCGAACTCCGCGCAGTTGCGCTCGAGCGTCTCGACCTGCACGCGCGAGAGGTGATCGGCGATCTGGCGCGCGACCGTCGAGCCGTCCGTGGGCACGTTGTGGTCGGCGGTCGCGAGCGTGCGGTCCGGGCGCCTGACTGTGCGCCCGTTCAGGCGCAGCCCGTCGAAGGCCTGCGGGGATGTGACCTCGTGCACGAGGTGCAGGTCGATGTAGAGCAGGCCCGGGCCTACCTCGTGGGCGGCCCAGATCTTGTCGAGCAGTGTCTGCGGCAAGGTCTCAGCTCCTTCGCAGGCCGGCGGAGACGACGGCGAAGAAGGCCGCCGGCTGCTCGCCGGGGTTCTCGAAACGGTGGGGAAGGTCGGCGTCGAAGGTGACGGCGTCGCCCTCGGCGAGGTCGTGCGAGACCCCGGCGCAGACGAGCTCGAGCCGGCCGGCGGTGACGAGCGCCGTCTCGCGGCTGCCGGGCTCGTGCATCGGCGGGTCACCGGCGCCGCTAGTCGCGGCACCTGGCGCGAGCGTGTGCTGGGAGACCTCGGCGCGCTGCCCCGGAAGCGGCGGCGTGACGACCTCGTATGAGTGCCCGCCGCCATCCGCGCGGCCGGGGCGGCGCTCGGCCGCGCGTACGACAGTGACGCCCGAGGTCTCGTCGAGGCGCAGGAGCTGCGAGAGCGACAGCTCGAGGCCCGCCGCGATCCGCTCGGCGACGGCGAGTGTCGGGCTCGTCTCGCCGCGCTCGACCTGGGAGAGCATCGGTGCCGAGACGCCGCTGCGGCGGCCGAGCTCGCGCAGCGAGAGGCCCATCGCCTCGCGCAGGGCGTGCACGCGCGGGCCGACCGTAGGTGCGGGGGCTGCGATCGTCAGGGCCACGAGGCGCGGTACGGTATCACGTACGCACGTATGCTGAGAGCGTCGGCCAGATCAGGGACTGGCGCGAGCCGGCACCGCCCTCAGAGCGCCGTGGGGTGGCGCGGCTCATAGAGGCCGAGCTCGCCTCCACCCGGCATCCGGACCGCCGTCACGAGGCCGAACCCCTCGTCGCTGACGGGCCGGGCGAGCTCGACCCCCCTGTGCTCGAGATCCCGCACGGTCGTCTCGATGTCGTCGCACATGAGGTAGAGCTCATGACGGCCGGGCCCCTCCCCTGGATGCGCGGCGAGCTCGGCCGGGGGCAACGCGAAGATGAGCCAGCCGGCCCCGGCGTCCACCGAGCGCAGCTCGAGCACGTCGCGGAGGAACGCGCGGACCCCCTCGACGTCCTCGCTGAAGATGATCGCGTGGACCCCGGTGATCAAGTTCGGACGCCCTTGCCTTCGAGCTCCCGGGCCGCCCAACGCGCGATGCCGAGGAGCTGCGCGTCGTCGCCGTGGCCTGCGATCAGCTGGACGCCGATCGGCATCCCGCTGTCGCCGGTCAAGCCAGGCACGGAGATCGCCGGCACGCCGAGCAGCGACCAGGCGCGGCAGAAGAGGGGATCTCCGGTGGCCTCGAGGCCGACGGGCGCCTCTCCCTTCACGCCGGGTGTCAGCAGTGCGTCGAAACCGCCGAGCGCGGCGTCGAGGTCAGGCAAGCAGCGATCCGCCAGCTCGAGCGCCGCCGCATAGCTCGCGCGAGGAGCCGCCCGGCCCTGCTCGATCAGCCCGACGAGCTCGGGACTCAGCTGCTCGCGGTGGCGCTCGAGCTCGCCGGCGAGGGCGCGGGAGACATCGACGGCCATGACCGTCTCGTGCGCGCCGGCGAGGTCGCCGAACGAGCCCGGCAGCGACGCCTCCTCGACCTCGGCCCCCGCCGCCGCGAGCAGCTCGGCGGCACGCTCGATCGCGGCGCGTCCATCGGCGTCGCACTCGGCCCAGTGCTCTGTGCGATACACGCCCACGCGCGGGGGCCCGTCCGGCTCGTGTGAAACGAGATCCGTGCCCGCCATCGCTGCGACAAGCAGCGCCAGTCGGTCGACGTCTGAGCCCAGCGCGCCGATCGTGTCGAGGCGATCGCTCAGCATGTAGACGCCCTCGCGGGCGACCGTGCCGTAGCTCGGCTTGAAACCGAACACGCCGCAGAACGAAGCCGGGCGGACGATCGAGCCCGCGGTCTGGGTACCGAGCGCGAGCGGCGCCATACCGGCGGCGACGGCGGCGGCGGACCCGGCCGAGGAGCCGCCGGGCGTGCGCAAGAGGTCGTGTGGGTTGCGCGTCTTCGCCGCGTGGTAGGTCGCGAACTCCGTGGTCGCGGTCTTGCCGAGCACCACGGCGCCGGCCGCACGCAGCCGCGCGACGCATGCAGCATCTGCGCTTGGGCGATGGCCGGCGTAGATCGGCGAGCCGTAGGCCGTCGGCATGTCGGCGGTGTCGATCAGGTCCTTGACCCCGACCGGCACGCCGTGGAGCGCCGAGCGCGGCTGCTCGCCGTCGCGCTCGCGCGCCTCGGCAAGCGCATGCTCGCCGTCGAGCACCTGCCACGCGCGCACGTCGGCCTCGCTTTCCTCTACGCGCTCGAGACAGCGCCGGACGAGCTGCTCGCTGGACGTCCCGCTCAGAGTCGACACCAGCGGCGGCCGATCTCGAAGAAGCCCTCCGCCGCCACCTCGAGGTTCGCGATCGAGCAGTGCTCGTCGGTCTGGTGGGCCTGGTCGGCGTGGCCGGGCCCGCAGATGATCGTCGGTGGGCTCCCGTAGGCCGGCGTGAGCGCCGACGCGTCGGTGAAGTACGCGAGCCCGCGCGGCGCCGGGCGCTCGCCGATCAGCGGCGCCATCACGTCGTAGACGTCCGCGACCCACGGGTCGCCCGGGTCCGTGACCACCGGCGGGAGCTTCACGCGCTCGGAGAGGCGCACCTGGTCGCCGAGCAGCTCCGCCACCGCCGCGATCGCCTCGTCCTCGCCCACGCCCGGCACGGTCCGGATGTCGATCCCCGCCGTCGCGGCGTCCGGGACCGAGTTGACGTTCATCCCGCCCGAGACCGTGCCCACGCTCAGCGTCGGCCGCCCGAGCAGCTCGTGGTCGG
>Ga0136620_10001404_pt1 | contig 11407 bp, 10 predicted proteins | sample AntDrymUQ4162106_2_FD_104806 | JGI IMG/M metagenome (GOLD analysis project Ga0136620, IMG submission 104806) | Polar desert sand microbial communities from Dry Valleys, Antarctica - metaG UQ416 (21.06) | ecosystem: Environmental > Terrestrial > Soil > Desert | place: Antarctica: Dry Valley... | reverse complement strand
CCGTGCATCGTGCCGCCGTGCACGTTGTGCACGATGCCGCCGATGTGGTCGTCTTCTCCGAACACCGGCTCGGCCTCGAGCGAATCCGGATCGACTCGATACACCTGGCTCCGGCAAGGTCCCGCTATGGGCGCTGTTCAAGAGCACGGCGTTCCAAGACGAAAGCAGCGGTGTGCTCGACGGGCGAATGCATCTCCGCTCCGAGGGCGGCTCGGTGCGTGAGATGGCGGCTCACGCCGACGGCGAGGCTTTCGTCGCGATGTCGCGCGGCACGATCAGCCACTTGCTGATGGAGCTCATCGGGCTCGACGTATTCGAATCGATCGGCGTTGCGATCAGCGGCGACGAACCGATCGAGATCCGTTGCGCGCTCGCCAAGCTCGAGGCCGAAAACGGACGCGTGAAGATCGATCCGCTGGTCATGGACACGAGCGATACCAAGATGACCGGCCAGGGTGAGGTGGACCTCGCGTCGGAAAAGATCAACATGCTGCTCACGCCCTATTCCAAGCACTTCAGCCCGTTCACGTTGCGTTCCCCGATCCGCGTCGGCGGCAAGCTCGCCGATCTGGACGTGTTCCCGGACGCCGCGAAATTGGGCCCCGGCGACACGCTCAAGCAAATCGTGAGCACGACGTTGTCGGCGATCATCGGCCTGTTGCCGCCGATTGATATGGTGCTCGCCGATGACAGTCCGTGCCGGGATCTGCTGACTGAGGTACGCGAGTCGATCACCGAATATCGGAGACACCGGCCCGTTGAATCGCTCGACGGCGGCAGTTCAATTTCAACTGGTGCATTGGCCGAGGTCCTACGGTCATATTTCGACTTTCCGGCAGCGCGAGCTGGCGAGGGAACTGCGTCGGCACCATATCGCCCGATGATTTCGAGGGCGGATTCGCGCCGTCGACGACCCGAGACCGGCCCGCGAATATCCTCACGTGCAAGACGCCGGGCGAGAGGATATAGTGCGGGGTTCTATGCGCTATTTCGCACTTGCGACTGATTATGATGGGACGCTCGCTCACGACGGCGTGGTCAGCCCTGCGACCGTGGAGGCGCTCGAGCGCTTCTGCGAAACGGGGCGGAAGCTGCTCCTGGTTACCGGCCGTGAGCTACCCGACTTGATGCGGGTTTTCCGGCCCGCTCGCGCAGCGCGTTGACAAACACGTCAGGCGGGGCTTCGCCGGATCGTTGCCACCGATCTCGTAGAGCTGGCAGACTGAGCCGTTACGACCTCTTGCTCGGCACGCGCACGGACGACGAGCAGCCAGTGCATCTCAAGCCCTATGGCGCCAACGTGTTGCTCACCGGCTCATCCGGCTCCGGCAAGTCGACCATTGCGACCGCGATCCTGGAGCGCCTGGACGAGCAGCAGTACCAATTTTGTATCATCGACCCTGAGGGCGATTACGAGTCATTCGAGGGCGCGCTGGTGCTGGGTGATCCCAGTCGTTCGCCGAGCGTCGACGCAGTGATGGACCTGCTGGAGAAACCCGACCAGAACGCGATCGTCAACCTGTTGGGCGTCGGGATGGCCGACCGGCCGGCGTTCTTCGAGGGGCTGCTACCACGACTCCAGGAGCTGCGGGCGCGCAGCGGCCGGCCACACTGGATCGTGATCGACGAAGCCCACCATCTGCTCCCGACCTCGTGGCGGCCCTCGTCTACCACTCTGCCGCAGGAGTTGAGCGGGCTCATGCTGATCACCGTCCATCCCGACCACGTCGCACCGGCGGTCCTGTCGCTGATCGATACGATTGTGACCGTCGGAGAGGCGCCGGAGCAGGCCATCGAGGCCTTTAGCGCGGCCTTGGAACGATCCCGCGACGCCGGAGAACCACTCGAGGCGCGGCCCCTGGCGAGCGCGCCGACCAGGCTCGAGAACGGCGAGGCGCTGATCTGGTCGAGATCGAGTGGCGAGTCGCCTTTCCGGCTGCGGCTCGCCCCACCGCGCGGCGAGCGGCGCCGACACCTGCGCAAGTACGCCGAGGGCACCCTGGCCGAGGACAAGAGCTTCTATTTCCGCGGCCCAGCGGGCAAGCTCAACCTGCGTGCCCAGAACCTCGTGTTGTTCAACCAGATCGCGGAAGGGGTGGACGACGAGACCTGGCTCTACCATCTCCATCAAGGCGACTACTCACGCTGGTTTCGCGAGGCGATCAAGGACGATGCGCTCGCCGACGAGATAGCGCGGATCGAGGAACGGCAGATCGGCCCCGCCGAAAGCCGCACGGCGATCAAGGCGGCGATCGAGGAGCGCTATACTGCGCCCCCGTAGGGAGCGGACCGATGCGGCGAACGCTGAATTCGCAGTAGCTCACCCAGTCCGCGCTGGCTGCGTTCGTCTGCATCCAGGATCGCTGGGTCGGGCTCTGCCGCGGCAGGGAGCGGTGGCCTGTCGCGCACCGTGCCATTACTCGCGGGTTGACAATCGATGTCGCCGACGCCGCGCTAGGGGTTCATCGCGCCGTACCCGCCGGTGCGCTACCGGGGCGAAGCGTCATCGTAGTGTCACGCCCTCAAGCTACGCTATGGGCCCGTTCGCCAGTTGCCGCAACCGGGGGTAGCCTGCACGAACGAAGCGAACACCGGTCACCAAAAAAAGGAGGAATCCAGGATGTCGACTAATCGATTCACCGACAATAACGCGATCGAAACGAATTCGACTGATCCGGGCTCGCCTGAAGAACCAAGCAGCGGCTTGACGCGCCGACGCTTTTTGCAAGGCGTCGGCGCTACGGTTGGGCTCTTGACTGCGCCTGTAATCTTGCAGGGCCGTCGCGCCGGAGCGGCCGAGGCCGGCTTGTTCTCGCTCGGTGTGGCCTCTGGTGATCCGGGATTCCATTCGGCCGTGCTGTGGACGCGCCTGGCGCCCGATCCACTCAACGGCGGCGGCATGCCGAACCGGCCGGTTCTGGTGAGATGGGAAGTCGCTACGGACGCCAGTATGAGAAATATCGTCCGGCAAGGCGCCACTACAGCGCTTGCGAGAAACGGCCACACGGTACACGTGCTGGTAGCCGGTCTGTCGTCCGATCGGTGGTTCTTCTATCAGTTTCGTGCGTTGGGCGCGGCAAGTCGTATCGGGCGCACGCGGACTTTTCCCCGCCCGAGCGACGGGGCGAACCGGTTCGCGCTGGCTTCCTGTCAGGATTTTCGCGAGGGCTTCTATACAGCCTATCGCGATATGGCGGAGCAGAATCTGGATTTCGTCATACATGTCGGCGACTATATCTACGAGGGCGGCCTGACGGACCCCATCGCCGCGGGGCGGAATCACAACGGCCCTGAGATCGTCAGCGTCGACGACTATCGCAATCGCTACGCGCTCTATCGGCTGGACCCCGACCTGCAGGATGCCCATGCATTGTTTCCTTTCATCGTCACCTGGGACGATCACGAGGTGGACAATAACTATGCGGGGTTGATTCCGGAAGAAGGCAGCCCCACGCAGGGACAGGAATTCATCACCCGGCGCCGCAATGGGTATCAGGTCTATGCCGAGATGATGCCGCTGCGCACGCGCAACCGGCGGCTCCGCAGCGACTCGCGACTGCGTTTGTTCCGCACTCTGCGGTACGGCGACTTGGCCGATATCTACGTGCTGGACACACGGCAGTTTCGCACCGATCAACCCGCCGAAGACGGTTTCGGTTCAACCGATCCCGACAGCCGTCTGGTGGAGGGGGCGTTCGGCGAGCAGTTGTTCGACGCCGAGGGTATTCTCGATCCCAGTGCGCAGCTACTGGGCGTACGTCAAGAGGCTTGGTTGGCGCGTAGATTAGAGCAGTCGCGAGCCACCTGGAACGTTTTGGCGCAGCAGGTGATGGTCACCAAGTGGAATCTGGTCGAAGCCGCCCGCCAGACGATTGCGGCAAATCCACAGATACAGCCCCATCGCGAGACGCGATTCTGCAGGCGCTGGCGAACGTGGAAGACTTCTTCAACGTCGATGCCTGGGACGGCTATCAGGCCGCGCGCCAAAGATTATTCGATATCCTGGCCCGAGTGCGACCGAAAAACCCCGTTGTGCTCACCGGCGATATCCACTCCGCCTGGGGCGCCAATTTGCTCAAGGACTTCAGCGATCCGAATTCCGACATCCTGGCCGCGGAGTTCGTCTGCACCTCCATCTCATCTACTTTCCTTGCGCGCGATCCGCGACCGACCGACGCCATCGTTCGGGCCAGCGTGGTCGCGGACAATCCGCACATCGAGTTCTTCAACGGCCTATTTCGCGGCTACTGTATATGCGATGTCAATCGGCGTCGCTGGCGAACCACCTATCGCGCTGTCGGCGCCTTGGAAGCCATCAACTCTCTGGATCCGAATGCCTTTGTTCCCTTCCCAAATACGCCGGTGGAGACGGATGCGATCCTGGAAATCGAGGCCGGCTTCAATGAGCCGGGCAGTGGCGCGCGGCTCGAGACCCGATTTGCCCGCTGGCCGTTGGCGAGATAGATTAGTGCGAATAGGGATTTTAAACGCCCTTTTTGCTCAAGAGGCACAGTACTACGGGGTTCGTGAGCTGTCAAACATGCGAGTCCTCGGCCGGGAGTCGGAGACCTTTTGGGCCCTTCATCGGCCCGAGGCGCCGAGTTTCGAGGTGTTTTGGCGCCTCGGATGGAACGCAGTCACCCGTGGTGCAGCGTCGTGTATCTCGGCGGACATCGACCATCCCAATGGTCTTGAACTCGGCGTGTGACCCTGTGCCGTGGTCTGATCTCCGTCGGCAAGCACCTCCGTCTCGTATAGCGCGGCGAGCGGCGGGAACGCTCTCGCCGGCGCCGCGACCGGGTCATGATCATTGCCCTCGCCGGTACCGATCGCCTCCATCTCTCTCGGAAGCAGAGTTGCGGGCGCCCGCGATGAACCAACCGCGGGCGCCCCGGCCGCGAATCTGACTGTCGTTGATTCTTAATCGTCGTGCGAGTGGTGTTTCCGGACTTTCTTCCAGCCGGTGATCTTGATGAGATCGTCCGTGGTGCCGTCGATAGGGTTCGACGTGGTGTCGAGCAGGGCGGGCGGCTGCTGGCCGTGCTGCACGTTGTAGAAAGCGACCTTGCCGGTGCCATCGAAGATGAAACCGGTAGGCTCAGCGCTGGGATCGTTGATCGTCAGCATCGACACGCATCCGTCGCTTCTCAGGTCCCGATCCGTCCCATCCGGCAGACACGCCCAGATTTCACCGAAGGTGTCGTCCTCGATGATGTAGGTGTTGCCCGTACCCGGCTGGAAGTCGAGGTTGTCGTGGCTGCGCATGCGCGCGTCGTTTTCCACGAAGCGTGTGACATTGACCCGTGCGCGATCCGTAGACGTATTGCTTGCCGCCACTTTGGTAAGGAAGTTCCGGTTATCGACGTTGTCCGTGCCATCGACGTCGATGGCCACCAGTTGGTTGGCACCGACATCGGCATTACTTTCGGTCGCACACAGTGCTTCACCGCGTGCTCCGCCGCACGTGTTGGTCCAGCACCATTTGATGCCGTCGCCGCCCGTGAACATCGGCGAGCCGCGGTCGATGTGCAGGTCTTCCGGCCGGCAATAACCGGTAGCACCCTGGGCCGCCGCCTCATTGCGGGCATCGGCGGGTTTGGTGATTTCGACCCAGCGGCCCTCATCACCGTACTCGCAACCCTGACCGAGATTGGTATCGCCGGTACAAACGGTGACCAGGGCAAAGTTGGCGCCGGCGATCAGGGGCGACTGAGTCAGGTCCGTGACGAGTTTCGCGCACAACTGGCCCGGACGCACCGGCGTCGGACTGCCGCAGTTGTAAAAAGTCGTCGGCACAAAGCGATAGACTGCACCGCCCTCGTCCACGTCGGCCACCGGATCACCCGAGCGTTGCTCATCGCCGCCGATGACGACACCGTTGTCGAGTGCATCTAGGCCTTCCCAGGCTTGCGTGACCAATGCGGTTCGTTTGACGACCTTGGTGCTCGCCGTCGGGCTGTCGATGCCATCACGGATATCGGCGAGGAGACCCGCCTGCCCCCGATCGGCGATCCAGTGGTGCGTCGTACTCAGCGGGTCAAGGATCTCGTAAGCCCCGCCGTCATCCGTTTCTTCCGTCGCGAGCACCGTACCCCACTGGGTGGTGCGGATGCCGTCGCAGCGGGACATCCCGTGCAGGATCGTCTCTACGGCCCCGGTTTCAACGTCAACGCGCTGCACGGCGGCGTTGTATCCACTATTTCCGCCAGGTGTGGTCCCCGAGCGTCCCTGCTCGATGCAGACGATCAGGTGCGTGTAGTCGAGGTCATCGGGCCAAAACGAAATCATGTCCCCGAGCTGCGCGACGTTGCGCGCAACGAACTTGGCGGTGAGTCCACGAGCGAGATCCTGGCGCTGTTGCGCGGTCTCGTTTTCTCGGTCAATGCCGTTATCGCCGACGTCGGCAGCGGTGGTCGGTCTGCCAAAGCCGAATTCTACGCGTGAAAGGCGAGCCAGAAAACGATCCACGGTTGCGCCGAAGTCGGCCGCGATGGCCGTTCCGCTAACCCCCAAAGCGATCGCGCCGAGCGCGACGCTGCAAGTCAATCTTCGATTCATGTAAATATCCTCAGTTAATGTTAAGGTGTGTTGTGCGAGAGCCGCTCGAGGCACTGCATGCACGGCTTGCCCTTATGTCACTCGCGAGCCTGGCCCCGTGCGGCAGGCTGAAGCCCAGGACGGCGAGATCGGTGGTCGGCCGGCCGTTGAGCCCGGCCGGGATCGCCGGCGCGATATTCGAGATCGGGTAGCTGACGTACTCGTGGTTGACCCATAGATACGCGTCGTTGTCGCGGCCGCGCACCGGCGAGCGGCAGCGCGGGCCTCCCGCCACGCCGCGATAACAATGCCCTGGCGCGCGGCGGTTCGAGCACGAACAGCGCGGCACCGGCTCCGAGGAATTTCAGGATCTGCCTTCTGTTGAAAGTGAGGTTCGACATGTCTCCTCCTGGCGGCGGCTGGGGACGTTGAAGGGCCGGCCCGCGGCCTGATGCAGTGCGGCGGGCCGCCGACGCGCCGGTGGCGCAGGAACCATCGTGCCCATCGAGTGCGAAGGGTCTATGACGCTTGGGTGACAGGATGATGAACGCCCGCACCGCCGCCGCAGGGCGATCGCCACGTACACCGCTTTCGTGCGCGCCGCTGTGGGCTTGCCGAGCCTCGGGGGGAACCTACGTTTTAGCGGGCGGGATTGGGTCTCGGCACCTCGGTTCCCTGCCCGAGTGGTACAGCGTTCCCGCCATCTGGATCTCCCCGCACAACGGCCGCGGAGTACGCCTGCGAGAGGAACAGCCGCGGCTCGCCACCGCCGTCCGCCGGCACGGCCCACCGGGCGCTCCCCGGTCTCGAATGGACGGATACATCGGCCCGATGATACAGGCAGAGCCGCTCCCGCATCGGCCTCAGGGCTCACGACTCAGATCCGCCGGCATCGGCTCGCCGAGAAAGGTCTCGCGGAGCGCTTACCAGAGGCGCAGCCGCTCCCAACGCGGCTCTTTCAGCACCTTGAGGTCCTCCGATAAGAACGGGCTCGGAAGAAACACGGTCGTCATCTGCTCGCCGAAGCCGTTCCAGAGGCGCAGGCCCCAGCTCCGGCCCCCGCCGCATTTCCCACCCCGCGTCTCGAAAAACGCGGCGCGCGCCACCCGGCACTTCGACGCCAGCTCAGCCAAGCGACCATTTATGCAACGATAGGGTTGAAAGAGGGCCCCTATTGATTGTTCCTGCAACTGCGGAGGCAACCCCGGTGCGACTGGGTCACGCTTAACTGCGTTGACCGTTTCGTTACTCCCCAAACCCCGGCTATCGTTGCCTTGAGATCGGGCGGAGATCGGGTCCGGGCCAGACAAAACCGGTTGACCTCGCTCACGGTCATCCCCAGGACCGCTCGGTATCCAGACCAAACCGCTGTTTGGTCGCCGGAGGAATTTCGCACCTCGGCCGCCTACGCGCGCTGGACCGCACGGGCGTTCTCCAACGCTTCTCAGTCGGCCTTCAAGCGCCCGCCGGCAAGCTCCAGCGCAATCGCCCGCAGATCCATATCTAGGTCCGCCAGCCGATCGGCGATGGCCCGGGGCGCTGGCTCGCGTAAGGGTGCGGTGGCCACCTGGCGCGCCTTTCCATAATGCCCCGCCGCATGCGGCGGTCACCGCCCGCGCAGGCCTCCCGATCCGGACCGAAAAACCCCGCACCGCGCTCAATCGTCGCCACGGTTTCCGCCGAGCATGTCGCGACGCGCGGACGAAACACGATAGTCGTGCCTGACGCGTAACGATGTTAGGTCCCTCGGACCCGCTGCGCGGCGGTTGGGACACGTTCGTGCGAGGGGGCCAAGCGCCGCCTGCCTGCTTCGCAGGCACCCCCCGCTCGGCCGCATACCCGGCCGAGTAGTGTCCGACGACTGTCGCATTTCGATGCGATTCTCTAGGTCGGGACAAAGGCCGCCTCGTGGTGCACGTGGATGGGCCGGCCTGCTCCTGCGTTGCCAAGAAAGCGGGCCAAGCCGCGGACCAGGGTCGGCGCGTGCAGGAGTGCCCTGGGTCCGATGGCCGTATTTCCGTGCGAGAGCAGCGGCGTGACAACGAGGTCGACGTCGACGCCCGCCCGTCGCAGGTGCTCCGCGAGGACCCTGGACTCGCTCGATGGGACCACGCAGTCGTGCTCGCCGTGAAGGAGGAAGGCGGGCGCCTGGAGACCACACGAGTCCGACCGCACGGAGAGTCCGGCGGCGACATCGCCGGCCGCGTCGAGCAGCATGTCGATCACGGAATCGTCAGGTGCCGCTCCCCTCAGCAGGAGATCCACCCATCGGCCCTCCTCGGAGCGCAGGCGCTCGGCCGAGTCGCAAACTGGGGGCGTGATGTCCTTCTCCCGGATTGCGAGATCGATGAGCTCCCGGACGGCGGGGCTCAGCGGGACGCACCGCGGGAGGTAGTTCCGGAGCACGATCGACCGGCCGTAGGGGTCGGCCTGGCCGTTCGAGAGGAGGAACCGGAGAACGGTCCTCGTCTCGCCGAAGGCCCCGATGGCGCCCACGGCCGAGACGAAGGGGCGGCCGTCCGGGTGGGCCGCAGCCTGGAGCGCGAGTGTGCCGGAGAAGGACGCGCCGAGCAGACCCACCGTACGGCACGCCAGGTGCGACGCGTCCGCCGCGGCCGCGGCGACCCGGCCCACCGAGTCGAGCTCGATCCGCGCCTGGGCCACCTCGGGCAACAGGGGGACGACGACGCGCGTGCCCGTCGTGGCGAGCGCGGAGGCCAGACCGACCACCCGTGGATCGTCTGGCCCCTCGTGGGTCATGCCGTGCACGAACACGACTGTGCGCCGGGCTCCGGTGCCGGGCTCGTAGACCTGGGCCGAGAGCCCACTCCTCGGTAGTACGCACCGATCGGGCTGCATTTGCGGAGACCTCGACGCGAGCAGAAGCGCGCAGCGGGTGGCATCGCGCAGGTCGCGCGCGTGGGGCCAGCTCACGACGCCTCCATCCACCGACGGCGAGAGCGGACGAGCGCGAAACCCTCCGGCCCCATGAACCTCAGGAGGCGACGCTCGTCGACGAGCGAAAGATCGACCGAGACCAACGCATCGACCACGAACGAGAAGTCCGGATCGACGTTGAAAGCGATCGCCTTTCCACCGAGATTCAGGTAGTGCCGCAGCAGGATGGGCAGGCCCCGACCCTCGGCATCGAGCCTCTTCACCTGTGTCTGAAGCTCGCTCAGGTCGCGCGCGAGCGTGTCGCCCACGCCGCGGTACGGAAGCCGTGGGTGAAGAAGGTCCGAGAGCTCGTTGCGGCCGCGGTGTCGCGCGAGCCAGGACACCATGCAGGCAATGGCGGCGTCGGGGTAGCGCCGATCGATGCTCGCGGCCCCCATCAGGTGACCCACCTCCGGGTGTCGGACGAGCCAGGCGCCGATCCCGCGCCAGAGCATCGCCAGCGTGGGCCCGCCCTGGTTCTCGAGCCGCACGAAGGAGCGCCCGAGCTCCACCGTGGGGCCGACGCGGTCGAAGAAGGCGGGCTCGTAGTCGAAGAGGGACTCGGTATAGAGCGCGCGTCCCTCGGAGCGGAGCGCGTCGACGTCGGCCAGTCGGTAGGCGCCGGTGATGGTGCGGGTGTAGGCGTCCCAGACGAAGAGATGCTCGTAGAAGAGGTCAAAAGCGTCGAGATCGATCACCCGGCTTGTGCCTTCGCCGACCTGGCGGAAGGTGCGCTCACGCAAGGCACCGATCTCGCGGAGGACGTGAGGGATGGTGACCCCCTGGGCGCAGAACACTGTGAACCGATCCTGCGTGAGCAGGCGTGCGGCGGACGGGAGAAGCGCGAGGTCGCGCTCGAGCTCGGAAGCGGGGTGGTTCCCGGCCGCACGGCCGAGCGGCGTATAGGATTTTTTAATGCCCTTTTCCTCTTCAGGCGAGCCTATTGCCGGGTGTTCACACCGCGACCCACACCCCCGGACGTCGCGCTTAGGAGTAGAACCCGCCGCCGACTAAACGCAGTGCGAGGCTTCGCGAGGACACCTTTCAGCAGCATTTCGAATTGTTGGACCACACACTGCCAGCCGAGGGTGGCCACGTACTCCCGTGCTTGGCACCGCATCCTGGGCAGCGACTGCGGCTCACGCGCGAGATCGGTCGCGGTGGTCACGAAGGCCTCTGGTTCGCCATAGGGAACCAGAACGCCAGTCTCGCCATGTGTGATGTGCATGTGTGCGGCGGCATAGTCATAGGCGACCACTACCAAGCCGCTGGCCATGGCTTCCACCGTCAGATTGCCGAAGGTTTCCGTGTCGCTAGGAAAGAGAAATACGTCCGCCGAGGCATAATGCCTAGCCAACTGCTCACCTCGATGCACTCCGCAGAACAGTAGATCCGGATGGTCCTTTTGCAGTATGGCACGCTGCGGTCCGTCCCCGACAATCACAAATTTCACTTCCTTGTTGCACCGTTGCATGGCGCGGTAGGCGGCGATGGCGAGCCCGACATTTTTTTCCGGTGCCACCCGCCCCACATAGAGGGCGACCAGATCGTGCTCCGAGACGCCCCAGGTCTCCCGCAGTGCCTGACAGCGGCGTGCCGGCGTGAATAGCTGACTATCGACACCGCGGCCGAGGACACTGACATTTTTGAAGCCACTCGCGTGCAGCCGATCGCGGAGATCGATGCTAGGTACCAGGGTCCCGGTAGTCTGGTTATGAAACCAACGGAGATAGAGGGCAACCCAATGTTGCAACCAGCCCGCACGGTAGTGCCTCGAGTAGCTGTGAAAGTTGGTATGAAAGCCACTCAACCCGACTTAGCCGATTCGCCCTAGTTTTCCGGCTTTGGCGCGACGTCGCCATTCGTAACTATTTGTTTTGTAAATCCGGCGGGCGCAACAAATCGGCGAAAACTCGCTGTAGTGAAGACCTTG
>Ga0136620_10001400_pt1 | contig 11411 bp, 10 predicted proteins | sample AntDrymUQ4162106_2_FD_104806 | JGI IMG/M metagenome (GOLD analysis project Ga0136620, IMG submission 104806) | Polar desert sand microbial communities from Dry Valleys, Antarctica - metaG UQ416 (21.06) | ecosystem: Environmental > Terrestrial > Soil > Desert | place: Antarctica: Dry Valley... | reverse complement strand
TGGGCAGCCACCTACGCTTGTCGGGCATCCGGGCCTTCCTCTCTGTAGTCGCCAAACCACAGAATCGGAAGTGCCCCGGATGCCTACCTAACCGTTCGGAACGTCTCTAGGCACGTCACCTAGTGGCGCCGTGGGTCGATGTATACGTCGTCGATCGTCCAGGTGGCGGGGCCGATCGGGCGGAATCGGAAGGCCACGGGCGTCTGACTGCCGGGCAGCAGCGGCAGCAGGCTGGCCAAGACCGGCAGAGGCAGGGTCGGCTGCCAATTCGACGACGGCAGCACCACGCCGACGGGGAGCGACAGGACCTGACCGGTGGAGGACTCGAACAGCACCTCGACCGAGAGCGAGGAGAGTAGAACGCTCGAGCTGCGGGAGAAGAACCGCAGGACCGGCTTGTCGAGCCCGGCGCACAGGGTGGGAGTCGTCGCGCTGCTTCCGGGCGGAAGGGAAAGGGCCTTCGAGTCGTTGGCCTCGTTGACGTAAAAGGTCTCGTTGCCGTTCACGACGTTTGCCTGGGACAGACTCAAGCCGGTCGCCCTCCGCTCGAAGCCGCCGTGGGGGACGGGCGTGTAGGAGAGCGGATCCGCCCAGCGCATGAAGGGCTGCGACAGCGGGGTGGCGGGGCAGCTTCCAGCAGAGGCTACGAGGACGCCCGCTTGTGCGGCGGGAGCGCTCCAGGCCAGCGACGCGAGGGCCGCCAGGCCGACGGCGGTCGCGCACAGACGCCGGGCCGAGCTGCGATTGGGTTGCTGTGTCGTCCTTGTCACTGTCTGTTCCCTTCCGTGGGAGATTGAATAAGCACCAGCATCGTCAGATTCGCGAATCCCGCCACTGGATATTCGTCCACCGTCGGTCACCTCGCCGGTTGCTGTGCCGATAAAAACCGGCGATGGCCGACGACATGAGCCCCGCCGTCGAGGACCTGCTGGAGGGCTTCGACACCTCGGTGCCCGCGCCCCTGGGAGGACGCGAGCTGCGCGTGGAGCTCATCGCCTCGCTCGTGTTTCTGGCGACGACGGTGCCGATGGCGGCCTTGCTTCCTCACCAGCAGGGACTCTCCGTCGGGTTGGCGCTGGCGCTCGTCGCCGCGTACGCGGTCATGTGGAGGATCCGCTTCGCGATCGGCTACGGCTGGACGGTCCCCACCGAGCTGGTCTTCGTCCCCATGCTGTTCCTGCTGCCGTTGCCGCTGGTCCCCTTGCTCGTGGTGGCCGGCGCGAGCCTGGGCAACCTCCCCGACCTGCTTAGTCGCAAGATGCACCCCAGTCGCTGGATCGTCGCGATCGGAGACTCCTGGCACGCCGTCGGGCCGACGCTGGTGCTGATAGCGGCGGGCAGCCACGGCCCGGAGTGGGCGCAGTGGCCCATCTACGTGCTGGCGCTCGGGGGGCAGTTCGCCTTTGACTTCTGCGCCTCGACGGCGCGCGAATGGCTGTGGGTGCGCGTGTCGCCGAACCTGCAGCTGCCGATCCTCGCCTGGACGTTCATGGTCGACCTCCTGCTGGCCCCGATCGGCCTGCTGGCGGCGTTCGTGGCGACCCAGTATCCGTACGCCGTGCTCTTGACGCTGCCCCTGGCCGGCCTGCTGGCGATATTCGCCCGCGAGCGCCAGACCCGGATCGACAGTGCCCTCGAGCTCAGCCGCGCGTATCGCGGCACCACGCTCCTGCTCAGCGACGTGCTCGAGGCCGATGACGAGTACACGGGGATCCACAGCCGGGACGTCGTCTCGCTGGCGGTAGCGATCGCCGACGAGATGGGTCTGGACTCGGCCCGGCGCCGCAACGTGGAGTTCGGGGCCCTGCTGCACGATGTGGGCAAGATCGCGGTGCCTTCCGAGATCATCAACAAGCCCGGGCCGCTTACCGACGACGAGTGGGTGATCATCAAGGCGCACACGGTCGAGGGACAGCGCATGCTCGACCGCGTGGGCGGCGTGCTGAGCGAGGTTGGCCGCGTGGTGCGCTCCTCGCACGAGCGCTGGGACGGCGGCGGGTACCCGGACGGCCTGGTCGGTGAGGAAATCCCGCTCGAGTCGTCGATCGTCTCCTGCTCCGACGCCTTCAACGCCATGACCACGGACCGCTCCTACCGGCGCGGGCGCTCTCCCGCGGTGGCTCTCGAAGAGCTGCGGCAACACTCCGGCACCCAGTTCCGCCCCGATGTCGTGGAGGTGCTGAGCGCCATCGTCAGGCGCGACCTCGGCGTCCACGGGACTCGGGCGGCCGACGCTGAAACCCCGGCCGAGCCTGTGACTGTCGGCTGAGTAAGCGCCCCTGGCGTTCACCGGCGCCGTCCATTTCACGCGGCGGTAGCCTCTTGCACGTGAGAGTGCGGGGGGCCCTCTTCGGCGTCATGGTGATCTCGTGCGTCTTCGGGGCGCCTGCCACCCACGCGGGCACCGTGGCGTTCTCCTCACAGCGGTGCCCCGACGGCGGAGAGCCCCGGTGCGCCACCGGCATCTGGCTGGTCGAGGACGACGGGAGCGGTCTACGCAAGTTGAGCGTGCCCGAGCATCCCGGCCGGTGGAACGCTGACTCGCCCAGCTGGTCCCCGGACGGCCGCGAGATCGCGCACATGCGATACGGCTCAGCGGGGATGGGGATCTGGGCTACTGCAAAAGACGGGTCGAGTACCCGCGAGATCGCGTCACTTGCCGGCACCGGGCTGTACGACATCGACGAGCCGGTGTGGTCGCCAGACGGTCTCTACATCGCGTTCACCGGCGCTCCGAAGCCCCCGGTTAACCACGAGTTCTTCCAGAGCAGCATCTACGTGGTGCCCGCGGGCGGCGGCCCGATCCGCCGGCTCACAGCGAACTTCCACGATTCCAGCCCCGTCTTCACGCCCGACTCGCGGCGGGTTGCGTTCAAGCGCGGCGGCCCGCCAAAGGATCCGAGGTACGTCGGGTCGCCGGTCGGGATCCTGTCGATTGGCGTTGAGGCCGGTCCCGAGGCAAAGGTGTTCGAAGGCGGTCCGCTCGGGTCGCCCGACCAGGAGTCGTTCGCGTTCCCCACGGCGAGGATCGGCTATGCGCCCGATGGAAGGTCGATCGCGGTGGCCTCGCTGAGCCGGATCTACCTTGCGTCGCCGGAGGGGTTCGAGTCGCGTGAGCTCCGGTCTGCAAGCGGTAGCGCCGATATCACCTTCGCGTGGGCCTGGGAGGGTCGGCGGCGGCTCGTGGTGGCGGCAGGCACGTACACGCGCACTCCCGAGTCGCTCTCGATCCTCGACGTCGATGACCCGACGAGCCCCCCTGTGGCGCTCACGCGTAACCCGCCGGATCGCCCGGCGGGAGACGCGCATCCCGACTGGACGCCGACGATGGGCGAGATCGCCGTCCCAGATCTCCACCCACCGGTCGTCGAGCTCGGGCTGGGGACCCGTCCGCCCGGCACGGCGCGAGCCAGCCGCAAGGTCAAGCGGCCGACCAGGGTTTCCCGCCGGTTGCTGGATCTACAGGCGGCGGATGCCAGCGGCATCCGCCGGATCGAGTCGATCTTCGGACGGGAGCAGGTACGCCGCGTTCGCATTCGCCGGCGCTGCGGGAAGCGGCGCTGCCCGACGGTTCTTCGGCGTCGCACCGTCTGCCGCTTCGCGACCGGGAGGAGGCTGTCGCGGCCGCGATCCTGCCGCAGGCCGTTCACCGTCAGGCATGCCGACCGGGCGCGCTGGAAGCGCATGGTCGGCAGGCTGCCCAAGGGGCGCTACCGGATGCGGCTGCGCGTGCGGGACGTCTACGGGCGCGCCTCGCGATCGCGGCTCAGGCGCATCACGCTCGTGCGCTGATCGCCGGGCCGGCTCCATAGACTGCCCGCCGCGTGCGCATCTTCAGCGGCATCCAGCCCACCGGCCGCAAGCACCTCGGCAACTACATCGGGGCGATTCGCCAGTTCGTCGAGGGTCTGGACCGCGGGGATCCCGCCATCTATTGCATCGTCGACCTGCACGCCATCAGCGTCCACTACGAACCCCGGGCGCTGGCGCGTTACACCTACGACACCGCCGCCATGCTGCTGGCCTCGGGGCTGGATCCTGGGCGGTGCATCCTCTTCCGCCAGTCAGACGTCCGCGAGCACACCGAGCTGTGCTGGCTGCTGTCCTCGGTAACGGCGCACGGCGACCTCAACCGCATGACCCAGTTCAAGGAGAAGTCGGCCACCCAGCGCGAGCTGGTGTCGGCGGCGCTGTTCCTCTACCCGGTGCTCCAGGCGGCCGACGTGCTGGCCTACAAGGCCCACGAGGTACCGGTGGGCGACGACCAGCGCCAGCACGTGGAGCTGATGCGCGACATCGCCATCCGCTTCAACGCCGCCTACGGCGACGTGCTGGTGGTGCCCGAGCACCGCATCCCGGCGGCGGCCGCGCGCATCATGGACCTTCAGGACCCCACGCGCAAGATGTCCACGACAGGCAGCGAGGAGCGCGGCCTTGTCTATGTGGACGACGACGAGAAGGCGATCGCAAAGAAGCTCAAGAGCGCAGTGACCGACTCCGGCGCCGAGGTGCGCCGCGGACCGGACAAGCCTGGGGTCACGAACCTGATCGAGATCCTGGCTGTGATCCGCGGCGTGGAGCCGGAGGAGATCGAGCGCGAGTTCGACGGTCGCGGCTACGGCGACTTCAAGGCCGCTGTCGCCGAGGCGGTTGTCGAGTACCTGCGCCCCGTGCGCGAGCGCTACTCGCAGCTGCGCGCCGACGAGGCCGAGCTGGAGCGGGTGCTGACCGCGGGAGCCGACCGCGCACGGGCCATAGCCTCGGAGACCCTGCGCGAAGTCCGTGCCGTGATGGGCATCGGCGCTCCGGCCGGCCCGTGAGCCCGCTCAGTCGCCGCGACCTGCTCCGCGCCGGAGGCCTGGGCGCTGCCGGCCTGGCCGGCGCCGGCGCGCTGGTCTACGCCACCTCCGACGAGGACCCGGAGATCGATCCGGGCCGCGAGATGCCGCCCAATGTGGTGGTGATCGTGATCGACAACCTGCGGGCCGACCACGTCGGCGCCTACGGCTCGAAGCGGGTCAAGACGCCGTCCCTGGACGCGCTGGCCCGCGAGAGCCTGCGCTTCACGCGCTCGCGCCCGGAGGCCTTCCCGACCGTGGCCGCCCGCCGGGCGATCCTGACCGGCCGCCGCTCGTTTCCCTTCCGTGACTGGAAGCTCGATCCCGACCTGCCGGCGGGCCCGAGTTGGAGCGCGCTCCCGCGCCGCCACCCCACCTTCCTCGACCTGCTCGGCAGGGCCGGCTACGCCACCGCCTACGTCAGCGACAACCCCTGGATCCTCTCCCGGCCCTTCGACCGCTTCCGCCGCCGACTGGACTTCGCCGAGAAGATCCCGGGGCAAGTGCCCACACGCCGTCCCCCGCGGCGCCGGGTTTCCGACGCCGAGCTGCGCCGGTACGTGCCGCCGGCCCAGCTGGGCACCGCCGTGGAGGCGCGCACGCGCCAGTACCTGAGAGCCAACGCGGCCAACCGCTCCGAGGACGACTACGGCGCCGCGCGCGTGTTCTCCGCTGCCTCGGAGTACCTGGCGCGGGCCTCAACGCGGCTGCAGCCCTTCGCCCTGGTGGTGGACGCCTTCACCCCGCACGAGCCCTTCGACCCACCACCGAGCTTCATCGAGCTCTACGGCGACCGGGACTTCGACGGCCCCGACCCGATCCAGGCCTTCGGGCCGCCAATCGGCAAGGTGGAGGAGCTGGGCGCGCGCGGCCGCGGGCTGCTGCAGCGCGTGCGCGACCTCTACGCCGCCGAGGTGAGCTTCACCGACCGCTGGATGGGCAACTTCCTCGACGAGCTGGACCGGCGGGGGCTCGCCGACGACACGATGGTGGTGATGCTCTCCGACCACGGCGTGCTGCTCGGCGAGCGCGGCTTCGTGGGCAAGACCGGGTCCCAGGCCCACCGTGAGGTGATCGACGTGCCGTGGATGGTCCGACACCCCGAGCGCCGGGGTGCGGGCACGACCAGCGAGTTCTTTGCCTCCACGCATGACGTGGCGCCCACCGTGCTCGCCGCCGCGGGGCTCACCCCGCCCGGCACCATGGACGGTGAGGACCTGGGCGGGCTGCTCGACGGCGCCGAGCCGCCCGCGCGCCCGGTGTTCACGGCCTCCTACGACGACTCCGTGCTGGCCGGGGACGGGCGCTGGCTGATGCTTGCCGACAACCAGGGTGTGGAGAAGCGCCTGTATGACACCCGCCGCGACCCGGGCGAGGAGCGCGACGTGGCTTCCAAACGCCCGCAGGTGGCCAACCGGCTGTGGCAGAGGGTGCTCGACGACGCCGGCGGAACGCTCCCTCGCTTCGGGCCGGAGGGTGTGCTGTCGGGGTGAGCGAGCAACCGGAGGAAGGCCTCACTCGCCGCCGGCTGCTCGAGGCCGGCGGTGCCTCGGCGGCCGGCCTGGCCCTGTTGGGCACTCTGCCCCAGCGGGCCCTGGCCGCGCCCGCCGCGGCTCAGAACGTGGTGGTGATCGTGCTGGACAACCTGCGCGCCGACCACGTGGGCGCCTATGGCGGCCACCGCGCGCGCACGCCCTCGATCGATGCGCTGGCGCGTCAGAGCCTGCGCTTCGATCGCTACCGCCCCGAGGTGTTTCCGACCGTGCCCGCGCGGCGCTCGATCATGACCGGTCGGCGGGTATACCCTTTTCGCGGCTGGCGCCCGCAGCCGGGCCTGCCCCAGGAGCCGGGCTGGGAATCGATCGACCGCGGCATTCCGGTGTTCACCGACTTGCTGGGCCGGGCCGGCTTTCGCACCGGCTATGTGACCGACAACCCCCACATCCTCTCCGGGGCCTACGACGGCTTCCGCTCACGCTTCGACGAGCCGGTGACGCTACGCGGCCAGGTTCCCTACCGCGGCAAGCCACCCGGCCGGCCGGTCAGCCGGCGCACCGTCAATCGCAGCCTGCTGCCCAAGGTGCGCCGTACCACCACCCAGCGCCGCATCCGCGAGTACCTGACCGCCAACCAGGGACGCGAGGACGAGGCCGACTTCATGGCGCCGCGGGTGTTCACCGCCGCCGCGCAGTGGCTGGAGCGGGCCGCGGCGCGAAAGGACCCCTTCGCGCTGGTGGTCGACTGCTTCGACCCGCACGAGCCGTGGGACCCGCCGCAGCGCTACCTGCGCCACCTCGGACCCGGCCGCGTGGGTGCGGTGAAGCCCATCCAGCCGTTCGCCCCGCCGGGCGGCAGCCTGCGCGAGTTCGGTCTCTCCCGCGCCGCGATGCGCCGCGTGCGCAACCTCTACGCCGCCGAGATTGCGATGGTCGACGTCTGGCTCGGCCGCTTCCTCGGCCGCCTGGCCAGCCTTGGCCTGGAGGAGAACACGCTGATCGTCCTGCTCTCCGACCATGGCGTGCTGCTGGGCGAGCGCGGCGAGGTGGGCAAGCTCGAGGATCGCATGCACCGCGAGATCACGCGCGTGCCGCTGCTCATCCGCGACCCCGCCGGGCGCCGGGCCGGCCAGTCGAGCGACTACTTCGCGTCGACCCACGACATCGCCCCGACCGTGCTGTCGATGCTTGGCAGGCGAGTGCCGCGCGCGATGGACGGCGTGGACCTCTCCGTGCTGTTCAGAGGCCGCCCGCCGCCGGGGCGGCGCCACTTCACCGCCAGCTACGGGTCCTGGGTGAGCGCCGGCGACGGCCGCTGGCTGCTGCTCGCCGACAACCAGGGCCGCATCAGGCGCCTGTATGACACCCGACGCGACCCGGGCGAGCGGCGCGACGTGGCCGCCCGCCATCCCGATGTGGTGCGGCGCCTGTGGCGCGCCGTGATCGCCGATGCGGGCGGCAGGCGCCTTCCGCGCTTCTAGCGGCCGCGCGCCGTCGGCCGCCCGCTCTAGTCTGCTCCCCGTGTCCGTTGCCGAGCTGGACCTCGACCTGGACGTCTTCCAGGGCCCCTTCGATCTGCTGCTCACCCTCGTCCTGCGCGAGGAGGTCGACCTGCTCGAGGTGGAGCTGGCCGACGTGGTGGTGGCCTACGTCGATCACCTGGAGCGAAAGGGCGAGCTGGACCTGGAGGCGGCCACCGAGTTCCTGGTGCTGATCGCGGCGCTGCTGGAGCTCAAGTCGCGCCTGATGCTGCCCGGGGAGGAGGGCGACGCCCTGGACCTCGAGCCCGGCGAGGCAGCGGAAGAGCTGCTGGCGCGGATGCTCGAGTACCGCCGCTACAGCACGGTGGCCGCGTTCCTGCGCGAGCGTTTGGAGGCTGAGCACGGCTACCGCTATCGCTCCGCGCCCCTCCCGGCGCCGTTGCGGCGCGTGTCGGTTGACCTGGCCGAGGCCTCCTATTCGCCCGACCAGCTTGCGGAGGCCGTGGGCGGCCTGCTGCGGATGCCGCCCAAGCTGGACCTGGGCCACCTTGCCCGGCCGCGCGTGTCGCTGGAGTCGCGTCTGGTACACATGCGCTCGCTGTTGTCGCTACGCGGGCGCTTCAGCTTCGACGACGCCGTGCGCGGCGCGGATCGGCTCACCGAGTGCGTGACCCTGTTCGCGCTGCTGGAGCTGCACAAGGCCGGCGAGGCGCGCTGGGAACAGCCGGAGTCATTCGGGCCCATCACCGTCAGCGTCGCGACGGATGCAGGCGACCACGTGGAGGAAGCCGGATGAACGAGTTGGCTCGGGTCGTCGAGGCGCTGCTCTTCCTGTCACCCGAGCCCGTGTCCCTGGAGCGGCTGGCCGACGCCGCCGAGAGCTCGGAGGGCGAGGTGCTCGAGGCCCTGCAGCGCCTGCGCGAGCACTACGCCGAAGGCTTTCGCGGCGTAGTGCTGCGTGAGGTGGCAGGCGGCTTTTCCCTGGCCACGGACCCGGTGGCCGAGCGGGCGGCGCGCCGGTTGCTGTCGCGGCCACGCACACCGCCGCTCACCCAGGCCCAGGCCGAGTGCCTGGGGATCGTCGCCTACCTGCAGCCTGCCTCGCGCCCGGAGATCGCGCGGATCCGCGGGGTGTCCTCGGAGTCCGCGGTCGGCACCCTGCTCGAGCGGGGGCTGATCGAGGAGTCGGGGCGCTCGCGCTTCGGCGCCGTGCTCTACCGCACGACAGAGCTGTTCCAGAAGCTCTTCGGCCTAGAGGCGCTCGACACGCTGCCCGACGTGGCTCGCTTCGACCCCACGCCCGAGGACGAGCGCGAGCTGCGCGAGCGTCTGCTGAAGGCAGGCGAGGCGCGGGCGGGTTCCGCGGACTGAATCCCGTTCGACTCGTAGAACCGGCTCACCACCTCAGTCGACCGATCACAATGAGGGGGTGCGCCCGCTCGCGATGGGATCGCTGATCGCCGCCACAGCGCTGTTTGCCGTGCCCGGTCACGGGGCCTGAGGCCGGCTACGACACCGCCACCAGCGGTTCGGACTGGCGGAACTCCTCTGCCACGTCGCATAGGATCTGCACCATCGCCTCGCATGCCGGCGAGCGGTAGCCCTCCGCCTGACGGGCGGCCCAGATGCGTCGGATGGGGGCGTCCTTGCCCAGCGAGCGCGCGACCACCCCGGGGTGCAGGGGATGCAGGGCCAGCCGCGGGAAGATCGTGACGCCCACGCCCGCTGCCACCAGCGCCTGCGAGGCCATCGTCTCGTCGGCCTCGAAGGCCACCTTGAGGTCGAAGCCGGCGTCCTGACACGCGCGCTCGACGATCGCGCGACAGCCGTTGTTGCGGCCGCTGGAGATCCACGGCTCATCCGCCGCATCGGCCAGGCGCAGTCGCCGGCGCTCGACCAGTGGATGCCCGGCGGGCAACACGAGGTCATAGCGGTCGTCGATCAGGTGAAAGGTCTCCAGCGACTCCAGCAGCGATTCGTGCAGCGGCGCGTAGTCGTAGATGAGGGCGAGGTCGATCTCCCCGGCTCGCAGCTGCTCCTTGGCCTCACCCGGCTCGGACTCGACCATGCTCAGCTCCACATCGGGGTGGCGCTCGTGGAAGGCGGCCACCGCTCGCGGCACCAGCGTGGCGCCCGCGCTCTGGAAGCAGGCCAGTCGCAGCCGGCCGCCGCGCAGCCCGGCCAGGGCCGCAAGCTCCTCCTCGGCGTCCTCGATCCGGCAGAGGATCGCCTCGGTGTGCCCCACCAAGGCGCGCCCAGCGTCGGTGAGGCGCACGCCCCGCGCACCGCGCTCGAGCAGCGTGGTGCCGGTCTCGCGTTCCAGGGCCGCGATCTGCTGCGAGATGGCTGACTGCGTGAACGACAGCGCCTCCGCCGCGGCCGAGAATGACCCACGGGCCGCGACCTCGCGCAACACCTTCATGCGGCGAACGTCCAGCATTAGCCGAGCTTATCGCGGCAAGCGGGGTTTGTCATTTGAACTGATGCCCGTACGCTGCGATATTCGGTGCGGGAGATGACTCGCCGAGCCTGGATCCAGTTCGTGCTGCTGTCCGCCATGTGGGGCGCCTCCTACCTGTTCATCAAGGTCGCCCTGGAGGACGTCTCGCCCGCGATGGTGGTCTTCGCCCGCACAGCTCTGGCGTCGCTCGTGCTCCTGCCCTTTGCCCTGCAGGCCGGCGCCCTGGGGGGCCTGCGCGAGAACGCGCCCGCCTTCTTCGGGCTGGCGTTGTTGCAGGTAGCGGCTCCGTTCATGCTCATCTCGGTGGGCCAGCAGGAGATCTCCACGTCGCTTGCCGGCATCCTCGTGGCCACCGCCCCGATCTACACCTTCCTGCTCGCGTTTCGCTTCGAGCGCGAGAGCCGTCCGCGGGGCATCGGCCTGGTGGGCGTGCTGCTCGGCGTGGTTGGCGTGGGGCTGCTGCTCGGCGTGGACCTCGACGGCGGTTCGGCCGCCCTGCTCGGCGGCCTGGCCGTGGTGCTGGCCAGCCTGGGCTACGCCCTGGGGGCCTTCTATCTGCGCCATCGCTTTTCCGACACCAAGCCGATCGGGGCGGTCACCGCCACGATGGGCGCCAGCGCTCTGATGACGCTGCCCTTCGCCCTGGCCACCTTCCCATCGGGCGTCCCCGGCCTCGAGACGTTCGGGGCCCTCGGCGCCCTCGGGGTGTTCGGCACGGGCATCTCCTTCGTCCTCTTCTACACGCTGATCGCCGACATCGGCCCGAGCAAGACGTCGCTCGTGGCCTACGTGGCGCCGGGATTCGCGGTGCTCTACGGCGTCACGCTGCTGGGCGAGGACTTCACCCTGGCCACGCTGGGCGGGCTGGTGTTGATCCTCGGCGGCTCCTACCTGGCGGCGGAGGCGCGATCGGCTGCGCCGCCGGCCGACGACGCGGGCGAACAGGACGAGGCCGACGAGCAGCCCGGGGTGCCGGACGCGCCGCTAGTGCCGGCGGCTGTGCGCTAGTGGGCCTTCTCTCAACGTTGCACCCGTAATGGCGGTCCCAGATCACCGCCATGCGGCGTCCTCGGGCGCCCAGGTAGCGCTGCTACCTGGGCTTCCTGCGTCCTTGCCTGGCGGCGCCTGGAACTCG
>Ga0136620_10001399_pt1 | contig 11412 bp, 11 predicted proteins | sample AntDrymUQ4162106_2_FD_104806 | JGI IMG/M metagenome (GOLD analysis project Ga0136620, IMG submission 104806) | Polar desert sand microbial communities from Dry Valleys, Antarctica - metaG UQ416 (21.06) | ecosystem: Environmental > Terrestrial > Soil > Desert | place: Antarctica: Dry Valley... | reverse complement strand
TCGAGCACCTGCGCCAGCGCCTCGAGCCCGATCAGCTCGCCCTCGCGGTCGTAGTCGGTCGCGATCACGACCGAGTCCGCCTCCTTGGCGAGCTTGCGGACGGCCTTGACGACGTTCTTGTCGGTCGGCTCGGGAACGAGCTCGGCGTCGATCAGCTCGTGGAGGTCGGTCTGCTGCCAGTTCGAGTACCCCTCGGGAAACGCGACGCCCATCACGTGGCCCTTGAGCCCGACCGTCATCTGCTCGCCGTCGGCGTCCGACCAGGTGTAAAACGGCACCTTGTAGCTGGCGTCGGCCTTCGTCGACCCCGCGCTCAGGATCTCGGCGATCTTCTTCGCCGAGTTGTTCTTTTCGGTGATGATCAGTCTCATTTTTGGCTGTCGTGGCGCTTTGGTGGCAGCGGACGGCGAGGGTAGCAACCGGGTTCGGACCCTCTGACGGCAGGCTCTATCGCGATCATGCGGCCCTCGCTTTTATTTAGTGCGCCCTGGCGACGCCCCACTAACCTTTCTCGCGATGCCCGCCCAGGCCTATCGCGGCAAGGAATGCGTCTGTCAGCTGCGCAAGGGGACCTGCGATCAGTCCTGCGTCCGCGGGATGCTCGAAACGCCTCTCTACGTCGCCTGCCTGATCCTCACCGGGCGCCCCTGCGTGGTCGTCGGGGGTGGGGAGATCGGGCTCGAGAAGGTCGAGGGGCTGCTCGCCTGCGGCGCCGACGTCACGCTGGTCGCGCCCCGCGCCGTGGCCGAGCTCGAGGAGCTGGCGGCGGAGGGCTCGATCCGCTGGGAGCGGCGCGACTATCGCCCTGCCGACCTCGATGCCACCTTCATCGCGATCGCCGCGACCGATGACACCGACGTCAACATCGCCGTCCACGCCGAGGCCGAGCGCCGCGAGATGCTCGTCAACGTCGTCGACGTCCCGCCGCTGTGCAACTTCATCCTGCCGGCGATCGTGCGCAGCGGTCCGCTGGCGATCGCGATCTCGACCGCGGGCGCCTCGCCGGCGCTCGCCAAGCGGCTAAAGCGCGAGATCGCCGAGTCCTTCGGCGAGCCCTACGCCCGACTCGCGGTGATTCTCAACGAGGTCCGCGGCTGGGCCAAGGACACGCTGCCCACCTATCAGGACCGCAAGCAGTTCTTCGAGTCGATCGTCAACGGCGAGCCCGATCCCGTCGAGCTACTGCGGGCCGGCGACGAGGCCGCGGTTCGCGACCTGATCGCGACCGCGCAGCGCACGCACGGCGACCGCTTCGAGCCGGTCGCCTCGCCGTAGCCGGCGCGTCAGCCCGCGGGCAGCGCGTAGATCGCGACCGCGGCGAAGTGCACGACCGCGGCGGCGATCACGAGGACGTGGAAGATCTCGTGGTAGCCGAAGACCGCGGGGTTCGGGTCGGGGCGCTGGCGCGCGTAGACGATCGCCCCGGCGGTGTAGAGCATGCCCCCGACGGCAATCAGCACGCCGGCGACGATCCCAGCCTCGATCGTGATCGCCGGAAAGCCGATCGCCCCGATCCACCCGACGCTGAGGTAGACGATCGTCGTCGCCCACTTCGGCGCGTCGATCCAGATCAGCTCGACGACGATGCCCGCAAGGGCTCCGGCCCACACCGCGATCAGCAGCGCGGTCGCAAACGGGCCCGACAGGACCAAGAGCAGGAACGGGGTCACGGTGCCGGCGATCAGCAGGAAGATCGCCGAGTGGTCGAGGCGGCGCATCCAGCGTCGCGTCGCCGGCCTCCAGTCGACGCGGTGATACAGGGCGCTGATCCCGAAAAGCGCCGCCAGCGAGCCGGCGTAGATCGCCGCCGCCAGGGTCGCCCGGCCATCCGGCGCGGTCACGACGAGCGCTCCGCCGGCGATCAGCGCAGCGAAGAACGCCCAGGAGTGCGACACGCCACGCAGCTTGGGCTTGACCTTGGCGGCCGCCTCGCCGACGGCGGTCGCGGCGTCGCTCGCCGCCTCGCTGACGGCATCCCTTGCCTCGCCCATGGCGCCGGTGCCGCCGTCGATCGCTTTGCGCACGCGCTCGGTCATCCCCTCAGGAATACACCGTACGCGAGATGCGGATGGCGGCCGGCCGGGAATCGGCCGGCCGCTCCGCCCGGACCTATTTCTCCCCTTCGTCCTACTTCGGCTCGTAGGTCGCGAGCTGGCCGCGGATCGCGCCGTCCTTGTACTCCTCGTTGTGGACGTTGACGTAGAACTTCTCGGGCTTGGCCTCGAGCTGCTCGAGGAGCTTGTCGCTCAGGGGGTCTGCGTCGAACTCCTCGACGCAGTCCTTGACCGGGCTCTCGTCCTGGGCTTCGGTGAACAGCTCGACAACGATGTCGCCGTCCTTGCCCTCGACACCCTTATGGATATGGGCCGCGGTCGGATCCTCGATGTTCCTGAACCTGACCACGAAACAGACCTCGTTGGCCTTGCCGGACTTCAGCGTCAGCTTGGCGTTGCCCTTGCCATCGTCGTCGCCGGGGCCGGGAACCTCCTGATCACCGTCCATCGGCTTGGCAATCAGCTTCGGGTCGTCGGCGCCGGCGGCGCCGAGGGCGGGAATCGCAACGACGGCCAGGGCGCAGATGCCCAGAGCCAGGGTAGTAAGCAGCTTGATTCGCATCTTCGGTTCGTCCTCTCAGATCGCGCGCGGGGAAGCCAAGACCCTACAACGAACGCCGCGGCCCCGCGCGGTAGCGGCATCGCGCCACCGGCGGCGCGAAGACGTCGCTGTTTACGCGTTGTTCAAGCCATCCGTTCACGCTACATGTAGCGTCCGTGCGTGAGGTTGCCCCACTACGGCTAGTAGAATCAATGCGCATGCACTGTCCTCACTGCCAGGCAGGGACGCGGGTAGTCGAGACCCGCCCCGCGGAGGCCGGCGTGGCAATGCGGCGGCGCCGCGAGTGCCCGTCCTGCGGACGCCGCTTCACGACCTATGAGCGCTGCGAGAGCGGCGCGCTTTACGTCCGCAAGCGCGGCGGCGCGCGCGAGCGCTTCGATCGCTCGAAGCTGCGGGGCGCGCTGCTCGCGGCGGCACACAAGCGCCCGGTGCGTGCCGACGAGGTCGACCACCTGGTGGAGCGCATCGAGTCCGCGATCCGCGACGCCGGCGGCGAGCTGGCGTCGCGCGAGGTCGGCGAACGCTGCCTGGTCGGGCTGCGCGAGCTCGACCCGGGGGCCTACCTGCAATTTCTCGGCGTCTTCGACCCCGCAGTTTCCGGGCTTTCGGAGCCCGTTGGCGGGGGCCGTTCCGTCCGGGGCCGGCGAGAGGATGCTCAGTTACCCGCACAAGCTGCTTACAGGAGAGGGACTTATGAGTAAAACGGCTGCAAAGCGCGCAAACGCCGATCAGGGGGGACTGACCGTCGAGCGCCGCTTCACGACGCCCGGCGCCGATCCCTTCGAGGCCGTTGAATGGGAGCTCCGCGACGCCGTGATCGGGAACCCCGACGACCCGGCGTTCGAGCAGCGCGAGGTCGAGTTCCCGGTCACCTGGTCGCAGAACGCGACCAACATCGTCGCCCAGAAGTACTTCCGCGGCTCGCTCGGCGCACCCGAGCGCGAGCGCTCGGTCAAGCAGATGATCGCCCGCGTCGCCGGCACGATCGCGACCTGGGGTCGCGACGGCGGCTACTTCGCCTCAGACGAGGACGCCGACGCCTTCGAGGCCGAGCTGACCCACATCCTGCTGCACCAGATGGCGGCCTTCAACAGCCCCGTCTGGTTCAACGTCGGCTGGCGCGAGAACCCGCAGTGCTCGGCCTGCCAGCCATACGACGCCCTGATTTCGACCCCAGACGGGATGGTCCCGATCGGCGAGATCGTGGAGGGCCAGCAGATCGGCCAGCGCGTCTACGACGCCAATGGCGAGACGAGCGTGCTCGCCGTGAAGGAAAACGGGAGGAAGCCGGTTTGTCGAGTGAAGCTCCGCAATGGCAGCTTCATCGAGGCCACCCCCGATCACATCGTGAAGGCGGCCCCTAAGCCCGGAGCCGAGCCAACCTGGCTCAGAGTGGACCAGCTCGTTCCGGGAATGCGGCTTCATCTGCATCCACACCGAGCGAAGGTTGAGCAGCTGGCGTTGGTTCCCGCAGGTGGACCCGGAGACGAGATGCTGGAGGGCACCGACTATCTGGAAGCCGTCGACGAGGAGACACGCATCCCGCGTGCCGAGGCCGCGCTCGCGGGCTGGTTGCAGGCCGATGGATTCGTTGGCCAGTACCACGGCACGACGAACCGCTCGCTGACTATCGAGTTCCAGGTCGCCAGTGACGACGAGTACGCGTGGGTCATGGAGAACCTGGACGTGGCGCTACCCCATGTGCATCGAAAGGTCCGTGAGGCTGACACCAAGCACACGCGGGTTCGCCGCATTCGGCTCTACGGAGAGGTACTTCGCGAGTTCGTCGAGGGTTGGGAGCTTCTGCCACGGGGAACCGACATGCGCGTGCCGTCCCGGCTCTGGACTGCTTCGCATGAGGAGATCTGCGCCTATCTGCGCAGCGTTTTCCAGGCAGATGGCTACGTCAGCATCCGACGGGAAAACGGACAGGAGAGTTCACGCATCGGCTTTGCAGTGATTGGTGAGCGCTGGACGGAGGATCTACAGATCCTCCTCAACAGCATCGGGATCTACTCGCGTCGCCTGCGTAAGCATGAGAAGCGGGAGAACCGGCACGACCTGTGGGAGTTGTTGATCGGAATCGGTTCCGAGCGAGTCCGCTTCACTGAGCTGATCGGCTTCATCGGATCTGACAAGCACGGAAAGCTTCTCGAATCCCTTGGGCTAAGGAACCCGAAGACCTGTCGGGACCTGCGCGAAGAGGAGATCGTTGCGATCGAAGACCGCGGTGTTCAGGACGTTTACGACATTCAGACAGAGTCGGGGGAGTATCTGACCAACAACATCGCCGTCCACAACTGCTTCATCCTCTCGGTCGAAGACGACTTGGACTCGATCCTGTCCTGGAACACCAAGGAGGGGATGATCTTCAAGGGCGGCTCGGGATCGGGCATCAACCTGTCGAAGATCAGGGGATCGATGGAGCGCCTGTCGAAGGGCGGGATCGCCTCGGGCCCGGTGAGCTTCATGCGCGGGGCCGACTCATGGGCCGGCGCGATCAAGTCCGGCGGCGGCACGCGCCGGGCGGCGAAGATGGTCGTGCTCGACGTCGACCACCCCGATGTCGAGGACTTCATCTGGTGCAAGGCACGCGAGGAGGAGAAGGCGGCGGCGCTGCGCGACGCCGGCTACGACATGCGGCTCGACTCCGAGGCGTTCTCCTCGATCCAGTACCAGAACGCCAACAACTCGGTCCGCGTCACCGACGAGTTCATGCAGACCGTCGAGCGAGGCGAGGACTGGAACCTGACCGCGCGCACGAGCGGCGAGGCGCTGAAGACGATCCCCGCCCGCGAGCTGATGGATCAGATCTCCGAAGCCGCGTGGCGCTGCGCCGATCCCGGGGTCCAGTACGACACGACGATCAACCGCTGGCACACCAACCCGAACACGGGGCCGATCACCGCATCTAACCCGTGCTCCGAATATCTGAGCATTGACGACTCGGCCTGCAATCTCGCGTCGCTCAACCTGATGAAGTTCCGCAACGCGGACGGGACCTTGGACCTTGATGACTTCACCCATGCGGTAGACGTCGTCTTCCTCGCCCAGGAGATCCTCGTCGGGCCGTCGAGCTATCCGACCGAGGAGATCGGCCGCAACGCTCGCGCCTTCCGCCAGCTCGGCTTGGGCTACGCGAACCTGGGCGCGCTGCTGATGTCCAACGGCCAGCCCTACGACTCGCACGAGGGCCGCGCAACCGCGGCGGCGATCACAGCACTGATGACCGGGCGCGGCTACCGCAAGTCAGCAGAGGTCGCGGCGGCGATGGGAGCGTACGACGGCTACGAGGAGAACCGCGAGCCGCACAACAACGTCATGAGGATGCATCGCGACGCCGCCTACGAGATCGAGGGCGGGTTCGGCGACGAGCCGCTGCTCGCCGCGGCGCGGCGCACCTGGGACGAAGCCGTCGAGCTCGGCGACGCCCACGGCTATCGCAACGCCCAGGCCACGGTCCTCGCCCCGACCGGGACCATCTCATTTTTGATGGACTGCGACACGACGGGCATCGAGCCGGACTTCTCGCTCGTCAAGTTCAAGGAGCTCGTCGGCGGCGGTCAGATGACGATCGTCAACCGCACAGTCCCGATGGCGCTGCGCACGCTCGGCTACTCGGACAGCCAGGTCGACCAGATCGAGGCCTACATCAACGACAAGGCCACGATCATCGGCGCGCCGGAGCTAAAGGACGAGCACCTGCCCGTGTTCGACGTCGCGGTCGGCGAGCGCGCGATCTCGCACCTGGGTCACATCAGGATGATGGCCGCGGCGCAGCCGTTCATCTCCGGTGCGATCTCGAAGACCGTCAACCTGCCCGAGTCGGCGAGCGTCGAGGACATCGCCGATACCTACTCCGAGGGCTGGAAGCTCGGCCTCAAGGCGCTGGCGATCTACCGCGACGGGTCGAAGACCGCCCAGGCGCTGCGCACCGACGCCGGCCAAGCCGACGAGGAGCCGGTGGAGGAGGCGAGCCCGGTCCCGCAGCGGCGACGCATGCCGCAGGAGCGCGAGTCGCTGACGCACAAGTTCTCGATCGCCGGTCACGAGGGCTACATCACGGCTGGCAAGTATGAGGACGGCTCGGTCGGGGAGATCTTTCTGACCGACATCGGCAAGGAGGGCTCGACGCTGCGCGGGATGATGAACGCGTTCGCGACCGCGGTCTCGATCGGGCTCCAGTACGGCGTCCCGCTCGAGGTCTTCGTGAGCAAGTTCAGCTACATGCGCTTCGATCCCGAGGGGATCACGCAGAACCCCGAGATCCCGTTCGCGAAGTCGATGCCCGACTACATCGCGCGCTGGCTCGCCAGCCGCTTCATCGACGACGTCGACCAGCTCGAGGACCTCGGGATCATGACCGCGGACGTGCGTGCCCGCAAGGAGGCCCAGCAGGCGCTGTTTCCCTCCGAGGGCGCCGCGCCGGCCAACGGCCACGAGGGCAATGGCGCGGCCGAGGCCACCAACGGCGGCAACGGCGGCAACGGCGCCGCGACGAAGGCCAACGGCGCGTCCGAGCCGGGCACCGCAAGCGGTTCCGCGGAACCGTCCGGCGCGATCAGGCCCGCGGCCGACGCGATGACCGACACCCCACCGGTCATCCCCGCAAAGCTCGCCGGCCTCGACCTCGGCCCGGCGTGCGGCCAGTGCGGCGGCATGATGCAGCGCACGGGCTCGTGCTACACGTGCTCGAGCTGTGGCAACAACACGGGCTGCGGCTGAGCCAGGGCCCTCACAGGGCTTAGGCGGGGCTTAACCCGCGCCCGCACACTCCTCCTAGGGCGACCTGGAGGAGACGATCGAGATAGGCAACAACCGCAAGGCAGCCGTGCAGCGCGATGCTGGCGGATCGCCGCGGCGCGGCTATGCGGCGGCGGTCGTAATGGTCGTGCTGCTGGCCGGATCGCACGCTCACCTTCACCGACTTCGAGGTCGATCCGGGAGCCGCCGTGGAGGTCTGGCTGACGCCGGCGCCCGAGGAAACCGGTGACAGGATCGAGCTCGGCGGCCTGAAGGGCAACGTCGGCGACCAGCAGTACGAGATCCCAGGCGACGCCGATCTCAACGAGTACGGCACCGTCGTCCTCTACTGCACGCCCTTCACCGTTCGGATCGCGGTCGCCGAGCTCGATCGCGCCAAGTAGGCCGGCTCGACCAGCCCACACCTCCGCGCCCTCTTCAGCCTGAACGCTCGGCTATCAGAAGCGTCTGGGCGGCGCGGCCCAACGGGCCGCGCTCGTCGTAGAGCGCGGTGTCCGAGAGTCCGATGCCGGTGGGCTCGGGGATCGTGATCGCGTCGAGGCAGACCCAGTCGCCAACGGGCAGGCGGTTGAGATGGACGCTGAGGTCGACGTTGATGAACACGTAGCGCGCCCAGTCGAGCGTCGCGCTGACCCCGTTGCCCGAGTCCGGGGGCAAGGCGGCGGACCGGCCGTTAGGCCGGCTCCTTCATCCCACCGCCTTTAGAGAGGGCTGGCTCTCTAGTTAAGACTGAGAAGGCTTGGCGCCCTTGGGCGTCGCCTTCGTACTCTTGGCGCTCGAGCTCGGCTTCTTCGCCGTCGGCTCGCCGTTCGATTTCGCGGACGCGCTGCTCGCGGACCTGGCGGGCGAACTGGACGCGACCACCTCCTGAGCGGCCTTGACCGGGGCGCTTTCCGCCTCAGGGGGCTGAATGCTGGCGGAACCGTTTCCCGCCTCCGGCGGCTGCGGCCTGCTTGCCGCGACGGCCATATCGGCATCGGCGCGGCCCGGGCTATTAGTGAACGACGGGTAGCTCGATCCGGTCGGAAGTTCGTTCGAAGACGCCGTCCTTCGTCCGACCAGATAGCCCCCGACCGCGACGGCGAAGCCGGCGAGAAGCAGCGGCAGCTTGCGGGTGCGCGGGCCGTCAGTGACCTGTGTCAGGGCGCGATCGGCGCTGCTGAGCAGGTCGTCGACCGAGCTGCCGATCTCGCGCAGGCTCTCACCGAGCTCGTCGCCGGCGCTGCGGCCACGCGAAACGAGGCGACGACCGAGGGTCAGTGCGGTAAAGATCATCGAAGTGGTGCCTACCCGGCGTTCGCGGAAGCAAACATGGGGGGCGCCCTGGAGGCCACCTTTTCGCGGGCGTTTATCCAGTGCATAGGGCGCGCGGGTACCGTTGATCAGGCACGAGCGTCGTAATCGCGAGACTGGAGAACCGCATGGAGAAGGTCGAGAAATCCGAAGGGCAGTGGCAGTCCGAGCTCAGCCCCGAGCAGTACGAGGTGCTGCGCAAGAAGGGCACCGAGCCCGCGTTTACGGGCGAATACACGGACACCAAGGAGGACGGCGTCTACCGCTGCGCCGGCTGCGGCGAGGAGCTCTTCAGCTCTGAAACGAAGTTCGACTCCGGGACCGGGTGGCCGAGCTTCTACGCGCCGATGGACGACGAAGCCGTGGACACCGAGGCTGACAACGGGTTTCTGATGCGCCGCACCGAGGTGCTGTGCAAGCGCTGCGGCGGCCATCTCGGCCACGTCTTCGCCGACGGTCCCGATCCGACGGGGCAGCGCTACTGCATCAATTCCTGCTCGCTGAAGTTCGACGAGGGCGCCGGCAGCGACGCCGAATAGCCCCTGCGGGTCAGCCGCCGGGAATCCGGGCCGGCGCCCCGTGGGCGTGCAGCGGCTCGGGGATCGAGATCGCACCGTCGGCGTCCTGGCGGTTTTCCATGATCGCGATCAGGGTTCGCCCGACGGCGACCGCGGTGCCGTTGAGCGTGTGAAGGTGAAGCGGCGGCGCACCCTCCGAAGGCCGGTAGCGGCAGCCCAGCCGCCTCGCCTGAAAGTCGGTCGTGTTCGAGGTCGAGGTCAGCTCGCGGTAGCGCCCCTGGCTCGGGATCCAGGCCTCGCAGTCGAACTTGCGTGACGCCGACGCTCCGAGGTCGCCGATCGGGATGTCGACGACGCGGTAAGGGATCTCGAGCGCCTGCAGGATGCGCTCCTGAAGTCCGAGCAGCCGCTGATGCTCGGCGGGCGACTCGGCGGGCTCGACAAACGAGAACATCTCCACCTTGTCGAACTGGTGGACGCGAAAGATGCCGCGTGTGTCGCGGCCCGCCGCACCGGCCTCGCGGCGAAAGCAGGTCGACAGTCCGGCGTAGCGGCTCGGTACCGCGGCGGGGTCGAGGATCTCGTCCATGTGCAGCGCGGCGAGCGAGACCTCCGACGTGCCGATCAGAAACAGCTCGTCGCGAGGGATCTCGTAGATCATCTCGCGCTCGCCGGGAAAGAAGCCGGTTCCCTCGAGCGGCTCCTCGCGCACGAGCACGGGTGGAACGACAGGCACGAAGCCCTCGTCGGCAAGCAGCCCGAGCGCGTAGCGGACGAGCGCCAGCTCGACGAGCACGAGGTCACCCATCAGATACGCGAAGCGCGAGCCGGAGGTCCGCGCCGCGCGCTCGATGTCGATCAGGCCGTGCTGCGCTCCGAGCTCGACGTGATCGCGGGCTTCGAAGCCGAAGCTCGGCAGATCGCCGACCTCGCGCAGGGTGACGGCATCCTCGTCGCTGTCGCCGTCGGGCACCTCGGGCTCGGGAACGTTGGGGAGGGTCAGCGCGAGCTCGTCACGCTCGCGCTCGACCTCGGCGACTTCGGCTTCGAGGCGCTTGATCTCCGCCGCCAAACCGCGCATCTCGGCGATCTCGGCGTCGGCGTCGCGACCCTCGCGCTTGGCAACGGCGATCGCCTCGGAGGCCTCGTTCCGGCGCGCGCGGCCACCCTCGACCGCGGGCAGCAGCTCGCGCCGGCGCGCGTCGAGCCGCAGAAGCTCGTCGACGCCGTCGGCCGCGCCGCGCCGCGCCAGTGCGGCCCGAAACGCGTCGGGGTCCTCGCGGATGCGCTTGAGGTCGAGCGAGCCGGCCTCCGGGCGGGAGCGCCTACTGGTCGGCGCCCGACGGCGCCGACCCCGAATCCTCGCCGGAGGTCGGCGCCAGCGACGGCGTCGACTCGAGGCCCGAGTACTCGTCGAGAAACTCGGCGATCACCTCGGCGTCGTCGCCGACGACGATGTTCTGCGGCATGATCGCCCCCGAGAAGCCACCGTTCTGGATCGCGTAGAGCGCGTCGTCGTAGCTCACGTCGCGCTGGTCGAAGTTGGGGCCCTGGTTGCGCTGGCTGTTGTTGCCCGAACCCTGGGTACCGGCCGGTGCCAGCGTGTGACAGCCCGAGCAGCGCTCGGCGAACAGGACGGCCCCGGCGTGGGCGGGGTCGTCCTCCGGCACGCTGATTCCCTCGGTGCCGCAGGCGGCGACCGAAAGCGCCGCGGTGACCGCAAGCAGGACTATCGACAGGGGCCGCACGCGGGCGGCATCATACTTCCGAGCTCGATGGGGACGGACTCCACCAGCGGCGCGCACGTCGATCCGGACGAGTTTCGCCGCGCGATGTCGCGACTGCCGACCGCGGTCACGGTCGTCACGGCCATCGGCGACGACGGGCCCGCGGGCCTGACCGCCAACGCGGTCGTCTCGCTGTCGCTCGATCCGGCGCTGATGCTGGCCTGCGTCGATCGTGGATCGCGCACCCTGCGCGCCGTCGAGCAGGCCGGGCGCTTCGGGATCAGCGTGCTGGGGGCCGGCGACGAGAACGTCGCGCGCGCCTTCGCGACAAAGGCGTCACAGAAGGAGAAGTGGGCCGGAGTGGCGTGGAGCGAGCAAAGCGGCGTGCCGCTGCTCGACGACGCCGAGGTCCGGGTCGCGTGCGAGCTCGAGAACGTGCTCGCCGGCGGCGATCACGTGATCGTCACCGGCAAGGTGCTCGGCGTGCAGACCTC
>Ga0136620_10001397_pt1 | contig 11432 bp, 13 predicted proteins | sample AntDrymUQ4162106_2_FD_104806 | JGI IMG/M metagenome (GOLD analysis project Ga0136620, IMG submission 104806) | Polar desert sand microbial communities from Dry Valleys, Antarctica - metaG UQ416 (21.06) | ecosystem: Environmental > Terrestrial > Soil > Desert | place: Antarctica: Dry Valley... | reverse complement strand
CGGTTATCGCGTGGCGACCTACACCTCACCCCACCTCCTCTGCTACAACGAACGCATCCGCATCCAGGGGGAACCGGCCTCCGACCAGCAGTTGTGCGCGGCCTTCGAGCGCGTGGACGCGGCGCGCGGCGCCACCTCCTTGACCTATTTCGAGTTCGGAACCCTGGCGGCCTTGAGCCTGTGCGAGGACGCCAACCTGGACATCGCCGTGTTGGAGGTGGGGTTGGGCGGACGCCTGGATGCGGTCAACGTCGTCGATGCCGACGTGGCCCTGATCGCGGCGATCGGGATCGACCACGTGGAATGGCTCGGGCACGAGCGCCCGGCCATCGCATTCGAGAAGGCGGGGATCTTTCGGCCCGGCCGCGAGGCGGTCTGCTCCGATCCCGAGGTGCCCGAGAGCCTGATCGACCACGCCGGCCGGCTCGGTACGCGGCTGTCCCTGCTCGGGCGCGACTACCGGTATTCCGTACGGGAGCGCTCATGGTCATGGGCGTCTTCGGAGAGCGCCTATCGCGACCTCCCGGCACCGGGGCTCTGGGGCGACTATCAGTATCAGAACGCGGCGGGGGTCTTGAGGGCGCTGGAGGTCCTGCGCCTCGATCGGCCCGTGCCGGAGGCGGCACTGCGCAAAGGCCTGGCCGCCGCCCGTCTGCCGGGGCGGTTCCAGATCGTCACGGCCGGCGGCCTCGAGTACGTCCTCGACGTCGCCCATAATCCACAGGCCGCGGAGGTCCTGGCCCGGACCCTCCGGCAGCACCAATCGATGGGCAGACCTCCCGCTCCGGCCGAGACCCACGCCATCTTCGGTATGCTGCGGGACAAGGACCGGCAGGGCTTCCTCGCCAGAATACAAGGGCTGGTCGATCACTGGCATGTCACGGGGTTGCCGGGTTCACGGGGCACGGCCGCTTCGCTCCTCGCGCGTGAGGTCGCCGCGCTGGGGGGGCGCGGATCGCTCACCTGTTACTACAGCGCAGAGGCGGCCCTGCGGGGGGTGCAGGCGCGGGCCAGGCGCGGGGACCGCGTGCTGGTCACGGGCTCGTTCCTGACGGTTGCCGGGGTGCTCCCATCGCTCCCATAGAATCGCTCCCATAGAGGGGACCGATGGAACAAGGACTGAAGCAGCGACTCGTAGGGGCGGCGGCGCTCGCCGCGCTGGCGGTGGTCTTCCTGCCCATGGTGTTCGATGACACGGGCGTCTCCGAGGACGTGAGCGGCGCGCCCTGGATCCCGCCGCGTCCCCCGGAGCTCACCGGGCCCCAGTTCGCGCCTCTGACCGAGGCCGAGATCAAGCGTGGCGCGCGCCTGCCCCCATTACCGATCGACTCCACCCCCGATGATCCCGGTCTGACAGGAGACACCGGCGAGCCCGCGAAGCCGCCCGCGGCCCCGACGACAGCGCCTGCTGCGGCCCCACCCGCGACGTCTGCGCCGGGTGCCGAGACCCGGGCGCTCGCCGCGCCGGCCGCGCGTCCCGCCACCGGCCCGGCAGACGCGGAGACGGTGCGCACCCGAAAAGACGCGCCGGCCGGCAATAGAGTCGGCACCACCTGGGCGATCCAACTCGGGAGCTTCAGCAGCGAGGCCAACGCCAAGAAGCTGCGCGATCGCTTGCAGAAGCTCGGCTTTCAGCCCTTCGTCGAGCGCACCACCGTGAAGACCCGCAGCGTGTTCCGGGTGCGCGTGGGGCCCGCGACGGAGCGCCACCAGGCCGAGGCTCTGCGCGCGAAGATCCGGAAGCAGGCCAATCTCGACGGGGTCCTGGTGCGCTACCCGTAGCCACATTTCGCGCCTGCGGGCGGCCCGCTTCCCGGGACCCGTCTCCGGCACGCAGAGCGCGTATCGGGCCCTGCTGCCGCAAGCATGTTGGGCTAGGAACCGACCGGCTTGCCGTCGATGGTGAGCGCCACGACGCCCTGATCCAGGACATAGGTGCAGGCCACGGGCGGATGGCCCGCGCCGCCCCCCTTCCAGTTCAGGGTCACCTGGCTTTGCCCGTCGCTGACCGTGTCGTTCGGCATGCCCAGGATCACGTTGGTGTGCTTGCGGACCGCCTCCGGACAGGCCTCTCGCGCCCTCTCGGAGAGCGCCTTCGTGGTCAGCATGTAAGAGTCGGTGGCCACCTGGCGGGGGTTTATGTTTTGCATCGTCACGGCGATGATGCCGACGCCGAAGACGAAGAGGATGCCGATGAGGAGCTTCTTGGGTGTAAATTCCATGGGATGATGTTCTCGATTAAGTGTCTCGATTAAGTGTTGGAATTGATGTTGGATAGCGGTTGTAGTGCTTCGGGTGCACTGGGATTCCGGAGACCAAGGATAGGAAAACAAGCCCCTCGCTACAAGCACGACGGGCCGGGGCCTTGACCTGGATCAGGAACGTTACGCTGCGCCATGTCGTGCATTGGACATTGCAAACCCGTTACAATGCCCGGTGAGCGGGGTGCCGAAGTGAGACGTGGCGGAGGGACAGGCAGCGGCGCACGAGCCATCGGGTAGGCGACGGGAGCATCATTCGACCTTGGGTCGGCGGCGTCACCCCGCAGCAAATAAGCGGCGAATAAACAGAGGCATCCGGGTATGGCGATGATGACCTTGCCACTCCTCTTGCTCATCTGGATCGCGAACGGCGCCCCGGTGCTGGCGCATGCGCTGTTCGGGACGCGCTTCGCCTATCCGGTGGATGGCGGTGCGCGATTCCTGGACGGGCGCCCGTTTTTCGGCACCGCCAAGACCGTGCGCGGGGTCGCCGCAGCCGTCATCTTGACGACGCTGGCAGCCCTGTGTCTCGGGCTCTCGCCTGGACTCGGCGCACTCGTCGGCTCCGCTGCGGTCGCAGGCGATCTCCTCACCAGCTTCATCAAACGGCGCATGGGCCTCCCGCCGAGCAGCCGGGCGCGCGGACTCGATCACGTCGGCGAGTCCCTGCTGCCGGCACTCCTCGCCGCCCCCCGCCTCCACCTCGAGGCGGGTGACATCGCCCTGGTGGTCGGGATGTTCGTGGCCCTCGCGGTCGGCCTGTCGCCGCTCCTGTGCCGGATGCGCATGCGCGAGACGCCTTATTGACACGATTGAGGCGGTCTCTTCCGGCCCTCGAGCGAGGCCGCCGCCGCGTATCGTCGGGATCCTGAACCTCACCCCCGATAGCTTCTCCGACGGCGGGCGGTTCGCGGAACCACGGTCCGCGATCGATCACGCGCTCCACATGGTCCAGGAGGGCGCCGATGTCATCGATGTCGGCGGCGAATCGACGCGCCCCGGGTCCCTGCCGGTGCCTGCGGCGGAACAGGCGCGACGCGTCCTCGGGGTCATCGAGGGCCTGCGCACCCGCCTGCCCCCGCACGTCCCGATCAGCATCGACACCACCCGCGCCGACGTCGCGGAGGCGGCTCTCGGAGCCGGTGCATCGCTCATCAACGACGTCTCCGCCGGACGCCACGACCCGCGCATGTTCGGGGTGGCGGCGGCCAGCGGGGTACCGCTCGTCCTCATGCACATGCAAGGCACGTCCGCGACCATGCAGCAGGACCCGCGCTACGAGGACGTGGTCGAGGAGGTGCGCGCCTTCCTGCTGGAACGCGCCCGGGCCGCGGAGGCCGCCGGTATTGCGCCCCAGAACCTGATCATCGATCCAGGCATCGGGTTCGGGAAGACCTGGGAGCACAACTTGACACTCCTGGCCCGGCTCGGGTGCCTGGTGGACACGGGCTATGCGGTGATGCTGGGCGCGAGCCGCAAGCGCTTCATGGGCTCGGTGTGCGCCGAACAAGAGCCGTCGCGATTGGTGGGTGCTACCTGCGCCACGACGGCGCTCGGGGTGCGAGCCGGGGTGGGGTGGTTCCGGGTACACGACGTAGGGCCCAACCGCCAGGCCGCCGATGTCGCCTACGCCGTCGCGGGCGCCGACCAAGGCAGGCGTATATCGACGTAACGCAACCCCGGTGGCGTGAGGCAGGGCCGCCCGCTCTTGAGTCGATGCGTTGCTCATGCCGGCCGCTGGAGCATCTGAGCAATGCCGCTGACGCTGAGGGCAAGGATCAGCGTATTGAATGCGAAGGACAGCACGCCGTGGATCAACACAAGCGTACGCATGGACCGCGAGATCACCTGTACGTCGGACACTTGACAAGACATTCCGATAACGAAGGCAAAGTAGGCGAAATCCAGGTAGTTGGGGTTTGGGTCACCTGGGAATTCGAGCCCCCGGTCGTTGCGGGCATGCCCTCGATGGATCGGACAGGGTTGCCGGGACGTGGCAGCGTAGAAGAGATGGGCGTAGTGAAGGGTGTAAACGGTGTGCGTCAAGGACCAAGCGGTGATCACCGCGATGGCCGACTGGACGACATGGAATCTTGAATGCGCCGCGGCGATGTCTTTGGAGGGACCGAGCAACAGCCCTACGGTCAGCAGGCTCATGAGCGCAGCCAGGACGACGACGACGAAGATGACGGTCCGTCCGAAATCCTGAGACTGGGCCGTACGCTGGATATCCCTTAGCTCAGCGCGCACGATGGTGTTCCACGCGAGGACCAAGCTGCAGATCGCAAAGGCGTTCCACGTTACGATCGCCTGGGTCTCAATGGGCATGCGGCCGGAAGCCGCGTATGCCACAAACGCCGCGACGAGCGCGGCATAGGCTAGGCGATGGCGGGCGTCGAAGATTGCGGCGCGCCGGAAGATAGACCGGATCACGTAAGCTCTTCTTCTCCAGAAGGGCCGCAAGCAGACGCCCGCACCTGGGGTCGCGGCCTAAGCCCGGAGACTGACCGGTGGGATCGCGGGCCGAGGGGATCGCGGGCCGCGAAACGAACCGGCCATCACGCGGGTGCTATACCGTAGCACGTCTGGGAGCGAGCCCTCAGCTCGTCGACCGCTTCAAGGCCAGGGTCAGCCCGTCCGCCACCGGGAGCAGGGCGACGCGCACGCGCTCATCGGCGTGTACGAACGCATTGAAACGCCGGATCGCGTCCGTGGCCGGATCGTGGACCGCAGGGTCCGCCACCTGACCCGACCATAGGACGTTGTCGACCACGATGAGCCCCCGCGGCCGGAGCAGCTCGAGGCACAATTCATAGTAGTCCCGGTAGCCCTCCTTGTCGGCGTCGATAAAGGCCAGATCGAAGCTCCCCGCGCCGCCACCGGCCAGCAAGGCGGAAAGGGTCTCGGCGGCCGGGGCCAGCCTGAGATCGATCTTGCCGCCGACCCCGGCCTCGTCCCAATAGCGCCTCGCGATCGCGGTCCATTCCGCGTTGACGTCGCAGGCGATGAGCCGCCCGTCGGGCGGCAGGGCGAGCGCCACCGACAGGGCGCTATAGCCGGTAAAGACCCCGACCTCGATGGCCCGCCGGGCCCCCATGAGCTCGCACAGGAGCGCCATGAACTGGCCCTGCTCGGGGGCGATCTGCATCTCGGCCTCGGGGAGCGCCGAAGTCTCGGCGCGCAGGCGCCCCAGTATCTCGGGCTCGCGCAGCGACACGCCGATGAGATACTCGTAAAGCCGCTCCGTGAGCTGGATGGTCTTGTTGGTCACAGTGATCCTCTGGCAGCGGGCACGACCGCGCTCCGACATGTATCATAAGGGCCCCATGTCATCAATAGCCCCGCAGCATCGATAGTCGGGATGGTCGATAGGCCCTAGGTCGGATAGACCCTCGATAGACAGAGACCGATGGCCACTACCCACCAAACGGCATCTCGCACCGACCGCCCCGTCGGGACCCGGCTCTTGGTGCAGCTCACCGATTGTCATATCCGGGCCGACGGCGGCTTCACCTACGACGGGATCAACACCCGCGAGTCCCTGCAAGAGATCATAGGCCTGATGCGGGCACGACATGGGTTGCCCGACGCCGTGGTCCTGACCGGCGATCTCAGCGACGATGGGAGCCAGGCCGCCTATGGGTGGCTGCGCGGGTGCTTGACGACGCTCGCGGTCCCGACCTACTGCATCCCCGGCAACCACGACGACGCCGAGGACCTGCGCGCGGTCCTGCCGGGCGACAACGTCCACGTCACTGATTGGGCCGAGCTCGGGGGCTGGCATCTGGTGCTCTTGTCGAGCGCGGTCGCGGGCCGGGAAGGCGGCTCGCTCGGTCGCGACGGGCAGGACACCCTGTCGGGGTTGCTACGCTTCGCGCGCCATGCCCCGACCCTGGTCCTGCTGCACCATCCCCCGGTCCCGGTCGACAGCCCGTGGCTGGACACCATGTGCCTCGACGACGCCGAGGCGTTTTTCGAGGTCATCGACCGCCACCCGAACGTCCGGGCCGTGGTCTTCGGTCATATCCACCAGACCTACGATGAGCCCCGCGAGCACGCGCGGCTGCTCGGCACGCCCTCGACCTGCGCCCAGTTCACGCCCAGGACCGAACGCCACGTGAAGGACGTGCAGACGGCCGGCTATCGCTGGTTCCTGCTGCGATCCGACGGGGATTGGGAAACCGGCATCGAGCGCCTGTCCTGACGCGGCTCTGCACGCGACACGGCGCGATCGGAGGAGGCACCCTGCTCGTAAAACGGCTCGCGGACTGCCCGGCCATCCTGGCCCACGACGGCTGCCGGCTCAAGGAGCTCTTGCACCCCGGGAACGACGCGGTGGATATCCCCTATTCACTGGCCGTCGCGGTGGTGGATCCGGGGCAGGGCACCCATCCGCATCGGCTCGAACAGACGGAGGTCTATCATCTCCTCGCCGGGAGCGGGGTGATGCACATCGGCGGGGAGGAACGACCGGTATGCGCGGGTGATCTGGTGTTCATCCCGGCGGGCGAGACACAGTGGATCGAGAACCCGGGCATCAACCCCTTGGTGTTCGCCGCCATCGTGAGCCCGCCCTGGCGCGCCCAAGACGACCGAAGGGTCGAGTCACCGCGCCCATAGCTCGCTTATCGGTACGGCCCAGAGGTTTTGGCCGGCCGGTAAGACGTTTTCGCCGAGATACAGCACGACACCGCGCACGAAGTCGTCGCCCGCCGCCTGGGCGAGCTCCCGGAGGCCCGTGAAGTCCGTCCGGCCCACGCTCGCCGCGGCCTTCACCTCGATCCCGACCACCTTTCCCCCCGGTATCTCCAGCACGATGTCCACCTCGCGTCCGGCCGCCGTGCGGAAGTGGTAGGCCATCGGCGGCCGCATGCTCCAACCGAACTGTTTGCGCAACTCCTGCACGACGAACGATTCGAGCAGTGGGCCCAGGCACTTTTGCAAATTCGCCATTGCGTGGCTAATATTCCGCCACGTACCGGCGGAATATCGAAACGCCCTTGCGCAAGGCGCTGGACGACACGCGGGTCGTGCTGCTGCACGGCGATCAGGACGGGGAGCGCCCCAGGACTCTAGCGCCCACACACCCCCGTCGCGGGGCCCGTAACGACGAAGCCCTGGAGCGTCCGTCCGCGCTCGTGCACACGTGCGTCAATAGCGGGCTCAGGCGGTGTAGAATTCGCACCCATGCGCAGAGAAACCGTGCAATGAACCGAGCAATCGAAAGAGAGCTACGCCAGCAGCTCGAACGGCTGGCGCCCGAACAGCAGCGTCAAGTCTTGGACTTTGCTCGTGCGTTGCCGGCTCCGATAATTCCCGGTGCATCCGGCGAGGTAACGGTCCGCTTTGCTGGGACAATTCCCAAGGACGATCTTGCGATCATCTCCAAGGCAATAGAAAAAGGGTGCGAGCGGGTCAATCCTGGTGAATGGTAGGTTCCTGCTCGACACGAACATAGTCATCGCGATCTTCGCTGCGGAACCAGCCGTCCTGCAACGCGTGGCCACTGTCGATGAGGTGTTCGTGCCGGTCATTGCGCTCGGCGAACTCTACTACGGGGCTCGGAAGTCGGCTCGTTCCGAGGCGAACATCAACCGCATCGACGAGTTCGCCGCCGCGATGGCTACCCTCGGGTGCGATGGGGCCACCGCTCGGCACTACGGACGGATCAAGGATGATCTGCGCGCCAAGGGCCGACCCATTCCGGAAAACGATATCTGGATTGCCGCGGTCGCTGTGCAGCACGGTTTGACGGTGGTGTCACGCGACGACCACTTCGCCAACATCGCGGATCTGCCAGTCGAGGTATGGTGACGTAGTCACTTGGAGGCGCATCCCCGCTTCGACACGGATATCGCGCCTACACGGCGCAACACCCTTCGAACATCCGCCTAAGGGTCTGAGCGCTCGGGGTTCAGCTAGGGCGGAATCTCCATGTGGGCATTCCGCCGAATGAAGCTAAAGACTGGCTGAACAGAAATGGAACAACGCTATCGCTGGTGACTCGCAATACGACGTCTTCCTCGGCTATATGTCGGCGAATGGGCGATGTCTGCTGAGATGAGTGCCAAACGCTTCCGCATCGCGTTCTCCTTTGCGGGGGAAAAGCGGGACTATGTCGCGCAAGTCGCGGCCATTCTCACCGCGCGTTTCGGCGAGGAGAAAATCTTGTACGATAAGTATCACAAGGCCGAGTTCTCGCGCAGCAATCTCGCCTTCTATCTGGCGGACCTTTACGAAAAAGAGGCCGATCTCGTCGTCGCGGTCTTCTGTCCAGACTACGACAAGAAAGAATGGTGCGGCTTGGAGTGGAACGCATCTACGGCCTTCTCAAAGCGCGCAAAGTAGGCGAGGTCATGCTCACCCGCTTCGAGCATGTAGAAGGCAAAGGTCTTCATGGCCTCGCGGGTTATACTGACCTGGACACATGACGCCGGACGAAGCCGCCGATGGCATCCTCGAACGCCTCGCCCTGAACGAGGGGCTTCCCAAAGATCATTACAAGACCGCTGCCAAGGACGGCGGCGAGCGCCAGCGCACTTGCACCCCGAACAACCTGCCCCGCCTCCAATACTTCTTCGGACGCGAGACCGACTTGAAGAAGATCGCCGATGCCCTCGCGCCCGAGGCCCGCGGCTGGGGCGCGCTCATCGATGGCCCCGGCGGCATCGGCAAGACAGCGCTCGCCATTCGTGCCGCCGAGTCGGTCCCGAGCGGGCGCTTTCGCCGCATCATCTTCCTTTCGTCGAAGGAGCGCGAGCTTACCGCCGACGGCCAGCGGGCGCTCGGCTACTTCGTGATGCCGACCTATCTGGAGATGCTCAATGCCATCGCGCGCGAGCTGGGGCAGGCGGACTTTACGAAATCGCCGGAAAGTGAACGCCCCGAGCTCATCCTCCGCGCCCTCCGTGATGCCGACGTGCTGCTCGTGCTCGATAACCTCGAGACCCCGGAGCCCGACCGCGACCAGCTCTTCACCTTCCTCAACCGGCTGCCGCGCGGTTCCAGCGCCATCGTCACCAGCCGCCGCCGCGCGGATGCCAGCGCCGTCGTCGTCCGACTTGACCGGCTTGACTGGGAGGCCGCTCGCGCCCTCCTCGCCGAGCTTGGCCGCGGCTTCCCGCGGCTCCGCCAGGCCAGCGACGCCGACCGTCGGGCCCTCTACGAGGAGACCGGCGGCAATCCCCTGCTCATCCGCTGGGTCGCGGGCCAGCTCGGCCTCGGACGCTGCCGCAGCATCGCCGCCGCGCTGGATTTTCTGCGCAGCGCCCCGCCGGGGAACAACCCGCTGGAGTTCATCTTCGGCGATCTGCTGGACACCTTCACCGCGAACGAGACTAAAGTGCTGGCCGCGCTTACCCATTTCACCACGGCCATGGAGGTGAAGTTCATTGCCGAGCTCGCCGGCCTTAACGAAGCCGCGGCCCAGGGTGCCCTCGGCGATCTCTCCGGCCGCGCCCTCGTGCTGCCGGACGTGGAGGAGCACCTCTTCGCCCTCGTGCCGATGGTCGCCGACTTCCTGCGGCGCAAACGGCCCGAAGTCGTCGCGGAAACCAGCAGCCGGCTGGAACAGCGCGCCTATGCGCTGATCGTGGAGAACGGCTACGAGAAGCACGACCGCTTCCCGGTGCTCGATGCCGCCTGGCCCACCGTGGCCCCCGCCATGCCGCTCTTCCTCGCCGGGCGCAATGATCGGCTCCAGACCGTGTGCGCTGCGCTCCGCTTTTTTTTCGAATTCACGGGGCGCTGGGATGAATGGCTGTCGCTCGAACAGCAGGCGGAAGCCAAGGCCGTGGCGGCCGGCGATCACGACAAGGCAGGCTGGCGGGCCTTTCAGTCGGGCTGGGTTCCCTATCTGCGCAAGCAGGCAGACGCGGTGCTGGCCTGTGCCGACCGCGCTACGGCGCACTGGCAGACCGCGCAGGCGGGCGCCCGCGAGCGCGCTAACGCCATCCGCTTGCGCGGCATCGGTCACCGGTTGAAGGTCCATTACCCCGCCGCCATCGCCGCCTACCGCGAGGCCCTCGATCTCTACCGCAGCTTGTCCCCCGCGAGAGTGGCGATGTGTCCATCGCCCTGAACGCCCTTGCGGAAGCCGAGCGGCTCTCCGGCGATCTCGCGGCGGCGGAGCGGGATTATAGCGAGGCGCTGCGGGTGGCCCGTGCGGTCGGTTTCCCCGAGGGTGTGGCCACCTATATAGGTAATCTGGCTGAGCTGGCGCTGGACCGGGAAGACCGGCCGGGGGCCGAGACCCTGGCTCGCGAGGCCCTACCCTTGTCCGAAAAGCTGGGCCGCCGGGAATCGATCGCCGAGGACTGCCGCCGCCTAGCCCAGGCCCTGGTGCGGCAAGGGAAGGTCGCCGCGGCCGTGCCCTACGCCCGGCGCGCGGTGGAGATCTATACCCGGCTCGGCTCGCCCGACCTCGAAGCCGCCCGCGCGGCGCTGCGGGAGTGCGAGTCTTGACCGTCCATTTGGACTCACGAATTGGAACCCGCCCTCATTAGTTAGTTAGGCGGCGACCGTGTTGGGCCGGCAATGACGAACACCTGGCGCCCGGTACGGTCCGACCGCGCTGACGTGGCCTTCGGCAGGTCGTGGTAACGATGGAACAACAGAGTCCGGCATTGGCCTGCACCGGTCCCGAGCGCGTCCCGTATCGTGAATGCGCTATCCGGCTTCGCGGGACGATCTCAATTTAACAGCCCCGCTGGGGTCGACCGCCTCGACGGCGCCGAACCTGCCGACCGGGCAGGCGATTCCGGTGCCGCTCAGGCCGCAGTAGCCTCGGGGGTGCTTGGCGAGATATTGCTGGTGATAGGGCTCGGCGTAGTAGAACGCCGGTACGTCGCGGACCTCGGTCGTGATCGGGCCGTAACCGGCCCGTGACAGGACCGCCCGGTAGGCCTCGCGGGCGGCGACGGCGGCCTGCCGCTGCGCTTCGTCATAGGCGAAGACCACGGAGCGATACTGGGTGCCGACATCGTTCCCCTGACCCATCCCCTGGGTCGGGTCGTGGGATTCGAAGAAGCACCTCAAGAGCGCGGCATAGGGCAGGCGCGCCGGCTCGAAGACCACGAGGACCGCCTCGGCGTGCCCCGTGAGCCCGCTGCACACCTCCTCGTAGGTCGGATTCGGCGTCTCGCCCCCGGCATAGCCCACGGCCGTGGTATG
>Ga0136620_10001393_pt1 | contig 11457 bp, 11 predicted proteins | sample AntDrymUQ4162106_2_FD_104806 | JGI IMG/M metagenome (GOLD analysis project Ga0136620, IMG submission 104806) | Polar desert sand microbial communities from Dry Valleys, Antarctica - metaG UQ416 (21.06) | ecosystem: Environmental > Terrestrial > Soil > Desert | place: Antarctica: Dry Valley... | reverse complement strand
GCGGCGCGTACGGCAGCGGCGTCGAGATGACCGGTGGCGGCCGTCCGCACCACCTCGCCGTCGGCGTCGTCGGTGCTGGTCACCACACCGAGCCGGGCGGTGGCGAGGTAGGCCTTGCGGGTCGGTGCGAGGAACCGCAGCAGTCGGGTGCCGCGGCCCACCCCGAGCACAAGGACCCCGGTGGCCATCGGGTCGAGCGTGCCGGCGTGCCCGACGCGCCGGGTGCCGACGAGCCGGCGGACCCGGCCGACGACGTCATGCGAGGTCCACCCGGCCGGCTTGTCGACCACCAGGACGCCGCTGACCGCGGGTCCGGCGGATGCGTCAGCCGGCGGCGTCGGACCCGTCACCGGACGCCACCTCGTCGGCAGGCCGCCGGTACGGGTCGGGGTCGCCCGCATAGGCCGCGCCGGACGCGCGGCGGGCTACGTCGGCGTCGTTGGCCCGGGCCCGTTCGAGCAGGTCGTCGATGTGCCGGGCGTTCTCCGGAAGGCCGTCGAGGACGTAATCGATCGTGGGGGTGTGCCGCATGCCCAGCTGGCGACCCACCTCGGAGCGGATCAGCCCGGCCGCGCTGCTCAACGCGGCCGCGGTGCCGTCGACGTCCGCTGGCTCGCCGAGGACGGTGTAGAACACGGTCGCCTGCTGGGTGTCGCCGCTGACCCGCACATCGGTGACCGTGACGAAGCCGAGCCGCGGGTCCTTCACCCGCCGCTCGAGCAGCTCGGCGACGATCACATGAATGCGTTCGGCGACCTTGCGCGCACGCGGAGGAGCCATCCGGCCAGGGTAGTCCGGGCAATCCACCCGGGTTGTGACGCCAACACGCGGGCGACACGCCGCGCCCAGACTGCGGATGGCGCCACAACGTGGGGTCGACGCTCTCGCTCAGTCGTCGATCGACCGCACCCAGCGGGTGATGCGTACGACCTCCACCTCCGGCCGCGACCACGCCCACCGCTCTATCTCGTCGCACACTGACGCCACCTGTTCCGCCGACGCGGAGACGGTCGCCATGCCGAGAGTGGTTCGCCGCCACTTGTCGGCGGCGCCGGTCTCACCGGCGGCCACCTCGTACCGGCGGCGCACCTCGGCCAGCAGTGGCCGTACGACCGCGCGCTTCTGCTTCAGCGAACGGACGTCGCCGAGCAACAGCTCGACCTCCAGTGCGCCGACGAACATCGATCAGGCGCGCGGCTTCTCTACCAGCTCGAACGACTCGACAACGTCGTCGATCTTGATGTCGTTGTAGCCGCGGAGCGTCAGGCCGCACTCGAAGCCGTCGCGCACCTCGGTCGCGTCGTCCTTGAACCGCTTGAGGCTGGACAGGTCGAGGTTGTCGGCGACCACCGCCCCGTCGCGGAGCAGCCGCGCCTTGGCGTTGCGCCGGATGACCCCGCTGGTGACCATGCAGCCGGCGATGTTGCCGATCTTGGACGAGCGGAAGATCTCGCGGATCTCCGCGGTGCCGAGCTGGACCTCCTCAAACTCGGGCTTGAGCATGCCCTTGAGCGCCGCCTCGATCTCCTCAATCGCGTTGTAGATGACCGAGTAGTACCGGATGTCGACGCCTTCGCGGTCGGCCAGCTCGGTCGCCTTGCCCTGCGGCCGGACGTTGAAGCCGATGATGACCGCGTCGGAGGCAGCCGCCAGATTGACGTTGGTCTCGGTGATCGCACCGACGCCGCGGTCGATGACCCGCAGCGACACGTCCTGACCGACCTCAATCTGTGCCAGTGCGTCCTCGAGCGCCTCGACCGAACCGGCGACGTCGCCCTTGAGGATGAGCAGCAGCTCGTTGGACTCGCCCTGCTCCATGCTGGACATGAAGTCCTCGAGGGTGCGCCGGCCCGCCCGCTGCGCCAGCAGCGCGTTGCGCTCGCGCGCCTCACGCCGCTCGGCGATCTGTCGAGCTACCCGGTCATCGTCGACGACCATCAGGTTGTCACCGGCGCCCGGCACGGCCGTGAGGCCGAGCACGAGCACCGGACGCGACGGCGGGGCCTCTTCGACCGAACCGCCGGTCTCGTCGAGCATCGCCCGCACCCGCCCGTACGCGGGGCCGGCGACAACCGAGTCGCCGACACGCAGCGTGCCGCGCTGCACCAGCACGGTCGCCACCGGGCCGCGGCCGCGGTCGAGGTGCGCCTCGATCGCCAGGCCCTGGGCGTCCTGCTCGGGGTTGGCCCGCAGGTCGAGCGCCGCGTCAGCGGTCAGCACGATGGACTCGAGCAGCTGGTCGAGGCCGGTGCCGGCCTTCGCGGAGACGTCGACGAACATCGTCTCGCCGCCGTACTCCTCGGGCACGAGCCCGTACTCGGTGAGCTGGCCACGCGCCTTGGCGGGGTCGGCGTCGGGCTTGTCGACCTTGTTGACCGCCACCACGATCGGTACGTCGGCGGCGGTCGCGTGGTTGAGCGCCTCCACCGTCTGCGGCATCACGCCGTCGTCGGCCGCGACGACCAGCACCGCGATGTCGGTGGCCTTGGCACCACGGGCACGCATGGCCGTGAATGCCTCGTGGCCGGGGGTGTCGATGAAGGTGATCTTGCGTTCGCGCTCGTCGACCCGGGTCGCCACCTGGTACGCGCCGATGTGCTGGGTGATGCCGCCGGCCTCGTGGGCGACAACGTTGGCGTTGCGCAACGCGTCCAGCAGCTTGGTCTTGCCGTGATCGACGTGGCCCATCACAGTCACCACCGGTGGCCTGGCCAGCTGCGCCTGGTCGTCACCCTCGTCCTGGCCAAACTCCAGGTTGAACGAGTCCAGCAGCTCGCGGTCCTCATCCTCCGGCGAGACGACCTCGATGTTGTAGTCGAGCTCGGTGCCGAGCACCTTCAGGGTCTCCTCGTTGACCGACTGCGTCGCGGTCACCATCTCGCCCAAGTGGAAGAGCAGCTGGACCAAGGACGCGGGGTCGGCGTCGATCTTCTCGGCGAAGTCGGTGAGCGAGGCGCCGCGCGCCAGCCGTACGGTCTCGCCGTCGCCCGTGCGCACACGGACGCCACCGGTGACCGGGGCCTGCATGTTGTCGAACTCCTGCCGCTTGGCGCGCTTGGACTTTCGACCGCGGCGGGACGGCCCGCCCGGGCGTCCGAAGGCGCCCTGAGTGCCGCCGCGACCGGCGCGGCCGGGACCCGGACGCCCAGCGAAGCGACCGCCACCGGGGCCGCGCCCCGGTGCACCGGGGTGACCCCCACCGGGCCGCCCGCGATCAGTGCCCGGCGCACCGCGACCGGTCAGCTCGGTCGAGCCCTGCTGGGGCATCATCGCGGGGTTGGGCCGCGGCATGCCGCCGGGAATGTCGGAGCCGCGACCGGGGACATCGTCGCGTCCGGTGGAGGCGCGCCCGGAGGGGCCGGGGCGGCGCATCCCCTGGGTGGACGAGAAGGGGTTGTTGCCCGGGCGCGGGGTGCCGGGACGGGTGGGTGGTCGCGGCGCAGCCGGCCGCGGGGCTGCCGACGGTGCCGCCGGCCGGGGGGGCGCTTCCGGCGACGCGCTGGCGGCGGCGGGTGCTTCGGGAGTGAGCTGCGGCTGCGGCGTCGGCGCGACCTGTTCGGCGCCGGACGGGTGTGCCGGCTCCTGGGTGGCGGGACCGCCGTGCGCGATCTCCACCTCGGGCGGGGCGGTCACGGTCACCGCGGCGGGCGCCTCGGGCTCGGCCGCCTTCTTGGCCGCCGCCTTCTTGGCCGGCTTGGCCTGGGCGCGCAGCTTCTCGCCGTACTGGTCAGTGAGCTTTCGTACGACGGGCGCCTCGACGGTGGAGGAGGCGCTCTTGACGAACTCCCCCATGTCTTTGAGGGTTTCCAGCACCAGCTTGCTGGGAACGCCGAGCTCCTTGGCGAGCTCGTGGACTCGGGCCTTTGCCACTGTTCTCCTTTGTGGGTCCGAGCCCGGGTCGGGCGCAGACCGCTCGTTACTTGTTCATGTCAGCTCGAAGTCATCGAGTCGTCATGAGCGGGCGCTCACTTCCGTCAGGTCGTCGCTCAGTTGGTCACTGCGCGACGACGAAGCCGTCGTTCCACCGCGCGCCTCCACCAGCAGCCGGACGAGGTCGGTGTCGACCGCACCCTCCACCCGGAAGGCACGGCCGAACGCCCGTCGTCGCTCGGCCAGGTCGAGGCACTCGGCCGTGGGGTGCAGGTGCGCACCCCGACCGGGTGCCGATCTGCGCAGGTCGGGGGTGATCGACACCGTGGTGGCGTCGCTCACCGCGACCACGCGGATCAGCTCGGTCAGGCTCGCCCGCTGCCGGCACCCCACACACGTACGCGTCGTTGGACGACGTACGGGCGTGCGCAAACCTGGACGCACGCGAGCCATCGCAGCGAGTCTAGCGGACCCCGTCGGCTGCCTCGGTCGGGACGTCGGGGCGGATGTCGATGCGCCAGCCGGTGAGCCGGGCGGCGAGCCGGGCGTTTTGTCCCTCCTTGCCGATCGCCAGCGACAGCTGGTAGTCGGGCACGATCACGCGCGCCGCCCGGGCGTTCGGATCGACGACCTCGACCGACGAGACCCGCGCCGGTGACAGCGCGTGCGCGACGAACTCGGCCGGGTCCTCGGCGAAGTCGACGATGTCGATCTTCTCGCCGTGCAGCTCGGACATCACGTTGCGGACCCGCTGGCCCATCGGCCCGATGCAGGCACCCTTGGCGTTGACGCCGTCGACCGTGCTGTGCACCGCGATCTTGGTGCGGTGCCCCGCCTCGCGGGCGATCGCCGCAATCTCCACGCTGCCGTCGGCGATCTCGGGCACCTCGAGCGCAAAAAGCTTCCGCACCAGGTGCGGGTGGCTGCGCGACAGCACCACCTGCGGGCCGCGGAAGCCGCGGCGCACGCTGACCACCAGGCACTTGAGCCGCAAGCCGTGCTCGTACCGCTCGCCCGGCACCCGCTCGGCCGACGGCAGCATCGCCTCGATCCGGCCGATCTGCACCTGCACGTCGTCGCGGTAGCGGCCCTGCTGCACGGTGCCGGACACCAGGTCACCCTCGCGGCCGGAGAACTCACCGAACCGCGCCTCGTCCTCGGCGTCGCGGAGCCGCTGGGTGATGACCTGGCGCGCGGTGGTGGCGGCGATCCGACCGAACCCGGTCGGGGTGTCATCCCACTCCCGGGTGACGGTGCCCTCCTCGTCCAGCTCCCGCGCCCAGACGACGACGTGCCCGGTCTTGCGGTCGAGCTCCACCCGGGCGTTCCCCTCCGCACCGTCGGTGCGCTCGTACGCGACCAGCAGGGCCTGCTCGATCGCCTCCACGACGACGGCGAACGGGAGGTCCTTCTCGCGCTCCAGCATGCGCAGCGCGGCCATGTCGATGTCCATGCCGCCCTCACCCGTCCTTGCGCGCGAACTCGACTTGCACCTGCGCCTTGGCGATGTCGGCGTATGCGACCCGGTGCTGTCCGCCGTCGACCTCGAGGTCGGCACCCTGCTCGTCGGCCCCGACGATGCGGCCGGAGACCGGTTCCGTCCCGTTGCCGTCGTGCAGCCGTATGGACACGAGCCGCCCGACGTTGCGGACCCAGTGCCGCGGCTGCGTCAGCGGCCGGTCAACACCACGGGACGTGACCTCGAGGGTGTACGACCGCTGGCCCATCGCGTTGTGGGCGTCGAGCTCGCGGGACACCGCGCGGGTGAGGTCGGCGACGTCGTCGAGGGTCAGCCCGCCGTCGCGATCGACCACGATGCGCAGGACCTGCCGGCGGCCGGCCGCCGCGAGCTCGACGGCGTCCAGGTCCGCCCCGAACGAGGCGACGGCAGGGGTGAGCAGCCGCTCGAGGTGGTCGGTGGATGCCGGGCTCATCGGCTGCCTCCTCGCTGTGCGGTTGTCCTGCAAACACCCAGCCTATCGACCGGCTCCGGCCGTATCATCGGGCCAGACGAGAGAGGTGAGCGAGGTGCGGCACAGGGTTGAAATCGCCGCGGTCGGCGCGCTCACGGGGCTGGCGGCTTTGCTCGTCCCGGTCATCGTCGTCCTGCCCGCGACCGCGTCGCCTACGACGGACGGCCGCACCGGTCCGTGGGAGCCCGTGCTGACGCTCGTGCCCGAGGACCGGGTCGACGGCGGCCTACGACCGCCGGTGGCGGTCACCGACGCCGGGCGCGCGGTCACGGTCTGGGTGCGGGACAACCCCGACCTGGCTTCCGACCGCCTGTACGCGCACGTCCGGGAGCCGGGCGCGGCCGGCTGGTCGGACCGCATGTTGCTGAGCGGCGACGAGCACGTGTTCAACGCGGTGGTCGTTTCGCACCTGAGCAACAACGTCACCGTGGCCTGGCAGGCGTTCGATGCGGACCACGATGCCCAGGTGCTGACCCGGACGCTGCACGACGACGGGCAGTGGAGCCAGCGGTTCGTGGTTGCCGACTACGACATCAGGCCCGGGACCGGCGCCCGCGTCGAGCTGAACCTCGCCGTTACCGGGCGGCACAAGGTGCTGGCCTGGCACCAGCCGCAGGGATTGTTCACCCGCGTACGCACGGCCGACGGGACCTGGCTGCCGGCCGACCGGCTGCCGACCGCGGGACGCAGCGGAGCGACCGACGCCGTCGCCATCGACGACCAGGGCCGCGCGCACGTGCTGGGCCAGCGAGCGGCACGGCCACGCAACGAGCTGGTGCACTGGCTGCTCGAACCGGGGAGTACCGGCTGGGACCCGACCGTGCTCGGCACGATCGCGGGCCAGCGCAACGTCCCGCGCCCCGCTCTCGGCTCGAGCCCGGCCGGTGACCTCGTGGCCAGCTGGACCCGGAGCAACCCGGCGGACGGGCACCAGCAAGGGGTGGTGCGGTCGCGGCCCGCTGGCGCGGACTTGGGCGAGCCACAGCTCCTGCCGACGCGGAGCACCGCGATGGACGTGCAGCTCGACGACTCCGCCGGGGTGACGTTGTTCTGGGAGCAGCGCGGCCGCGGCTACGAGGGGCGGCTCGAGCGCCGGGCGCTGGACGGGACGATGCTCTGGCAGCGGAGCACCGGTCACACCACCCAGATCTACCGCGTCCTCGGCGATATCGACGTCAACGACGCCGGTCAGGTGGTGGTCCTCTACCGGACCAGCCGACGCGACAGCGGCGGCGACCTGAAGACCCACGGCTGGACCATCCGCTGTGACGCCGCGGGCAGCTGCGAGCCCCGGTCGAGGGGCGACGTCCCGTGGGGCAAGGGACCGCAGCTGGGGCTGGGCGCGGACGGGGCAGCCACCTTTGTCTGGCAGACCGGCTGCCGGACCGAGCAGTGCCTGGCGACCCGGGTGCTGTCCCGGCGGTTGCTGCCCGCTGCCTGACGACCGCGCAGGTAGCGTCGGCGTCCGTGGGTCCGACCGCGCTGTCCCGCCGCGAGCTCTTGGCTTTCGCGGGGTTGGGGGCAGGCATGCTGGCGGTGGCCGGGTGTCGCGACAGCGTCGACGACGGCACGTCATCCCAGGACGCGACGGCACCCCCGAGCTCGGCCGACCTGGTGCTTGTCCGGCGTACCGAACGCCGGGTCGCGACGCTGGCCGGCGCGCTCGCCGGCGCGGCCAGCGACCACCGTGAGCTGCGAGCGGTGCTGCGCCCGCTCGCGGCCCGGCACCGCGAACACGTACGAGCGTTCGCTCCCGACAGTGAGGAGCTGCGGTTCCCGACGCCGGTGCTGCCCAACACCGCGGCGACGACACTCGCCGCTGTCACGAACCTCGAACGACAGGCGGCCGTGGCGACCCGGGACGCTGCGCTGCGCGCGAGCAGCGGGGAGCTCGCCGGCGCGCTGGCGTCTGCCGCGGCGTGCATGGCGCAGCACGTCGTCCTGCTCGATGCCGCCCGCGACGACGTTCGGGGTGACTCGTGACCGACGAGCTGGAGGCTGGCGAGCTGGACGTCGTCGAGCGGGCGCTCGCGATCGAGCACGAGGCGGTATACGCGTACGGCGTCGTCGGCGGCGTGCTCGACCCGGGCACGGCGGAGGCCGGTCGGGCGCTGGACGGGTACGAGGCGCACCGGGCCCGGCGGGACCGGCTCGAGGACGTGGTGCAGGAGCTCGGCAGCGAGCCGACGCCGGCCGAGCCGGGCTACGTGCTGCCGGCACCGGTCACCGACGTTGACTCGGCCGCGCGGCTGGCGCGGAGGGTCGAGGACCGCAGCGCGGTCGCGTACGCGCAGCTGGTGGGGTCCTCGGTCGGTGACGTGCGGGCGGTGGCGGTCGACTGGCTCACCGACGCCGCGACCCGTGGCTTGTCCTGGGGCGCCTCCCCCACTGCATTCCCCGGGCTGCGGCCCGTGACGTCATAAGGCCCGAGCGCTACAGCCCACGGTTCTTATGACGTTGTGGGGGTGAGGTGGTTGAGCGCTGACATGAGGGGGACGTCCTCGCGGACGCCGGTGGCCCGGTCCCGCACCTCGACCGTGCCCTCGGCCAGGTTGCGGCCAACGACGACGATCGTGGGTACGCCGATCAGCTCGGCGTCGTTGAACTTCACCCCCGGCGAGACCCGCTGCCGGTCGTCGTAGAGCACCTCGACGCCGGCGGCGGTCAGCTCGTCGGCGAGCCGCTCGGCCGCCTCGAACACCGCGGCGTCCTTGCCGGTCGCCACCAGATGCACGTCCGCTGGCGCCACTTCGCGCGGCCAGACGATGCCGTGCTCGTCGTGGCTGTTCTCGACGATCGCCGCGACCGCGCGGGACACCCCGATGCCGTACGAGCCCATGGTGACCGTGACCCGCTTGCCGTCGGCGTCGAGCACCTGAAGGTCCAGCACCTCGGCGTAGCGGCGCCCCAGCTGGAAGATGTGGCCCATCTCGATGCCGCGCGCGGTCACCAGCGCCCCCCCGTCGACAGGGCACGGGTCGCCCTCCCGCACCTCGGCGGCCTGGATCGTGCCGTCGGGGGTGAAGTCGCGGCCGGCCACCAGGTCGATCACATGGCTGCCGTCCACATCCGCGCCGGTGGCCCAGCGGGTGCCGTCGACGACCCGCGGGTCTACCAGATAACGGATCCGCGACGCGTTCTCGAGCCCGAGCACGCCGGGGCCGATGTAGCCCTTCTTCAGCGTCGGGTTGGCGTCGAAGTCCGCGTCGGTGAACGGCTCCAGCTCGGCCGGCTCGACCTGCGCCTGCAGCCGCTTGGTGTCCACCTCCCGGTCCCCGGGCACGCCGACCGCCAGCGGCTCGCGCTTCCCGTCCGGGTGGTGCAGGACGACGAGCACGTTCTTCAACGTGTCGGCCGCCGTCCATGCCCGGTCCGCACGGGGGAAGTGCTGGTCGAGGTGCGCAATCAGCGTCTCGATCGTCGGCGTGTCCGGCGTCTGCTCGGCGTGCGCCGCGGGCGCCTCGTCGTCGGCCACCGGCGGCGGCGCCGGGACCCGGACCGCCTCGACGTTCGCTGCGTAGTCGCACGTTGTGCAGCGCACGTAAGTGTCCTCGCCGTGCGGCGCCGTCGCCAGGAACTCCTCGCTCGCCGACCCGCCCATGGCGCCGGACATCGCTGCCACGACCACGTAGTCGAGGCCGAGCCGGTCGAAGATCCGCACGTACGCCGCCCGGTGCCGCTCGTACGACTCGACGAATGCCTCGTCGGACACGTCGAATGAGTACGAGTCCTTCATCACAAACTCGCGGCCGCGCAGGATGCCGGCGCGCGGTCGTGGCTCGTCGCGGTACTTGGTCTGGATCTGGTACAGCGACAGCGGCAGGTCCTTGTATGACGAGTACAGGTCCTTGACGAGCAGCGTGAACATCTCCTCGTGCGTCGGGCCGAGCAGGTAGTCGGCGCCGCGGCGGTCCTTCAGCCGGAAGATGTTGTCGCCGTACTGAGTCCAGCGGTCGCTCGCGTCGTACGGCTCGCGCGGCAGCAGCGCCGGGAAGTGCACCTCCTGCGCGCCGATCGCGTCCATCTCCTCGCGGACGACCCGCTCCACGTTGCGAAGGACGCGGTACCCGAGCGGCAGCCAGGAGTAGATGCCGGGGGCGGCCCGCCGGATGTAGCCGGCGCGCACCAGCAGCCGGTGGCTCGGCAGCTCCGCGTCGGCGGGGTCGTCGCGGAGCGTGCGGACGAACAGGGTCGACATTCTCAGCACGCGATGAGGGTATGTCAGCGGCGCAGCAGGTGAACGTCGGCGCCGAACGACTCGACCGATGACCGCACGTCGGCGAGCGTCGCGCGCAACTCCGGTAGCAGCGCCGGATCGGTCGCCGGATCCGCCAGCGTGGCCTGGACGTCGAGCACCCGCATCCCGGGCTCGGTCGGGTCGAACCGGGTGATCATCGTCGGGAGGTACGCCACGTCGTGCGCTGCGTACCGGCCGCTGCGGCGTTCCATGAACCGCACCCGGACGGACACGCCGCGGTAGGTGTAGGGGCGGCTCGACTCCTGCTGGGCGACGAAGTTGCCGAGCCCGTACACAACCCAGGTCCCGTGCACCCGGTCGATCGGCTGCACGACGTGTGCGTGGTGCCCGTAGACGAGGTCGATGGCACGCGAGCGAGCGATCTGGTCCACCACGTCGGTCTGGTACGCGTCGGGTGCGGTGACGTACTCGGTGCCGAAGTGCAGCGCGACAGCGACCACGTCGGCGCCGGCGCGCCGTGCGGCCGCCGCCTCGCGGGTGATCCGCTCGGGGTCGATCCGCGACACCGACCACGGCTTGCCATCGGGGAGCGGGATGCCGTTGGTCCCGTAGGTGTAGGACAGCACGGCGACCCGCACGCCGTTCGTGTGGAGGATCAGTGGACGGCGCTGTGCTTGGGCGGTGCGGGCGGTGCCGTCGTGCGGCACGCCGGCCCGGTCGAGAGCGCGCAGTGTGCGGCGGACCCCGTCGAAGCCTTTGTCGATGCTGTGGTTGGAGGCGGTGGTGCACGCGTCGTAGCCGGTGTGGCGCAGCGCGGGCACCACCTGTGGCGGCACCGAGAAGAGCGGGTAGCTGGCGTACGGCCCACCGGGCGGGGCGAGCGGCGTCTCCAGGTGGCAAACGGCGAGGTCGGCAGACCGCACGACCGGCGCAACGTCGGCAAGCATCGGCCGGAAGTCCAAGCCGGGCTGTCCACGCCGGGCGCCGTCCGCCTCGGCGGTGGCCCAGGTGCCCGCGTGCAGCAGCACGTCACCGGACACGAGCAGGCTCACCCGCTTGCGTTCGGCGCCCGTCGGCGGGTCGGCGGGCGGTTCGCTTGTCGGTTCGGTCGCGGTGGTGAGCGTGCGTGCGGTTTCCGCGGTGGGCTGCGCGGTGGCCGAGCCGGTCGGGGTGCGGGCGGCGGTGGTCGGCGCCGACGGGTCGGCCGACGGCGAGCCGGATGTGCATCCCCCGGCGGTGATCAGCGCGAGCGAACACGCGCAGACGACTCCCCGCCGTCTCATCGGGCCAGTGTCCCACTCGCCGGGGGGTCGCCCGTACGTTGAGAGTGACGCTGGTGTCCCGATTCGTCCCGAGTTTCGTCGCAGAAACGTCACTCTCACGGGAGCCTGGAGGTCAGACCCAGATGGCGGCGGG
>Ga0136620_10001392_pt1 | contig 11459 bp, 12 predicted proteins | sample AntDrymUQ4162106_2_FD_104806 | JGI IMG/M metagenome (GOLD analysis project Ga0136620, IMG submission 104806) | Polar desert sand microbial communities from Dry Valleys, Antarctica - metaG UQ416 (21.06) | ecosystem: Environmental > Terrestrial > Soil > Desert | place: Antarctica: Dry Valley... | reverse complement strand
TCGAGCTTCTGGTCGCCGCGCGCGCCTTGCAGGGAGCGACGAGCGCGCTCCTTACCCCGGCCTCGCTGGCAGTGATCGCGGCGACGTTCGACGACGACGAGCGCGGGGCGGCGATCGGCTCGTGGACAGCCTGGGGCGGAATCGCGACGGTGATCGGCCCGCTCGCGGGTGGCCAGATCGTCGATGTGGCTTCCTGGCGCTGGATCTTCGCCGTGAACGTCCCGTTCGTCCTTGCCACGATCGGCTTGATCTGGTTCGCGGTCGAGCGCGACTCCGGCGGGAGGGAGCGCCGAAGCGTCGACGTCCTTGGAGCGATCCTCTGCGCACTCGGGTTGGCCGGGCCGGTGTTCGCGCTGATCCAGCAGCCCGACCTCGGCTGGACGCACCCGGCGGTCGTCGGCGGGCTGGCCGGCGGCGTCGCTGTCTTCGCCCTGTTCCTGGTCGTCGAGAGCCGCACCCGGGAGCCGATGCTGCCGCTCACCCTGTTCGCCCGCCGGAACTTCTCCCTCGCGAACGCCGAGACGCTGCTCGTCTACGCAGCCCTCTCGTCGCTCTTCTTCTTCCTCATTCTCTTTCTCCAGCAAGTGGCGGGCTGGACGGCGCTCGAAAGCGGGCTCGCCGGTCTTCCGGTGACGGTGATTCTGTTCGTTCTCTCGCGCCGCTTCGGCGCGCTCTCGGCTCGGTTCGGGCCCCGGCTGTTCATGGGCGCGGGGCCGCTCGTCGCTGCGGCCGGCGTGCTTCTTCTCCTACGTCTCGAGCGGGAGGTCAGCTACGCGCCCGATCTCCTACCCGCGATGATCCTGTTCGGGCTCGGTCTCGCGATGACGGTGGCGCCCCTGACCACGACCGTGATGGAGGGGGCGGGAGCGGGCTCAAGCGGGATCGCGTCGGGCGTCAACAACGCCGTCGCCCGCGTCGCCGGACTGCTCGGAATCGCAGTCGTGGGCGTTGCCGTGGCCGCGCGGTCGGGCGCCGACCTCGACGTCGACGGCTTTCGGCTCGGGATGGCGCTGACGTTCCTGCTCATCGCCGCCGGGGGTCTCTTCGGCCTGGTCGGAATCAGGAATCCCGACCGCGCTTGAGCTGGTGGATCACCCGGCAACGTTTACCGGCTTCCCGAACGCGATCGACTTCGCCATGCTGCGTCCTCGGACGCGCCAATATGCCTCATATTGACGCGTCCTGCGTCCTTGCCTGACTCGTCGCTCACGCCCGGGAAGGGCGGCAACGTTACCGGGCGACCCACTGCCTGTCGCGGCTGCTATCGTCGCGCCAGCATGTTGCTCTTCGGCTGAGAACCGATCGTCCGCGGCGCGCGCCCCGCCGGGGGCTGCGTGCCTGTTCTCGTCGACCTCGCAGGAGCAACTCGATGTCCCAGACAGCAGTACCGATGAAGTCCGACTCGCCCCGAGCGGCCACCACCGTGCCTGCGGTCGAGGTGCACGAGCTGCGCAAGGACTTCCTGCGCAAGGACCCCAACGCGCGCCCGTTCGCACGGAAACGGCCGCGGTCGGCGTTGAGCAATGTCAGCTTCGAGATGGATCCCGGCGAATGCGTCGCGATTCTCGGCCAGAACGGCTCGGGCAAGTCGACGCTCGTGCGCCTCCTGTCGACCCTGCTGCTGCACGACGGCGGCAGCGCACACGTCTTCGGCCGTGACGTCTTTGCCGAGCCGCGCGCGGTGCGCCGGATGGTTAACCGCGTATCCGTCGAGGCGTCGTTCTTCAAGAAGATGTCGGCGACGGAGAACCTGAGCTACGCCGCCCGTTTCTATGGAATGACGGCGGCCGAGACGCGGGATCAGATCCCCGCCATCCTGAAGCGCGTCGGCTTCCCTAGCGCTCGACGGTCGGAGTCGATGGAGAACCTCTCGCGCGGGATGCAACAGAAGGTGTCGCTCGCCCGCGCGCTTCTGACCGCGCCGATCCTGCTGCTGCTCGACGAGCCGACGACGGGACTCGACCCGCGCTCGAAGCTCGAGGTGCAGGACTTCATCCGCGAGGTCCGGCAGACCCACGACGCGACGATTCTGCTCTGCACCCACGACCTGAACGAGGCCGAGGCGCTCGCCGATCGCGTCGGCATCCTCGACCGGGGCGAGTTGATCTGCCTCGAGCCGGCCGACGAGCTGAAGCGTCGCTACGAAGCGGAGACGCTCGAGGAGGCGTTCTTCGCCGCCACCGGCCGGTCGTTCGAAGAAGAAGACGACGACGAGGAGAGAGGAGTGTTCGGCTAGATGCGCGCGCTCTCGACGACGATGCGCGCCGAGCTGATCGGGCTCGGCGGCGTCGTCGAGCGGAACCTGTACCTGACCAAGCGGTACTTCCTGTGGGATGTCGCCTTCTTCCTCTGGACGGTCGCGAACACGCTCACGATCGTCTTCATCGCCAAAGGGATCGAGGCGACAGGAGGTGCGATCGATGTCAACGCCGTTACGACCCGGCTGCTGATCGGCGCCGTCATCTGGGCGTACCTCGGGATCATCTTCGAGTTCCTGACCGAAACCGTCGCCTGGGAGCGTTGGGAGGGCACGATCGAGTACACGTTCATGGCGCCACTGTCGCGGGCGATGCACCTGGCCGGCCAGGGCGTCTTCGCAATTTTCTACGGGCTTGCCCGGGCGGCTCTGCTGTTCGCCGTCGTCGCCGTCTTCTTCGACCTCCGCATGCCGAACGCCGACTTCGTCGCTGCGCTCGTCGTAATCGTCGTCGCCTCCGTCTCGTTCATCGGGATCGGGATGATGACCTCGGTCATGCCCCTGATCTCGCCCGAGAAGGGGATGCAGCTCGGCTTCATCGCGCAGGGGATGCTGCTCGTCGTCTCGGGCGTGTACTACCCGGTCGAGGTGCTGCCGACCTGGATGGAATGGATCTCGGTCGTCTCGCCGGCGACGTACGCGCTCGACGGCATTCGCGACGCCATCCTGCTCGGGCAGGGGCTGTCGACGATGTGGGACGAGCTCTGGCCGCTGATCGTGATCGGGATCGTGTCGATCCCGCTCGGGCTCTGGGTCTTCGCGCGCGGCGAGCGGTACGCCAAGCGGCACGGCAAGCTCAAGCGCTCGGGATGATCCGGACCCCGCGCACGGCTGCCGACTTCGCGCGGTGCGCGCAGATCAAGAATGCGGTGGAACCCGGCGTGACGTCCACGGACGAGATCAACGCACCGATGCGGGCCGTGAATCTGAAGCTCGGTTACGTTGAGCGCCCCGCCGCGATCCAGGTGCGCGGCTGGCGGACGCCGTCGAGATGATCCGCACCGCCGAGACGGACGCCGACCTCGAGGCGTACGTCGGCGTCTGGAACGCGATCACTCCGGACGAGCCCGCGACCGTGAAGCAGCAGCGTGAGCGCCGAGTGCGCGACCCCGATCGCCTGAACGTGCTGGCCGAGGACCACGACGTGCCGATCGGCGTGGGCTTCGCGGGGCGCTCGGACTCTCCCGGGCGGGGCTTCGTCGCTCCGCGCGTGCTGCCGCACGCCCGTCGCCGGGGCATCGGCACTGCGCTCCTGGGCGAGCTCGTTGCGCACGTCGAGGCGCTCGGCCTTGGCCTCGTGTCCGCCCATGTCGACGGGCGCGATGTTGGCTCGCTCACGTTCGCGCACGGCTTCGGCTTCGAGGAGGTCGACCGCCAGGTCGAGCAGGTGCGGACGATCGGGGACGAGCCTCCGGCGGAACCCCCGTCCGGCGTCGCCTTCGTCACGGTTGCCCGGAGACCCGAGCTCCTGCGGGAGACGTACGACCTGGCTGTCGAGGGGTACGCGGACATGGCGACGGCGACCCCGGTCACGATCTCGCTCGACTGGTGGCTCCGCGAGGAAGCGACGGTCCCCGAAGCGTCGTTCATCGCGCTCGCGGGCGACGAGATCGTCGGTTACTCGGGCCTCTGCCTGTGCGGCAACGGCCGGACGACTGCCGAGGACGGGTTGACGGTCGTGCGGCGCGACTGGCGACGGCGGGGCCTGGCGACTGCCCTGAAGCGGGCAAAGCTCACCTGGATGGCGGCGAACGGCGTCCGCGAGGTCGTGACCTGGACCCAGCGGGGCAACGAAGGCATGCGAAGCGTCAACGAGCGCCTCGGCTACGCGTATCGGAAAGTGACGATCAGCGTGCACGCCCAGCTCCCACTCGCCGTCCGATGAGGCGGCTTCCGGCGGTGCCGTTTTTCTACACCCTCGAGTTCGTGCTCTCGATGCCGGCGTTCGTCGTCATCGCCGTCTACCTCGTCCGCGACGTCGGTCTCAGCCCCCTCCAGCTCGTCCTGGTCGGAACCGTGATGGAGGCGGCCGTGTTCGTGAGCGAGATCCCGACCGGGGTGTTCGCCGACACGTACAGCCGCCGCGCATCGCTCGTCGTCAGCTTCGTCGTCCAGGGAATCGGGTGGATGATCGTCGGCTCGTTCGCCGACTTCGCCGCCGTTCTGATCGGCTGGGCTGTCTGGGGCTTCGGCTACACGTTCATGAGCGGCGCCTACGAAGCGTGGATCACGGACGAGGTCGGCCCCGACAACGTCGGCCGCGTGTTCGCGCGCGGCTTTCAGCTCAGCTACGCGGGCGCCCTCGTCGGCCTGGGCCTGAGCATCGCGCTCGCCGCCGTCAGCCTTCGGCTGGCAATCATCTCCGGCGGCGCCTTGCTGATCGCTGCGGGAGTCGCGACCGCGCTCCTGATGCCCGAGACCGGCTTTACACGGGCGTCTGACAGGGAGCGCCGAGGGTCCTGGACCGAACTCCGCGCTACCGCCAGTCGTGGGGCCCGATACGTGCGCGTGCAACCGCTCCTCCTCGTGATCATGGTGATCACGTTCTTCACCGGGATGTCCAGCGAGGCCGTCGACCGCCTGACCGAGGCGCACTTCATCCGCGACATCGGCCTGCCGCGGCTCGGATCCCTCGATCCGGTCGTGTGGTTCGGGATCTTCGGCGCCGGCAGCCTGGTGATCGGGCTCGTGGCGTCCCAGTTCCTCGTGCGCCGGTTCGAGCGGGGGGAGGAGCTGTCGCTCGCGCGCCTGCTCCTCGCCCTCACCGCTGTCCAGGCGATCGCGATGGCCGCGTTCGGCCTGGCCGGAAGCATCGTCGTCGCCCTCGGCGCACTCTGGCTCTACCGGCTGATGCGCGCGCTGGTCGCGCCCGTCTACCTGACGTGGCTGAACCAGAACATCACCGACTCGAGCGTGCGGGCGACGGTGATCTCGATCGCAGGGCAGTCTGACGCGATCGGGCAAGCGGGCGGCGGCCCGCTGCTGGGCGGGGTCGGGAACCTGTTCGGCATCCGCGCAGCGCTCCTCGCGGGCGCGGCCGTGCTCATGCCGGCGCTGGGGCTCTACGCCCGCGCGCTCCGGCACGGTGGTCGTGAGCCGGAGCTGGAGGCGCTGCCGGAAGCTGCGCCGTAGGCTCCTGTCCGGGAAGCGCACCAGAGCGGATTCACAGAAGAACTTCGCCTGATCGACCGTCAGCCCTCGTAGCGCCTGGTAGCCGGCGTGCTCGGTCCATCTCGAGGAGCGTATAAACTGCGCCTGTCAGTCGAGGCGACGATGCCTCAGGCGCGGAGTGCGCGCCTGGGGCTTTTCGCATTTCAAGAGGAGGATTGCATGGCGCAGGTCGAGAGCAGGAACCGGGCAACGTCGAGCGAGGAGGCCCGCAAGGACGTGCTCAAGCGGGTGGAGAAGGATGGCGTCGAGTCCGTCCTGCTCTGGTTCACCGACATCGAGGGGCACCTGAAGAGCTTCGCGATCACGCCGGGCGAGCTCGAGGGCGCGCTCGACGACGGGATGGGCTTCGACGGCTCGTCGATCACGGGCTTCAATGCGATCGAGGAGTCGGACATGGTGGCGATCCCGGTTCCCGACACGTTCCAGCTGATGCCATGGCAGGAGGGCGAGACCAAGGTCGGTCGCATGATCTGCGACGTCGTCACGCCAGACGGCGAGCCGTACGAGGGCGATCCGCGCTATGTGCTCCGGCGGGCGCTCGAGCGGATGCGAAGCATGGGCTTCGACACCTTCAACGTCGGGCCGGAGCTCGAGTACTTTCTCTTCCGGTCGAGCGCGGGCACCGAGACGCTCGACGAAGGCGGCTACTTCGCGATGACGACGCTCGACGCGGCCACCGAGCTGCGGAACGACACGATCAAGGCGCTCGAGGGAATGGGCATCCCGATCGAGTACCACCACCACGAGGTCGGGCCGTCTCAGCACGAGATCGACATGCACTTCGCTCCGGCCCTCGAAATGGCCGACCATACGATCACCTACCGGTTGATCGTGAAAGAGATCGCCGCCAAGAACGGCTGTTACGCGACCTTCATGCCCAAGCCGATCTTCGGCGAGAACGGCTCAGGCATGCACACGCACCAGTCGTTGTTCAGGGAGGAGCGGAACGCCTTCTTCGACGCGGACGATCAGTGGCACCTTTCCGACACCGGTAAGGCGTTCATCGCCGGCCAGCTCCGCCACGCGCGCGAGATCGCGGGCGTGTTCGCGCAGTGGGTGAACTCGTACAAGCGGCTCGTCCCGGGCTACGAGGCGCCGGTGTACGTCGCCTGGTCGCAGCGCAACCGCTCGGCGCTGATCCGGATTCCGCTCTACAAGCCGGGCTCCGAGCAGGGGACGCGAGCCGAGATCCGCTGTCCGGATCCCGCTTGCAACCCGTACCTGACCTTTGCGTGCCTGCTCCAGGCCGGACTCGAGGGCATCGAGCAGGGGTACGAGCTGCCCGATCCGATGGAGACGAACCTGTATCACCTGACGCCTGACCAGCGGGAGGAGCGCGGGATCACGGCGCTGCCCGAGACCCTCGGTGAGGCGATCGACGAGCTCGCCCACTCCGACCTGGCCCGCAAGGCGCTCGGCCCGCACATCTTCGACCGCTACGTCGAACTGAAGAGAAAGGAATGGGACGAGTACCGCGTGCAGCTCTCGGAGTGGGAGTTGAAGCGGTACCTCCCGACGCTGTAGCCGCCTGAGCTCGGCCCGGTAGTCAGAGAGCGCGAAACGTGGAATACTCGAGTTGGTTCCGCCGCCTGCGGACGGCGGGACCTGACTGACGGCCGACCCGGGCTGCTGCTAAGGCAGCCCGGTGTCGTTTACGAACGGGGGAACCCATGGTTTAGGCACGGGGGAACCCATGGTTCCCCCGTGAGCCCCCTCCTTCACAGCTCGCCGCGTTCTGGCGTGGGCTGGGCTCTCGCCGGGCAAGGCCCGGCTTCGCCTGACATCAGCTGTCCGGGGCCCGTTCCCGGAAAGAGGCAGAGCTAGAGGAAGCGGCGGATTTTGTTGCGCTCGACCGAAAGGCCGATTACGCCGCTTGTGCCGTCGATCTGGTCGATCGCGTCCGCGGGCACGAGCCGGCGCCGGCGGGAGAGGAAGCCGGCGCGGACGGAGAGCGCATCAGGCACGTCCGGCGCGGTGCCGTACATCGGGCACTCGACCCGCCCGACCAGACGACCGAACTTGTCGGCGACGAGGTAACCGGCTGTGCTGCGGAGGTCGTAGGCGAGCGAGCTCACGTCGCGGACGCTATTCGCGCTCTGCAAGGAAAATCCGGCGCTCGCGGTAAGAAGTTTGTTAAAGAGGCCCCGCTCGAGCGAAAGGACGCTTAAGACCAACGCTCCTCGGCGCCGCTTGCGGTGCCGAGATTCAGGACGGGCGGGCTCCGCCCGTTCGGCCGTCTGAAACGACCGGTCGAGCGAAAGGACGCTTAACCAACGCTCGAAGCTCAGGTTGGCTTCGCGGTCATCGCCCAGACGGCCACGAGGTATGCGACCAGAAGCACCACGGAGATGACCCCTGCCGCCCGGCCGAGTCCGAGCCCGCCGCCGCGGCGCAGCCTCCGCAGGCCGATCCCGGCGAGGATCGCGGAAATCAGGATCAGCAGCGCGCCGGCGTCGGCGGTGATGTAGCCGATGCCGAGCCAGGCCGGGTCGAAGCTCTCGGGATAGTCCGACGCGGCTTCCGTCCACTGCGCCCCGACGCGCATGAGCACGTAGGCGGGGATCACTCCGACCAGGATCGTCAGCAGGCCGAAGCGCGTCGGTGCCGCCGCCGCCTCCGGCTCCGTCCTCCAGCCGCGAGCGATCGCCAGCGCGACCACGAGGAGCGCGCCGACGAGCAGCATCGCCCCGAGAACGTGCAGGAACAGAGGTAGCTCGACGTCGGAAGGACGGATCGCGGCCAGCACGTCAGGCTCCGGGCTTGAAGATCATCAGCAACAGGAAGACGAGCGTGATCGCCGCCAGGAGCCAGTAGAGAGTCCGCGCGCGTCCGGTCGCGCCCGCCTCTGTCCCCTCGCCGTCCGCGGCGACCGCACGGCCGACCCGCCGTCCGACCTCGGCCGAGACGAGCCAGAGGATGATCGCCGCCAGGATCCAGCCGTCCCAGAGCTCGTAGCCGTCGACGTCGATCGCCAGCCAGATTCCGAAGATCAGCGTGAGCGCGCCGCCGACCGCGAACAGGATGCCACCGAGCGCCGTCAACGGCCCGCTCAGCTGCCCCGGCGCTCCAGCGAAGACGGCGCCGTAGAGCACGAGCGTGGCGACGAGGGCAAAGGCTCCGGCAACGTGCAGGAAGAGCAGCCAGTCGTAGAGCTCCACACGCAGAAAGCTAAGGCATGTCGAGGCCGCCTACAATCGAACGGTGGACGTCTCCGCGCGGCATCTCCGGCTGCTGACGGACACGATCGCGGCGGTCAACTCCACGTTTGACCTGCAGGAGGTGCTCGAGCTGGTCGCGAGCAAGGTGGCGGAGGCTCTCGCGGCCGACGCGTGCTTCGTCTATCTCTACGACGAGGGCGCGGGCGAGCTCGTGCTCAGGGCGACCCACGGCACGCGGGTGGAGGAGATGACCCGAACCCCGCGCCTGCGAGTCGGCCAGGGCATCACGGGCGCGGCGGCTGCGGAGCAATCGCCGATCATGCTTCCCGAGCAGGCCCACCTCGATCCACGCTTCAAGACCTTTCCAAACCTGCCCGAGGACGAGTACGAATCGATCCTCGCCGTGCCGATCCTGATGCGCGACAAGCTCGAAGGCGCGCTCAACGTGCGCACACGGCGGCCGCGGCCGTTCGCCCAGGCCGAGATCGAGCTCCTGCTCGCGATCGCGGCTCAGGTCGCCCAGACGATCGAGCACGCGCGCCTCTACGAGCAGGCGCAGCGCCGTGTCGGCGAGCTGGAGGCGCTGTCACGCATCTCCGAAGCGGTGTCGGAATCGCTGTATCTCGAGGAGTCGCTCGAGGCGATCGTGAAGACGACGATCGATGCGGTTGGCGCGACCGGCGCGGCGGTCGTGCTCGAGGACGGCGAGATCGCCTGGCCCGAGGGTCGAGCGGGCGCCTATGCAGTGAGACTGCCGTTGCGGTGGAAGGGCCGGCAGATCGGCGAGCTCGTGTGCGACCGGGATGTCCGGTTCGCGAAGGAGGATCGAGCCCTGCTTCAGTCGATCGCTCACCAGGCAGCGGTGGCGCTCGAGCACGGGCGAGCGGTGATGCGCGGCGTTCTTGCCCAGGAGATCCACCACCGCGTCAAGAACAACCTGCAGACGGTGGCCTCGCTCCTCCGTCTGCAAGCGCGGAGTGCCGACTCGATCGACCCGCGCAAGGCGCTCGAGGACTCGGTCAACCGGATTCTCGCGATCGCGGCCGTGCACGAGGTGCTGACCGAGCGCCGCGACGACGACGTCGAGCTCGCCGAGCTGCTCGAGCGCCTACGGGCAATGCTGGTGCAGGGCCTCGGCGCCGCCAAGCACGTCGAGGCCGAGCTGACGTCGGTCTTGCTGGCGGGCAATCGCGCCACCGCGCTCGCCCTCGTGTTCAGCGAGCTGTTGCAGAACGCGCTCGAGCACGGGGGCGCCACGGTTCGCGTCGAGCTCAGCCAGCAGAACGGCGACGTGGTGCTCGCGATTACGGACGACGGCTCCGGTCTTGGAGCCGGGCGCACCGGCACGGGCCTGTCGATCGTGCGCGCGCTCGTCCGCGACGAGCTCCGGGGGACGCTGTCGTTTCGCGACGGCGAGGGTCTTCGCGCCGAGGTTGTCTTTCCTGTTCGGTAGCGGCCTAGGAGCGTGGGCCTGAAAAAGCGCAGCCGCAGCCCGCCCGTCCTGAATGCTGGCACCGCAAGCGGCGCCTAGGAGCGTGAATGTGGAGACGTTCTTTCGCTCGACCGGTCGTTTCGGACGGACAGCGGGCAGAGCCCGCCCGTCCTGAATGCCGGCACCGCAAGCGGCGCCTAAACTCGCCTCAGTGTCGCTCCGCATCCTCGTCGCCGAGGACGAGACGATCATCCGCCTCGACCTGAAGGCGCTGCTCGAGAACGCCGGCTTCGAGGTCTGCGCCGAGGCCCGCGACGGGGTCGAGGCCGTCGAACTTGCGCGCTCGGAGCATCCAGACCTGGCTGTTCTCGACGTGAAGATGCCGCGCCTCGACGGAATCGAGGCGGCCCGGCGGATCCTCGAAGAGCGGGCGATTCCGATCGTGATGCTGACGGCCTACGGGCAGGACGAGCTGGTCTCGCGTGCTGTCGAGGCCGGTGTGTTCGGCTACCTCGTGAAGCCGTTTCGCGAGTCGGATCTGCTGCCGGCGATCCGCACGGCGCGGGCCCGTCACGACGAGCTGGCGGCGCTGCGAGAGGAGGCTGAATCCCTTGCTGATGCACTCGCGGCGCGGAAGTCGATCGAGCGGGCGAAGGGTTTGCTGATGGCGAAGGAGGGCCTGTCCGAGCAGGACGCGTTCGCGCGCCTGCGAAAGGCCAGCCAGGTGTCAGGCCGACCGCTGAAGGTCGTCGCCGAGGCCCTGATCGCAACGTTCAGCGAATAGCGCCGGTCTCGAGCGCCCAGAGGAGGCCGGTCAGCGAGAAGCCCTCTGTGACCTCTCCCGAGCGCACGAGCTGCCGCACACGGTCGACCGGGACCCACTCGATCCGCTCGGCTTCGTTGCGGTCAGCGGGCTCACCAAGGTGTGTCGCCCCGTTGGCAAGAAAGACATGGAAACGCTGGTCGACTGCCCCGGAGAGAGGGTGGTACGCCCCGACGAGGCTCAGAGGGCCGGGGCGCCAGCCCGTCTCCTCGAGGGTCTCGCGCGCTGCCGCCTGCTCGGGCGTCTCGTCCTCGTCGATCCCACCGCCGGGGATCTCCCAGCTCCAGGTGTCGGTGATGAAGCGATGGCGCCAGAGCAGGAGCACGCCCCGTTCCGGGTCGTGGACGACCGCGGCTGCCGCCTCGCGGGGTAGCCGCAGGACGTGGTGCTCGAAGCGCGTCCCGTCCGGCAGCTCGACGTCGACGAGGCGAAGGTTCATCCGGTCGCTCTCGTAGAGCGACCGCTCGCCGTGCACCGTCCAGCGCGTCACGGACGAAGGCGCCCGCTTTCAGCGTGTCGACCGGTGCTACACACGGACGCACGGGCGAAGCCCGCACGTCCTCCGGTCGACGCCGCAAGCGGCGCCTCGGCAGACGGCCACACGGGCAAAGCCCGCGT
>Ga0136620_10001389_pt1 | contig 11470 bp, 8 predicted proteins | sample AntDrymUQ4162106_2_FD_104806 | JGI IMG/M metagenome (GOLD analysis project Ga0136620, IMG submission 104806) | Polar desert sand microbial communities from Dry Valleys, Antarctica - metaG UQ416 (21.06) | ecosystem: Environmental > Terrestrial > Soil > Desert | place: Antarctica: Dry Valley... | reverse complement strand
CCCTGCGACTGGTCCATGCGCATATCCAGCGGTGCGTCGTTGGCGTACGCGAAGCCGCGCCCCGACTCGTCGAGCTGCATTGATGAGACCCCCAGGTCGAACAGGACGGCTTCGACGCAGCCGCGCCCCAGGTCGGACACGACCTCGCCGAGGCGGTCGTAGACCGCGTGGACCAACGTGACCCGGTCGGCCCAGGGTTCGAGTCTGCTGTGGGCTCGGTCCAGGGCCTGGCGGTCCCGGTCCACCCCCACGACGTGCGCCGCCGGGCACCGCTCGAGGATCGCCTCGGCATGTCCGCCGAGCCCGATCGTGGCGTCGACCAGCACCGACCCGGGAACCTGCAGGACCGGGCTCAGCAGCGCAACGACCCGGTCCACCAGGACCGGGATGTGGACCGGCTGGACCATCACAGCACTCAGCCGGTCCGGGTGAGCAGTGTCATCACCGCGACGACCCCGACCGAGGCGAGCAGGGAGAACATCACCACTGCGGCGCCGTCGCGAACCTCGTGGCGGACCCGCTTGCCGGCGTAGGAGTGTGCTCCGGCCCCCGGTTCGAGCCGATACCCGAGCTCCGGCGTCGCCTTGCCGGCCTCGTGACTCATGTCGACCCCTGTCATGTCTCCCCTGTCGGCGGATTCGTTCGGTCAGGGCTCCCTCCGCTGCGCCTCGCAGGGCGCTCGGTCGCCTGGCACCGGGGAAGGTGCGCCAGGAGACGTTCAAGAGCGGAGCGGAGACCTCACCGCACGGCGTGCGGAGGAGACTGCGCCTCAGAGCACTCCGGGCATCACCTCCTCCGACATCTGCGAGAACGCGTCCTCCTGCGAGTCGGCGTAGCCCTGCCATGCCGCGGCGTCCCAGATCTCCACCCGGTCCATGGCCCCGATGACGACGCAGTCGCGCCCGAGGCGGGCGTACTCGCGCAGCATCGGTGGGATCGTGATGCGGCCCTGTTTGTCGGGGATCTCGTCGGAGGCGCCGGAGAACAAGATCCGCAGGAAGTCGCGGGTGCCCTTGTGCGTGAACGGGGTCTGCCGCAGCCGGGACGTCATCTCCTCGAAACCGGATCGGGTCCAGACGTAGAGGCAGCGGTCCTGACCTTTGGTGATCACTAGACCCCCCTGCAGCTCGTCACGGAACTTCGCCGGCAGGATCAGCCGGCCCTTCTCGTCAAGGCGGGGAGTGTGGCTTCCCAGGAACATCGACCACGACCTCCCCTCTGTCCTCCACTGTGCGCCACTTTACCCCACAAAGCCCCACCGTCAATTCCCCACGCTCCCCCTGACACCACTTCGACACCGCCAGCCGACCCAGATCAGCGGCACGCGGATGCCGCATCGTTATCGACCAATGTGGTCCTGGACTTGTCAGGGGCTGAGAGGATCAGGAGCGGATGCACCGCAGCGCGCGCACGGAGGAGGATCGGTGACGGCCACGGAGTCTGATCTCTCGAGGGCGGAGGGCGACCTCGCGGCAGTGACCGAGGTGGCGCAGCGGATCGCGCGCAACGTCGAGTCGGTCATCGAGGGCAAGCACGAGGCGGTTCGGGCGGTCATCACCGTGTTGCTCGCCGGCGGTCACCTGCTGATCGAGGACGTCCCCGGCGTCGGCAAGACGATGCTGAGCAAGGCGCTGGCCCGTTCCATCGACGGCACGGTACGGCGGATCCAGTTCACCCCGGACCTGCTGCCGAGCGACGTCACCGGTGTCTCGATCTTCAACCAGGAGACCCGCCAGTTCGAGTTCCGGCCCGGCGGGATCTTCGGAAACGTCGTCGTCGGTGACGAGATCAACCGGGCCTCACCCAAGACCCAGTCGGCTCTGCTGGAGTGCATGGAGGAGCGCCAGGTCACTGTCGACAACACCACGTACGTCCTCGACGACCCCTTCATGGTGATCGCGACCCAGAACCCGATCGAGATGGAGGGCACCTACCCGCTGCCTGAGGCGCAGCGCGACCGGTTCATGGCCCGGATCTCGATGGGCTACCCGGTAGAGGCCGCCGAGCTGGCGATGCTGGACTCCCACGCCGATGCCGATCCGCTGTCGGAGCTCTCCCCCGTCACCAACGCGGCCGAGATCGCCAAGCTGTCGTCGCTGGTGCGAGGGGTGTTCGTCTCGCCCGGCGTCCAGCGCTACGCGGTGGCGCTGGCGAACGAGACCCGCCGTTCACCGGAGCTGCGTCTCGGGGCGTCCCCTCGTGCGACCCTGCACCTGGTACGGGCCAGCAAGGCCGCTGCCGCCCTCGATGGTCGCGACTACGTCCTGCCCGACGACATCCAGCGTCTGGTGCAGCCCGTCCTCGGCCACCGGCTGCTGCTGACGGCCGAGGCAGCCATGGGCGGCCGCCGGGCGGACGGCGTACTCGGGGGGGTGGTCGCGTCCGTGCCCATCCCCGCCACCAGCTCCCCGACCGGCACGGCCTACCGCTGACATGCGCGAGGCCCTTTCGGCCCTGACCACCCGCGGCCGGGCGTTCCTGGCAGCGGGCCTGACGATCGCCATCTGCGCGTTCGTGCTCGGTTTCGATGCGCTGCTGCGGGTGGGCATCCTCGCGATCGCACTGCCGCTGCTCACCGCACTTGTGGTGAGCCGGGCCCGGTACCGCCTGACGGCGACGCGCTCTGTGTCCCCCACCCGAGTCTCCGCCGGCCAGCCCGCGACGGTCTCGCTCCACCTGGCTAACGACGGGTCGATGCCGATGGGCCTGGTGCTGCTCGAGGACCACGTCCCGTACGTCCTGGGCACCCGGGCGCGTTTCCTGCTCGACCATGCCGGACCCCGATGGCACCAGCGCGTCTCGTATACGGTCCGCTCAGAGCTGCGGGGACGGTACGAGATCGGGCCGCTGTCGCTCCGGGTCTCGGACCCGTTCGGGCTCATCGAGCTGGTGCGGTCGTTTCACCACACGACGGCCGTCGTCGTGATCCCGCAGGTGCACCCCCTGACGCCGATACCCGTCACCGGCGCGTGGACGGGCGCCGGGGAGAACCGGCCGCGCGCCTTCGCCATCGGCAGCGCCGAGGACATCACCGTCCGCGAGTACCGGCGCGGTGACGACCTGCGCCGGGTGCACTGGCCGAGCAGCGCCCGGGTCGGTGAGCTCATGGTGCGCCGCGAGGAGCAGCCCTGGCAGAGCCGGGCAACGATCCTGCTCGACTCGCGCTCGCTGGCCCACCGCGGCTCCGGCCCGGCCTCCTCACTGGAGTGGGCGATCTCTGCCGCCGCCTCCGTCGCCGTTCACCTCGCTCAGGCCGGGTTCGCCGTTCGCCTGGTGACCGACAGGCCCGGCATCGACGCCCACGCCTGGCACGACCGGTCGATGAACGCTGTCGGGCAGGCCGGGCCGATTCTCGACGAGCTGGCCGTGCTGACCGACTCGACCGGCACCACGCTGACCGATGCGGTGGGCGCGGTCGTCGACCAGTCCGGGCTGACGATTGCCGTGCTGGGCCGGCTGCAAGCCGCGGACGTCACCGACCTGGCGCGGGTGTCGTCGTACGGCAGCCGGGTCCTCGCGATCGTGCTCGACACCTCGCAGTGGGGTCCCCCGTCACGGCCGGCGCGTCCGGCAGCAGCAACAGCGGGCCGGAGCCGCGTGCCGAGGGAACGCAGCGCGGCGGAGCTGGCCTCGCTGCTCGGCGGCAACGGGTGGTCGGCCACGACCGCCGGCCCGCAGGAGTCCCCGACCGTGGTGTGGGAGCGTCTGGGGGCCCTGGTGCTCCACGGCGGTGGCCGCGCCACACCGGCGGCGGCCGAACAGCAGGCGAGCGTCGCCGCGACAGCAGGGGTGCCCCGGTGATGAGACGGACCTGGTCGGAGCAGATCCGGGTGACATTGTGGGCATGGTTGGCGACCGTGGGTGCCTCCATCATGGTCGCCCCGCTCGTCGAGAAGAAGACGTACCTGTGGCACGGCGGTGTCGGCGCCGCCGTCGTGGCGGGCGTGGGCGCTGCCCTTCGCGCCCGGCGGGTGCCCTGGCCGGTCATCCTGCTCGCCCAGCTCGCGGCGGTGACGGAGTGGTGCGTCGCTGTCTACGCCCGCAGCGACGCCCTGTTCGGGATCGTCCCCACCAAAGCGGCCTTCGCCGAGCTGGCGAACCGCGTCGCCACGTTCATCGACCTGTCCAACCAGTACGCCGCACCGGTGCCCGACGACCCGGACCTGACGATGACGCTGGCGTTGTTCGTCCTGGTGTTGGGGCTGGTCGTCGACGCGATCGCGGTCACCTGGGGGCGGGTGCCGCTGTTGGGCCTGGTCTTCCTGGCCGTGTACATGGCGCCGGTGGCCCTGCTGGGAGGTGAGGTCTCGCTGTTCGTCTTCATCCCCGGAGCCGCGGGCTTCGTGTTCCTCCTCGCAGCCGACGAACGAGAACGGCTCACGCATTGGGGTCGGCAGATCAGCTCAGCCGGCTCGGTGTGGGAGGACTCCCCCAAGGACGTCAGCCGCGAGGGCATCCGCGCCACGGGTCGGCGGATCGGGCTCGGAGCCGTGGCGGCGGCAGTTGTGCTGCCCGTCATCATCCCCACCCTGTCGCCGCACTACTTCGGAGAGAGTGGCTCCGGCGGTGGCGACGGGTCGGGCAACGGGGACGGGACCCAGGTGGACAACCCGGTCCTCGACCTGAAGCGGAACCTGGTCGGCCAGTCCGACGCGCTCCTCATCCGGTTCAGCACCAACCAGCCGGATCCGTCGTACCTGCGGCTAGCCTCGCTCGACGTCTTCACCGGCAGCCAGTGGCAGCCCGGGACCCGCCAAGAGGACACCAGTGTGAGCAGTGACTCCGACCTGCCGGCGGCGCCGGGGCTGGACACAACGGTGCCACGAACGGGCTTCAGCTACGACATCGCCGTCGAGCCCATCTTCGACTCCACGTGGTTGCCGCTGGTCTACGCGCCCACGACCATCGACGCCCCCCAACGTTGGCGGGTGGACGAGACCAACCTGGACGCCAGCGCGGTCGAGGAGGACCAGACCACGGCCGGGACCCGGTACGGTTTCACAGCGGTGCTGGTCGACCCCACCCCGGTGACGTTGCGCAACGCCGGTCCGGTACCGGCCGCCCTGGCACCGTTCACTGCGCTTCCGGCGGGGTTGCCGGACGTCATCGCCGAACAGGCCCGCACGGTGACCGGAGGCGAGACCACCCCGTTCGACCAGGCCCTGGCGATGCAGTCGTGGTTCCGTACTGGTGGAGGTTTCCGCTACTCGCTGGGCACCGCCGCCGGCACCGGCATGGAGACCATCGAGTCGTTCCTGACCGACGACCGCGTCGGCTACTGCGAGCAGTTCGCGAGCGCCATGGCGCTGATGGCCCGTTCGCTGGACATCCCGGCCCGGGTCGCGGTCGGCTTCCTGCGTCCAGAACGAGTCGCAACAAACGAGTATGTCTACCGCGGCACCGACATGCACGCCTGGCCGGAGCTGTACTTCGAGGGCGTCGGGTGGGTCCGCTTCGAGCCGACACCCGCGACCCGGACAGGCGCTGCGCCGGAGTTCACACGGGGCGCCGATGAGCCTCTGTTGCCGACGGCGGGCGCCGAGAACACCCCGGAGGCACGACCGAACCAAGTCCCCACGCAGCCGGAGGACGCCGCCGCCGCAGCAACATCCGGTGGCGACAGCGGCTCGAACGTTCGTACCGTCATCGCACCAGTGGTCGGCGGGACGACACTGCTCCTCGTGTTGACGCTGACCCCCCGGCTGTTGCGCGCCGCCCGGTTGCGCTCCCGGTGGCGCCGCATCACCAATCCGGCCGAGGCGGCCGAGGCGGCCTGGGCCGAGCTGCGTGACAACGTCCTGGACCTGCGCATGGACTGGGACTCCCGGGCGACCCCGCGCGGCATGGGCCGTCAGCTGCGCTCCCGGATCACGCCGGACAACCCGGACGTGGTGCTGGCCCTCAACCGCGTGGTGCTGGCGACCGAGCAGGGGCGCTATGCCCGGGTGGTCCGAGACGGGAACGAGCTGCGGGCAGCGGTCGGCACCATCACGACTGCGCTGGCCGCCGGGCGGTCGTCGCGGCGGCGGTGGTTCGCCACCTGGTTACCCGCGTCACTGCTCAACCGGCAACGCGCCCCGTCGCGCGCCACCTCCGGTCGCAGCGGCAGCGGGGGCGCGCTGCTCAGCGTCGCGGAATGACCGGCCGGGTCGACCGGACCAGATGCCCAGACATTCACGTCGCGGCCACGACCTCAGCGTCGGGAGGTCAGCCGGCCTTGCTCAGATGTCGTCGTCGCGACGACGGCGCCAACGCTCCTCCATGCGCTCCATGAAGGAGCCAGAACTCGAGCCAGAGCTCGACGACGAGGTGCGACGTGAGGCGAGACGAGGCACCTCGGGCTGCGCGGCGCTGCCCTTCGAGCGGCGCCACAACTTGACGAAGAGGTACGCCGCACCGAGCATGACCAAGAACCCGGCGACAGACACGGCGGTGTTGGCGTAGACGGCGCCGACCATCAGCACAACAACACCGAGCACGAAGCCGACGGCGGCCAGGAGCGCGTGGCGTCGGCTGCGGGCCGCAAGCGTCGAACCGCGCAGCGCGGATGCGAACTTGGGATCCTCTGCCGTGAGCGCCTGCTCCATCTGCTGGAGCAGCCGCTGCTCCTCCTCCGAGAGCGGCACCGTTTCCTCCCCGCAACCTCGTGGCACCAGCCGGATGCCGACGTCTGATCAGTCTAGGCATGCGCCGAACATCCCGAAACCCGATGGGAACAAAGTCGTCCCGTTGTCACCACTAGGCTCGACCCATGAAACACCGCGTGGGGTCGTTCGCCACCATGGCCCTGGTGGCCGCCTTGGTGGTGACGCTGAGCCCGGTTCCCGGAACCGCCGACACCGCCTCCGTGACGTCGGCGACAACCAACGCCGCGGCTAAGCCGGCCGGCCAACGCTTTCACCCTGAGCAGCGCTTTGCCCGCGAGCGCACCCGCCGCGGCGACAGCGACGCGGGTGTCTACGCCATCGAGCACGTACGCGAGCTCCAGTACCGACTGCGGTGGGCCAAGGTCTACAACGGCCCGGTGACCGGTGTCTTCGGTGACAAGACCCGGGCAGCCGTACGGCGTTATCAGCACCGCGAGCACCTCAAGGTGACCGGTGTCGCCAACGAGCACACCTGGCGACGGTTGATCCCGCAAACGGTGCGGGGCCGCACCGCGATGCCGAACCGCTGCAAGCTGAAAAACGGCCGGCACCTCTGCTACGACCGGTCCCGCCACCAGGTGACGCTGTGGAAGCGCGGCACCTTGTGGAACTCCTGGCTGGTCCGCGGCGGGGACTACTACTACCAGACCAGGACCGGCCACTTCAGCGTCTTCTCGCGCGACGTCGACCACATCAGCGGGTTGTATGGCAGTCCGATGCCGTACTCGCAGTTCTTCTCCGGCGGGCAGGCGATTCACGGCTCGGCGTTCATGATCGACCCGTTCGTCGATCACAGCCACGGGTGCGTGAACATGTACATCGAGGACGCCCGCCAGCTGTGGCGGCTAACGTCGACCAAGCCGCTCAAGGTCCACGTGTACGGCGGCTGGTCCTGAGGCAGTTCTCGCTGCCGAGCGAGGGCGTCACCGGTCGGGAGCGAGCAGGCTCGCCGGTCGTACAGCGGCCGTCCCGAAGCGGCGCCGGGCCACATCGACCGCGCGTTCGGCTTCGGACCAGCCGCAGGTGCGGGCTCCGAGCATGAGCTGGCGGGAAGCCGACACTGCTGGCCGCAACCCTTCGACGCGGACACCGACCAGCCGGATACGGGCCCGCTGCAGACCCAAGGCACCGAACAGCTGGGCAGCGGCGCCGTGGATCTCGACGCCGATGTCGGTGGGATCGAGCAGCGTGCGGGAGCGGGTGATCGTGGTGAAGTCGGCGAAGCGAACCTTGAGCGTCACCGTGCGCCCGACGACGCAGGCGGCACGCAACCTACCCGCCACCTTCGTCGAGAGCCGCAGCAGCTCGCGCCTCACCACGGCGGGGTCGTCGGTGTCACGGCCGAACGTCTCGTCGGACCCGATGCTGCGGTCCGGCTCGTCAGGACTCCGCCGGGGCGCCACCGCGCGCCGACCGCCGCCCCACGCCAGGTCGTGCAGCAAGGCACCCTGCGCCGGACCGAGCGCCCGGCACAGGATCGTCATCGGCGTGTGCGCGATGTCGCCGACGGTGCGCAGCCCGAGGCGGCGCAGCGACGCGGCCGTCTTCTCCCCTACTCCCCACAGCTCCTCGACGTCGAGCGGGTGCAGGAACGCGGTGGCGTCCTGCGGCTGCACGACCACGACGCCGTCAGGCTTGGCGCGCCGGGAGGCAAGCTTGGCCACATGCGTGGTGCCGGCCACCCCCACCGAGCAGGTGATGCCCTGCTCGTCGGCGATGCGTGCCCGCAGCCGCTCGGCGATCGTGGCCGGTGAGCCGAGCCGGCGCCGTGCTCCTGCCACCTCGAGGAACGCCTCGTCCAGCGACATCACCTCGACGAGGGAGGTGACGGCGCGGAAGGTTTCCATCACCGCGGTGGACACCGCGGTGAATCGGGCAAAGTCCGGCGCCAGCACGATGGCACCCGGGCACAGCCGCCGGGCCCGCATCATCGGCATCGCCGAGTGGACGCCGCTGCGGCGCGCCTCGTAGCTCGCCGAGAGCACCACACCGCGGTACCCACCGCCCACGATTACCGGGCTGCCCCGCAGCTCCGGCCGGTCGCGGACCGCCACCGAGGCGTAGAACGCGTCCATGTCGACGTGGAGGATCGTCGCGGACCCCGCGCAGGGGTTGCCTAGTGCGAGGTCCATGTCGTCATCCTCCGGAGCTTCCCGGACTGCTGTGCCACAGCTTGCGTGGCGCGCTCTTGACGTCCTGACCTGCCGGCTTGACGTCGGCGTACGGGGACTGCTTGAACCCGCTGGCGTGCACCAGCACCCGGCGCCGCCCCATGCCGCCGGCGGAGAGCTCCTGGTCGACAACGTCAGAGGCAAAGCCGTCGGGACGAGCGATCACCGGCCGGGCGGCCCGGCTCTCGGCGGCACCCTGCAGGGCCTGCTCGCCGACCCCGCCGAATCCCTTCGGCACCTGTGCCAGGTGGTCGTGGACCGCCTCGAGACCGTGCTCCTGCCACAGCTCGTGCAGCAGGGGCAGCTCCCAGCACCCGGTCGCACGCAGCGACACCCCGCGCCGGCCGGTGCGCCGCAGCTCTCCACGCACCACCAGCAACCAGGAGTGGAAGACCGTCGCGGCGTACGGGCCCTGCGCGTCCTCGAAGAAGGTCGCATCGACCGGCCCGGTGCCGTCGTCGAGGGTCAGGAACACCACCCGGCGGCCCGAACGCACCGGCGGTGTCTGGGTGGCGACTTTTGCCCCGGCGACCAGCAGGGTGCTCCGGCTGCGGCGCTCCAGCAGCTGCGCGGACCGGGTCACCCCGAGCTCGGCGAGCAGCGGGACGTAGAAGTCGACGACGTGCCGGCTCACGTCGAGGCCGAGGACGTCGAGCTCCGCCCGCACCCGCTCGGCGCTGGTCATCTCCGGCAGCCCGGAGCGCTCGGCGTCGCCCGGGACGCCACCGAGGTCGAGCGCCAGCTGCACCGGCTCGGCGCGGACCGGGGCGGCGACCCGAGACTGCGCGGCAGCACGCACCCGTACGTCGGCGTCCGGGTCGACCCGGCGGTGCCGCCGGGGTGAGGCAGCACGCAGGGCCCGGTCGGTGGCGCGGCTCCACCGGTCGAGCTCGAGCACCTGCAGCAGCAGGTCGCGCCGGGTCACCCGGCCGCGGCGTCGGACCGGAACGCTGGAGCCGATGCCGTACCCGGCGTCGAACCCCCCCGCCAGCACCAGCCTCTCGACCACCGGCCGCGACACCCGGGCGCGGTGCCAGAAGTCGGTCATCGAGTGGTAGGGCTGCCCGGCGACGATCCGCGCGACCTCTGCGTCGCTGATGCCCTTGACCTCGGCCAGCGAGAGCCGGATGCCGTACGACCGGGCGTCGGGGAGGCCGTCGGGCGGGCGGGTCCGCGGGACCTGCTCGAGCACCCTCGGCGGTGGCTCGTCATAACGGCCGACCCGCTCCATCCGGTAGGTGGCACCGGAGGTGTTGACGTCGAGCGGGAGCACCGCGACGCCGAACTGGCGGGCGTCATCGAGGATCAACCGCTTGGGGTACATGCCGGGGTCGTGGCTGAGGACACCGGCCAGGAACGCCGCGGTGTGGTGCGCCTTGAGCCACGCCGACTGGTAGGTGGGCAGCGCGAACGCAGCGGCGTGTGCCTTGCAGAAGCCGAACGACGCGAACGCCTCGAGGACCTCCCACACCCGGTCGACGACCGGCTCGGGGTATCCCCGGCGAAGTGCCAGCGGGTAGAACCAGACCCGCACCTCGACCTTGCCCTCATGGTCGCCGAGGGCGCGGCGCGCCTCGTCGGCCTCGGCCAGCGTGCAGCCGGTGAAGGTCTTGATGATCTCGAGCACCTGCTCGTGGAAGACCACCACGCCGCTGGTCTGGCGCAGGGTGTACTCCAGGTCGGGGTGGAGGTACTGGGGATCGGCCCAGCCCTGCCGGGCGGACAGGAACGGGGTCACCATGTCGCTCTTGACCGGGCCCGGCCGGAACAAGGAGATGTCGGTGATGATGTCGTCGAACGTCTCCGGTCCGAACTTGCCGATCAGCTCGCGCTGGCCCGGTGACTCGATCTGGAAGCATCCGAGCGTCTTGGACGAGGCGATCAAGGAGTACGTCGCGGGGTCGTCCAGTGGCACCTGGGACGAGTCGTCGAGGTCGATGTCGACCCCGTCGACGCGGGAGATCTCGGCGACGGCGTGCGACATCGCGGACTGCATCCGGATGCCGAGCACGTCGAGCTTGAGCAGGCCCAGGTCCTCGACGTCGTCCTTGTCGAACTGGCTCATCGGAAACCCGGCGAAGCTGGCCTCGACCGGGGTGCGGTCGAGCAGCGTCGCGTCGGACAGCAGCACCCCGCAGGGGTGCAGCGCGATGTGGCGCGGCAGCCCGTCGAGGCGCTCGACGAGGTCGAACAGGACGCTCAACCGCTGCTCCCCCAGCCCGGATGCCCGCAGCTCCGGCAGCTCGCGCAGCGCGTTGCGGGCGTCCCGGGCCCGGATGTGGGGGAACGCCTTGGCGATCGTGTCGATCTCACCAAGTGGCATCGCGAGTGCGGCACCCACGTCACGGATCGCGTGCCGTACCCGGTAAGTGTCCATCATTGCCACGCATGCGCACCGCTCCCCGCCGTAGCGGTCGAGGATGCGCTCGTACACCTCTGTGCGCCGGGCGGACTCCACGTCGATGTCCACGTCGGGGAGGGCCTGTCGCAGCGGGGAGAGGAACCGCTCCATCAGCAGGTCGTGGCGGATCGGGTCGACCCCCGACACCCCGAGGAGGTAGTTGACCAGGCTCCCGGCACCAGAACCGCGGGCGGCGACGCGCACGGCCATGGTCCGAATCAGGTCGCACACGTCGGCCACGGTGAGGAAGT
>Ga0136620_10001387_pt1 | contig 11474 bp, 9 predicted proteins | sample AntDrymUQ4162106_2_FD_104806 | JGI IMG/M metagenome (GOLD analysis project Ga0136620, IMG submission 104806) | Polar desert sand microbial communities from Dry Valleys, Antarctica - metaG UQ416 (21.06) | ecosystem: Environmental > Terrestrial > Soil > Desert | place: Antarctica: Dry Valley... | reverse complement strand
GCGATCTTCTTGGGCTTCTGACGCTTCTCGGCCTCCTGCTTCGAGAGGATGTCGGCGACCGTACGCTGGACGAGCTCTTCGAGCTCGCTGCGACCCGCGGGGGATGCGGTCTCGATGGCCATGGTCAGCCCTCCCTAGCGCACGCGGCGGATGAGGAAGCGGAACTCGTCAGCGGTGTGTGCCGTGCGCACGATCTCGTTCCCCGTCTCGCGGCCCCAGGCCCTCACGTCCGGATCCGAGCCGGGGTCCGTCGCGATGAGCTCGATGAGCCCACCCACGGGCAAGCCCTTCACGGCCTTCTGGAGGTGGACGATCGGCATCGGGCAGAGCGAACCGCGCGCGTCGACGACCGTGGTGACGTCGGGGGCCAGGCCGCCTGACATCGCCGGGATCACCATTACGTCGGCGTCGTCGGGGACCGGCGCGTCGCCGCCGCCCACATGCCGCGCGTCCGTGTTGCCGATGTACACGTTCACGTAGCTCTGCAGGCTGCCTCGTGCGTCGAGGATCCGCCCCTGGAGCGCCGGGTAGCGACGCTCGAGGTCGGCCACGACATCGGCGAGCGTCCCGCCCGCCGCCTCGATCCGGGTCTCGCCGCCGGTCGCATCGCGCAGCGAGCCCGGCAAGCGCACCTTCACGCTCATCCCATCACTCCCACAGCGGGGTCGAGAGGTAGCGCTCGCCGCCGTCCGGCAGCAGCGCGACGACGAGGCCGTCCTCGCGCGCGGCGTACCGCAGGGCGACGGCGACCGCCGCGCCGCCCGACGGACCACAGAACACGCCTTCCTCGCGCGCGAGCCGACGCGCGACGGTTATCGACTCGTCCGTCGACGCGGTCTCGTGCCGGTCCACCGCGCTGGGATCCCAGATGGCCGGGCGCATCACGCTCGGCATGTGCTTGAGCCCTTCGAGGCCGTGGAGGGCGACGTCCGGCTGCACTCCCACGACACGGACGCCGCGGGGCCGCAGGAACTCGCCCGCCCCGAGCACCGTTCCCGACGTGCCGATGCCCGCGACAAGATGCGTGACCAGACCGCGGCTCTGCGCCCAGATCTCCGGTCCTGTCGTGGCGCAGTGCGCGGCCGGGTTCGCCGGGTTCGCGTACTGATCGAGATACACGTACCGCGTTTGGTCCAAAGACTTCCGGCGACGCGCTTCGAGGATCGCGCCGTCCGAGCCAGCGAGCGGGTCGGTGCCGATCACGGTCGCTCCGAAGGCGATCGCCATCCGCCGCCGCTCGATCGAGACGCGGTCCGGCATGCACAGCTCGACGCGGTGCCCGCGCACGGCGGCGACCATCGCGAGCGCGACGCCCATGTTGCCGCTCGTCGCCTCGAGGATGACCGCGCGCCCGGCGAGCTCACCCTGTCGCTCGGCCTCGAGGACCATCCAGAGCGCCGCGCGGTCCTTCACGGACCCGCCCGGGTTGTGGCCCTCCACCTTCACCCAGACCTCGCCGCGCAGCCCCGCGGCCATTCGGCGGAGCGGTACGAGGGGGGTGTCGCCGATGCGCTCGAGGATCGTACCGCGCGTGAGCGCGCGGACGGTCAGTGCGTCAGGCGGAGCGCTCGTCTCGTGCACGGGTGCGACAGCCATGCTCAGCGCGCTGCCGCGGGGGCGTGCTCCGCGCGCCACTGGCTCGGCGACGCGCAGAAGTTCTCGTAGTCGATGTACTCGGTAATGGTCGGATGGTCGCCGCAAGCGGCGCAACTCGGATCGCGCCGCAGCGTCACCTCTCGGAAGCTCGTGTCCAGCGCGTCGAAGAGCAGCAGCCTCCCGGTGAGGCGCGGCAGCCCGAGCACGATCTTCAGCGCCTCGTTCGCCTGGAGCGAGCCGATGATCCCGGGCAGGACGCCCAGGACGCCGGCCTCGGCGCACGATGGCGCGAGCTCCGGCGGCGGCGGCGCCGGGAAGAGGCAGCGGTAACACGGACCTGCGAATGGCTCGAACACCGTGAGCTGCCCGTCGAAGCGGTAGATCGAGCCATGCACCACCGGCTTGCGGTGCTTCACGGACGCGTCGTTCAGGAGGTAGCGCGTCGGAAAGTTGTCGGCGCCGTCGACGATCACGTCGTAGCCCGAGATGATGCGATCGATGTTCTCGCTGGTGAGCCGCTCCTCGTGTCCGATCACACGCACGTCGGGGTTGAGCTTCTCGATCGTCTCCCGCGCCGACGCCACCTTCGAACGACCGATCCGCGACGTGTCGTGGAGCACCTGCCGCTGCAGGTTGGAAACGTCCACGACGTCGCTGTCAACGATACCGAGCGTCCCCACGCCGGCGGCAGCGAGGTAGAGCGCCGCAGGCGAGCCGAGCCCGCCCGCGCCGACGAGCAGCACCCTGGCGTCGAGCAGCTGCCGCTGGCCCTTGATGCCGACCTCGGGGATGAGGACGTGGCGGCTGTAGCGCTCGGCCTGCTCACGCGTGAGCCCATCTGATGCCGTCGGCAGCCCGAGCTGTTGCCAGCGGCCGAAGCCGCCGGCCATAGACCGCACGTCCGTGTACCCGAACTGCTGCAGCTGGTGCGCGGCGATCGCCGAGCGCACGCCCGCGGCACAGTGAATGACAACGGGCTCGTCTTTGCGCGGCAGCCGCTCCGCCGCGACATCGCTGATGGTACCGAGCGGAATGTGCTCGGCGCCCGGGATGCGCCCAGCGTCCCACTCGGTCTGCTCGCGGACGTCGACGATCCGCGGGGGGGCCGGCTGGTCGAGGGCGTCGCGGACCTCTTCCGGCTGGACCTCCGTCACGAGGTGCCGAACGCGCTCGTACTGCTCCCGGTAGCTTGGCGGCACTGCGTCGATAATAACCGACTTGGGCGGTCGGAAATGCGTCAAAAGCCCTATTTCGTGACGCGGACCGGGGAGCGCGAGCCAGGCGAGCCGCGTTGACCGGTCGCGCGACGGTGGGCCCGGTACTCATCGCGATCGCCTACCTGGGGCTTTGTGGGCCTCGGACTCCCCGATGGTGGTCGGGCAGGAGGGCGCGGCAGCCGACGCACGGGATGAGCGGCATCGGGGCCCGCGCGCCTAGGTGGCGACCGGCTCCGGCTTGCGCTCTTCGACGACCTTCTCGATCACGAGCTTGCCGTCGCGCGGCTCGATCTTCACGGTGTCGCCCGACCGGAAGCCGCCCTGCAGCAGCATTTCCGCGAGCGGATCCTCGATCTCGTTCTGGATCGCACGGCCGAGCGGGCGCGCGCCGAAGTTCGAGTCGTAGCCGACCGTCGCGATGTGGTCCATCGCCTCCTCGGTCATGACGAGCGCGATCTCCTGTGAGGCAAGCTGCTTCTTCACGCGTCCAAGCTCGATCTCGACGATCTGGCGGATTTCCGGCTTGGTGAGCGGCTGGAACACGACCGTCGCGTCGATGCGGTTGAGGAACTCCGGCCGGAAGAACCGCTTCATCTCGTCCTGGACCCGCTCCTTCATCCGCTCATAGGCAGCCATCGCGTCGGCGTCATCACCGCTGCCGACCTTCGAACGGAACCCAAGCGCGGCCTCGCTCTTCAGCATCTTCTGGGCGAGGTTGCTGGTCATGATGATGATCGTGTTGCGGAAGTCGACCGTCCGACCCTTCGCGTCGGCGAGGCGGCCTTCGTCGAAGATCTGCAGGAGGATGTTGAACACTTCCGGGTGCGCCTTCTCGATCTCGTCGAGGAGGATCACGCAGTAGGACTTGCGGCGGACGGTCTCGGTGAGCTGCCCGCCCTCTTCGTAGCCGACGTAGCCGGGGGGCGACCCGACAAGACGCGACACGTTGTGCCGCTCCATGTAGTCGGACATGTCGATCTTCACTATGTTGTCCTGGTTGCCGAACATGAATTCGGCGAGGTTGCGCGCGAGGTGCGTCTTGCCGGTACCGGTCGGACCGACGAAGAAGAAGACGCCGATCGGTCGGCGCGGGTCCTTGAGACCGGCGCGCGCGCGGCGCACCGCCCGGGAGATCGTCTTGATCGCGACATCCTGGCCGATGACCTTGCCGTGGAGCGCCTCCTCCATCTTCAGCAGCTTTTGGGTCTCTTCCTCGGCAAGACGACGCACGGGGATTCCCGTCCACATCGAGACGACCTCGGCGATGTCCTCGTCTGTGACTTCCGGGCGCTTGGCGGATTGCGCGAGCAGCCAATCGGCTCGCGCCTGCTGCAGCTTCTCCTGCTGGCTGCGCTCCTGCTGGCGGAGCGAGGACGCGTCCTCGTAGCGCTGACCTTCCATGGCCGATTCCTTCTCCGTGACGATCCGGTCGAGCTCCTTCTGCGCGTCCTTCACGTCCGCGGGAAGCGTCGAGTAGCGGAGCCGGACGCGGCTGGCCGCCTCGTCCATGAGGTCGATGCCCTTGTCGGGCAGGAAGCGATCGGTGATGTACCGCGCCGAGAGCTCCGCGGATGCCTTCACCGCCTCGTCGGTGATCGCGACCTTGTGATGCTCCTCGTAGCGCGAGCGGATCCCCATGAGGATGTCGATCGTCTGCTCAATGGTCGGCTCCTCGACCATGACGGGCTGGAAGCGGCGCTCGAGCGCCGCGTCACGCTCGATGTACTTGCGGAACTCGTCGAGCGTAGTCGCGCCGATGCACTGGAGCTCGCCGCGCGCGAGCGACGGCTTCAGGATGTTCGCCGCGTCGACCGCGCCCTCGGCCGCACCGGCACCGACGAGCGTGTGGAGCTCGTCGATGAAGAGGATCACGTCGTGCGCGTTGCGAAGCTCTTCGATGATCTTCTTGAGACGCTCCTCGAACTCGCCGCGATACTTGGTACCCGCAACGAGCGAACCGATATCGAGCGTGAGCAGGCGCTTGTTCAGGAGCGTCTCGGGCACGTCACCCTTCACGATCCGGTGCGCCAGCCCTTCCGCGATGGCCGTCTTGCCGACGCCGGGCTCGCCGATGAGCGCCGGGTTGTTCTTGGTGCGGCGCGAGAGGATCTGAATGACGCGCTCGATCTCCTTCTCGCGCCCGATGACCGGATCCACCTGGCCGGAGCGCACCATCGCGGTGAGGTTGACCCCGAGCTGGTCGAGGGTCGGCGTCTTGGAGCCTGTCGCCTTGCCGCCGGCCGAGGCGGTCTCAGCGGTCGCCGGGTGCTGCTGGCCAAGCGTCGCGATGACCTGGTGCCGGACCTTCTCGAGGGAGACGCCGAGGGATTCCAGGACGCCGGAGGCGATCCCCTCGCCCTCGCGGACGAGGCCCAGCAGGAGGTGCTCCGTACCGACGTGGCTGTGGCCGAGCTTGCGGGCCTCATCGATCGCGAGCTCGATGACCTTCTTCGTTCGCGGGGAGAGGGTGATCTCGGCGGGGGTCGTCGTGGAGTCGCCGCGGCCGATGATGAACTCGACCGCCGTGCGGACCTTCGACAGCTCCACACCCAGCGAGTCGAGCACCCGCGCAGCGACGCCCTCACCTTCGCGCACAAGGCCGAGCAGCAGGTGCTCAGTCCCGATGTAGTTGTGGTTGAAGCGGATCGCCTCGTCCTGCGCGAGCGCGAGGACGCGCTTCGCCCGATCGTTGAATCGATCGAACGGGCCCATCTACGTCACCGGCGACCGCTGCGTCATCGACTTTCGATGATACTCGCGGCCGAGCCGCATGGGCCCTCAGGTCTCAGTCGACTCGTGCCTGGCGCACCGACAAGACGTGCCACACTATCGCCGGCTGGAGCCTTCCCGGGCCTGTCCATGAGGAGGTCGAGGTCAATTCCACCGCGCGCTGGCCGGACCGTCTCGAGCACGTGGCCACCCTGCTCTGCGCTGAAGGCGCGGCGATCCTGGCGATCCAGGACGGCGACGTCCGCACTCTCTTTTCGTACCGGCTTGATGATGTGCTCTCGTGGCGCGACGTGCTCGGTGAGGACGCGGTGCGGTCTGTGCTCATGGATCGGTCCGGTTCCACCGCGGCGATACCCGCGGAGCGCTGGGGCGAGTCGGTCGCCTACGCCCTCCTGGCGCCGATCACCACCGGCCCGGACCACAGCGTTCTCTGCGCGATGCGCCACGGCACTCCGTTCGATGCCTTCGAGATCGTGGCCGGCGAGGCCGCGGCGCGCCTGCTCTCGCTGGAGCTCGCGGATGCGCCGGAGGATGATCTCGGCCGCATCGAGGGCACGATGCAGCCGGCGCCCGGCGGGCGCGACCCGGCGACGCAGCCTGCCCCGCGGCCTGTGACGCCGAGGCTCCGCGTCGCGGTGGTCGAGTCGCAGCCCGCGACACGGATCGGTCTCGAGGCGATCGTGGAGCGTGCGGGCCTGTCGGTCGCCGTTTCGTGCGCGACGGTCGCGGAGGCGATCACGCGCCTGGCAGAAACGCGCTGCGAGGTCGCGATCGTGGGGACGCTCGCGGGCGGCTCCGCGAGCGACGCGGTGACGCGGTTGCGGGAACACTCGCCCGTCCCCATCCTCGTCATCACGGACGTGCGTGCGGGAGCCCACGCGGCGCTGCGCGCCGGTGCGAGCGGCCACCTGGCACGCGAGGCCGCGCCATCGAGCATCGTCGCGGCGCTCCAGGCAGCGGCATCAGGGCTCGCGGCTGTGGACATGTCAGTTCTCCGTGGGCTGCTGCAGACGCCCGCCGATCAGGCTATCGCTGGCGAGACGACTGATGATGATGAGAGCCCCGCGGACCCGTCTGCCGAGCCTGCGCGTGCGGCGATTGTCGAGCGCGAGCGCGGGCCCGCACGTACGGCCGACACGCTGAGCCCGCGTGAGCTGGAGCTGCTCCGCTACCTGGCCGAGGGCTACACCAACAAGGAGATCGCCCGGGTGATGGTCCTCGCCGACGACACGGTCAAGAAGGGTGTCCAGTTGCTCATCGCGAAGCTCGGGGCCACCGACAGGACGCACGCGGTCGTCCTCGCGCTCCGGAGCGGGCTGATCCGGTAGAGACCCAAGGTTCCTACCACTCCCGCAATTCACCTGCGCGGCGTCGCGCTCAGCCGCGTCACTCACGCGGCTCCGAGCGCGACCCGCTGCTCCGGCAGGAACGAGTCGAGCTGGAGCTCGAGGCGACCGAGATCCGTGAGCCAGACCGCGACCCCCAGCGGTCCCACGAGGTGGAGAAGTCCGACGCGCTCGAGCGGCGCGAGATCGTCGAAGATCGGGTGCACGATCGTCGCGAACGTCGTGCTCCCGTCTGCGCGCACCGGCGAGTCCGCCGCGAACGCGCCGAGACGGTCGTACTTCCACCAGGCGTAGGCGTCGCGCGCGTGCGCGACTGCTAGCCGGCGGGCACCCGATGGCCCCGTGATCTCTCCGTCACCAAGGAGCGATCCGACGATCACCTGCAGCTGCACGGGATCTGGCGACAGCCGGCGCAACGCGGCAGCAGGACGCTCGACCATGCCCCTGACGTCGGCTGGGCCTTGCGTTGCCGTGGGCCGACGGACGCCGCAGGCTACAGGACATGGACACCGAACGCCGCAGCGACGCGCCCCCGTACCACGGGGAGAGTGCGCACGCGCTGTGGCACGTGAGCGATCACGACGGGATCCCGTCGTTCGAGCCGCGCGTCAGCGCCACCTCCATCCGGAAGGAGCCGCTGGTCTGGGCGATCGACACGAGGCACCTGCCGCTCTTCTGGTTCCCACGCGACTGTCCCCGGGGCACCTTCTGGGCGGACTCGACCACCACGACCGCGGACGTCGATGTGTTCCTGTCGGGGCAGCGCGCACTGCGCGTCCAGGCGATCGAGACGACCTGGCTCGGGCGCGTCCGCGACGGTCGCGTCCACGCATATCGGATGCCGGAGGTGACCTTCGAGCCGGACCCGCTCGTCGGCGGCTACTGGACGAGTCGCGTCGCGGTGAAGCCGCTGGAGTCCGTGGCGATCGACGATCTCCTGACTCGACAGGCCGAGGCGGGCATCGAGCTGCGCATCGTCCCGACGATCTGGCCGCTGTGGGATCGCGTCACGGCATCGACTCTCGCATTCAGCGGCATCCGCCTGCGGAACGCCGGACCTCGCTCGATCAGCGACGAGCCCGGACGAGAGCGCACACGCTACTAGCGGCCCAACGCGTCGACGAGTTCCCTCCTCCGCAGACGGACCCACTCTTCGAGCACGAGCGCGCGACGCACGTGCCGCTCAAGCCGCTCGTGCGGCGTAGCGTCCATACGATGCCGTCCGATCCACCACACAAGCACGACGGCACATCGAGCGACGATGAGATCAGGAATGGCGGCCCGCTCCGGCGCGCTCAGCGGGTGGGTCGCCAGGTAGGCCCTGACGAACGGGCGCCAGAGCGCTTCACCGTTGCCCTTGCTCAGGACGATCACCAGGGCGGCGGCCAGCTCCATTGCGCGCGCGTCCACGCCGGCGAACTCGAAGTCGAGCATTCCCGAGACTCGACCGCCTTCCAGCAGTACGTTGCCGAACGCGAAGTCTCCGTGCACGAGCTGCTGCGGCAGACCGGCATACCCTCGCGCCGCACGGTCAGCTGCGCGCCGCACGTACGCGCGCGCTTCGTCATCGAGCTCACCGAGCGAGGCCAGGTCGGTCACCGCAGGATGTACGCGTGTGATGTCGCCACCGAAGGCGGGCGGACCGAGCGTGGTGCGGACCTCCGCGAGGGCCCGGTCCAGGCGTCCGAGCGCGGCCCCGCCTAGCGCCATCGCGGCGACATCGTCATCGTCCGGGTTCTGGCCAGGGATCCACCGAAACAGCGCCGCGAGGCGAGGACCGGCTGGCTCTTCGGCGACCGCGACGGTGCCACCGGCGGCGAGCGCGACCGGTACGGGCGTGGCGAATGGCAGCTCGACGCCGGCAAGAGCCACAAGCAGCTCATGCTCGAAGCGCACCGGACCTGTCGCCCGATCACCGTAGATGCGCAGCGCGTACGTTCCGTCCGCGGCATCAACGCGGTAGGTCCGATTGCTCTCGCCGCGCTCAAGCCGTGAGAGGCGGCTCGACGGATCGATCCCCCAAAGGGGCAGAAGACGGGCGGCGTCAGCGCTCATGTATGCGCGATGATGCGGCGCGCAAACAAAAACGACCCCACACGCTTTGCGCGTGAGAGATCGTTTTGATCCCGGCCCTGACCTATTTTCCCAGGGACCGACGTCCCGAGTATCTTCGGCGCTGATGGGCTTAACTGCCGTGTTCGGGATGGGAACGGGTGTGACCCCATCGCTCCAAGGACCGAGGCGTCCAGTCTAGCGAAGGCGTGCGGCAGTGGTCAACGCGCGGGAACGAGGATCACAGATCCCTCTCCCCTGGCTCCCACACCGTACTCCGCAGACAGAAAAGGGCTCCCATTGCTGGGAGCCCTTTCACAACGAACGTGGTGAAGAGAGAAGACACGCGAGTCTCGGCGATCGCACCGCGCTTTGGTGCCCCGGACCCGATGGCCCGGCTGGGTGATGAATTAGGTCAAGCCCTCGACCGTTAGTACGGCTCAGCTACGGATCTTGCGACCCTTCTACCTGCCGCCTATCAAACAGGTTATCTACCTGCGGTCTTACCTGGTTGCCCAGAGGGTGAGCTCATCTCGAGGTCGGCTTCCCACTTAGATGCTTTCAGCGGTTATCCGGAACGGACATAGCTACCGAGCGGTGCCCTTGGCAGGACAACTCGTACACCATCGGTCCGCCCACCCCGGTCCTCTCGTACTGGGGGCAGCTCCTCTCAACTCACCTGCGCGCACACTGGATAGAGACCGAACTGTTTCACAACGTTCTGAACCCAGCTCGCGTACCGCTTTAATGGGCGAACAGCCCAACCCTTGGGAGGTACTGCCCCCCCAGGATGCGACGAGCCGACATCGAGGTGCCAAACGACGCCGTCGCTGTGAACGCTTGGGCGTCATAAGCCTGTTATCCCCGGGGTAGCTTTTATCCGATGATTCCTGGCCCTTCCACGCGGGACCAGAAGGTCACTAAGCCCGACTTTCGTCCCTGTTCGGCGAGTAAGCCTCACAGTCAAGCACCCTTATGCCTTTGCACTCTGTCGCTGATTTCCAACCAGCGTGAGGGTACCTTTGGGCGCCTCCGTTACCTTTTAGGAGGCGACCGCCCCAGTCAAACTGCCCACCTGGCAATGTCCGGCTCCCGGATCACGGAAAGCCGTTAGAGCCGAAGTCGCGCAAGGGTGGTATTTCACTGTCGACTCCACCGACGCTAGCGCGCCAGCTTCAAAGTCTCCCACCTATGCTACACATGCGAGACCCCAGTCCAATGCCAAGATGCAGTAAAGCTCCACGGGGTCTTTTTGTCCAAGTGTGCGTAACCCGCGTCTTCACGGGTATCTCAGTTTCGCCGGGTCCCTCTTTGAGACAGCGGCCAAGTCGTTACGCCTTTCGTGCGGGTCGGAACTTCGATGTTCATGCGAACTCTTTCGAGTCGCTCAGACTATGCGTTCATCTGCACAGGGACGATCTGATCGCGACCGTATCGCTTGGCTCCGCTCGCATTGAGCGAGCGCGCCAACTCAGCGATCTTCGCGAATCCGTCATGGGTAAGGTGGCCGCCACCGTGCATGAGTAGCACGATCTCGGCGAACCTCTCGAATTCGTCCTTCTTACTCGATAGCAACGGGTGCTGTCGAAAGAATGGGACGACCTTAGTTGCGAGGACGGACACGCTGCGGGTCTCGTACTTCAGCGTTCGATCCGACCGGTCCGGTCGGATCGCTCCGTCACCGAAGGTCTGCAGGAACATGTCCAGCACTTCGGCGCGGTCGGTATTCTGACTGACCGAAAAGCTCGGGCGGATCTCCCAGCCGAACCGGTGTCTACTACTGCGGTTGAAGGTCACACAAAAGCAACCCTCGCCATCCGCGTAGCCAGCCATGTATGCCGCTTGGTACGGATCTCGTCCCTCTTTGATCTGCAGAGACCGGCGTGTTGTGGCGCTCATAGATTCATCCTCCCCTATCGGCAAGGACTGGAGTCGCCACCGCTCCCGAAGGAGCAGTCGTTACGGGGTCACGAAGACTTCCCTCGGCGTTACCCGAGCGCTTCCGCAAGCGCCGGAGGGCTCCACCGATATGAGCCGGTTGTAGTGAAGCGAATCGCTTCGCTCCTGGGCAAGTTGTGGCTTACCCGACAAGGAATTTCGCTCATTGTTACCTGGCTTCGTCGCCAGGCGGACACGTAGTCCCTGCATGTCGCCATGCAGCTCGGACCATATCTTCATCCGAAACACTCGGACGTCCGACGTATGGTCTCTGAGGATTCCGTCACGCTCTCGCGAGCCGGCCTTTCCTGCTGATTGTCTGGCTCAACGCTCTTGCGCTGAACGCCTCGCGGATTGTCGCTGCTCATTCAGTTCGATATCGGCCCTGACTTGAGCGAGCACCGGAGGATCCTCCAGGTGTTCCAGCATTTGGTCGGATTTCTCTAAGGCAGCGTTGCACCTTAGGACCGTTATAGTTACGGCCGCCGTTCACCGGGGCTTCAGTTCAAGCCGTAAAGCTCTCCCCTTAACCTTCCGGCACTGGGCAGGCGTCAGCCCCTATACGTAGGGTTTCCCCTTCGCAGAGACCTGTGTT
>Ga0136620_10001386_pt1 | contig 11477 bp, 5 predicted proteins | sample AntDrymUQ4162106_2_FD_104806 | JGI IMG/M metagenome (GOLD analysis project Ga0136620, IMG submission 104806) | Polar desert sand microbial communities from Dry Valleys, Antarctica - metaG UQ416 (21.06) | ecosystem: Environmental > Terrestrial > Soil > Desert | place: Antarctica: Dry Valley... | reverse complement strand
GGGCGCCGAAGGGTCATCGAGCCGATGGCCCACGGCGCTGAAAGAGCCGGTGACCACCACGCGCACCACGCCGGCCTCGCGGGCGGCAGAGAGCAGGTGGTGCGTCCCGAGGACGTTGCACTCGTAGATCTCGCGCCGGTGCGCGGCGTCGCCGTCGATCGTCGAGACCTTCGCCGCGCAGTGATAGACATGCGTGCATCCCGCCACCGCCGCGCGCGTAGCGGAGAGATCGCGCAGATCGCCGTAGACCCGCTCGACCTCGAGACCCTCCAGCGCGGCCTGGCGGCGCCGTTCGCGCACCAGGACGCGTACCGTCTGCCCCTCGTCGAGCAGCCGGCGCACCAAGTTGGCGCCGAGGTGGCCCGTGGCGCCTGTGATAAAAATCAGCCGTTCCCCCCCCGTTTCCCTCATTCTCAGGATATCTCGCTCACTTTCGGCCCGCTGACTGTCGGAGTCTTGTCGGCGAAGGCCAGCCGGCGGAGTATTGCCGGGGCCTGGCGTCTCCGATTTTTCGTCGAACACTGCCCATGATATACCACGCACGGCCACAAATCGCGGTGCTCGATCCGCTCATCCTAGATTGTCACGCAGCCAATGCTATACAGACCGGCTTCAGCAGGTCTCGAAGTCCCTTCCCTCAGGGAGAAGGTTAGAAGAGGGAAATCAAATCAAGCACTTTCGTCGGCCGCGAGGACCGAGGCGGTCGGTCGCACGCCGCCCTGGGTGGGGCTGACCGGGTTGCCGGCCATCGAAGATCCGCCCGTGATCGCCGAGATCCCTCACCCATATCGGCTTGTCCGCCCGGGCACCGCCCCGATCGCCCGCGCGGTCTTTCGACCGACTCAAATGGCCTGATCCCGGCCGCGACCCTCTCCCATCCGGTTCATCCTGTACCTCCTAAAAGCACTACATCCCTGTAGTTCCGGTTCAACTCCCTTGCGCCGGCAGCCCCTTCTGGCCTGCTTCGTGTGAGAGGCCAAAACGCCCCGGATCCGCGCCCCTCGGACCGATGAATCGCCCGAAAAATCCCCGATCCTGGACCGACGGCTCGCGTACTTGACAACCCACAGGTCCATCCTTACGCTTCCCTCTCGCGAAAGGGCCTTTGACATTCTGGTTCTTCAGCAAAATCTGTGTGGGCGAGCTGGGGTTGCGGCAGGTCGCCAAGTGTATGATAGAGGGCGATTTCCATCGCTTTACAGGACCGATAGCCGAAGGCTTTTCTGGTCGTCAGTTTGCCCTTGTTGTTGAACCCTCGACAGTCGCGCTGGAGAGGCGTCCTAATGAAAAAATGTATAAGGGCAGTTATTGGGATTTTCTATATCTTAGCCGGGCTGAATTGCAACTCTGCAGTGCGCGCTTTCGAGCTCATTACAAAAGAGGAAGCCGGACGACCCAGCGGCTTTCCGGACCGTTTACGTGGTCTATATCCAGGGCCCGTAATAAAAGTTTACAACCTGGTTCCAGAGATGATATCCCCCATTGATTTAACCATAGAGCTGAAGGCCTTTGCCGGAGCGAGTATTAACCAAAACAGTCTGCAAGTGTCTTATCAGAAAAAGCCAAGGGCAGATCTACTACCGCGTATTCGTGATTCGATCGAAGCTCAAGATAACGCAGTCGTCATCAGAATTCGCAACGGGGAAGTCCCACCGGGCCAACATGAGATCCTCGTTCAAGTGGAGGATACGCGAGGCTTGCCAAGCGACAAATACTTGAACTTCCGTATAATAAATCGGAGGTAAGGCTTTTGTTGGCTTATTCAGATGTTTCTCATGAAGGGCCTCTTTCCTAGCAATATCACATGTACAACCATAGTACCGATCAAATAGCCGGCAAATATTCCTGCCACAAATGTCGCGAATAGCCTAACTTCTACCCAGCTCTCAGGAATAATGTTTTGCTGTGAAAGAATGGGAACAAAGATTGAAGTCAATACTCCGGTAACGACTGAAACCACGAGTCCCAAAAGAAGTTGCTGAGATATCTTGAAATGAAAAAGGCTAGCTTGAACTATCCCCAGCAACAGCGCGAGACCAATGATTAGGAAAAGCGGGTCAAACGCTAAGGTGAAAACTGCAAATACATGTGTTGCCGTAAGCAGTGAGATAGATAACACCAGCATGTGCGGCCAAGATATCCATGGTAGCGCAGTCAGGGCCTCTTTGCAGCCTCCCAAGGTATCGGGAAATTGTTGGACCAGCTCGTTGACGCCAGAGACCCAGTGTCTGTAATGAAGCTCGAAGGCATTCCTCCATGCGAGCTCCCGAATCGATTCCGGCAAGCTCTCCGGAGATGGCATTTGTGCCTTCGGCAGTATCACTGGGATAACCAGCTTCTGTTGAGCAAGGGCGGTCGCAATTTCCAAGCGAACAAAATCCTGTTCCTCATCCAAACGACGTTTACCAGTGGCTTCGTTCTTCACATGTAGCCACCGTGGACCCATAAGCGCAAGAAACACGTCGCAGGTTTCCAGCTTCTCCGACAAAGCCGCGCGAAAATCCTTGCCGGCTGCAATTGTCAGATCCATAAAAACATGTTCATCCTTGCATCGCCGCCGCAAGTCATCGAACAGTCTGCCTGCATCGGCTGCCGCATCCTCCCGTCTGTAATTAATGAAAATTCCGGCCATTTTAACCCTCCAGTTGCACACACTTCCAGGAAAGGGCGTCGAAGCCAGGGTGGCAGCGAGTTTGGAGCGTTGCGCTGGACATCACCGGAGACCGCTTCCCATGAAGTATAGCAAAGCCGAAGTCCACCGCAAGACCCATGGCCTGCCCGCCCTGCGATCGGCACAGGGAAATGCGCCGAGGGGACGGCAGTAGGGTTTAACCGCAAGAAGAACCGGGATTACATGGACGTAATGCTTCTGGGAGGTACAGGAAGAAGGGGCAGCGCAGCTATTATCCGCTCTTCTGCACGGTCGCCCAGACCGCCAGGTGCTCGACGTGCTGCACCGTTCCGGCAACGTCATGATTCCCATGGAGCCAAGGACTTCATCCTCCGCTGTATCGCCATCGTGCGGGCGGCCCTGCCCCGGGTCTCCATCGAGGTCCGCATGGACAGCCCCTTTTTCAGTCATGAGATCGTCGGCAGCCTCGACCCGAGGGTGTCGAGTATACGGTGAGCGTTCCCTTCGAGCGCTTTACCGATCTCAAAGCGCGCATCGAGGCACGGCGCTTGTGGTGACGAGGGGCAGCAGGGTGGGACTACTTCGAGGCCAAGTGGAAACCCAAGGCCTGGAAGACGCCCCACCGCTTCCTCTTCAGTTGATGCTGAAAAGAGGGTCGTCTCCTGGCCCAATTGGATTGGCCACGCAGCGCTCGTCGGGGGTGTTGGGGGTTTCGATACTTTCCGTGCAGCTCTCGTTTCCCGCTGTATCCCTGACGTAGAACTTCACGTTGTACTTGCCCAGCAAGAGCACATCCGTACCATCCGTAATGTCGATCGCTACACCTTGAATGTTGTCGATTGGAATTGGACAGGGGGCAGTAGCGTAGCGCCTGCCGCCGCCTGGGTGGGTTGCTGCATCGGGATCTTCTTTCGTCTCCTCCCCGTCGATAACTTTATGAAGCGAGGCGCCGAAGGGTACTCCATCCGTGCCGTTTACGGTTAGGAACGGACCTCTCCCGATGTTAGCCGGGGGACAAATAAGACCCGGTATTTGAGCTGCATCCACGCCTCCCCCATTGTTGCTTGGTAGGGTCGGCCCGATGGTATCCACCATCACTATCTTTGCGTCCGAAGGCGAGCTTTCCTGACCGGCCGCGTTCTTTCCGGTCGCGGTAAAGGCGTACTCGCCGTTGGGCAAGACAACAGTGGTATGGGACCAGGCGCCGCTACTCACCGGCACAGCGGCAACAGGTATGCCATTTTGATACAGAGTGACGTCAATTATGCCGGTTGCGGCCGTCCCACTCAGAGTGGGCGTGTCGTCGTTGGTGATGTTGTCAGACTGGCTTCGGCCGCTGTCTTCCTGCAGGCTCGTAATGGCCGGTGGCGGCGGTGGTGGCTGCACGGTGACCGTTACCGTCACCGTGGCCACGTTGGAGGCGGCGCCCTGGCGGTCCCCGACGGTATAGGCAAAGGCGTCGGTTCCGAAGAAACCGGCGGACGGCGTATAGGTCACCGTGCCGTCGAAGCGATTGACCAGCCCGCCACTCGCGGGGTTGGTCGCGATCGCCACGCTCTGTGGGTCGAGGTCGCGGTCGCTATCGATGTCGTTTGCCACCACGTTGATGACAACGGGGGTATTGATCGCCGTCGCGGCGGTGTCGTTGTTGGCCACGGGCGGTCGAGTGCGCGGTAGCACGGTCACCTGCACGAGCGCCCTCTTGGACCGTCTGCCCCGCTTGTCTTTGCCTCGGTATCCAAACGTGTCCTGGCCCAAGAAGCCGGAACCGGGCGTGTAGGTTACCGTGCCGTTGCGACGCGGTTTGCCTACCCTTCCGTGCTGTGGGAGGCCGACGATGCGCACCGTCTTGGGCACGATGCGGCGATCGTTGGCCGTGACGTTGATGTCAACGCTCGTGTCCATCACCGTGGTCCTGGCGTCGTTCCGGGCGATCGGGGCGGCGCCGGCGGGCGAGCCGGCCAGGACCGGCACCAGTACGATGAGCCACGACAACGACACGGCACGTAGAGAATGACACATATTCTTCACTCCTTTCGGTCAACCCGGGCCGGCGGCTCGGGTGTTATACGCCGCATGCTAGTCGGTCAAGCTCCTCGAGTCTGTGAAATATTACCATTCCGCTCGCAGGGGCGTTCCACCCTGTTGTTGACTACGACTTTGGCGTGATTAGGCTGCCGAGGGGCTGGGCGGCACGGATCCCCGTGCACCGGTGTCATCTACGGCGCGTAAGGCGCCCGTTGGCCTGCTTCTCGAGCAGGAGCTCCTTGAGACCCGGGTGCGGAAGGGTCCTCCCGTCGATCGTGTCCTCGCGCCGGAAGGTGACGCGGGCTGAATCGGCATCGATGCGGATCGTCAGGTCTTTGACTTCGAAGCGGAAATCGTCGTATCCGGCCACAATGTCCCCCGCAGTTGGGGGGCGCGGTCTTGTGTGACCTCGCCCAACTGGATCAGGAGATCGACATCCTACTCTCCCAGGCACGCCGGTAGAGCGCCATGCCTCATGCCGGTCGGCTGTTTTAATATCACGCCATGAGCCTCAAGAACAATTATAGTACAGTGCCCCGTCCCCGGCCACTAACCTCCTACCTCTGCCGTTCGAGGAGATCCCTTAGTACAGGATCAAGTCACTGCCTTTCGGCGGCAAGCCACCATGACCTTGGACGGTCAGCGAACTGCCGGTTCCGAGGGCGCAATAGTCCTGGCCGATTATGCTGGTATCGAACGCAGGATTCCCCAGATTGGCCAAGACCCCGCTCAGGTTCAACTGCGGAGCGGTCAGGCTGATGGTGCCGCTGAGACCGGTCTCGGAGACCGCCTGAATCACATTGTTCCCGAACTGGAACGGCTTCCTTGAGACTAAAGAGTCGCTTTTGCTGAAGGGGTCGCTGCTGCTCAGTTCCCGTCCGTTCAGGGCGTTGCCGCTCGGAATCAGGCTCTGCAAATCCAACCGAATATCCCCGCCGTTGCCGCTCTTGGCATTGGCTTCAATGGCACCAGTGTCCATGACTAGGGTATCGGCCCTCACCCGGATATCCCCTCCGTCTCCATCTTGTCCGCTCACCGAGGTCTGGAAGCCCGAGTCGCCGAGACGGATGGTTCCACCACCCTGGACCGTGATCGCACCGCCGTTGCCCGTCTTGGCCGTAGTGCGGATAAAGGATTGGTTTGCCAGTACCAATGCCCGGTCGAAGTTAACCCGTATGTCCGCGGCGTTCACGTTACCTTTGGATTGGCTGGTGATTTGACCGCCACGGCTGAGCCTTATCTCCGGGGCGGCAACCGTCACGCGGCCGGCCCGGATATTAGCATTCACCGCTTCCGCGTCGTTCTCCAGAGAGATCTTTCCCCCATTCGTGATCGCGACCCACTTGCTGGCGGTAATCTTGACGTTCCCGGTCTCGCCGCTGGAAGCCGCATCGTTCGATCGAGCATTGATTTCGCCTTGGTCTAGCGTAAGCGTCCCAGCATTGAAGCTTACCTGTCCGGCTTTGCCGGTGCCGAAGGTAAAGCTGGAAACCTCCGCGCCGTTCCGAAGGATAACCGCACCCTTTGAATCCACCCCAATGCTTCCGGCATCGCCGGTATTTCTGATTTCCTTCGTTCCCGCGCCCGTTACGATACCGGTGAGAACATCCTCTCCCTTGCTTTGAGTAATCCCTTTGGCGTCTATGGTTAGGTTGCCGCCCGACTTAACCGTAACAGTGCCTGCATCCCCGGCGCTTTTGGTGGTGCTGGCAATCTGACCGAACCGCGATATTGCCATATCGCGTTTGGAAATTACTTTCACATTCCCGGCACGTCCGGTACTCTCCCGGTCTGCTTGCGCGGTGATGCCGGTCTGAGACACCCCTTTACCATCGATCGTCAGACGTCCATGCGCCGTGACTTTGACGTTTCCGGCATCGCCAGCTGCAAAGGTGGTCGTGCTGATCAACCCCCCGGAGCGGATGACCATGTCACCTTCCGATTCTACGGTGACGGCGCCGGCATCGCCTGTGCTGTCGGGTTCAGCTTGCGAAAATATTCCAACTACATCCTCCGCACCGGAGCCCGGGCCTTTGATGCTCAATCGCCCTCCAGATTTAACCGTCACGTTTCCGGCTTTGCCAGCACCTCGGGTTGAACTGTTGATACGGCCTCCTGTGATTTCGAGGTCCGCCGCCGTTTTCACGGCCACCGCCCCGGCAGCGCCCGATGCATTTGCCGTGGAGTTGATGAAAGCTTTCGACAGCGTGAGATCGCGGGCTTTGATCACAACACCATGACTCGGGCCGGCGTTGGTCGAACCTTCATTTTTCGCCGATATACCGCGCTCCTTCAAGCTGACATCGCCGCCCCAGACGGCGACGCGTCCGCCCCCCTCCCCGGAAGTGGTGATGTCACTCCGCTGAACGCTCACTTCCCCCGCGTTTCTGACCGACGGAGTTGCATTCGGCAGTGAAAGAGTGCCTTCTGGTGTGCGTTCCAAGCTGACGTCGCTTCGCCCTTGCGCTGCGACCAATCGGATTTGGCCCGCCGGAGCGGCCAGAGCCGCGTCGTTCTCGACGCGGATACGGCCGGCGACGGCATCGAAAGTCTGTCCCGGCTTGACCTGCAAATGCGCCCCGTCTACCCGCAGCAGCCCGTTGTTGGCCGCCGACGTGCCGAGAAAGCCGAAGGCGACGGGGTCCGCACTGGTCAGGGTGCTGGCGTTTGGGTCGACTGCGCTAAAGCGGGTGCCGTCCTTGAATTTCAGCTCGTCCGCGGTGCTGACATGGAAGGCGCCCGGCACATCAACCTGTGCGCCTTGGCCAAAGGTGACGCCGTTCGGGTTGATCAGATAAAAATTGGCGTGACCTCCGGGGGTCGATTGCAATTTACCGTGAATATCGGAAGTCGACCGGCCCGTCACCCGGCTGATGACATTATCCAGCGTATTCGGCGTATTTTCCGTGAACGTGACCGTTTGGCGGGCGTTGACGTTGAACTCGGAGAAGCTATGGAACAGGTTGTTGCCGGCCCTCGAGCCCAGGCTTTCCCGAACATTCACGTTGGACCCGCCGAGACTTTGTGGATGGCCCAACGCGCCGGGTCCGCCCACCGTCCCGTCCGTGGCGATCCCGCCTGCGGCGTCGATGGTCACGCTGAAAACCGAGGTTGCGAGCAAGGTTCCACCCCGAAGGACTCGCCAGACGGTTGTTCTAGGGCGCATGGCCGATTCCCTGGTTCTTGTCTTGATCGTTCGTATCATAACCAATTCCCCACCAGGATGAAAGGCGACCAGAAGAACGGATGAGCGAACCGCGGGTTTTCGATCATTGCCTGTTGCGCTCGGCGGAGCGCTTGGACTTTGCTCGTTCCGGGCTGACTGAGGGCTTGGTAGAAGTCGGCCATCAGTTTGGATGCGGCTTCGTCGGACACCGGCCAGAGCGTGCCGAGTGCGCTTCTGACCTTGGCTTTGAGGGCGATGCCGCTGAGGCCGAGCGGAGCGCGATCATCGCCTTCGGCAGTCTGGCAGGCGCTCAGCGTCAATAGCTCGACCGGAGCTTTTTGGAACTTTTCCGATTTGAACAGTTGCTCCAGTTCGTCGATATTGATAGTGCCATCATAGGCCATGATGAAGGTGGTGTCAGCGGTGTGCCCAAAGACGCCGTGGGAAGCGATGTGGACGACAGAATAGGCGTTGCGAACGATCTCTTGTTTGAAGTTGTCGACGGTGAACCCTTTGTTCATAAGCACTTTGTTTGTGACTTCTTGGCTGAGACTCGCGATTTCTCGATCCACCCCCGGCAAAACGAGGCGTTCCTTGAGGCTCCGGTGGAAGTCCGGATCGCGGAGCAGCCGTTCGACTTCCGTGTCTTGGTTCCCCGCTGGGGCTTCGCTGGCTTCGGTCAAACTGTTCGGCGGCGTAGGCTGCGCGGCGATCTCCCCACCGCGCCCTTTGCTACTGGTACCGATCATGTTATGAAAAAATACCCGCGGGAGGTTTTCGACCACCGGGCCCGGTTCGCTCATTCCGACTAACAGCGCGGTGATCCCATGTTGCTGCAAAGGCGAGGCTTCGAACAGGGTAAGACCGGGAGACGTCGCGATGGCGTAGCGCTCGATGAGGTAGTGTTGGCCGTCATACAATGCACCGAGCGGGATCAGACGGAGCACGCCATCGGGCACAATCACCAGGGTTTGCACCTGATACTGGCGCAGCCAGGGCTCGGCCGGCGCGATCAGCCAGAGGTACAACTGCCGCGAGAGGCTTTGTGCCTGCGAAAGGCCCTCAGCCACGAGCTTATGATCCCGGAGAATTTTCGCCAGCTCGCGCGCCGTCTCCTGAATGGTGTCTTGGTCGACGGTTTGTGTATAATGCCGCAACTCGCTCCCGATGCTGATTAGCAATTCCAGTCGGCCCGGGAGAATGATCGGATACAGGATGGCGGCCCGCGGATCCTTGGTTTCCAGCAAAGTGTTTTTTGTCGATTGGACGGTGCAGCGGCTGCCGAGAAAGTCTTCCAGCTCGGACTGCTTGATCAGTTCGACGGTTTGCCGAGCCTGACGCAATAGCGCGGTTTTGTCCTCGCCAGTCCGGCGGTTCGCTTGCTCCAGAAGCAGGTCAGCGAGGGCGAGATAGACGGGTTCCAAGGTCTCCCGGAAGGAGGACCGTCCCTCGTGATACTCAACGGGGATGTCTTGGCGTATGGCCTCGATGTGTTCTACGGCGCGCTGATAAGCGGCCAAGGCGTCGGAGGACCGTTGTAGGGTTCGATACAGGCGGCCCGCACGCCATTCGAGCTCTAGCAGAAGATCGCGGGCATCGATCGACTCCGCAACCTGCATCGCTTCGCGATTGAGGCGTAAAGCTTCGTCTACACGTTTGCGGTCTTCATAGAGCTGAGCGAGCCCGCCCAATGCTTCTGACCGCGCCCGCGGCTTTGCACCGCTGATCCAGCGGGCTTGTTCGAAGCTGTCGTAAGCGAGCTTTTCTCCGCCCTTGCCCAAGCTGGTCGCCTGGGTTCCGATGTTCACCAGATAGCGGGCGCGGTCTTCCGGCCGGTCGGTCTCTAGAAGGCTTTTGCCGATGTCTTGCAGTTCGGCCAAGCGTTGATCGGGCGGCATCAGGCCGGCTTGTCCAAGCCGTATTCCCACGACTAACGTGCGGTCGCCACCGGCCAACTTCAAGGCCTTTGCGTACAAGCGGCGGGCTTCTTCCGGGCGCTCATGGTCGGCTCGGAGATCGGCAAGGGCAGCGGTCCACCGGGCTCGATCGTGGGCATCTCCGACACCGGGAGCGATGGCCTTTTGAAGCAGGGCGTCGGCTTGTTCGGGGTGGTGCATCCGGTAATGGGCCAAGCCAAGCCATCCCCTCGCCTCCGCTTGTTGAGCCGGACCTACAGCTAGTTGTTCCGCTGTCTCCAAATTTTCCAAAGCGAGATGGTATTGGCCTTGCCGTAGATGATCGGCGCCTTGCTTGACGGCGGTGTCGAAATCGCCAGGGGAGCCGTATACAAGTTGGGACCCGAACAAGAAAAGAAGGGCTAGTGCGCTCCGATACATCGGGTTCCTCCCGAAAGGCATTGGCGGTTCAGTTTTCCTTAACACGTCCCTTGCACCCAACAATCGCTTTGTCGGCCGCGGCTTGGGTTAAAGTATATCCAGGCGGACCTGAAAGTGCAGGCCGTCGTCCTGAAGATCGTTGTTGAAATCCGGTCTGGGCTTGTTGATGGCATAGCCGTAATAGAGCTCGGCATACAGGGGCCGGAACTCCCAGTTGAAGCCAATCCCTGCTGAATGCAGGGCTTCAGATTCGCCGTCCAGGTTCCAGGCTTCGCCATAGTCCATGAACGGGATGAGCGTGAGGCGATGCCGGGTGCTCGGGTCATTGCCACCGATGATCGGAGAACGGAATTCGAGGCTGAGGCTATAGCCCTCGTCGCGCACCAAGTGGTTTTCGCGATAGCCCCGAACCGTGCCGACCCCACCCACGGCGATCCGCTCCAATGGCAGCAACGGATCGTCACTGAACTGCGCCACCCCACGCAGCACCAACTGGGCACCGTCATCCGTCACCAAATAGGCGTATTGTCCCTGCCCGAGCCAGGCGAAGAATTCGCTGTCGGGGAATCGGGGATCGCGTTCCGGCGTGGCACCGAGGGCGTTCATGCCGACACTGAAGGTCGAACGGAAGGCGAGGGCGTGGCGGTCCCAGCGCTGCAAATACTCCTGGAAGAGACGCCACACGGTTGCCTGGTTGCGTCCGGTCGTTTCGCCGGGGACGAATGAGAAGGGTTGGCCCAGGATGCTGGTTTCGTTCTCGCGCACAGCCAACAGGACGCCGAGGGTGAGTCGCTGGCGCAGCGTATTGATGATGGGGTGGCTGATGCCGCCTTCGAGGTTGTGGACTTGGCTTTTGATATCGAGATCGTCGACCGGTTGCTCCACCACCACGGAATCGCCTTCGTCGAATCGGAAAAAGGCGAGGGTTCCCCAATCGGTGAGGGGAACGGTCAAGCCGCCGAAGTAACGATCGGATCCGTCGCCGGTGATGAACGTAAAGTCGAGCGCATCGCCGAGCCCGGTGAGGTTGCGTACCCAGCCGCTCGCCCCGAACGCTTCGCCTCCAATGGACGGCGGCCGGTAGTTGTCTCCAAACACACTTAGCTGATAAGGCCGGGCGCGGGTCACTTCCACGTCCAGAATACCATGACCCGGCGAGTTGCCGGGCAAAAGCCGCCCGTTCATACCACTTATCAGGGGATCAGACAGAAGCACCTGAAAGCGGTCCTGCAGGTCCTGGAGGTTCAGCGGGTGTTCGGAGTCACCCAGCAGACGGTTGCGAATGTATCCCTCGCGGAGCCGGCCTTGTCCTTTG
>Ga0136620_10001384_pt1 | contig 11482 bp, 6 predicted proteins | sample AntDrymUQ4162106_2_FD_104806 | JGI IMG/M metagenome (GOLD analysis project Ga0136620, IMG submission 104806) | Polar desert sand microbial communities from Dry Valleys, Antarctica - metaG UQ416 (21.06) | ecosystem: Environmental > Terrestrial > Soil > Desert | place: Antarctica: Dry Valley... | reverse complement strand
GCAGGAGGCTCTCGATGTGTTCGCCCAAGAGAACGGGATGACCATCACCTACGTCCCCGCCGGTGACTTCGAGGAGCAGATCAACAGCCAGTTGGCCGGCGCGAACCCGCCCGACATCGCCATCTTCTCCCATCGCGACCAGCTGCGTGACGTCGCCACGAGCGGCGACGTGTTCCCGCTGCCCGACGACGTGCTGGCCTCAGTGTCAGAGAACTGGGACGAGAACTGGCTCGGCTTTTGGCAGAGCGCGGACGGCACCCAGTACGGCGTGCCCAACAAGTCCAAACTCAAGTCACTGGTGTGGTACAGCCCAGCGGCGTTCAAGGAAAAGGGCTACGAGGTCCCCGAGACGCTCGACGACTTCTTCACCCTCAGCGATGAGATGATCGCCAACGGCGACACGCCGCTATGCGTCGGCATCGAGTCCGGTAGGAAAACGGGAACGCCGTTCACTGACTGGACAGAGGATGTGATCTTGCGCAACGAGGGCGTCGACTACTACAACCAATGGGTCGCTCACGAGGTGCCGTTCAACGACCCGCCCGTCGTCGAGGCCATGAGCCAGGTGGCCGAGTTGTGGGCGACGGAGGGCGTTGTGTACGCCGCAGGCGGGTCGATCGCTGCGACGGGTGTGGGCGACAACGGCCCGGCGCTGGTCGACGACAGCTGCATGATGCACCGCCAGGACAACCTCTTTGCCGACTACTTTCCCGAGGGCACCAAGTTCGGCGACAGCGAGGGCGCTATCGACACGTTCTACTTCCCGGCGAACGAGGCCGCACCGGTGGTCGTGCGCGGCACCGGCGCAGCGGCGTTTCGCGACGCCCCCGAGGTTTGGGCGGTCATGGAGTACTACGGATCAGCCGAGTACGCAGACAACCGCCAAACGGCCCAGGTCTCCCGCGCTGGCGGCGAGCCTGGTGGTGAGACCCTCTCCGGCTACCTATCGGCCAATTCCAACGCCAACCGGGACCTCTACAGCCCGCTGGAGCAGGGCTTCCTCGACGTGCTGGGCGCCGGCGATCCGACCGTGCTCGACGGGTCCGACCAGATGCCAAGGGAGGTCGGCTACGGCACGTTCCGAGAACAGGCCACCGCCCTCGTCAGCGGTGACGTCACCGCCCAGCAAGCAGCCGACGCCATCGAAGCCTCCTGGCCGAACTGACCGCAGACGCGCCTCAGGCCATCGCGCCGATGGGCGCTGGACGGAACCCGGGGAAAACGGCCGAGATGTTCGTACCGGGAAAGCGCCGGCTGATGACCTCGGCGAGGACGCTGCGGTAGTCCTGGCGGACGCGAAGGTCGCCTTCGGTGAGCTCGCTCAAACCTGGCCACTCGCCGTGCACTCGGCCGCCACGCACTCCGCCACCGAGAAGAAGCATGCAGTTGCCGTAGCCGTGGTCGACTCCGCCGTTGCCGTTCTCGGCAACCCGCCGCCCGAACTCGCTGATCGTCACCACGGTGACCTTCGTCCCCCACGTCGTACCAAGATCATCGAAGAACACACGCAGCGATTGGGCCAGGTGGTACAGATGATCCTTCATCCAGCCGTGGCTCGCCGAGCCCATCCCGGAGTGCATGTCCCAGTCGCCGTAATCGACGGTGACCACCTTGGCGCCGACGTTCGAGCGGATGAGAAGCGCCGTGTTGGCGAGGACAGCGCTCAATGGACCTGCCGGGTAGCGGCTGACATCGACGGTCGCGCCGGCGAGCGAGCGCATCGACTTCGCCGTCTGCAGGGCCAGTCGCACGTTGTCGCCGAACTCGCCCCTCGATCCGGCCCACAGGTTCCTCCACCCCTCCCTCGTCGCGGTTGCGTCGTCGTAGACCGGGAGTTGGAGGTTGGACAGTTCCGTCAAGCCGATCGCCGGCGAGTCGCCGACTAGCGCCGTCGAGATCAGCGGCGAGCCGAAGTGAACGCCCTCGACCTGACCCTCGAACGCGTCGAGACCGATCATGCGGTTGAGCCAACCCGTTCGTGCGCCCGAGCCGAGGTCGGCGTCCTCGACGATCTCGATGGCTTCGAAGTGGCTCCTGTTGGGCGCGGCGAGGCCGACTGCGTGCACGGCGCCGAACGTCCCGGCACGCCACATCGGGAGCAGCGGCGCCAGCGAGGGGTGGAGACCGAACGTGCCGTCACGCCAGACCAGCTGCCCGCTCGGCACGGCAGTGTTCGGTCGCAAACGGTAGTAGTCCGCGTTGGTGTGCGGCACGATCATCGACAAACCGTCGGCCCCGCCGCGCAGGCTGATCACGACGAGGACGTTGCCGCCTAGCGCTGCGGCGTAGGCAACCTGTCGCGCTGCCCTGCCGATGAGCGACGAGGCCGCGAGTCCGCCGGCACCGGCCGCAAAGCCGGCGAGGAGTTTCCGCCGCGTCACCCGGAAGTCATTGCAGCACGACGAATCTCGCGAGGCGTCGGGATCTATCTCGTTCGTCATCGTCTCTTCACCGGGTCATGTGGGTCGGGCTGTCGAGCATGAGTTGCAGCATCGGGATGACGCGATGCTCGGGGAGGTCGCCACCGCCGACGAGCTGGCGTCCCTCGATCCCAAGACGTTGGGAGATGGTCCACTTCAGCCGGTCGCCAGCCGGCATCCCGAGCACCATTCGCGACATGTGATCAACGACCTCGTCGAAACGTGCCGGCAGCGCCGGGAGCCAGTGGGTGTGCTCCTGGTAAGTGACGTCGTACTTCGGGAACGTGCCCGTGACGAGGTCGAGATGCACACCGAACGAGGAGATCACCCTGCCAGCGCCGATCCAGGCGCTGCTCGACTCCGGCGAGCCGTTCGGCGCCGGCCAGCCGAACGGTGTCTGTCCCATCTTCTCGCACTGCATCGATGCGCCCCGCGGAAATCCCTTGTCGCGAGTGGGCTTGCGTGTGCGGACACCGAGCACGCGGGCGGAGGCGACGAAGTCCTCGATCGGCGTGCGCGCCTTCGTTCTCGCACCTCGGTAGAAGAGCGGGTGGTCGACGAGCGTGCGCAGCGTGGCGCGGATGTCGGTGCCGCTGCGTTGGAACGTGCCCGCGACGGCGGTTACGAGCTCGCCCGGCGGTTCGTCGCCGACGAACCGGACGCAGAGACGGTGCGCGATCCGCCGCGCTGTGGCCGGGTGGTGAGCGAGGTAGCGGAGGTAGGCAGTGGTTGCCGGGCGCCCGTCGCGGCTGGTGTTGGGATGGGTGAAACCGAGCACGCGGATCGTGCCCGTGTAGTGCGCCTCCGTGCTGTAGTACGCGCTGAACGTGTTCCACCGGTCGACGAGATACCCGGTGAGCAGGTGTGCCGAGTGGCGGACGTCGCGCTCGGTGTAGCCGGCGTCGAGGCCGACCGTGTGCAGTTCGAGCAGTTCGCGTCCGAGGTTCTCGTTCGGGCGGTCCTTCGTCGACACGGCGTTGTTCAGGTAGAGCCCCATCGCCGGATGGGGGATCGCCTTCACGAGCATCTCGTCGAACCGACCGAGCGCGTGCTTTCGGATCATGGCGTCGTACTCGAACCGGTGCATCCACGACTCCTCGTCGCCGAGCGGGACGTGGAGCAGGTTCGACCAGAAGTCGGTCATCACCTCGTGCACCTGGCGAGTGCTGTAGATCCGTCGCATCAGCGTCCTGCACCCGAACTGGAAACGGACCTGGTATCCCTTCACGACGCCTTGCTGGTGGCGCCTCCACAGCGTCTCGGGCGAGTACAGGATGTCGGGGAACCAGGACTGGACATCGGTCGCAGCGGGATCACCGATCGACGACGGGTCGAGCTGCGCCTCGAACCACTGGCGGGCGCCACCTGCCGCCCTTACCTGTTTGGTCAACGCCGGCGTGACGCCGCTGCTGAACCTGCTGACGAGATGGCGGCTGGATTCGGCGAGCACCCGAATGCTCGCCAGCGTCACGTTGGCGCTCCTGCGAGGACACGGCTGGCGCCGCCGACACGATGGCTTGTCTCGTCCGCCAAGACGGAACTGCGCTGCAACATGTCCTGCTCTCCGGGGCCGCCCCTCAGTGAGTGCACGAACCGTTCGTGCTGTTGACACCCAACCGTAACACAATGCCGTAACGAAACCGTAATGCAGAGACTCGCTGCTACTCGCCGCCCCGCGAGTTCTGCGACGCGCCATACCCCGGGGCGGCGCTCGAGATCAGCACCAACCGTCGACCGACGCGACTGGCGATCGTCGGACCACATCGCTCGTGAGCACGGCTAGCTTGCCTCCAATGAGCCTCGCCGTGGCAGAGGACGTGACGGAGGGCCTCGTCCTCCAGTCGACGACGGGGCGCGTTGCACTCGTGGCGACGGTCGCAGCGAGCGGGATGGCGAGTCTCGATGCCACGGTGGTGAACGTCGCCCTGCCTCGCATCGCGGAGGATCTCGACGCAAGCATCGGGGCGTTGCAATGGGTGCTCACCGGCTACCTCCTGGCGCTGGCGTCGCTGATCCTGCTCGGCGGCGCGCTCGGTGACCGCTTCGGGCGCCGGAAGGTGTTCGTGATCGGCACGGTTTGGTTTGCAGCGGCATCGTTGATCTGTGGGGCAGCGCCCTCCATCGAGGTGCTCGTCGCCGCACGAATCCTGCAGGGCGTCGGTGGCGCGCTGCTCACGCCGGGCAGTCTGGCGATCTTGCAGGCGAGTTTCCGTCGGTCCGATCGCGCTGCGGCCGTCGGTGCGTGGTCGGGGCTGGGAGGCGTGGCCGGCGCGATCGGACCCTTCGTCGGCGGGTCGCTCGTCGACGGACCAGGATGGCGATGGGCGTTCCTCATCAACGTGCCCGTTGCTGCGATCGCCATCGCCTGCGCACACGCCGCAGTACCGGAGACGCGGGATCCGCACGCCGCTCGCGGACTCGACCTCGTTGGCGCTTCGCTCGCAGTCGTGGGTCTCGGCGCAAGCACGTGGGCGCTCACCGAGGCTGGGCCACGTGGGTGGACCGACGCTGCGGTGCTCGGCACCGGAGCGGTCGCCGTCGGCGCAATGGCGGCGTTCGTGCGGCGGATGCTGCACACCCACGATCCGCTGGTGCCACCGGTGCTCTTCCGAAACCGCACGTTCACTGTCGTGAACTTGGCGACGGTGCTGCTTTACGGCGCGCTCGGTGTGTCGTTCTTCCTGGTCGCCTACCAACTGCAGGTTGGCGCCGGTTGGTCGGCCTTGCGGGCAGGGACCGCGCTGTTGCCGGCGACGGTTCTCATGTTGCTGCTGTCGGCTGCGTCGGGTTCGCTGGCGCAGCGCATCGGCCCACGGCTGCAGCTCACAGTCGGACCCCTGCTCGCCGGCGTCGGGCTCCTGCTGCTGGCGCGGATCGGCCCGGAAGCGTCGTGGGCTGCAGATGTCCTGCCGGGCGCCATCATGTTCGGTCTCGGGCTCGTGACGTTCGTGGCGCCGCTCACGGCCACGGTCATGGCCGCCGTCGATCCGGACCATGTGAGCGTGGCGTCGGGCGTGAACAACGCCGTCGCGAGAGCGGCGAGCCTCGCCGCTCTCGCGGTGATCCCTGTGATCTCGGGCCTGTCCGTCGCCACCGGCGCAGCGCAGACCACGGATTCCTTCCGGCTTGCACTCGTGATCACCGCCCTCGTCGCAGCGGCTGCAGGGCCGCTTGCGTTCATCGGACTTGGCGATCATGTGCGCTGCGAGCGCACCGGTCACCGTGTGCACTGCGCCGTCGACGGCACGCCACTAGAACCCGACCCACTCCGCTGCCCAACAGCGAACGAGGACCAACCCGTTCGGCGACGACTCTCCGATCGGTCAACTCAGTAGGGCAGACCCAGCGATCGACTCGAACCAACGCACGCACCCAGCGTACGGTGCGTTGACATCCCTCAGCACCGTCCGATAACGCGGAAGGTGTCGATGACGCGAGCACGACTGCGATGACCCTCCACCATCTCGACTGCTGCACCATGTGCCCGCTCGGTCGACGCTTCATCAACAATCAGCAGCATCTGGTCGGCCACGTCCTAGCGCTCGAAACGGCGGCCGGCGACGTCGTGCTCGTCGACACGGGGATCGGCACGTTGGCCATGGCCGAGCCACAACGACTGATGGGCCGCCAGTTCACGACGGTGTTCCGACCGAACCGCGACCCGGCTCGTACCGCCCTGCGGCAGCTCGAGGCCCTCGGCCACGCCCCCGCCGATGTGCGCCACATCGTGCTCACTCACCTCGACATCGATCATGCCGGCGGCTTGCGCGACTTCCCTACCGCCACGGTTCACGTCAGCGCCCGTGAGCTGGCGGCGGTGCGCGATCGCGGCACCTTCAACGAACGGCAGCGGTATCGACCGATCCTGTGGGAAGACGGTACGCAGTGGGCCCCGTTCGGCAACGAGGCCGATGGAGTCGACTGGTTCGGCTTCACGGGGACGCGCCTGCTACCTGACATGGCCGACGAGCTGATCGCGATTCCGTTCAGCGGACACACTCGCGGCCACACCGCCTTTGCAATCCGCGATGGGGACCGTTGGTTGCTCCACACCGGTGATGCCTACTTCCACACCGGCACCGTCCATCCCCACCTCGGCCCGCCGAGCCGTTACCTGCGGATCTTCGAGCGCGGAGTCGCTGTGAACCGCCGCGCCGTGAAGGAGAACCATGTTCGGCTCACCGAGCTGGCGGCCGGTCATCCCGACGTCACCGTCTTCTGCGCGCACGACCCAGTTGAGTTCGCCCGCCTCCGCGCCGGGCAGCAGATCTGATGACCCGCCGCTACCGATCTACTGAGTAGGACGCCGGTTCGGCGAACGGGTGGCTGAACCACACGACGGCTCCGTAGCCCATCGGCACTGCGAGCCCGCCGAGGAGCAGGATGAGCAGAGCATGCGTGCTCCAGCCAAGGTCGAGCGCGCCGATCGTGCCGATCAGTGCTGCGACGCCCACCTTCAGGCCGGGGCTCAGCTGCGGGTGCGTTGGTTCGTCCTCCCTCCTGGCCAACGTCGTCTCCAGCGCGGCGACGCCGACGAGACCGAGCACGACGCTGCCAACGAGCAGGTAGCGGCTTGGGTCGGTGAGCGAACCGGTCTCGGTGTCTGCGATCGAGACCGAGACGCCCACTCCGGTCGCGGTGATCGCGGTCAGTGCCGCCAGGTGCAGGTACACCCACAGCAGCGCCGTGACGAAAGCCGGCTTCGGTGCTCGGCGCGCCACGAAGTCGAAGTAGATCCACCACATCGAGAACCCGACAACCAGCCCGAGCACACCGGCCACGATGCCGGCCCCGTCCAGCACGCCGCGATCCTCCAACTCGGACAGTCCGACGATCACCCCCACGACGGACTCACCCAGCACGATGATCGTGAACAGGGCGAACCGTTCTGGGAACTTCGACGTCGAAAGCCTCGGCAGATCCGACTGCTGGGCGATCGTGAAGTAGGGGGTGGCGATGTCCAGCACCACGGCAAGGATGAACAGCGCCGCTCGCGTCCGGCCCGACGTGGCGAAGCTCCCCAACACGACGACGGTCACCACGGCGTATCCCCCCAGGAACCTCGCTGCGATCGGCCGGAACACCGGCACGTGGACGCCGGCCCGCGCCCATCCGATCTGGTTCACCGCCCTGGCCAGCAGGTAGGCCAGTGCGAACCCGACGTAGGTCGCGTCGAGCCCTTCCTCACCGAACACGGCCAGCCCGGCCACCGGCACGATCGCCAGGAACGCGAACAGGCGGTTCTCCAACCCGTCGGACTCGAACCGCTCGGCATAGTAGGTGAACCCGTTCCACACCCAGAAGACCGCCAGGAACTGCACTGCGAACGTCACGACACCATCGACGTCGAGATGGCCAGCGAGGTGATGCGCCAAGCGTGAGATCACGACGACGAACACGAGGTCGAAGAACAGCTCCAGCGAGCTCACCGTGCGGTCCTGCTCGAACTCTTCGTCGGTGCGCAGTGCAGGCCGCTGCCAGACTCGCCGAGTGACCGTCATCTCATCCTCCACCGTTTGGTCACGCCCCGCTGGTCATGGGGTGGACAACTTGTCCCGTGAACCCAGTCATGATTACATGCTTACCCAAGAATACAACCCTCGCCTGTCTGGAGCTGACGTGACCACACCACTGCAAAACACCGGCGGGCAAGGCCAGCTCGCCAAGCTGCTGGAGGCCCGCGGCGGATCAGCAGCGCCGGAGGGGCCGTTCGTGATCGAGCACCGCGAGGCGCTCATCTACATGCTGTGCGAGGCCGCGGAGCTCGAGCATCTGATCATGTGCCAGTACCTCTATGCCGCGTTCTCGCTCAAACAGCGCACCGATGAGGGCCTGACCGCCGACGAGCTGACCACAGTCACCCGTTGGCGCGCCACGATCACGCATGTCGCCTCGCAGGAGATGCTGCACCTGGCGCTGGTGCAGAACGTGCTGTCGGCGATCGGCGCCGCACCTCATCTCAGCCGACCAAACCTGCCTCAGCCGGCCCGGCACTACCCGCCCGGGGTCACACTGGCGTTGCTACCGTTCGGCGGGGCCGCCCTGGCGCACTTCATGTTCCTCGAACGCCCAGAAGGCATGCAGCTCGACGATGCCGACGGTCTTGCCGCCATCCAGGAGGCTGTGCCGACCATGGAGAGCGGGGACATCGTTCCCCGGCTGCAAGATTTCGGCACCATCGGACATCTCTACCGCTCCATCGAAGCCGGCCTCGCAACACTCACGGAGAAGTACGGCGAGCAATGGTTGTTCGTCGGCCCACCCAGGGCCCAGGCCACAGAGGCGTCGTTCGGATGGTCGGATCTCGTCGCGGTCACCGACCTTGCCAGCGCGCAACAGGCCGTGGACACCATCCTCGAACAGGGTGAAGGTGCCCGGGGGGATTGGCGGGGAGCGCACTTCGGACAGTTCGTCGAGATCCTCGACGAGTACCAGCAGATGACCCTGGCCAAGCCCGACTTCGACCCTGTGCGACCTGTGCACACCGCCAACGTGCGGCCGTGCGAACACGATGCCACGGTGCCGCTGATCAGCGACCCTGCCACGGCGCGCTGCGTCGACCTGTTCAATGTCGGCTACGAGATATTGCTGCAGATGCTGGACCGGTACTTCGCCCACACCGAGGAGACCGACGACCAGCTGCAAACCCTTGCCGACGCTGCAGTCTCGGTGATGCTTCGCGTCCTCAACCCGCTCGGCAGTCTGATCACAGACCTGCCTGTCGGCCCGCAACACCCCGGACGAACCGCTGGTCCGAGCTTCGAGCTCTTCTACGAGAGCGACTATCTCGTGCCGCACCGAGGGGCGGCGTGGACACTGCTCGAGGAGCGCCTGCGCGAAGCCGCTGCGTTCTGCGACCGCAGCCTCGACTCCGCGACGAAGCCGGTATCGGAACGGCTGGTACCGGTCACCAAGGCACTCAGCGGCATCGCCGACTCACTCGCAGCGCACTTCCCGGACTGGGGCTCGGTCAGCCGCTGGGTGCAGCCGGCGCCACCCGTGCCGGTGAGCCACTCGGACAACACGGACATCGAGGCGCTGCTGTTGCGCGCCGACGAGCTCGGCGCCGCGGTGCCCGGCGCCGCTACAGGTCTGGTGGCGGACCTGTTCCGGGACGCCAGCAGCCTGCTGCGCACACTCGCCGACGAGTCCGCCATCACCGAGCGAGAGCACGTCGCCACCCGACTGCTCGACAGCGTGCTGCGCCCGCTCGGTGACGCGCTCGCCACCGGCCTCGTCGTCATCCCTGCGACGGAGCCAGGCGCGCAGGACGCGGCCAATACGGGTGAATCTGTCGACGATGTGATGTGGGGGCTGGCCGAGATGGCAACCCGGCTACGCGCCGCATTGCCCACGTCGATGAGTGGTGGCGCTGCCGCCCTCGTCGAGGCCACGGCGGCGCTGCAGGACCTCGCCATCGAGCACTCCCCCGCCGTCGGCGAGTTCGACGCCGCCGCTCGCCTGGACCGCCTGCGTGAGCTCCAGGCTGCGGCTGCGTGCGCCATCCACCCGGCACACGATGGTCCGTACCTGGTCACCAACGCCGACTACCTACGGGACTGGCTCGGCCAACGGCTGCCTTCGCGACCGCAGATGGCGTTGTGCCGATGTGGCATGTCGTCGCTCAAGCCGTTGTGCGATGGCAGCCATGCCCGGGCCGGGTTCGAGGATAGGAAGGATCCGAAGAGGGTCGTGGACCGGCGGGACAGCTACGTCGGCCAGCAAGTGACGGTGTTGGACAACCGGGGCATCTGCCAGCATTCCGGGTACTGCACGGACCGGCTGGCAACCGTGTTCCATCTCGGTGAGGAGCCGTTCGTCACGCCGAGCGGTGGCCGGATGGACGAGATCATCCGGGCCGTACGAGACTGTCCGTCCGGCGCGCTGAGCTACGCCGTGGACGGCGTCGAAGCGCGCGGACAGGTGGACTTCGCCGGTGAGCGCGAGCGGTCGGTGGAGGTGTCCAAGGACGGGCCGTATCGGGTCACGGGCGGGATCCCGCTCGTCGCAGGCTCCGGCGACGATGAGCCACGAAACGATGGCGCCTCTCGGGAGCATTACGCGTTGTGCCGGTGCGGGCAATCGCAGAACAAGCCGTTCTGCTCGGGCATGCACTGGTACGTCGACTTCACCGACCCGGTGCCCGATCCAGAGCGGACCCCGACGATCTTCGAGTGGGCCGGCGGTCTGCCGGCGTTGACGCGGATGACGCGCCTGTTCTACGAGAAGTACGTGCCGAATGATCCGATGTTGGCTCCTATCTTCGCCAACATGTCGGCCGATCACCCCCAGCGGGTCGCCAAGTGGTTGGGCGAGGTGTTCGGTGGTCCCACGTGTTACAGCGATGAGTACTGCGGCTACCCCCGAATGATCTCGGAGCACGTTGGCAAGTGCCTGACCGAGGAGTGGCGAGCCCGCTGGGTGTCATTGCTGATGCAGTCGGCCAAGGAGGCAGGCCTACCGAACGACGCCGAGTTCCGCTCGGCGTTCGAGTCGTACATCGAGTGGGGTTCGCGCCTTGCCGTGGAGAACTCACAGACAACCTCCCGTCCGCCTGAGCACATGCCGATGCCGCACTGGGACTGGCACACAGCGGCCGGTCCGCCGAGCGGCCGGATCTCTGCGCTCGCTGCACCGGCTGAGGAGGACGCTGTGGCGCTGCCCGCTGCGGACGAACCGGTCCTGTACGAGAAGCACGTCAAGCCACTGTTCCGCTCCCGAGATCGGCAGTCGATGACGTTCGTGTTCGACCTGTGGTCCTACGACGACGTCGGCCAACACGCGGCTGCCATCCTCGCCCGACTGCGCGACGGCAGCATGCCGTGCGACAGCGCCTGGCCGCAGGAGCGGATCGACGTCTTCCAACGGTGGATCGACACCGGCAAGACCGCCTGACTGCTCGACCGCTCGACCGCTCGACGCTCGACGCTCGATAGCTGTCAGAGCGCTGGGAGTCGTTGCTGGAGCCCGATCAGCGGCGCCAGCGGGTCGCCGGACCCGATGATGCGCTCGCCGATGTTGCGAATCGTCCAGCGATCCGGACGGAGCTCCGGATCGTCGAG
>Ga0136620_10001381_pt1 | contig 11491 bp, 7 predicted proteins | sample AntDrymUQ4162106_2_FD_104806 | JGI IMG/M metagenome (GOLD analysis project Ga0136620, IMG submission 104806) | Polar desert sand microbial communities from Dry Valleys, Antarctica - metaG UQ416 (21.06) | ecosystem: Environmental > Terrestrial > Soil > Desert | place: Antarctica: Dry Valley... | reverse complement strand
CGTCCGGCCGCGTGGGGCGGGCGCCCGGTCCTGCTTCACGGGTTCGACGACCTCACGCCCGCCCAGCTCGCGCTGGTCGCCGCGCTCGCGGACGAGGCGGAGGTGAGCGTTTCCGTCGTGCACGAGCGCGATCGCGTCTGTCTGGCCGCCCGCCGGTCGCTCGTAGAGCGGATCGAAGCGCTCGGCGCCGAGGCGGGCGCCGAGCAGCTCACGCTCGACTCGCCGCCCGTCGAGCCTCCGGCTCGAGGCGGCGCGACGCTCCGCCGCGTCGCCCTCCCGGCGCGCCCCTCGACGAGCGTGCTGGGGCATCTCGAGCGGGCGTTCATGACCGACGCGCCGGGGCGTCGCGCGCCGGACGACGAGGTTCGGCTGCTCGCCGCCGCGGGCGTCCGCAACGAGGTCGAGCAGGTCGGCGCCGCGATCGCGCGGCTGCTCCGCGCGGGCACGCCGCCGGAGGGAATCGCGGTGATAACGCGATCGCTCGACGGCGGGGCTCGGCTCGTCGAGGAGGTCTTCGAGAGCTTCGGCGTGCCCGTGGCGATCCACGCGGACCGGCCGCTCGTTGAAACGGCCGTCGGCCGCGGGCTCCTGGCCGCCCTGCGCGCGGCCTTCACCTCCCAGGCGGCCACCGACGTGGTCGCGTTCCTGCGCGCGCCCGAGCGCGGGCGCGGCGCGCTCGTGGATCGCCTGGAGCGAGCCGTCCGCGTCGAGCGGATCGACTCCGCCGACGAGGCGCTCGCGCTCTGGGCCCGCCTGGGCGGTCGTCCACTGTGGGAGGTCGCGTCGCTTCGCGAGCGCCGCCGCGACCCGGGGGCGCTGCTCGAGCAGGCCGCCGTGGTCGCCCGTGACCTCGCCGAGCGCCCGCACCGTCGCAGCGCCGCGACGCTTGTAGCGGCCGAGCGCTCCGACCTTGCCGCCGCAGAGTCGGTGGCCCGCGCTCTCACGGAGCTGCGCGAGCTCGAGGACGTCGAGGCCGGGCTCGCGCCGACCGTCGAGGACCTCGTGACGCTGCTCGAGGGCCTTCGGGTCCCCAGCTCGGCGGCCGGCTCGGTCGGACGGGTCGAGGTGATGACCCCGTATCGCGCGCGCGCGCGCCAGTTCGCGCACGTCTTCGTGATCTCGCTTCAGGAGGGCGAGTTCCCGCGCCGGCGCCGCGACGACGCGTTCCTCACCGACGCCGAGCGCGCCACCGCGGGACTCCCGGCGCTCGGCGACCAACGCGACGAGGAGCGCTACCTCTTCTATGTCTGCCTGACGCGTGCGACGCGCGCTCTTCACCTGTCCTTTCGGACGGCGGACGACGAGGGGCGGGCGGCGAGCCGCTCGTTCCTCGTGGACGAGGTCCTCGACCTGCTCGCGGGGGACGCCGAGCCCGCGATCACCGAGTCGAAGGGCCTGTCGGACACGGTGTTCAAGGCGTCCGAGTCGCCCACCGAACGCGAGCTCGCGCGGGCGCTCGCAGAGCGACGCGAGGTCGAGCCTCCGGCCGCGCTCGGAGTCTCGGAGCGCCTGGGCTCACTGCTCGCCCCGCAGCTCCTTCGCGCGCGCGACCGCGCCGACCGCCTCCCCGGCTCGCTGCGCGTCCCCTATGTGCTCGAGCAGTTCGCGGCCAAGACGCTGATCGGCGCCTCGAGCCTCGAGACGCAGGCGGAGTGCTCCTTTCGCTACTTCGTGGACCACGAGTTGCATCCCCGCGAGCTGGCGCCGCCGCCCGAGCCGCTCACGCGCGGCGGCATCACGCATCGCGTGCTCGAGCGCGTGTACGGGGCCGTCGGTGGGGTGACGCCGGACACGGTCGCCGACGCGATCGAGCTGTCGCGTTCGATCCTGGCGGAGGAGGCTCGCCGCACGAGTCTCAGCCCGGAACGGCCGGCGGCGCGCGCGACCTACAGGCGCATGGAGTCCGACATTGCGCGCTTTCTCCGCTACGACGCCGAGCGGGGCGAGGGGACCGTCGCTCGCCTCGAGGCGGCTTTCGGTGAAAAGGAGGACGACGAGAAGTCAGCGCTGCCGCTCGACGGCTTCCGGCTGCACGGAAAGATCGACCGCATCGACCTGGTGGGCGACGGCCAGGCGCTGATCCACGACTACAAGACCGGCTCGAACGTCGCGACCCGGCAGAAGATGGCCGAGGAGCGCAAGCTGCAGCTCCCGCTCTACATGCTCGCCGTGCGCGAGCTATGGGGACTCGAGCCGATCGGCGGCGTCTACCACCCGCTCGGCAAGCAGTACGACGGCACGCCGCGCGGGATCCTTCGCGGGCCTCGAGAGGCGTCGCCGCTCGCGGAGCGCTTCGTAAGCAGGGACTACACCTCCGACGCGGACGAGTTCGAGCGCAGCCTGCTGCGAGCCCGCGAGGAGGCCGAGCGGCTGGCCGCCCGCATCCATCGCGGCCATCTCGCGCGCGACCCGCTCGCGGACAAGTGCCCGCGCCACTGCGACTTCCACCCGATCTGCCGGCGCGAGCGCGGGGAGAAGAACCCGCGCGAGAATGGCGCGGCCGAGGACGACGATGACTGAGCCCCAGCACGCGCCCACGCCCGAGCAGCGCGGCGCGATCGAGGACCGCGAGCGCGACCTCTTCCTCTCGGCCGGGGCCGGGACCGGCAAGACGAGCGTGCTCGTAGAGCGCTTCTGCGACGTCGTCTGCGCCACGGACGGCGAAGACGCGGATGCCTCCGTCGAGAACGTCCTGGCGTTCACCTTCACCGAGCGCGCAGCCGACGAGCTGAAGCGCAGGATCCGCTCCGAGCTCTCGGATCGGGCGAACGAGGCAGGGGAGGGCTCGCGCGGCCGCCGCCTGCGCTCGCTTGCCCGCGACGCTGAGTCGGCCTGGATCTCGACGATCCACTCCTTCTGCCAGCGGGTGCTGGGCTCGAACCCCGTGGCGGCCGGGCTCGACCCCGGCTTTCGCGTGCTCGACGAGCCGGAGGCCGCGCGCGTCGCGGTGGAGGCCTTCGACGCGGCCTTTCAGCGCTTCGCGGCCGGGGAGGGAGACGAGCGCTTCGAGCTCGCCGCGGCGTTCCGACTGTCGAGCCTGCGCGACGTGGTCCGGGGGGCCTACGGCGAGCTGCGCGCGCGCGGACACGAGCGCCCGGCGCTGCCTGCGGTCGAACCGCCGGAGGTGGGACCCGCCGCCGCCGCGCTCCACGCAGCCGCGCGCGACGCGCTGGCGGCCGCGACCACCGTGAAGCGGACGTCCAAGGTGGACGGCTGCCTCGCGCTCCTCGGCGACGCCATCGCCGCCACCGAGCGGGGGCGTCCGCCGACCGAGGACGAGGTCGCCGGTTGGAAATTCTCCAGCAGGTTGCTCGCCGGGCCCGAGATCGACGACTACGAGGCGGCGCGCGCGACGCTGGAGCGACGCATGGTCGAGGAGCGCTTCGCCCACCACTACGAGTACCTCGGCGAGCTCGTCGAGCTCTACGGCGAGGAGTACTCGCGCCGCAAGGAACAGCGCTCCGCGCTCGACTTCGAGGACCTCCAGCTCTGCGCCCGACGGCTCCTTCGCGACCGCTCGGACGTGCGCGCCCGCTATCAGCGGCAGTTCGGCCATCTGATGGTGGACGAGTTCCAGGACACCAACGCCCTACAGCTCGCGATCATCAGCCTGCTCCACCTCGAGGACGAAGTGGCGCGGAACCGCCTCTTCACCGTCGGCGACGAGCTCCAGTCGATCTACGGCTTCCGCCACGCGGACGTGGACGTGTTCCGCGCACAGCGCGATGCGAGCAGGCGGGCGGAGGACGCGGACGCGGGCGTACGGCCGCTCACCGGCAACTTCCGCTCGAGCCACGACGTGCTCGCGCTCGTCAACCGCGTGGGGCGGAGCCTGTTCGGCACCGCGTACGCCGAGCTTTCCGTGGGGGCGCCTGCAGCCGACGGCGGAGTGGGGGAGGGGCCGACTGCCGAGGTTCTGGTGACCGAGCGCGAGGGCTGGGACGAGGGCGAGGCGGCGCTCGAGGTTTCCACCGACGAGCGGGCGCAGGTGTGGCGCCTCGCCGAGGCCCGCTTCCTCGCCGAGCGCCTGCGCGAGCTGCACGAGCGCGGCGTGCCGCGCGGCGACATGGTGGTGCTGCTGCGCTCGTTCTCGTTCGTCGAGGCCTACGAGGACGCGCTCGACGCGGCGGGGCTCGCGCCCCACGTGGTCGGCGGGCGCGGCTACTGGAGCAAGCAGCAGGTGGCGGATGTGCGCAACCTCCTCGGCTGCGTGACCAATCCGCTCGACGAGAAGGCCGTCTTCGGGGCGCTCGCCTCGCCCGCCTGCGGCGTCGCCCCCGACACGCTCTGGCTGCTGCGGGAGGCGGCCGGGGGCGCGCCGGTGTGGTCGGCGGTCAGGTGGCTCTTCGGGCCGCCGCCCGAGGCCGCCGACGGGTCTCAGCCGCAGGCCGCGACGCCCGACGAGCCGGATGCCCGATCCGACTGGAGCGCCCAGGCCGAGGAGATGGGCCGCCACATCCCAACCGACGATCGCGAGCGACTGCGCGAGTTCACGTCCGCCCTGCTCGAGCTGCGGGCCGCTGCGCCGCGGCTGTCGCTCGAGGACTCGATCAATCAAGCGATCACCGTCACCGGGTATGACCTGGCGTTGCTGATGCGTCGGCGCGGGCGCCGTCGGATGGCGAACGTCCGCAAGCTCATGCGCCTCGCGCGCGAGTTCGAGGCGGACGAGGGCTGCGACCTTCGCGCCTTCCTCGACTACGTGGCGTCGGCGACGGACGCCGACGCGCGCGAGGCCGAGGCGGCGGTGGACGCCGAGGGGCACGACGGCGTTCGGCTGATGACCGTGCACTCCGCCAAGGGACTCGAGTTCCCCGTCGTCGCGGTCGCCGACCTGGGGCGGTCGCTCGCAGCCGGCGCCGGCCCGCTGCTGCGCGTCGAGCCCGCCGGAGTCGACGAGCCCGGCGGCGACGATCGCTCCGGCGGCGATTCGGAGGCGATGCGCGTGGGGCTGCGGCTCGCCCGCCTCGGCCGCAAGCAGACGCCGATCTTCGACTACCCCGAGCTCCAGCAGCGCGCAGTCGATCGCGAGCGCGAGGAAGAGCGCCGGATCCTGCACGTCGCGATGACCCGCGCCGAGCGGCGGCTGATACTGAGCGGAGCGGTTGCGCTCGAGAAGCTCGACCGCGTCCCCAAGCCGGCCGAACCGCTGATCGCGCCCGTGCTGCGCGCGCTCGGCTGGGAAGCCGGGCGGGGGTCGGTCGATCTCGAGCCCCCTCCGCTGCGCCCCGGCCTCGAGGGACAGTTCGCGCCGGTACGGGTCGCCGTCCGCACGCGGGCTCCCGGGGACGAGCCGAGCGTCGCGGCGCTTCCGGCCTCCGACCGTGCCGCGGCCTCGGGCCTCGCAGCGCCGGCCGCGCCCGTCTCACCCTCCGGGCCCGCCTCACCGTCCGGACTCGCCTCACCCTCGGACCCCGACCTCGCCGCGCTGCCCGACCCCGACCTGGCCCCGCTCGCGGCTCGCGAGGGGCCGCCGGTGAGGGCGGTCTCCTACTCCGCCCTGTCGCTATATGAGCGGTGCGGCTATCGCTTCTACGTCGAGCGCGTGCTCGGCCTGCGTCCGCGCCTCCCGCCGGTGTCACGCTCCGAGGCCGGGGAGCGGGCCGACGAGGCTCACGAGGCCGACGAGATCCACCCCGCCGCGGACGATGACGACGGCGTGGCGACGCGGTACGGACTCGGCCGCGTGGTTCACGAGCTGCTCGAGCGGAGCGCCCGCGCCGGATGGGCGACCCCGGCCGAGGACGAGGCGGCCGACCTGCTTCGTCGCGAGGGCCTCACCCCCGACGCCCGCCACGTGGCGCGCGTCGAGGCGCTCGTCGGGGGATTTCTGGGCGCGCCGATCAGAGCGGAGCTCGCAGGCGCGCGCAGCCTCCACCCAGAGGCGCCGTTCGCGTTCCGCGCCGGAGGGCTTCTGGTGCGCGGCGAGATCGACCTGCTGGCAGACCTCGGCGACGAGATCCTGGTGCTCGACTACAAGTCGGACGCCCTCGCCGGATCGGCGCCGGCGGACCACCTGGAGCGCTACGAGGTGCAGCGGCGTATCTACGCGCTTGCGGCGCTGCGCCGGTACGGGCGCCCGGTGCGCGTGGCCTACGTCTTCCTCGAGCGCCCGGGGGAACCCGTCGAGCAGCGGTTCGACGAGCACGAGGCGGTGGCGATCACCGACGAGGTGGCGGGGCTCGCCGGAGCCGTGGCCGCCGGCCGGTTCACGGTGACGGACTCTCCGGAGCGCTCCCTGTGCCTGGACTGCCCGGCGCGCGAGCGTCTCTGCGTCCACGGGCCCGAGCTCACCCTGCGCGACCCGGCGTCGGCCTGACCGCGGCCGCCGCACGGTTTCCGTCGGGGGCGGCGCCTACCTTCTCGCTGTACCTGCACGCGAGGAACGGAGAGCGGAGCGCGCATGCCCCTGTGCTTCATAGAGCCCACCGAGGCGATTCGGGTCGTGGCGGAGTCGGTCGGTCGCGAGGCCCGGCGGCAGCTCCTCGGCGAGGTGGTGCGCGCCTGGGTCGACGAGATCCCTGACGACGAGCTCGAGGTCCACTACGCGAAAGCGGTCGATGACCTGGATGACGACGACCTCTCGATGCTCGCCGCCTGGCATGCGTCGCTGGAGGTCGGCCACGCGATCGCCAGCAAGGAGTTCCTGGTCAAGGCGTTCCCGAGCCTCGGCGAGCACCGGCGCGAGGCGCTCAAGATCGCGGCCGGCTTCAGGGGCGACGAGGCGTTCGACGCGGGAGTCAGCGAGGAGCAGGCGCTCGGCACCGTCCTGCCCTGGCTGTCCGCGGAGCGGACCATGGAGCTCGCCGCCGAGGCGATCGAGCTCTACTGCTGGGATCGCCTGGGAAGCGAAAACTGACGGCTGCGAGTCGCCCTGGCGGCGTCATCGGTCGCTCGCGTGCAGAGCACGCGTCGCTCCCTGCTTCCTGGGCAGGGTGACTCTCGCTCGCCAGTTGTCGCTTCCCCGACTCCGAGAACTGACGGCTGCAAATAGCGAGAACTCTGCGGCCGATGCCCTTGACGCCCAGCTCGGGTGGTGGTTTCCTGGCTCGCGAGACGCGGACTGGACGCAGAAGAGCGAGGCCTAGAGATGAGAGGCCCGCCGCGCTAGCCGCCGGAGGCTTCGGTCGCCGGCAGGCGCGCTTCTCAAAGCGACTTCGTCCGCGTCTCATTTTGTGCGGAATGACAGCACCGCGCAGGAAGGAAGCGCTGCGCGGACCGGCCAGCCCCGGCGGCGCCTCAGCCGAGCGCCGCCTCGAGGTCCGCCATCGCCTGCCGCGTATCGTGGAACTGGATCGCGCGCATGCCGAGCCCGCGAGCCGCGTCGCAGTTCACCTCGACATCGTCGATGAAGACGCACTCGTCTGCTCGCAGCCCGTCGCCCAGCCGCTCGATAGTCAGCTCGTAGATCTCCGGGTCCGGCTTTCTCATCGCGACGAAGGCCGAGTCGACCACGATCTCGAAGATCTCGTCGATGTCGGGCAGGAGCGGACGCCAGTGGGGCTCCCACTCGCGCACGTTGTTCGTGAGTAGCGCCGTCCGCAAGCCGCGCCTTCGAAGGTCGCGCATCAGCGCGATCATCTCCTCGTTCGGGTTGAGCGCCTCGAAGTAGGTCTCCCGGAACTCGTGGAGGGTGACGTCGCCACCCAGCTCGCGCTCGAGGCGTCGCAGGAAGTCGTGCTCGGTGACCCGTCCGAGCTCGAGCTGGTGCAGCGGATGCCGCCCGTCCGCCTCGGTGATGCTCCCCATCGCCTGGCCGAGCGCCTGGGGCGTGACGCCCGAGCGTCGCTGGTAGGCCGCGAACGACTCGATCAGCGGCGTCGTCAGGACTCCGCCGAAGTCCGAGATCACCGCTCGCGGCGGCGCGCTCACGCGGCCTCCGGCGGCTCGCCTCGGACCGTGAGCTCGTAGGCGCCGACGCCCTCCCGTCCTTCCATCCGCCACGCGAAGATCGACGCGTTCACGCGCAGCCCCGGCAGCTCGAGAGTCGTTCCGCTGGTCAGCGCACCGGAAGCGCGGCGCGGGAAGTCCTCGCCGGGGAGCCAGAGCTCCAGGCTGGCGGTGCGCTGGCGTCCATCGCCGTCGTACATCGTCGAGAGACGCGCGTCCTCGACCGTTCTCAGCTCGCCGTCGGTGACGAGCACGGCGGAGACGAGCTCATGACCGTGTCCCGGTGCGCCACGAGGGCGGCGGGCGACCGCGAGGACCGCGTGCCCGGGGTCGAACAGAGCGGAGATCGCCCTGAGCGCGTCGAGGCCGTCCCACTCGGGCGGGGAGACCGTCTCGGCCGCGGTTCCGAGGCAATCGATCGGGGTGCCGTCGACCGTGCCGCTGACGTGACACACGCGCACGCGCGAGCCGGCCAGCTGGGCGACCTCGGAGACCGGTTCGAACTCGAGCCGGAGCCGGTCCTCGAGCTCGGCGCGGTAGGTCTCGCCGCGCGTCTCGATCTCCGGAACGCCGCCCACCGCGCTCGGGTTGGCGCCCTCGAACAGCAGCGTGAGGCCCGCTCGCGCGATCCCGTGAAGCTGGCGAGAGGGATCGAAGAAGGAGAGCGAGACCGGCGCCTCGCTCACGGCGACGCTCCGGTCACTGCTCGAGGCGCTGTCGCCCGGCTTCGTCCGGGGGGTCGGCGTCGGTGGCCGTGCCCTCGACGTCGTAGTCGCGCCTGCCGGCGCCTGCCGGCCCACCCCGGCCGCGACCGGCGCGGCCGGATGCCGCTCTGCCGCCGAGCCCCGCGACTCCGACGAACATGCGTTGGACGACCAGCCGTCCGACGACCCGCCGGGCCACGGCGCGCGTGGGCGGCAGCAGCAGGAGCAAACCGACCAGATCGGTGAGGAAGCCCGGAGTCAGGAGCAGCGCGCCGCCGAAGATTACGAGCGCCCCGTCCAGCGCCTCGCGATGCGGAACGCGTCCGGCGCGCGTGGCGTCGTTGAACCGTCGCCAGGCGGCTCGCCCCTGAGACCGCATCAGGAGCCCGCCGAGGATCGAGTCGGCCAGCAGGATGGCGATCGTGGGGAGCAGCCCGATCGCCTGCCCGACCTCGATGATCACCGCGAGCTCCGCCAGCGGTACCACGATGAACAAGGCGATCAGGAGCAGGGCGGGCACGAAAAGCAGGCTACTAAGATGAGGTCCATGCCTTCCGTCGAGCAGGTGGAGCAAGCGCTGACCAACGTGATCGACCCCGAGCTGGGGCTCGACTTCGTCGAGCTCGGTCTCGTCTACGAGATCGAGGTCGAGGAGGACGAGGTCCACGTCACGTTCACGCTTACCTCCCCGGGGTGTCCGATCGGCCCGCAGGTGTCGGATCAGATGCGCGAGTACGTCGGCGAGCTCGACGGCGTCGCGAAGGTGCATCCGAAGATGGTGTTCTCACCGCCCTGGTCGACGGACCTGATGAGCGAGGACGCCAAGTTCGCGCTCGGCTTCTGAGCGTTCCCCCGAGCGGGAGCGCCAGAGCCGCCCGGCTCAGCATGTGACGGCCGGCGCGTCGGCGCCGGGGCTCGCCCGCAGGCTGCGACACAGCGCGTCGAGGTCCTCTTGGACCTGTTGCGGCGAGGGGTCCAGCGCATCCTCGACGAGCCTGGCCACCTGGCCGGAATCGTCCTCGATCACGCGCAGGATGTCGCTAGCCTGAACACCGAGCTCCTCCTCGAGCTCCGCCAGCTCCTCGTCGGAGAAGCCCTTCGCGCGCGAGATCCGCTGCTCGAGGTCCGCGAAGCGCGGCGCCAGCTTCGGGCGGATCGCCTCCGACGTCCGCGACGGATCGTGCTCGATCGCTTCGTAGACGATCTGCTCACGGACCACGTCGCGTCCGGCCGTGAGCGCGAGCGCGACGACGGCCCCCACGAGCAGGAGAGCGACCAGGACGAGCACCATCAGCGTCCCTCGCCGCACGGGTTGTCCGAGCCAGGCCTTCATCCTCGCCTCGGGCGGGCGCTAGGAGCGCGCGCTCGTCGCGCGCGGCTTTCCGTCTCGCGACGACGCATTGCGCTTTCCGTCTCGCGACGTCGCCTTGCGCTTTCGCGCCGCAGCCTGCTTGCGCGGTTGCGACCTTCGCTCTGAGCTCCGCTTCGGCGGCCGCGACTTCTCGGCCGCGTCGAGCAGCTCGTCGAGGGACTGCTCGATGAACTCGCCGAACTCGTCGATGTCCGGGAGCGCGTCGTAGTCGCCGAGCAGCCCGAAGTCGACGCCGCCGTTGTAGCTCATGACCGCCACCGCCAGGGCGTGGTCGTCGGGCAGGAAGGCGACCGGGACGATCTGCTGGAGCTCCCGGCCCATGAGGTAGAGCGGGAACTGCGGACCGGGGACGTTGGTGACGATCAGGTTGAAGAGGCGGGTCGAGAAGTTGAGTCGCGAGGCCTGCGCGAGGATCGTGGGAGGCGCGAAGCCCTGGAGGCCGGCGAGCACCTCCGCGCCGAGCGCCTGCTTGGACTCCTTGAGCCCCTGCATCCCGGCGCTCACGATGCGCAGCCGCTCTACCGGGTCGTCGACGTAGACGGGGAGCGGCCCCCTCATCGCGGCGATCCGATTACCGAGATCGCCCTGCTGCTGCTCGGTCCGGATCGAGACGGGGACGAGCGCGCGCAGCTCGAGTCCCTCGGCCCGCACGCCGCGCGCGCGCAGCCAGCGACGAAGGGCGCCGGACACGACCGCGATCACCACGTCGTTCACGGTCCCGCCGAGCTCGTTCTTGATCGCCTTGAAGTCGTCGAGCCGGCTCCTGACCCAGTGCACGCGCCGGTGTGGCCCGATCTCGACGTTGAGTGGGGTCTCGGGTGCCGCGTTCAGTCCCGCCCACGCCACCTCGCCGATCGCCTCGGCGGCCTCCATCGCCCTCGCCGCCGTCTGACGCGGCCGCTGGACGGCTCCGAGCGCCTGCCCGGCGAGCTCGACGGGGGCCTTGACGGCTCCCTTGAGCCCCTCCGCCACCAGCTCCGCCTGCGACGGCTCGGGGCTAGGCACCCACGGCGCCTCCGCAGCAGCCGCGTCGGGCGGCACCGCGGAGAGGTCGAAGAGCACGGTCGCGATGTCCACCCCTGAGATCCCGTCGACCATCGCGTGGTGGGTCTTCGTGAGCACGGCGAAGCGTCCGTCGTGCATGCCCTGGACCACCCACAGCTCCCACAGGGGCTTCGAGCGGTCGAGCCGCTGCGAGAAGACACGGCCGGCGAGCTGACGAAGCTGCTCCTCGGAGCCGGGCGCCGGCAGGGCGGTGAACCGGACGTGGTACTCGAGGTTGAAGCGGGGGTCGTCGATCCAGAACGGCCGGCCCATCTCGAACCGCGGCTCCTTGAGCTTCTGGCGGTAGCGCGGCACGAGGTGCAGGCGCGACTCGAGCCCTCTGAGGAACTCCTCGCGGTCGGGCGGCGGCCCCTCGACGACGATCACCGCTCCGACGTGCATGTGCGACGCGCGCCGCTCCTGAGCGAGGAACGAGGCGTCGAGCGCAGTCAGGCGGTCCTTGTGGCCCGTCGCCATGGCG
>Ga0136620_10001380_pt1 | contig 11492 bp, 9 predicted proteins | sample AntDrymUQ4162106_2_FD_104806 | JGI IMG/M metagenome (GOLD analysis project Ga0136620, IMG submission 104806) | Polar desert sand microbial communities from Dry Valleys, Antarctica - metaG UQ416 (21.06) | ecosystem: Environmental > Terrestrial > Soil > Desert | place: Antarctica: Dry Valley... | reverse complement strand
CGCTCGAGGCAACTCTGATCGTCTACCTCGAAGGCGACGCATCCGCACTTCCTTTGTGGAACATGGCATTGACGTCACCCATCGAGCTAGAGGATCGAGTCCGGCGAATCATCGCTTCCGTGACGAACCGGCTGGACAGGGCGGACCTGACCATTGCCAGCGTCCCCTGCGAATCTGTCTTCGGCGGTGGATCGCTTCCCGGCACCGAACTGAGGTCACGAGCAATCTCCGTTAGCGATTCCGGCCGAAGCACGGCGGAGATCGAACGCTCCCTGCGCCATGGCGAACCCGCGGTCGTTGCCCGCGTCGAGAACGACAAAGTCTTGCTGGATCTGCGAACCGTGGCGCCGGAGCAGGATGCGGCGCTCGAGGCGGCCCTCTCTGCGAGCCTGGCGAATTGACGTCGGTTGGCTCAGCCGGAGGTCAGTGGGGTTGCGTCAAGGTTCGCGCACAGCGCTTCTATCGACTCGAAGACTATGACCGCGCCGGCGTACAATAGCTCCTGCTCCGAAAATCCGCCGGTCATCAAAGCGATCGTGGGAACGTCCACCTTCCTTGCCGCCTCTATGTCGTAAGGCGTGTCTCCGATGAGCACCGCATTGTCGGTTCCTGCCTTGTCGAGTGCAGCCTTGATGAGATCGGGCTCTGGCTTCGTCGCTTCGACGTCGGCCGAGGTCGTCCACCCCTGCAGGTCTTCGCGGACATCGAGCTGGTCGATGTAGTGACCGACCTCCTCGGAGCTCGCCGAGCTCGACAGAACGACCGGGTGGCCTCGCCTGCGAAGCTCAACCACGAGCGCTTTGGCGCCGGGCAACGGCGCGACCTCCCCGATGAGCGCCATGTAGAGGACGGTGTGAGCTGTGCGGACCTCGTCGCCGATCTCGGCCTCTGCTTCCGCCCCAATCAGGGACCCGATCAGGTGATCACCGCCCATCCCGACGCTGCGGTGAATACGCCACAGGGGCACGGTCACCCCGCTCTGTCGAAAGGCGCGGTACCAGGCGATGACGTGATGATAGTTCGTGTCGACGAGAGTCCCGTCGACGTCGAGGATGGCTGCACAACGCATACGGCAGATTACCTCGCAGTGGTGCGACGCGCCCGCCTTACTTTCGTCAACTCGCCGAGACCTGGCTTGGCTCGAGCCAATCGGGAACTACGATACCGCCGAGGAGGATGAATGAGCGATACTCCCATTGCCGATTACGCGATCATCTCCGATTGCCATTCTGCCGCGCTCGTCAGCCGAACGGGCTCCATAGACTGGTTGTGTTTCCCGCGCTTCGACCGGCCCTCTACCTTTGCCCGCCTCCTCGACCAGGATGGGGGCCATTTCTCGATTCAGCCGCTCGGGGTCGAAGAGATCAGCCGTTCGTACCTCGGGCCCACAATGGTTCTGGAGACGATATTTCGAACCGCGACGGGCAGAGTCAGCCTTGTTGATGCTTTGGCCGTCGGCCGTAACGAGCGGGGTCACGAACTCGGTACCGACAGTGCTCACATTCTGCTCCGGCGTGTCTCCTGTCTGGAGGGTACGGCAGACATTGTCGTGGAGTACGCGCCCCGGCCTGAATACGGGCTCATTCACCCCCTTTTGGCGCCGGCTGAGGGAGGCATTACCGCTCGCGGCGGAGCGGAGCGATTGGCACTGTCGACTCCGGTGGAGATGGAAATCGACGGATCGGAAGCGAAGGTCCAGATCTCGCTCAGTCAGGGCGAGACGTTCGCCTACGCCTTGCAACACCGGGCGAGCTGGGAACAGCCCCCGCAGATATGGGGTCAAAGCGAAATCCTGGGCCGCCTCGAAGACACCATCGCGGCGTGGCGTTCGTGGTCCGAGCTTCACCAAAGCTACGAAGGGCCGTGGGAGGACCTCATTCACATCAGCGGCCGGGTCCTGCAGGCTCTCACCTTCCAGCCGACCGGCGCCATCTGTGCGGCGGCAACGACCTCGCTTCCCGAGGAATCGGGCGGCCAACGAAACTGGGACTATCGCTACACGTGGCTGCGCGATGCGAGCCTCACCCTCGAAGCCCTATGGGTAGCGGCATGTCCGGACGAAGCAACTTCGTTCTTCACCTACATAGCGGGGGCATCCGCCTCACAGATGCGGCGCGGGGTGGACCTGCAGATCATGTTCGGCGTCGGCGGCGAACGAGACCTCACCGAGCGAGAGCTTCCCCACCTGTCGGGATGGCGCAACAGCCGTCCGGTCAGAGTTGGGAACGGCGCCTGGAACCAGCGCCAGCTCGACGTCTACGGCGAGGTGTTGAACGCCGCTTACCGGCTCTCGGACCAGCTGGGCGAGCTCGAACCCACGACAGCCTCATTTCTGGTGGATGTCACCGAAGCCGCCCGGACGCGCTGGGAGCAAACCGACTATGGATTGTGGGAGCAGCGTGGCGAACCACAACACTTCCTGTACTCGAAGCTCATGTGCTGGGTCGCCCTCGATAGAGGCATCTACCTCGCCGATCGCCTCGGTGCCCAAGACCGGATCGAGAGATGGAAGGAGACGCGCAAAGAGATCAAGGAGGCAATACACGATCGCGGTTGGAACGACAAGGCGCAAGCCTTCACTCAGGCGTTCGGTTCCGACGATCTCGACGCCGCAAATCTGATGATGCCGATCATGGGGTTCATCGCCGCCGACGATCCTCGCATGCTGGCGACGATCAAGGCGATCGAGGAGCGCCTGACCGATGAGCGCGGTCTGGTATTTCGCTATAAGTCGCATGACGGTCTCGAGGGAGAGGAAGGTACGTTCCTCCTCTGCACTTTTTGGCTCGCTCAAGTGCAAGCGCTCGCGGGGCATGTCGAAGACGCCAAATCGACGTTCGAGAAGGCAATCGCATACGTCAACGATGTGGGCCTGATGGCCGAAGAAGTCGAGCCGACAACCGGAGAACTGCTCGGAAACTTCCCCCAGGCCTTCAGCCATATCGGGCTTGTCAACGCGGCGTGGGCGATTGCTCAAGCCGAAAAGGGGCTGAGTCCGGGCGGCTCGAAGCTGTGAGCAAGCTTCGCGAGCGTCCCATCGAGTGACGGCGCGATGGCCTCGGCCGCCATGATGTTGCGGCTGTCACCTGTATCGTCGGGGCCATGCAGGTTATCGGCACGGCGGGTCACGTCGATCACGGGAAATCATCACTGGTCGAGCACCTCACGGGCATCGATCCTGATCGCCTCGCCGAAGAAAAGCGGCGGGGCCTGACGATAGACCTCGGTTTTGCGTGGGTAGGGCTTCCATCGGGGCGCGAGATCGGGATCGTCGATGTGCCGGGGCACGAACGCTTCATCAAGAACATGCTCGCCGGTGCCGGGGGCATCACCGTCTGCCTGTTCGTAGTTGCAGCCAACGAAGGGTGGATGCCGCAATCTGCCGAACATCTCGCGATCATCGACCTCCTTGCCGTAAGGACAGGAGTTGTCGCCCTCACCAAAGCCGACACCGTCGATCGAGAGACGATGGACCTTGCGATCGGTGAAATCAGAGCCAACCTTGCAGGATCTTCGCTCGAGGGCGCGCCAATAGTCCCGTGCTCGTCCGTCACCGGCGTCGGAATCGACCGGTTGGTGGAGACGCTCGACCGCGTGGTGGCTTCTGCTCCTCTTGCACTCGACTTCGGTCGCCCGCGTCTGTGGGTCGACCGGGTCTTTTCCATCGCGGGAGCCGGGACGGTCGTGACTGGAACTCTCGCAGGTGGCTCGTTCGAAGCGGGAGCCGAAGTCGAAGTTGCGCCCGGCAGACGGCGAGCCCGCATCCGTACGGTCCAGAGTCACAAACGAGCGGTTGAGCGGATCTCTCCCGGCAACCGTGTAGCGCTGAACCTTGCAGGACTCGAACGTGAGGGCGCAGCGCGAGGCGATGCGATCGTGCGGCCCCCTCAGTGGCAGGCGACCCGCAGCTTCGACGCATCGGTTCGGGTGGTCGGCTCGGCGCGCCTTGCTCAGATGAGCAATGCACCGAGGGAGACCCGGCGCGCCCCGGCCATCTCGCCCACTCGTCAGGGGCTCGCGGAGAAGGGCTCCCATCTGCTCTACGTCGGCTCGGCCGAGGTCCCGGTGCAGCTCAGACTCTACGGCTCGAGGCGCCTCGAGCCCGGGGAGACTGGTTTTGCGCACCTGAGCCTGCGTGACCCGCTCCCGGTCGGCCGAGGGGATCGTTTCGTCGTGCGGGACGCCGGACGAGCCCTGACGCTTGCGGGCGGAGAGGTCCTCGATCCGGGGGCCCGCCCGGCGCGCCGGGACGATTCGGAGCGATTCCGGCTGCTCCGGCGCTTGAGCGGTGCAGCCTCTCCGGCCGCCCTGGCTGCGATCGTGGAGGCGGCCGGGGCAATCGAGGGCCGGGAGGCGGCGATGCGGGCCAGCCATTACGAAACCCAGCTCCCGCCGGGGGTCATTCCGCTGGGCCGGATGCTGGCTTCCCCGGTACACATCAAAAGGCTGCATGATGCGCTCCGCCGGGCGCTCGAACGGCACCACAACGGGCATCCGCTCGAGCGTGGAATGACCAGAGAGGCCGCCCGGGGCGCTATCGAGATGGACGCGGAGGAGTTCGACGCCCTGGTGGCCATGGACGCGGGCGTTACCGACGAGGGGCGGCTCGTGCGGCTCGCTTCCCATCGCGTCGACCTGGCCCCTGAGCAGAGACGGGTTCGCGATGCTCTGATCCGGGACATCGAGTCGGCCGGTTTCTCGCCTCCCGTCGCAACAGAGCTGTCGGCCGATCCGGCACTCCTGCGATCTCTGGTCGAAAGTGGGGAGCTCGTGAAAGTGTCGGACTTCTATCTCACCACTCATCAGGCACAGGAGGCGCGCCGCAGGGTACGGGCTCATCTCGAGGCTGCCGGCCCGGCGACGGTGGCCGTGATCCGTGACCTTCTCGGCACCTCACGCAAGTACGCGGTTCCATTGTGTGAGTGGCTCGATCAGACCGGTGCAACTCGCCGGCAGGGCGATTCGAGGGTGCTGGGCCCAACCCCCTGAAACTTGGGTTGGCCGGGCGACGCACCATCACCCCGGTCGAAGCTGATTACTCCCCCTGAAGTGGATCTCCGCGAACCACGGTTCCGCCGACGAGATCGGAGTCGGGAAGTGGCACCGGCGCGCCAGACTTCATCTCTTCGGCCATCGCGTCGACCACCTGGGACAGGTCATGCGTCTTCCAGAAGACCTCTCGCTGGCGCGTCGCCGACGTTCCACGCGCCAGGATCTTGTTGACGCCCTGGAGATCGTCCTCACAGCCGAGTCGTTCTGCCACCGGCTCGAGTGTCCTTACGAGATCGGCGATCGACCGTCGCAGTGAAATCAGGCTGCCCTCCTCGTTGCGAATGATCTCCGCGTCGAGGCCCCACCGCGCCGCACGCCACTTGTTCTCGCGGATAGTCCACTGCTGATGTGTGGGGATCTCGAGCCCGCGGTTGTAACGCTCCGCGAGATGCACCACCAGACACTGGCTCAAGGCCACGGTGGCACAGGTTTCGTCCATGGTGGGGATGCCGTCGCAGATTCGGAGCTCGAGTGTCCCGAACTCGGGATGCGGGCGGACATCCCACCACACCTCCCGAATGGTCCGGATGGTGCCGGCGCCGATGAGAGTGCGCATGAAGCGCTGGAACTGGCCCCAGTTCTCCATCGGATACGGAAGGCCCGCTGTCGGCAGCGATTCGAACACCTTGGAACGGACCGACGCCAGTCCCGTGTCCCGCCCATTCCAGAACGGGCTCGACGAAGCCAGCGCAAGGAAATGGGGAATGTAGGTGGAGATGCTGTTGCCAACCGCAATGGCTTCCTCGCCGGAACCAACGCCGACGTGCGTGTGCACCCCGAAGATAAGCAGGCGCCGGGCGGTCCACTGGCAATCCTCGATCAGCCGCTGGTAACGGGGATCGGGTGACACGGTTTGATCGCTCCACGCCGAGAACGGATGGGTTCCCGAGCAGATGATCCGGTACCCATAGCGATCGGCGACCTCGATCAGGCGGTCGAGCTTCCCCCGCAGGTCGCGCCGGACGTGCCCGACGGTTGGGCAGACATCGGTGATGACCTCGATGGTGCATTCGAGAAGCTCATGCTTGTAACCCTCGAAGCCCTCGAGATCGGCGAGTATCTTGGTTGCCGCGGCGTCGGTGGCCAGAGCGCCTTGATGGTCGACTAACTCGACTTCGATCTCGGTTCCGAGAGTCGGTTGGTTAGATCCTTTGAAAACCAAGTCCATGGGTGCTCCCTTAGAGACGGTCCCGCAGATGCTACGTCACCTCGCCGGGGGCCGCCGCCCGCAGCCCAGGTTGGTCTTGACGACCGTTTCATGCAAGCCGGACGCCACGGCACGGTCGAGCACTACGGTGTCTGCGGGGCCTCCGGTTCGGGTGGCGTCTGGGAGGTCGCGGTCGAAGCTACGGACGGCCCCCCGGCGGGTGCCCTGGAGGCGGCCCCGGATGGGCCTCCATGGTCTGCCTCATCGAAAGTCGAGGCATCGCCACCGAAGGCGGCCTGGAACGGCTTAAGCAACTCGATCGGAATTGGAATCACAAGGGTCGAGTTCTTCTCCGCCGATACTTCGGTGACCGTCTGCAGGTATCTCAGCTGATATGCGATCGGGTGGCGCGCAATGACCGCCGCGGCCTGAGCCAAACGCTCCGACGCCTGCCATTCGCCTTCCGCGTTGATGATCTTGGCGCGCCGTTCGCGCTCGGCTTCGGCCTGTTTTGCCATCGCCCGTTGCATCTCGGTGGGGAGGTCGACGTCTTTGATCTCGACCAGCGACACCTTGACGCCCCAGGGCTCAGTGAGGTCATCGATGATCTTCTGCAGATCCGAGTTGAGCCGGTCCCGCTCGGTGAGGATATCGTCGAGATCGACCTTGGAAAGAATCGCTCGCAACGTCGTCTGAGCGATCTGCGACGTGGCGAATAGATAGTTCTGCGCTTCCACAACCGCCTTGATGGGCTGAAAGACCTGAAAGTAGACGACTGCCGAAACCCGCAGGGTCACGTTGTCTTTGGTTATCACGTCCTGTGGCGGCACGTCGAGGGTCACGATCTGCAGATTCACTTTGACCATGCGATCGATGATCGGGATTATGAAGAACAAACCGGGGCCTTTGGCCTCATCGAGCACGCGCCCCAACCGGAAGATGACGCCCCGTTCGTATTCCTGCACCACTCTCACCGACGCTGCCGCCACCACGAGAATTACGACAACGAGTATTCCGAGCACGATCAATGTCATCACTTGCCTCCTTTGATTGAGTGAGAAGTGTGCGGAGCGGGTTCAATCTCATGCAGCGGTTCGACCAGGAGAACGAGGCCCTCCGTGGCTTTGACCTCGACGCGGGAACCGGCTGCTATGCCAGTTTCCATCGTACGCGCCCGCCACAATGTTCCCTTGGTCCGAACCGTGCCCTCCGGCGCGATGTCGGTCTCGGCTTCGCCGACCATTCCGACGAGACTCTCTTCCCCTGTGACCGGACGCCTCAGACGCACGCGTAATGCTGCAGTCATCACCGATACGAAGAAGATCAAGGTTCCTGCTAACGCCGCCACAATCACCCAAGAATCAATGCGCAGCGCTGATGGCCGGGGGAACAACAGCGCGGCCCCGGCTGCAAGGAGGACGGCGCCGGCAACCGTCCATGCACCCAACCCGGCGGTTTGGACATCGACGACGAAGAAACCCACCGCCACCACGATAGCGAGAACCGCGAGCCATTCGGTGGGGAGGACGGAAAGACCGTAAAAGGACAGCACCAGGCACACCGCCCCGATGATCCCCGCCAGACCGATCCCGGGGTTATAGAGCTCGAAGATCAGACCGAACAAGCCGACCAGAAGAAGCAGGAAGGCGGCCTCCGGCGTCGCCACACTGTGAAGCAGTTGTTGCCACGGACTCATATGTTGAAAGCGCACCCTGTTGCTCAATGCACCGGCGGCATCGTCCCACGTTTCAAGCGTCAGAGTGTCGCCGCTGGCGGTGGTCACGGTACGGCCGTCCATCTCCTCGAACAACTCTTGCAGTGAGGACGCCACTCCGTCAACCACGTTGATCTCAGCAGCTGCCGTCGCACCCAGAGCCGCATCGTCATTCACGGCCTCCACCGCCCATGAGCGATTGTGCCCCCGCTCCACGGCCAGCTCTTCGATGGCGGCGGTCGCTCGCGCTCTGGCCTCGTGAGCTCCGGCCCCCGATTGATCCATCCCCAGGTTGACGGGGGCGGCCGGCCCTATCTCGGCCGCATCGGCCATGAAGGCAAGGTTGGAGGCGTAGGTAATGAAGGTTCCGGCCGACGGTGCCTGCGCACCTCTAGGAGCAACCCATACGATCACCGGCACGTTCATCTCGAGCATCTGCTCGGTGATGCCCTGAATGGGGGCGTCGAGCCCACCGGGGGTATCCAACTGGATGATTGCGGCGTGCACACGATCGGATTGTGCCTGCCGGAGGCGATCCACCAGGTAGTCCGAGGTGGGAGGGTCGATGAGCCCATTGACCTCGATGACATCCACCACCCGGTTCTGGGCCTGGGCCGCCCGAGCAGGGGTGCCGAGCGAGCACGACAAGGCGCAGACCAGGAGCAACCACGGGACGATCTTCCTGGCGGGGACAGCCAGGGACTCCAAGGCCGACATGTCTCCATTGTGCAGCGCACGGAGAAGGTAGCGTCCATGGTGGGATAGAAAACTCAGATGTTGCTCGAGGACTTCTTCTCGCCCCGGATACTGGTCATTGCGGGAAAAGGCGGTGTCGGTAAAACGACCGTATCGGCGGCACTCGCGCTGGTTGCGGCGCGCCGGGGCAGGAAGGTCTGCGTCGCAGAGATCGACCGCAAAGGCACTCTTCCCAGATTGTTCGGGGGGAAGGCCCTCGGGTACCAACCCTCCGAGCTGTCTCCCGGTGTCTGGGGGATGAATATCGTCGTGGAGGAGGCTCTGGCCGAGTATCTAAAGGTTCAGTACCACCTCAGTCGCATCTCCAGGATGTTCACGAGCCCCCAATTTGTCGACTACATCACGACGGCCGCGCCCGGACTCAGAGATATTCTCGTGCTGGGGAAGATCTGGTATCTGGAGCAGGGCCGGTCTGGAGGAGGACCGGTCCATGATTTCGACACAATCATCGTTGATGCGCAAGCCAGCGGGCACATGCTGACTTTCCTTTCGGCGCCCATGGGTCTCGCCGACGCGGTGCAGGTCGGGCCCCTCCGCCGGCAATCGGAGTGGATCATCGACATGTTGCGCGACCGTGAGCGCACTCGCGTGCACATGGTGACCCTGGCAGAGGAAATGCCCGTACAAGAAACCGTAGAGACCTCGGTCGCACTGCGCACAAGGGTCGGACTGGTGCCGGGTGTGGCTTTCGCGAACGCTCTCTACACCTCTCATCCCGGCTCAGATCCCGGCTCAACGGACGGCCTCGGGCATTCGAAGCCGGAAGAGCTGGACGCGGATGTCCTCAAAGAGGAGGCTGCAGCAGCCGGCTTTCGCCTCGACGACGATGACATCGCAGCGCTCATCGGCTATGCCGGATTCTTCAAGGTCCGCAGCGCCATCCAGAGGCGCCACCTGAGGGAGCTCCGCAAGAACATCGAAGAGCCGGTGATCGAGTTGCCGTTTCTCTTCTCTGCCGGCCTGGCGCTCCCGGACATCGAACGATTGGCCGATGAGATCGAGCTCGAGGTGGCGCAGCTGTGAATCCGATAGAGGACATCATCGATCACAAGCAGGTGATCGTCTGTGCGGGCTCCGGCGGCGTCGGCAAGACCACGATCGCAGCTTCCATAGCCCTTCGAGCAGCGTTGAAGGGCAAGAAGGCGGCGGTTCTGACAATCGACCCGGCGCGCCGGCTGGCGACATCGCTGGGTCTGAAGGAGCTGTCCAACCATCCCGTCAAGGTGAATCGGCGGAAGTTCACGGCTGCGGGTCTCGAGCCCAGTGGGGAGCTTCACGCAATGATGCTCGATACCAAGACGACCTTTGACGAGGTCGTGCTGCAATACGCACCGACCAGGGCTCAAGCAGAGCGAATCATCGCCAACCGCTTCTACCGCAACATCTCGAGCACACTTTCCGGGACTCAGGAGTACATGGCGATGGAGAAGCTCTACGAGCTGCACTCGAGTGGAGATTACGACCTGTTGGTCGTCGACACTCCTCCGACGCGTAATGCCCTCGATTTTCTCGATTCACCCAGGCGTCTCACCGACTTCTTCGAGAGCCGCATGCTGCGCTGGTTCCTCATCCCGTACATGAAGGCCGGGGGAGGGATCATGCGGGTGGCAAATGTCGCCGCAAACACTTTCCTGAGGCTAGTCAAGCGAATGGTTGGAGGCGAGGTACTGCAGGACACGGCGGAGTTCTTCGGGAATCTCGAAGGTATGTATGACGGTTTCAAAGAGCGCGCTCTGGAGGTCGCAGCTTTGTTGCGATCTGACGCCACCACCTTCGTCGTCGTGACGTCCCCCTCGGACGAGTCCGTCGGGGAGGCAACCTATTTCGGAAGCCGGCTCAACGAATCGGGACTCCCGTTCGGCGCCCTGGTGGTGAACCGGGTGCACCCGAAGCTCGGGGACGGAATCCAGGTGGTGAAGGCGCGCCACCTGAGAGCACTGAAGGAGGGTGGCGCCGACGCCCGGCTTCTCGCGGCGCTGCTCGAGAACGAAGCCGACTTCATGCGTGTCGTCGGCCTCGAAGAGGACAATCTCACCGCACTTGCTCGCAAGGTCCCCCGTCATCTCTGGGTAAGAGTGCCCTACCTCGAGCGTGAGGCGGTCGACTTCCCCGGGCTCGTGGCCATCTCCGAGCAGATGTTCCCTTAAGGCTGAGCGCGTGCCGGGGGCCTACGGGTGCCGTTACACTCCTTGCCGATGGCCATCATCGCCAAGCTCATAGAAGGTCTGGTTTTCATATTGACCGTCGGTTCGGGGGTGTTCGCCCTCTACATGGTGGTCGGACTTCTCAGGCTCCGGCGCGCCGATCCGGGCACGGCCTACAAGGGCGGCGTCGGTCAGTGGTCGTGGGTCGCCCACAGAATCACCGGCGTAGGGCTCGTTGCCTTTCTCTTCGGGCACATCGTCGACACCTTCGGTGTTGGGTTCGGCCCGGAGCTCTACGACGAGACCATTCAGCTCTACCAGCAGTGGTGGTTCAAGCCGTTCGAGGTGCTGCTCGTTGGAGCAACGTTATTCCATGCCCTCAACGGGCTTCGGATCATCCTGTTCGACTTCTGGCCGAACCTTGCACTCAAGCAGAAGAGTTTCGCCTATGTCGAGTTCGTGTTGTTCATTGCGGCTTTTGCGCCGGCAGCCTTCTTCATGATGCGGTCGGCCATTGCCGATTCGCCGTTCGTCTGATGGCCATCGTCGAGCAGCAGGGTGACAGGCGGCTGGTAGAGATCGTCGAAGAGGTCATGCGGGCCATAGGGCGGCGTGGCATCAAGGAGGGCAACGCCTCGGAGGCCCCGGGTGTGTTGCGGGTGGAGCTCGAAGCCAACAT
>Ga0136620_10001377_pt1 | contig 11512 bp, 6 predicted proteins | sample AntDrymUQ4162106_2_FD_104806 | JGI IMG/M metagenome (GOLD analysis project Ga0136620, IMG submission 104806) | Polar desert sand microbial communities from Dry Valleys, Antarctica - metaG UQ416 (21.06) | ecosystem: Environmental > Terrestrial > Soil > Desert | place: Antarctica: Dry Valley... | reverse complement strand
GTCCCTCTCGACCCGCGCCCAGCCCGATCGCGCATGCTGGTTACAGTGATCCGCACCAGCGGTCGTACCGAGGGGGCATCCAAGCCGGTGAGTGTGCTCGAGGAAATCCTCGTCGGTGTCCGGGAGGATCTCGCCGCTCGCGAACGTGCTGCACCGCTGGCCGACGTCAAGCGGGCGGCCGCCCGCCGGACCGCACCGTTGGATGTCCTCGCCGCGTTCCGAGCGCCCGGCGTCGGGGTCATCGCCGAAGTCAAGCGGTCCAGCCCCTCCGCCGGTTCCCTCGCCGCCATACCGAATCCGGCCTACCTTGCCCGCGAGTACGCCGAAGGGGGCGCGCGGATGATCAGCGTGCTCACCGAGGGCCGGCGATTCGGCGGCTCGCTGGCCGACCTGGACGCCGTTCGCGCGGCGGTCGATGTTCCGGTGCTGCGCAAGGAATTCATCGTCAGCTCCTACCAGGTGCACGAGGCGCGGGCGCACGGAGCAGACGCCTGTCTGTTGATCGTCGCCGCATTGGAGCAGAACGCCCTGGTCGGGCTGCTGGAGCGGATCGAGTCTCTCGGGATGACGGCGCTGGTCGAGGTGCACACCGAGACCGAGGCCGACAGAGCGCTGTCCGCCGGCGCCTGGGTGATCGGCGTCAACGCCCGGAACCTCGCCACCCTGGACATCGACCGCAGCGTCTTTGAGCGGATTGCTCCCGGCCTCCCATCGGAGGTCATCAAGATCGCCGAGTCCGGCGTACGCGGGCCGCACGACCTGATCTCCTACGCCTGCGCCGGAGCTGACGCGGTCCTGGTCGGGGAGGGACTTGTGCGCGCCGACAGCCCGCGCCAGGCAGTCGCCGAACTCGTCACCGCCGGGGCGCACCCGGCAACACCCCGTCCCTCCCGATGATTACCGGCGCAGCTCCCGCCCCGGCCGCGCTGCCCGACGAGTCCGGGCACTTCGGGCCATACGGCGGGCGGTTCGTGCCGGAGGCGCTGATGGCGGCGCTCGACGAGCTGGAGCAGGCGTACGCCGATGCTCGGGCCGACCCTGCTTTCGGCGCGGAACTGGCCGAGCTGCACCGCAGCTACACCGGCCGGCCGTCGCCGCTGACCGACGCGAAACGGCTGTCGCCGCATGCCGGCGGGGCGCGGATCCTGCTCAAGCGCGAGGACCTCAACCACACCGGCTCGCACAAGATCAACAATGTGCTCGGCCAGGCGCTGCTGACCCGTCGGATGGGCAAGCCGCGGGTGATCGCCGAGACCGGCGCGGGCCAGCACGGCGTGGCGACCGCGACGGCGGCGGCGCTGCTCGGGCTCGAGTGCTGTGTCTACATGGGCGAGGAGGACACCGTCCGGCAGGCGCTCAATGTCGCTCGGATGCGTTTGCTGGGTGCCGAAGTGGTGCCGGTGTGCACCGGCTCCCGCACGTTGAAGGACGCCATCAACGAGGCGATGCGGGACTGGGTGTCCACAGTGGACAGAACCCACTATCTGCTCGGCACGGTGGCCGGGCCGCATCCGTTCCCGGTCATGGTGCGCGACTTCCACGCGGTCATCGGGCAGGAGACCCGTGCTCAGGTACTGGAGCTGACCGGGCAGCTGCCCGACGCCGTCGCGGCGTGCGTCGGCGGCGGCTCCAACGCGATCGGCATCTTCCACGAGTTCATCGGCGAGGAGTCGGTGGGCCTCTACGGCTTCGAGGCGGCCGGGGACGGTGTTTCAACCGGCCGCCATGCCGCGACGCTGTTCGCCGGTTCCCCCGGCGTGCTGCACGGAGCACGGTCGTATCTGCTGCAAGACGCCGACGGGCAGACGGCCGTGACGCACTCGATCTCCGCCGGGCTCGACTACCCAGGGGTCGGGCCGGAGCATGCGTGGCTCAAGGACAGCGGCCGGGCGCAGTACACCGGCGTCACCGATGCCGAGGCGATGGAGGCGTTCCGGCTGCTGTGCCGCACCGAGGGCATCATTCCGGCGATCGAGAGTGCGCATGCCGTCCATGGCGCCCTGCAGCTGGGTCGCCGGCTCGGTCCGGACGCGGTGATCGTGGTGAACCTGTCCGGTCGCGGTGACAAGGACGTCGACACCGCCGCCCGCTGGTTCGACGTCGTTGACGAGCCTGCCTCCGTCCGGGAGCACACAACAGGGGCGGACCGGACGGAGGCGGGCGGGGTAGCAGCCGCGCCAGCCGACGTGACTGTTGGCGCGCCGGGCGAGCAGATGTGAGTCCGGCTCGGTCCACGAGCACACGCCTAGGAGCACAGTGTGCGGAGCACACCAATAAGCGCGGTGGATGGAGCCGGGCGGGGCGATCGTGATCGCTGCCGCGTTCGCCGGGGCGCGGGCTGAAGGTCGGGCCGCGCTCATCGGCTACCTGCCGGCCGGTTTTCCGAGCTTCGACGGCTGCGTGCGGGCGCTGCATGCGATGGTCGAGGCCGGGGTCGACATCGTCGAAGTGGGGCTGCCCTACAGCGATCCGCTGATGGACGGCCCGACGATTCAGGCCGCCGTTGATCGCGCGCTGTTCGCCGGGACGGGGACCCGCGAAGTCCTGGCCACGGTCGGCGAGGTCGCGCGCTCCGGCGTACCGGTCCTGGTGATGACGTACTGGAATCCGATCGAGCGGTACGGCGTCACGCGCTTCGCCGCGGAGTTGGCCGACGCCGGCGGCTCGGGGGTGATCACGCCGGACCTGACGCCCGAGGAGGGCGGCGACTGGCTGGCCGCGTGCGACGGGGCGGGGCTGGACCCGGTGCTGCTCGTCGCGCCGTCGTCAACCGATGCCCGGCTGGCCAAGATCGCGTCGGTGTGCCGAGGCTTCGTGTACGCGGCCTCGACGATGGGCGTCACCGGGGCCCGCGCCGCTGTCAGCGCCGTTGCACCCGGGCTGGTGGCGCGGGTCCGCGAGGTCAGCGATCTGCCGGTGGCCGTCGGGCTGGGCGTCAGCAACGGCGAACAGGCAGCCGAGGTGGCGTCGTACGCCGACGGCGTTATCGTCGGCTCGGCCCTTGTCCGGGCGCTGCTCGACGCGCCATCGGAGCAGGCCGGCGTCCGTGCGGTCAGTGCCTTGGCCGCCGACCTCGCCACCGGCGTCCGCCGCCGATCGGAGCGACGTAGGGGTGCGGCTGACTAGGGAACAGTAGTGGAGCGAAAGGTGCCACTCTGCCCGGGTGAAGTGGCACCTTTCGCTCCACTACTGCCCACGGCAGCCGCACCCATGGGCCAGGAAGTGCCACCTCAGCCGCTACCCGTCCGGCCGCCCGCTGTCCGGGCGAGTTCGGCGGCGACCAGCGCGGCATCGGCGTCGCGGATGTCGTCCGGGACCGGTGGCAGCAGCTCATCCCAGTGCGACAGAAACGTGCCGCGCAGCTGCAACAGGCCGGTCGGGCGGGCGTACACGTACAGATGGCCGTGGGCCTGGCCGTCCCCCCAGCGGGCGACCTGGACCCGGCTGACGTGCAAGACGCGGCGGATCGCCCTATCCAGGCGCACGAGCAGCACGCCCAGTCGGGCGGCCCGCTCGTCGTCCAGATCGCCGACGTCGAGGTGCTCGTGGGGCATCAGCCAGCCAGCGAACGGCAGGCCGGTCGGTTCGTGACCGAGGCCGAGCCGGAAGTGCTCGTCGGACCAGATCGGCGGGTGGCTGGGTTCGCAGACGGCGCACGACCGGTTTCCCTCGCCTCCCCGCGGTGGCTCTGGAAGGACCGGCGGGTCGAGCGGCCGCATCGTGAGTTCGCCGTCGAAGGGCCAGGTCATCCACTGGGACACGTCCCAGTCGCGGTAACCGGCCGCCTGTACAGCGGCGGTGACGCGGGCATGGAACTCCGCCGGGGTTTCGGGCATGCGGGCACTTTACGCAGCGCCAACGTCGGGCCCGGCGCCCAAAGCGGGACACCGCTGCGGCTACCCTCGGACTCGTGATCCTCGCGGCGATTCCCAGCCCCACCCAGGGGGTCTGGCAGCTCGGTCCGGTGCCCATCCGGGCGTATGCGCTGTGCATCATCGTCGGGATCGTCGTCGCGGTCTGGATCTCCGAGCGCCGGTACGTCGCCCGCGGCGGCCGCCCCGGCGACCTGATCGACATCTCAGTGACGGCTGTGCCCTTCGGTATCATCGGCGGCCGGATCTATCACGTCATCAGCACGCCCGAGCCGTATTTCGGCGAAGGCGGCAGCCCGATCGACGCGCTGAAGATCTGGGAGGGCGGTCTCGGTATCTGGGGCGCGGTCGCCTTCGGTGGCCTCGGGGCCTGGATCGCCTGCCGGCGGCGCGGGCTGCGACTGCCACCGGTGGGCGATGCGATGGCACCGGGTATTGCGGTGGCCCAGGCGATCGGGCGGCTGGGAAACTGGTTCAACAACGAGCTGTACGGCAAGCCGACGGACGCCGCCTGGGGCCTGACGATCTACGAGCAGGTGCCCGGAGGAGGCCGCGCCGCCACCGCTGCCGACGGCGAGCCGATCGTCCTGGGCACGTTCCAACCGACGTTCCTCTACGAACTCCTGTGGGACCTCGGAGTGGCCGGGCTGGTCATCTGGGCGGACCGGCGCTTCCGACTCGGTCGCGGGCGGGCATTCGCCCTCTACGTCGCGGCGTACTGCGCCGGCCGGGTCTGGATCGAGGGGCTGCGGATCGACACCGCCGAGCAGATCTTCGGCGTACGGCTGAATGTGTGGACATCGATCGTGGTGTTCTTGCTGGCCGTCGGATGGATTCTCACCCGCCGCGGTCCGCGCGAAACCGACCTGTTCCTGCCGGGGCGGCGACCCGCCGGTGAGGCGGCTCAGGGCGGCGAACCCAGCGCGGAGAAGGTCTCGCTGATCAAGTCCGACCAGCCGCCCGATGGTTAGCGCCGCACGCGGCTCCGATGACGCGCTGCACGCGGTCGGGGCGCCCATCGGCCACGAGCATGCCGATGTCACCGGCGGGTGGCTCCGCCCGGCGGTCTTCGGCGTCATGGACGGGCTGGTGTCCAACTTCGCCCTGATCGCCGGCGTCTCGGGAGCCGGCGCGCTGCCACGGACGGTGGCGCTGACCGGCCTGGCCGGTCTGGTCGCCGGCGCGTTCTCGATGGCCGCCGGGGAATACGTGTCGGTGGCCAGCCAGAGCGAGTCAGCGCAGGCCGAACTCGATTTGGAACGTCTGGAACTGCAGCGCAATCCCGAAGGCGAGCGGGCCGAACTGGCCCAGGTCTACATCGACCGCGGCGTCGATCCGCAGCTCGCCCTGGAGGTGGCCCGGCAGATGTCACGAGATCCGGTCGACGCGCTGCGGGTGCACGCGCTGGAGGAACTGGGAGTCGACCCGGCCGAGCTGCCCAGCCCCTGGATCGCGGCCGGTTCGTCCTTCGGTGCCTTTGTCGTCGGCGCGCTGCTGCCGCTGCTGCCGTATCTTCTCGGGGCCAGCAACCTCGCCGCCGCCGCGATCATCGCCCTGGTGGCGTTGTTCGGCACCGGTGCCCTGATCTCGCGGTTCACGAACCGCAGCTGGCTGTACGCCGGTGTCCGGCAGCTGTTGCTGGGAGTCCTGGCCGCAGCCGTCACCTTCGGTGTCGGCGCCGCTTTCGGGGCGGCTGTGACCTGACCTGCATGTAATCTGGCTGTGAGCGCAGGGCCACCGTCGTCCCTCACCCAAAGTACGACTCCGCACTCACGACGGGAGCCACGATGAGTCAGTTCTCTGCCGTGCCTCCCGCCCAAGGCCTGTACGACCCCTCCGCCGAACACGACGCGTGTGGTGTCGCGTTCGTCGTGGACGCCCGTGGCCGCCGTTCGCGCGCCATTATCGACCAAGGCCTGACCGCGCTGCACAACCTCGACCATCGGGGTGCCGCCGGCGCCGAGCCGAGTTCCGGTGACGGCGCCGGCATCCTGACCCAGATCCCCGACGCCCTGCTCCGGCAGGAAGTCGGGTTCTTCCTCCCGGGCGCCGGGTCCTATGCGGTGGGTATGGCGTTCCTGCCAGCCGATGAGGCGGACACCGAAAAGGCAATCGACATCATCGAGCGGATCGCCGAGGAGGAAGGCCTCGCGGTGCTGGGCTGGCGTCCCCTTCCGGTGGACGCCGAGGCCGCCGGAGTCGGCCCCACCGCGCTGTCGGTGATGCCGTCGTTCGAACAGTTGTTTGTCGCCAGCGCATCGGGCGTCTCCGGGGACGGGCTGGAGCGGCAGGTGTTCTGCCTGCGCAAGCGGGCCGAGCGGGAGACCGCCGACGCCGGGGTCGGCACCTACTTCCCGTCGCTGTCCAGCCGGACGCTGGTCTACAAGGGGATGTTGACCACCGCCCAGCTGCTGCCGTTCTTTCCCGACCTGGCCGACCCCCGCTACGAGTCCGCGCTGGCTCTGGTGCACAGCCGGTTCTCGACGAACACCTTCCCGTCCTGGCCGTTGGCTCATCCGTTCCGGTACATCGCGCACAACGGGGAGATCAACACCGTCCGCGGCAACCGCAACCGGATGCGATCTCGGGAAGCTCGACTTGTCAGCGGACTGATCCCTGGAGATCTCGAGAGACTGTTCCCGATCTGTACGCCGGACGCGAGTGACTCCGCGGCGTTCGACGAGGTGCTGGAACTGCTGCACCTCGGCGGCCGAACGCTGTCCCACGCCGTACTGATGATGATCCCCGAGGCGTGGGAGAACCACGGCGAGATGGACGCGGAGCGGCGCGCGTTCTACCGCTACCACGCGGCCCTGATGGAGGCGTGGGACGGCCCGGCGTGCATCACCTTCACCGACGGCACGCTGATCGGTGCCGTGCTCGACCGCAACGGGCTGCGCCCCGCCCGCTGGTGGAGGACCGACGACGACCTCGTCGTCCTGGCCAGCGAGGTCGGCGTACTCGACATCGCCCCGTCGAAGGTGGTCGCGAAGGGCCGGCTTCAGCCCGGCCGGATGTTCCTGGTCGACACCGCCGAGGGCCGCATCGTCACCGACGAGGAGATCAAGGCGGGCCTCGCCGCCGGGCAGCCGTATGACGACTGGGTGCACGCCGGACTCGTGGAGCTCTCCACGCTGCCCGACCGGGAGCACGTCGTGGCCAGCCACGAGTCGGTGCTGCGCCGCCAGTTGCTCTTCGGCTACACCGAGGAGGAGGTGCGCATCCTGCTCACGCCGATGGCGGAGAACGGGATCGAGCCGATCGGCTCGATGGGAACTGATACGCCGGTGGCGGTTCTCTCTCGCCGCTCAAGGCTGCTCTACGACTATTTCAGTCAACTTTTCGCCCAAGTGACCAATCCACCGCTGGACGCCATCCGGGAGGAGCTGGTCACGAGTCTGTCCCGGATGCTCGGCGCCGAGCAGAACCTGCTCGATCCCTCCGCCGCCTCGTGCCGGCAGGTGGTCGTGCCGTTCCCGGTGATCGACAACGACGAGCTGGCGAAGATCCTGCACATCAACGACGACGGCGACCTGCCCGGTTTCGCCGCCGTCCGGATCTCCGGCCGGTACGACGTCGACGGCGGCGGCCCGGCGCTGAAGGCTGCCCTCGACGATGTACGCGGGGCCGTCTCCCAAGCCATCCTGGATGGTGCCCACATCGTCGTACTGTCCGACCGGGACTGCGACCAGGACTCCGCCCCCATCCCGTCGCTGCTGCTGACCTCCGCCGTACACCACCACCTGGTGCGGGAGCGGACCCGCACCCGAGTTGGTCTCATCGTGGAATCCGGGGACTGCCGCGAGGTGCACCACGTCGCGCTGCTGCTCGGCTACGGCGCGGCCGCGGTCAACCCGTACCTCGCCTTCGAGACAGTCGAGGACCTGGTCGCGGACCGGAGGCTGCCGGGCCTGGAACCGCAGACGGCCATCCGCAACTACGTGGTCGCACTCGGCAAGGGCGTGCTCAAGGTGATGTCGAAGATGGGCATCAGCACGGTGGCGTCGTACACGATGGCGCAGATCTTCGAGGCGCTCGGACTGGGCCAGGACCTCGTCGACGAGTACTTCACCGGTACGACGTCGCGCCTGGGCGGTGTCGGTTTGGACGTGCTCGCGGAGGAGGTGGCGATCCGCCACCGCCGCGCCTACCCGGAGAACCCGACGGACCGGGCGCACCGGGGGCTGACGGTCGGCGGGGAGTACCAGTGGCGCCGGGAGGGGGAGATCCACCTCTTCAACCCGGAGACGGTGTTCCTGCTCCAGCACGCGACCCGGTCCCGGCAGTACGACGTGTTCCGCCGCTACACCGCGGCGGTGGACCAGCTGGCACGGGACAACGCGACGCTGCGTGGTCTGTTCCGGCTCAAGGCCCGCCCGCCGATCCCGCTGGAGGAGGTCGAGCCGGTCAGCGCCATCGTGAAGCGGTTCTCCACCGGTGCGATGTCCTATGGGTCGATCTCGGCCGAGGCGCACGAAACCCTGGCCATCGCGATGAACCGGCTCGGCGGCAGGTCCAACACCGGCGAGGGTGGCGAGGACGCCGAGCGCTACCTGCCAGACGCCAACGGCGACCTGCGCCGCAGCGCGATCAAGCAGGTCGCCTCCGGCCGGTTCGGCGTCACCAGCGAGTACCTGGTGAACGCCGACGACCTGCAGATCAAGATGGCGCAGGGTGCCAAGCCCGGGGAGGGCGGGCAGCTGCCCGGCAACAAGGTCTACCCGTGGATCGCCAAGACCCGCCACTCCACCGCCGGCGTGGGGCTGATCAGCCCCCCGCCGCACCACGACATCTACTCGATCGAAGACCTCGCGCAGCTGATCCACGACCTGAAGAACGCGAACCCCGAGGCCCGGATCCACGTGAAGCTCGTCGCCGAGGTCGGGGTCGGGACCGTCGCTGCAGGCGTTTCAAAGGCGCACGCCGATGTCGTGCTGATCTCCGGGCACGACGGGGGGACCGGCGCGTCGCCGCTGACCAGCCTCAAGCACGCCGGCTCCCCGTGGGAACTCGGGTTGGCCGAGACCCAGCAGACGCTGCTGCTCAACCGGCTGCGGGACCGGATCGTCGTGCAGGTCGACGGTCAGCTCAAGACGGGGCGCGACGTGGTCATCGCGGCGCTGCTGGGCGCCGAGGAGTTCGGCTTCGCGACCGCCCCGCTCGTCGTCTCCGGCTGCATCATGATGCGGGTCTGCCACCTCGACACCTGCCCGGTCGGCGTGGCGACACAGAACCCGGTGTTGCGCAAGCGCTTCACCGGCCGACCGGAGTTCGTCGTCACGTTCTTCGAATACCTCGCCGAGGAGGTCCGCGGCTACCTCGCCGAACTCGGGTTCGCGACGATGGCCGAGGCGATCGGTCACGTCGAACTGCTCGACACCCGGGACGCCGTCGAGCACTGGAAGGCCCGAGGTCTGAACCTAGCCCCACTGTTCGTGCTTCCGGACATAGCCGAGGGGTCAGCCCGCCATCAAGTGGCGACCCAAGAACATGGCCTTGCAGAGGCGCTAGACAACATGTTGATCCAGCTCTGCGATGCAGCGCTGCTCGATGCGACCCCGGTGACCCTTGACCTGCCGGTGCGCAACGTGAATCGGACCGTCGGCACGATGCTCGGCTCGCGGGTGACCCGCAGCTACGGCGGGGACGGGCTGCCGGACGGGACCATCGACATCACCCTGCGAGGGTCCGCCGGACAGTCCTTCGGCGCGTTCGTGCCCCACGGAGTGACCCTGCGCCTGTACGGCGACAGCAACGACTATCTCGGCAAGGGGTTGTCCGGCGGCCGGCTGATCGTCCGGCCGGCCGAGGACGCCCCATTCGCCGCCGAGGACAACGTGATCGCCGGGAACGTGATCGGGTACGGCGCCACCGGCGGCGAGATTTTCCTCCGCGGGGTCGTGGGGGAGCGGTTCTGCGTGCGCAACTCCGGTGCGCTGGCGGTCGTCGAGGGCGTGGGCGACCACGCCTGCGAGTACATGACCGGGGGGCGGGTGGTCATCCTCGGCGGGACCGGCCGCAACGTTGCTGCCGGCATGTCCGGGGGCATCGCCTACGTCCTGGATCTGCAGGACCGCCGGGTGAACCGGCAGATGGTGGAGGTCGAGCGGCTCTCCGTCGAGGACAAGCAGTGGCTGCGCGACGTCGTCAGCCGGCACGTCGCTCTCACCGGGTCGACCGTTGGCTCGGCGCTGCTGGCCGACTGGCCGCGCCGGGTCGGAGCGTTCTCCAAGATCATGCCCAAGGACTACAAGCGGGTACTCGAGGCGACCCGGCGGGCCGAGCAGAGCGGCCGGTCGGTCGACGAGGCGGTCATGGAGGCGGCCGGTGCCTGACCCCAAGGGCTTTCTCAAGACCGGCCGGGAGGTGCCGCGACGCCGCCCGGTCGACGTCCGGATCCAGGACTGGCGCGAGGTCTACGAGGACTTTCCGACCGAGGAGGTCCGCGCGCAGGCCGGACGCTGCATGGACTGTGGCATCCCGTTCTGCCACAACGGCTGCCCGCTGGGCAACCTCATCCCGGAGTGGAACGATCTGGTCCGCCGCGACGACTGGCAGGCCGCCATCGAACGGCTGCACGCAACGAACAACTTCCCGGAGTTCACCGGCCGGCTGTGCCCCGCTCCCTGCGAGGCCTCGTGCGTGCTCGCGATCAACCCTGGAGACACCACCGGAGCGGTCGCCATCAAGCAGGTCGAGGTGGAGATCATCGATCGCGCGTTTTCCGAAGGGTGGGTGACCCCGCTGCCGCCGGCGGTCAGCACCGGCAGGTCGGTGGCGGTCGTCGGCTCCGGTCCGGCCGGCCTCGCCGCCGCCCAGCAGCTGACCCGGGCCGGGCACGAGGTGACGGTCTTGGAGCGGGCCGACCGGATCGGCGGTCTGCTGCGCTACGGCATCCCCGAGTTCAAGATGGAAAAGCGCCACCTCGACCGTCGGCTCGCGCAGATGCGCGCGGAGGGCACCCGGTTCGTCACCTCCTGCGACGTGGGCGTCGACCTCCGCGCCGAGGAACTGCGGACGTCGTACGACGCAGTTCTGCTCGCCGGCGGGGCCACCGTCGGACGGGACCTGCCGGCACCCGGCCGGGGACTGGCCGGCATCCACCTCGCCATGGACTACCTGCACTCGGCCAGCCGAGTGCAGGAAGGCAGCTTGAATTCCCCGCTCATCTCTGCGGCCAACAAGAGGGTCGTCATCATCGGCGGCGGTGACACCGGAGCGGACTGCCTGGGTACGGCGCATCGGCAGGGCGCGGCTGTCGTCCACCAGCTGGAGATCCTGCCGACGCCACCGGACCAACGGGACGCCTCGACGCCATGGCCGACCTGGCCGCTGATGATGCGCGCTGGCAGCGCGCACGAGGAGGGCGGCGAGCGGGTCTTCGCGGTCAACACCGAGCGCTTCCTCGGTGATGACGACGGGCAGCTGCGCGCTATCGCCCTGCACGAGGTGGCGGCGGTCGAGGGGCGGTTCGAGAAGGTCGAGGGGACCGAGTTGGAGCTGCCCTGCGAGCTCGTGCTGCTCGCGATGGGCTTCACCGGGGCGCAGCCCGACGGTCTGCTGACCGACCTCGGGGTCGACTTCGACGCCCGAGGCAACGTCGCGCGCGACGCCGGCTGGCAGAGCAGCGTGCCGGGAAT
>Ga0136620_10001376_pt1 | contig 11512 bp, 10 predicted proteins | sample AntDrymUQ4162106_2_FD_104806 | JGI IMG/M metagenome (GOLD analysis project Ga0136620, IMG submission 104806) | Polar desert sand microbial communities from Dry Valleys, Antarctica - metaG UQ416 (21.06) | ecosystem: Environmental > Terrestrial > Soil > Desert | place: Antarctica: Dry Valley... | reverse complement strand
TGGCGCTCTCGATACCACGCGATCGTGCGGGCCAGGCCGTCGTCGAGATCGACCTTCGGCTCCCAACCGAGGAGGTTGCGGGCCTTGTCCACGTTCGGAATCCGCATCTCGACGTCCGTGTAGTGGAGCGGGCGGAAGGTGATCTCCGAGTCGGCCTCCATCAGCCGCCGGATCCTGGCTGCGAGGTCGTAGACGGTCACGACCGAGCGCGCGTTCCCGATGTTGAAGACCTGTCCGACCGCCTCGGGCCGCTCGAGGATCAGGAGGAGTGCGTCGACGAGATCGTCGACGTAGCACCAGGCACGGATCTGTGCCCCGTCGCCGTGGATGACCAGGTCCTCACCGGCGAGAATCGCCTCGATGAACGCACGGATCGCCCCTCCGCCGATCTGCCCCGGGCCGTAGACGTTGAAGGGCCGCAGGGAGCACGTCGGAAGCCCGAGCTCGTCGTAATAGGAATGGGCGAAGTGCTCCCCGGCCAGCTTCGAGACGGCATAGGTCCAGCGCGCCTCGCCGACCGAGCCCTGCGCCGTCTCGTGGATCTCCTCGACCTTGTAGGCATGGCGGCCGAAGACCTCGCTCGTCGAGAAGTCCACGAGACGCTCGAGGGACTCGCGGGTCGCCTGGGCCGCCTCCAGCACGTTGTAGGTGCCGATCAGGTTGACCGTCATCGTTCGAACCGGGCTCTCGAGGACGGTGTCGACTCCGGCGATGGCTGCAAGATGCACGATGTGCGTCGCCCCCTTCGCCGTCTCCAGGACCAACTCCGCATCGAGGACGTCGCCCTGGACGAACGTCAGGTTCGGGTGCCCGGCCAGCTCCGTCCCACTGAGCGCGTCGCGGTGAAGGTTGTCGTAGACGACCATCTGGTTGTCGTCGATCAGGCGGCGGCTGAGCGTGGTTCCGATGAACCCCGCGCCGCCGGTGAGCAGAATGCGCTTACCTTGAAGAGGCACGCGGCGAGTCTAGTAGCGGTTCTGGCGCTGCTCGTGAGCTGCGGGGGCGGCGACGGCAACGATCCGGAGCCGACTCCGCCCTCCCAGAGCGCGACGGAGCTCGAGATCAGCGCCTCACCGGACGGGCGCTCCGGCGATCAAAGCGACTGGACGCTTCGGTGCTCGCCTACGAGTGGCTCTCTCCCGGATCCGGAGGAGGCTTGCCGGCAACTCGAGCGCCTCGACCGGCCGTTCGTCCAGCCTGCGAACGGGATCTGCACGGAGATCTACGGGGGCCCCGCCGTCGCCGATGTCCGCGGGACGTTCGAGGGCAGGGAGGTGAAAGCGACGTTCACCAGGACGGACGGCTGCGAGATCGCCCGCTGGGACCGCCACGCCTTTCTCTTCCCGGTCGCCCTAGACGCGCAATGACGCTCGGGGCGAAGGGCACCGTCCTCTTCGTCGGGGCGGGCCGCCATCAGCGTCGCGCGCTTGCGCGGCTCAAGGAGCTCGACGTCCGGATCGTCGCCGTCGACAGGAACTCCGACGCTCCGGGACTGACGATCGCCGACGTCGGAGAGGTGCTCGATTTCAGCGACGCCGAGTCGGTCGTGGAGGTCGGGCGCCGCCATTCAGTCGACGGGGTCATGACCTACGCGGCCGACCGGGCAGTGCCCGCTGTGGCCTCCGCAGCCGAGGCGCTCGGGCTCCCCGGAATCGGCTCGAAGACCGCTCACCTGATGACGAACAAGATCGCGATGCGGAGGGAGCTGGCCGAGGCCGGCGTCCCGCAGCCGAGCTTCGCCGCAGTCCGGACGATCCACGAGGCGCGCGCGGCCGCCGAGGCAGTGGGCTTCCCGGCCGTCTTGAAGCCCGCTGACTCTGCCGGGCAGCGCGGGCTCTTCCTGTGCGAGTCCCTCGACGACGTCGACCGCCACCTCCACGTCTCGCTCGCGCAGTCGACCGAGCGGGAGGCGATCCTCGAGAGCTACCACGAGGGGCTGGAGGTGAACGGGCTCCTCGTGGTGCGCGGCGGCGAGCCTGTCGTGCTGACTCTCTCGGATCGTCGCCGTCCGCCCGGCCCGGGGTTCGGCGTCGCACTCACCCACGTCTTCCCCTCGACGCTCTTCGGCGATGCGCTCGAGGAGGTGCGGCGAACCGGCGTCCACACGGTCAACGCTCTCGGCCTGCGTGACGGCGTCGCCTACCCGCAAGTGCTCTGGAGCGAGGACGGTGTGGCGCGCCTGATCGAGGTGGCCGCGCGCATCCCCGCGGGGCAGATGGACTCGGTGGCTCGGTACGGCGTTGGTGTCGACCTGATCGAGGTCGCGCTGCTCCAGGCGCTCGGCCGTCCGGTGCCCGACAAGCTCGTCCAGCCGAAGGCGCAGCAGCCGATGGCGATCTCGTTCCTGACCGCCGAGCCCGGCCCCCTGCCCACCGGGAAGCTCGTCAGGGTCGGAGGGCTCGACCGGGTTCAAGCCTTCCCCGGAGTGGTCGAGGCCGAGCTCTACCTCCAGAGGGGTGAGACGATCCGCCCCGTGCGGGTCGACGGCGACCGCCGGGGCTACGTGATCGCCCTCGGGGATACGAATCTGGAAGCGGTTGAGCGCGCCGAGGCCGCAGCGCGCCTGCTCGACGTCGAGGTGGAGGCGGCGTGAGCTGCAACTTCGAGCTCGGCCACTACCGGGACCTGCTGGGAGCAGCCGTCGAGGGCGGCTACCGGTTCACGTTCTTCGAGGAGGAGCCGCAGCCGCACGCGCTCTACCTGCGCCACGACGTCGACCTCTCGCTCGACGCGGCCATCCAGATGGCGGAGATCGAGATCGAGGAGGGCGCCAGGGCCACGTACTTCCTCATGACCCAGAGCGTCTTCTACAACCTCCATTCGCCGGAGGGCCTACGGGCCCAGAACCGGCTGAGGGAGCTCGGCCATCGCGTCGGCCTCCACGCGGTCTGGCCCGGCGCCGAGCTCGACGACCGCTTCGACCCCGTCGTCGCCTGGCACAACCCGGACTCCGATTACATGTCCGACCCCCTCCCGGGAGCCGTGAACGTCATGGAGCCCCCGTGGTTCGATCCCGACCAGTACCGCTCGGACTCGAATCAGCGCTGGCGGAACGGCTGCCCTCACGAGGAGCTCCGCTCCGGCACCTTCGAGTGGCTCCAGCTGCTCGTCCACCCCGAGATCTGGGTCTACCCCGGCAACTCGATGCGAGAGACGATGCTGACACTTCTCGACGCCGAGCGAGACCGACGCCTCGAGCTGCTCGCCGACGACCGCATCGACCTCTCGTGAGCGCTCGGTCGGCAAGTAACACAGTGTTACTAGCTCTCCGAAGCGCCCGAGTTTGGCTCCACTCCACGATCCGCGGGCCCTCGAGGAGCAAGTAACAGAGTGTTACTAGGCAAGCGGCTCGGCGAGCTCGCACGGCACTCGGCCGTCTACGGCTTCGGCTCGCTCGTCTCGCGCTTCATCGCCGTTCTGCTGCTCCCGGTCTACACCCGCTTCCTGTCACCTTCCGACTACGGCCTGATCGAGACGCTGATCGCGCTCTCCGCGGTGCTGACCGTGCTCCTCGCCGCCGGGGTGAAGAGCGCGTTCTTCCGGTTCTACTTCGACGAGCCGGAGGGGCCCGGCCGGCTCCGAATCATCCGGACGTCCTTCTGGTTCACGATGACGATGGGGACGGCGGGGCTTGCCGCCGGCCTGCTCCTCGCCGGGCCGATCTCAACACTGCTCTTCGGCTCGGGAGAGCACGCCACGCTCGTCCGAGCCGCGTTCGTCGGGCTCTGGGCGCACGTCAACTACGAGCAGATGACGTCCCTCTTCCGGGTCGAGCAGCGCTCGGCGGCGTATCTCGTGGCGACATTGATCAACCTGACGCTGACGGTCGCCGCGACGCTCCTGCTCGTCGTCGTCTGGGAGCAGGGGCCGGTCGGGGTCATCGTCGGCAACTTCATCGGAACGCTCACCGTCTACGCGGGCCTGCTGGCGTACCGCAGGGAGCAGCTCGGCCTCGAGCTCGACGGCGCGCTCCTCCGTGAGATGAACCGCTTCGGGATGCCACTCGTGCCCTCCGGGCTCTTTCTCTGGGCTCTGAACTTCAGTGATCGGTTCTTCCTCGTGAAACTGAGCGGCCCGCGAGAGGTCGGCCTGTACTCGATCGGCGTCCGCGTCGCCTCGGCGATCATCCTCCTGCTCGCCGCCTTTCGAACGGCCTGGCCGGCCTTCGCCTACTCGATCGAGGACGACGACGAGGCGGCTCGCACGTACGGCTTCGTTCTCACCTACGTCGTCCTGATCACGTCGTGGATGGCGCTGGCGCTCGGGCTGCTCGCCCCGTGGCTCGTGCAGCTCTTGACGACGGAGGACTTCTACTCGGCCGAGCGTGTGGTCGCCCCACTCGCCTTCGCCGCGGCGGCCTTCGGCGGGTACATCGTGGTCGTCATCGGGATCGGGCGCGCGCGGCGCACCCGCTCGAACTGGGTGATCACGGGGGCTGCCGCCGCCCTCAACGTCGTCCTCAACATCGCCCTGATCCCGGAGTTCGGGATGATGGGCGCCGCCGTCGCCACGATCGGGGCATACGGAACGCTGTTCCTCGGGATGGCGTGGAAGGCGCAGCGCGTCTTCCCGGTTCCCTACCAGTGGAGACGGGTGGCGACCGCGTTCGGTGTCGCCGTCGCGCTGACGGCGCTCGGCCGTGTCCTCGATCTTCCGCTGGCCGCGTCGATTGCGCTGATCGCCGCCTATCCGCTGCTCCTCCTGCCGCTGGGCTTCTACCTCCCGGAGGAGCGCCGGCGGCTCCGGGCGCTGGCTCCGCTCCCCCGGTAGGCCGCTAGTACGATCGCGCGCAATGAGCGAATCGGCGACGGCACTGGATCACGAAGGCGAGGTGCGCGAGAGCGGACTCGTCGAGCACCTCGAGCGGCAAGCGGCCGAGTTCTGGGACACCGTCAAGGGTGAGACCGAGCGGGGCCACCGCTACAACACCGGGCGGATCACGGGCCGCGACGGCTACGACGAGGGGTTCCGCCTCTACCGGCTCGTGCGGGAGATGAAGCCTCGCGTCGCCGTCGAGACAGGCGTCTGCAACGGCGTCTCCACCGCATTCCTGCTCCTGGCGCTCGAGCGCAACGGCGACGGTGAGCTGCACTCGATCGACCTCCCCGAGGTCGCCGGCGAGCAGTACGAGCCCGGCACCTTCTGGGACGGGAAAGGGGGCGCAGTGATCCCGCCGGGCCGCGATCCCGGGTGGATGATCCCCGCCGACCTGCGCGGACGGTGGAGCCTCGTGCTCGGGCGGAGCCAGGACGAACTGCGACCCCTGCTCGAGGGCACCGGCGAGATCGACTTCTTCATGCACGACAGCGAGCACTCGTACGACTGCATGAGCTTCGAGTTCGACACGGCCTGGGAGGCGCTCCGGGACGGAGGCGCGCTCATCGCCGACGACGTGAATCTCAACCCGGCGTGGGACGAGTTCACGACGCGAGTCGGGCGCAGGTCACAGCCGCTCGGGGGCAAGCTCGCGCTGATCGTGAAGTGACGACGGTCCTGGTCTCCGCGGCGGGTGCTCCGGGCACGGCGGCGCTCGTCCGGGCACTCCGGGAGAACGGCGAGCGCGATGTGCGCGTCGTCGGGACGGACATGGCCGACCGCGCCGTCGGTCGCCACCTCTGCGACGCCTTCCACCTCGTCCCCTCGGGATCTGACCCCGGCTTCGCCGACGCGATGCTCGATGTCGTGGCGAAGGAGGGTGTCGACGCGATCCTCCCACAGTCGTCGTACGACCTCCTCGGCCTTGCCGAGTCGAAGGAACGCTTCGACGGCGTGGCCGTGATGGTCGCCTCGGCCGAGGCCGTGCAGCGCTCGAACGACAAGGCCGAGAGCTACGCACTGCTGGACGAGATCGGCGTGCCCGGGCCCCGGTGGAAGCGGGTGGTCGGCGGCGAGGCGATCGCCGCAGCGGCCCGGGAGCTCGGGTACCCCGGAGACGAAGTGGCGATCAAGCCGGCGTTCTCGTCGGGCTCGCGCGGATTCCGGATCCTCTCGGCGGGGGCTGACCGCCGGGAGCAGCTGCTGAAGAACCGGCCGGGCGTCGCCGAGGCGCTGCGCCTGGAGGAGCTCGTGGAGCTGGTCGGGGACGACGACACGCCGTTGCTCGTCATGGAACTGGCCGAGGGCCTCGAACGGACGATCGACGGAATCGCGGAAGGCGGGACGATCCTCCTCGGACACCCGAAGACCCGTGAGTCGATGCGCGCCGGTCTCGCCATGTACTTCGCGACGCTCGAAGACGACTGGCTGATGGAGCTTGCGGGGAAGATCGTCGAGGCGCTCTCGCTCGACCACTTCTTCAACATCCAGCTGGTGGGAGACAAGGTGATCGAGATCAACCCGCGGATCTCGACGATCGTCTACCAGGAGGATTTGAACCTCCCGTGGCTCGGGGTGAAGCACGCGCTCGGGGAGATCTCGGCGGAGGAGCTCGCCGCGTACCAGGCCCGGGTGCGCGCGTCCCGCCGGGCGCTGCGCTACTTCGACCAGGTCGAGTGGGACGAGCCCTGACACCACCGCGTTCCTGGGGCGGCGCTGCGGAGCCGGGCTCCGCCCGGCGGGAGCCGTAGCCGGCCAGGTGCGTGTGATCCATACGCCGCTGAACGTGGCGGGAATCCCGTGGACGAACGTGCAGGCGCTCCGGCGCAAGGGCATCGATGCCCGGCTGGTCGCAGTGGAGCGGCAGAAGCTCCACCCCGAGGCCGACTGGTCGCTCGACCGGCCGGCAGGCTTTTGGGGCCGCCAAGCGGTTCAGTGGCCCGCATTCCTGCGGCTGCTGCCGAAGACGGATGTCTTCCACTTCTACTTCGGGTGGACGCTCGTTCCCCGGAAGCTGACCTGGCCGATCCTGAAGTCCACGAGGAGGAAGTCGGTGCTCCACTTCCTCGGCTCCGACATCCGCGGGAAATCGCCCGAACAGCTCGCGTATGCACGCGGCGCCGACGCGCGGATCGTCGGCTCCCACGATGCGCTCCGCTGGGTGCCGGACGCACACGTGATCCCTCCCGGCCTCGACCTCGCTCAGTACCGGCCGACACCGCCCGAAGATCGTTCGCGTCCCATCGTCGTCCACGCTCCCTCCAGTCGCCGCCGGAAGGGAACCGACCACGTCGTCGCCGCCTGCGATGGGCTCGACGTCGAGCTCGACATCGTGGAGGGCCTTCGCCACGACGAAGCCCGCCGGCGGTACGAGCGAGCCGACATCGTCGTCGACCAGCTCAACGCCGGGTGGTACGGGATCTTCGCCCTGGAGGCGATGGCCCTCGGCAAGCCGGTGCTGAGCTACCTCCGCCCGGAAGCCGTGCAGGAGGCCGAGCGGGCACTGGGCCTCGACATCCCGATCGTCGCGGTCACGAGGGAGACGCTCCGTGAGCGCATCGCCGAGCTCGCCGCCTCGGCCGAGGAGCGGCGGCGGATCGGCGCTTCCTCCCGCGCGTACGTCGAGCGCGTGCACGACGCGGACGAGGGCGCCGACCGCCTGATCGAGATCTACCGCTCGCTCTAGCGGCCGACGAGGTTGAACATCCGCCGGCCCACGCGTTCGACGGGGCCCGGCAGCCAGCCGCGCTTCTTCTTCAGGACAGAGGTGACGGCCCCGAACACGCGCTTCGTCGCCTGCACCCTCCGGGCGTGAAGCCGGTCGCGTGCGGTGTTCTCGAAGACTTTCCGCGCGACCGTCGTCGAGCCGATGACGAAGCGTACGTCCCTGAACTGCCGTGAGGCATAGATCCGCTCGGCGACCACGCGGCGAACTCCGGCATGCCAGGTCGTGTCGTGGAACGCCACCGCGCCGCCGTCGACGACCTTCGGCACCCAGGTGTCGAAGTCGTGACGCACGTCCTCCTCTTCGTGGGAGCCGTCGACGAAGAGCAGCTCGATCGGCTGGTCGAAGTCGTCCACGACTTCCTGGGACATGCCCTTGACAGGCGTGACGAGGTCGGCGATCCCGGCGCGCTCGATGTTCTCCTTGAACTCGCCGTGCCGGTAGTCCGCGTGGGGGTCGACAGCGAAGACCCGCACGCCGCTGCCGGCGCGCGACCCCAGGCCGAGGCAGATCGTCGACTTGCCCTTCCACGAGCCGATCTCGACGATCACGCCCTCTCCGGTGCACCTCTTCGCGAGCTCGTAGAGGGCCTCGCCCTCTTCGTCCGAGAGCCAGCCCGGAACGTCCTTGATCAACTCCCTGACGGGCGCGAAGTCGCTCATAGCTCGCGATCCCAGTAGTCCACGTTGCTCTCGCGCCGTACGAGGACGTGGTCGTCGCGGAACTCCGGGCCGGGCCACGCGCCGATCTTGTCGCTGTCCGGGTAGACGGCGAGGGACGGATCGATCTTCGTCGAGAGGATCATCACCCGCACCGTCTCATCGGTCCCGTTCGTGAACTTGTGCGCCCCCTCAGGCCCGTTCGGGAAGCAGATGACATCCATTGGCTCGACCTGCTCCTCGCCGCCCGGGTGGCGGAGCGTCGGCCGGCCCTGGAGCACGATCGCCCACTCCTCGTTGCCGTACTCGTAGTGGTACGGACAGATGCTCTGGCCGGGCGGGAGCTCGTAGACGGTCGCGCCGAGCATGGCGGCTCCGATCGACGGGCCGAACCGCGCCATGGTCGCCTTGTAGCCCTCCGGGTCGGTGTCGTCGACCTCGAACTCGAGCGTGGCGAGATTGACCTTCTTCATGCCTGCGATTGAATCAGGCGACGAGCAGGCCGGTCGTGTACATCACGGCGACGCCGGCGAGAAAGCCACCGAGGACATACGGCGAGGCCAAGCCGCCGGGCGCCTTGCGCGCGACGTACCGCCCCACCTCGACGACCACCTCGAACGCCGCGCCCGCGGCGGCGGCGAAGAACAGCACGCCCAGGAGGTCGCTGGTGATGAACCCACCGACCCATGCACCCAGGATCGCCGGCGAGCCGGCGACGAGCGTGAGCACGACGAGCCGCAGCCAGGAGACATTGCGACCCTCCGAGAGCGGCGTCGCGATCCCCAGCCCTTCCGTGACGTTGTGAATCATGAAGCCGACGATGAAGAACGTTCCGAGCGCGAGCTCGCCGAGCGCGAACGACGACCCGATCGCGAGCCCCTCACCCATGTTGTGCAGGCCGATTCCGATCGCGACCAGGGTCGCCAGCGCAAGGCCGCCCGAGGGACCGGTGCCGCCGCGCTCCCCGAGCCCCCGGGAGACCGCCGTGAGAAAGAGGTACGAGAACGCCACGCCCAGCAGGACGAGGCCGGCGCCGCCGAGGGCGCTCGGCAGCGCCGCCTGCAGCGCCAGGGCCTCCGAGAGCGCATCGACCGCGAGGAAGCTGAGGAGCCCCGCCGTCAGCGCCATGAACGCAGCGAGCCACTGGGGGGCCACGCGCCGCAGCGACGGCAGCCAGAGCAGGCCGAGCCCCACGGGAACGATCCCCACCAGGAATCCGATCAGCGCGTAGCCGAGGAAGCTCTTGCCCGAGGCGCCCGGTGTCTGAACCGCCGCCGGGATGTTCTCGACCGTCTGGATACCGGTGGAACTGGTGACGCCGACCGAGATCGGCTCCTCCTCGACCCAGTCGTACGGCACGATGATCTCGCTCGAGCGCAACCGCCCGAGTGTCTGAGGCCCGTCGAGCCCGAACGGCAGAATCGCATCGTCCACCGCCACGGCGGCGATGGTGAGGTCGTCGCGTTGCGGGTTCGTGACGCGGATCCGGATCTCACCGGGGTGAAACTCGACCCGGCGGATGTCGAACTCGTCGACGGGAGGCGGGTTCTCGCCGAGCAGCCCGGTGATCGACGAGCCGCTCGCCGTGAACAGCGCGACGACGCCGGTGAGCAGGAGCAGCGGGACGAGGGCCCACAGGCGCCAGCTCCGTCCGCCCGGCGCGGCTTCCGCGTGGCTGGCCAACTAGTCCTCCACGTTGAAGAAGCCCATCCAGCCGAGCTCCGCGAACTCCGACTGGTGCGCGTGAAACATGAAGAGGCCGGTGTTGTGAAAGTCGATCTCGATGATCCCGCGCTGGCCCTGAGTCTGCATGATCGTGTCCGTGAACTCGAACTGGTCGGTCGTACCGGTCGGGTAGTAGCGGAAGAACTCTCCGTGCAGGTGGAACGAGTTGATGAGGTCGAACTCGGTCAGGTTGGCGAGGTAGATCCGGACCGTCTGCGAGCGCTTGACGCTGATCGGGTACTTCGCGTAGTAGAACGCCTTGCCGTTGACCGTGTAGAAGTTGTTCTCGCCGTCGCCGTCGGTGTCGAATCCGTTCATCACCATGACGAGCTCCTGGGCCGGCTTCCGCGGCTCTTTGGGGTCGATGATGAACGCGCCGTAAAGGCCCTTGTGGATGTGCTTCTTCAGCGGCGTCGCATGACAGTGGTAGAGGTGCAGGCCCGCCGGCATCGCGGGGAACTCGTACGTGAACCTGCCGCCGGGCCGGACGACCTCGAAAACCCCATCCATGTTCGCGGGATGGATCCCGTGGAAGTGAATCGTGTGCGGATGGGAGCCGCCGTTCAGGAACTCGACCCGCAGGAGATCGCCCTCGGTGGCGCGGATGATCGGCCCGGGCACGGTGCCGTTGAACGTCCAGGCGTTGAACTCGACGCCTTGGGCAACCTCGATCGTCTTGTCGAGCGCGGTGAGCTTGTACTCCCGAAGGCGCCCGGGCTTGTACGGGAGCGCCTTCGTCGGGAGGAGCAGCTTGTCGAGGTCGTGCGGCCCACCCGGCGCCGGGACCTGGTGTCCGATCATCGCGGCATGCCCCGTCACAGCGTGGGTATGGCCCATGTGCGTCGCGCTCGGCTCGGCCTGCGCATGGCTCGGCCAGGCGAGCCGTGCGAGCGGCGCAGCGGCGACGAACGGCGCGGCACCTGCGAGAACCTGCTTCCTCGTCAACCCTTTCTTAGACACGTCTAAAAGCTTAGCCGAAGTTCGGCTAAACTGTGGGCGTGCAAGGAATCACCGAGGCGATCCAGGACTACCTCAAGGAGATCTACAAGCTCGAGGCGACCGGTGGCCGCGCCACGACCTCTGCCCTCGCGGAGCGGCTCCGCGTCTCGGCTCCCTCTGCGACGTCGATGCTCAAGAAACTCGCGACCCTGAGACTCGTCGAGCACGAGCCCTACCGGGGCGCCCGGCTCACGCGGAAGGGAGAGCGGCTGGCCCTCGAAGTCATCCGCCACCACCGGCTCCTCGAGCAGTATCTCGCCCAGACGCTCGGCCTCCCGATCGACGCGGTCCACGAGGAAGCCGACCGACTCGAGCACGCCCTGTCCGAGGAGCTCGAGGCGCACATCGACCGAACCCTCGGCTTTCCCACGCACGATCCGCATGGCGACCCGATCCCCGACGCGAGGCTGAAGGTCAGGAACCAGCTGCTGACACCCCTCGCCGAGCTCGAAGCAGGTACGAAGGCGACGATCAGCCGTGTTCCGGATCGAGACGGCGACTTGCTGCGCTATCTCACGAAGCTGAAGCTCACGCCGGGCACTCGCATCGAGATCAGAGACGCAGCCCCTTTCGACGGACCGCTGACCGT
>Ga0136620_10001375_pt1 | contig 11513 bp, 10 predicted proteins | sample AntDrymUQ4162106_2_FD_104806 | JGI IMG/M metagenome (GOLD analysis project Ga0136620, IMG submission 104806) | Polar desert sand microbial communities from Dry Valleys, Antarctica - metaG UQ416 (21.06) | ecosystem: Environmental > Terrestrial > Soil > Desert | place: Antarctica: Dry Valley... | reverse complement strand
GTCGGCTGCTGCTGGGGCCTGATGATCGCGCTGTTCGCTCTCGGCGTGATGAGCCTGACCTGGATGGCCGTGGTCGCCGCGATCATCTTCGCCCAGAAGGTGCTGCCGGCGGGCGAGACCATCGCCAGGTTGTCGGCGGTGGCGCTGGTCGCCGCCGGGATCTGGGTGGCCGCGGCACCGGGATCGGTGCCCGGGCTGACGGTACCGGGATCCGACGTGCCCGCGGTGCAGATGGAGGACGGCTAGTCCGGCCAGCGACCCAGGTGCGGTGGCTTTTCTAGCCAGGCGCGCCAGATCCCCTCAGAGGTACCTCCGAGGTACCTCTGACACGTCTCCGAGGTGTGTCTGACACTCGGGCCACTTCCGGGCCACGCCCGCCTCGGCTGCGGCCTGCCCGAAGTAGCATCGGGCCCCATGAGCCGTCCCGTCTTCATCGACCACCTGACGCTCCTCGTACGCGACTACGAGGCGAGCCGGCGCTTCTATCGCGCTGCGCTCGAGCCGTGGGGGAGTCGCGAGGTCGACTACGGCGACTCGACCGCGTTCGGGCCCGAGGGCAGCGAGGATCTCGGTCTCACGCCGGGGGAGCCGGCCGCCCCGGTGCACGTGGCGTTCGCCGCGCCCGACCGCGCCACCGTGGAGCGCTTCCACGCGGCGGCGCTCGAGGCGGGCGGCCGTGACAACGGCGCTCCCGGGCTGCGCCCGCGCTACCACGCGGGCTACTACGCCGCCTACGTCCTCGACCCGGACGGCAACAACGTCGAGGCGGTTCACCACGCGCGCCGGGACTAGACTTCGGCCGTGGCCTACGACGTCCTGAGCGAGGAGCAGCGGGAGATCCGAGAGCTCGTTCGGACGCTCGCCCGGGAGCGGATCGCGCCGCGCGCGGCCGAGATCGACGAGTCGCACGAGTTCCCCTGGGACGTCGTCGAGCTCTTCCGCGAGCACGGCATCTTCGGCCTGCTCTTCGACGAGGAGCACGGCGGCACGGGCACGGGAACCCTGCTCGCGCTGATCGCGATCGAGGAGGTCTCGAAGGTCTGCGCGACGAGCGGCCTGATCCTCGCGGTCCAGGAGCTCGGCTCGCTGGGGCTGAAGCTCGCCGGCACCGAGGAGCAGCAAGCCCGATACCTGCCGAAGCTGGCCTCGGGCGAGTGGCTGTGTGCCTACGCGCTGTCCGAGGCGGGCTCCGGCTCCGACTCCGCCGCCATGCGGACGACGGCGCGGCGAGACAACGGCGAGTACGTCCTGAACGGCGGCAAGCGCTTCATCACGAACGCCGGCGTCGCCGGCCTCTACACCGTCTTCGCCAAGACCGACCCCGACGCGGGCCACCCGGGCATCTCGGCCTTCGTCGTCGAGGCGGACACCCCCGGCTTCGAGGTGGCCCGCCTGGAGCCGAAGATGGGCATCTCGGGATCGACGACCGGCGAGCTCGTCTTCGAGGACTGCCGTGTCCCCGAGGGGAATCGCCTGGGCGCCGAGGGCGAGGGGTTCAAGATCGCGATGCGGATCCTCGACCGCTCCCGCCCCGGCGTGGCCGCGCAGGGCCTCGGCATCGGCCAGGGCGCCACCGACTACGCGCTCGAGTACGCGAAGAGCCGCGAGACGATGGGCAAGCCGATCGCCCAGCACCAGCTGATCGCCGCGAAGCTCGCGGACATGGAGACGAAGTGCGAGGCCGCTCGCGGGCTGCTCTACTCGTTCGGCCAGATGGTCGACGCGGGCGTCGACGGCCCGGAGCTGACGAAGGCCTCGGCGATGGCGAAGCTCTACTGCACCGACGTCGCGATGGAGGTCTCGACCGAGGCCGTCCAGATCCTCGGCGGCTACGGCTACATCCGCGAGTACCCGGTCGAGCGGATGATGCGCGACGCGAAGATCACGCAGATCTACGAGGGCACGAACGAGATCCAGCGGCTCGTGATCGCCCGCGAGATGCTGAAGGAGAACCGCGCCTTCCTCCTGGCCGGCGTCGGCTAGCGGCGGCGTGTCCTGACCGCGCTCCAGAGGAGAGGCTCGTCCTCCTCGGGCAGTAGACGCACTCGACGGTCCCTCAGGGCTCATTCAGCCCTTCAGCGGATGAGCTCCTCGAAGGTGGGAACCTCCTCGCGGGCCTTCGCCCGGTGTCGCCCGGCGTCGGGACGCTCCTCGAATCGTTCGAGGTAGGCGAGGATCTCCTCCTCGCCGGCGACGGGCTCGCCGCTGTCCGGCAGGAGGACGGGGATCTCGTTCGTACCGGCGACCCGCTCGAAATCCGCGCGCTCGCCCGGGTCGGCCGGCACCTGTCGCGCCGTGAAGTCGAGTCCGAGCTCGGTCAGGCGCTGGCGCACCCGGTGGGAGTGCGGGCACCACTCGGCCTGGTAGAGCTGCACAGGTGTTCGCCGTACCCATCGCCGGGGTGAGCCAAACTGCCCCGGTGCCGCGCGCGGTCGTGATCGGTTCCGGGCCGAACGGACTCGCCGGCGCGGTCGTTCTCGCGCAGGCGGGGTGGGAGGTCGAGGTGCACGAGGCCGAGGCGACGCTCGGCGGCGCCACCCGGACGGAGGAGCTGACGCTGCCCGGTTTTCGGCACGACGTGTGCTCCGCCGTCCATCCGCTCGGGCGGAGCTCGCCGTTCTTCCGCCGGCTCGACCTCGAGCTCGAGTGGGTCGACCCTCCGGCGCCGGCGGCCCACCCGTTCGAGGATGGAACGGCGGTGGTGCTGGAGCGGGACGTCGACGAGACTGCGGCTGGTCTCGGTGCCGACGCGTGTGCATATCGCCGGCTTCTCCGGCCCTACGTCGAGGCCTACGACGCGGTCGAGCCGCTGCTCGTCGGCGGCTTCCCACCGCAGGCACACGCGCTCACTACAGCGCTGCTCGGCCTCGGCCCGCGGGCGCTTGCCAGAGGGCTCCGAACGGCCTTCGGTGCGGCCCGCCCCGCCGCCGAATCCCTCTTCGAGACCGCGCGCGCGCGCAGTCTGTTCGCCGGCCTCGCCGCGCACTCGATCCTGCCGCTCGAGCGGCGGCCGAGCGCGGGCTTCGGGCTCACGCTTGCCGTCCTCGGGCACGCGGTCGGGTGGCCGAGTCCGCGCGGAGGCGCTCAGGCGATCGCCGACTCGCTCGCGGACCGGTTGCGCGCTCTCGGCGCGACGATCCACCTGTCGAGCCCGATCGACGAGCTTCCCCGGGCCGACGCCGTGCTGGCAGACGTCACCCCGCGGGAGCTGCTTCGCCTCGCGCGCGGGCGGTTCCCCGAGCGCTACGCCCGGGAACTCAAAGGCTTTCGTCACGGGCCAGGGGCGTTCAAGCTCGACTGGGCGCTCGACGGGCCGATCCCCTGGGCGGCGGCGGCCTGCGCGCGGGCCGGCACCGTGCACCTCGGCGCCACACTCGAGGAGATCTCGCGCTCGGAGCGCGCGGCCTGGACCGGGGCTATCTCGGAGCGACCGTTCGTGCTGCTCGGGCAGCAGAGCCTGTTCGACCCGACTCGAGCGCCTGCCGGCAAGCACACCGCGTGGGCTTACTGCCACGTCCCGCCTGGCTCCGAGCTCGACGTGACGGAGCGAATCGAGAGCCAGGTCGAGCGGTTCGCGCCTGGCTTCCGCCGGCGGATCCTTGCCCGCAGCGTGCTCGACCCCGCCCGTCTCGAGGCCCGAAACCGCAATCTGGTCGGAGGAGACGTGAACGGCGGGGCGATGGATCTCGGGCAACTCTTCTTCCGCCCGGCGCGGCGGCTCGTCCCCTACCGGACGCCGCTCCGGGGCGTCTACATCTGCTCGTCGTCGACTCCGCCGGGCGGGGGGGTGCACGGCATGTGCGGCGAGGCGGCGGCGCGCGTAGCCCTGGCGGACGCTCGAAAAAGGGTGTGACCCCGGCTCGAGCCTTGCGGGCGGCGATGCTCTACCCCCGCCACACCTCGGAGGAGTGTCAGAGGTACCTCGGAGGAGTGTCAGAGGTCGTTTGACGCTCGAACTGCCGAACGGCGGGCGCGTCAGCCCGCGGGCTGCGCCCTCCGGGATGCCTTGTATGCCCGCTTGGCGGCGGCGTAGCGCTCGTAGGCCTCCGGGGAGTCGACGTCGCCGAGCGTGGGGTGGTGCGGCACGATCGGCTCCGCCGCCTCGACCCCGAGCAGCTTCGCGAGCACCGAGCCGAGGCCGACCACCTTCATCGGGCCGAAGCCCGGCAGCGCCTCGAGTCGGCGCCGGAGGTCGTCTCCGTCCGCCGCGCCCTTCCACAGCCGCGACGCCTCCCCGCCGTACTCCTCCGCCACGACCGAGGCGAGGGCGTGCGTGCGCTCGGCCATCGCGCCCGGGAAGCGGTGGAGCGCGGGCTTCGCGCGGAACACGCGGTCGAGCTTCTCCGGGTCCGTCGCGGCGATGGCGGCCGGGTCGAGCGTTCCCAGCCGGCGCTTCAGCTCGAGCGGCGCCGAGAAGGCACGGGGGACGGAGACCTGCTGGTCGAGCGCGAAGCCGACGAGGAGGGCGAACGGCTCGTCGACGAGCAGGCGGTCCGCCTCGTCGTCACCGGTGAAGTGGAGCCGGTCGGGAGGCGCCATGGCTCTCGAGTCTACGGCGATCGCGGCCGGAGCGAGCGCGTGTCGACGACCTCGAAGTCGGATCCCTTGACGCGGTCGATCGTGCGTAGGTCGTCGTTCGACCAGTGCGGATCCGGCGCCCCGCTGACGAACCAGCTCGACCCGTTGTCGGCAACGATCATCCCGTAGCGCTTGAGCGCCTCGAGGAGGACGCGAGCCTGCCGCGGGAACCCCGCCAGTGGGTATGCGACCCGCAGGCGGAGCCGCAGGCCCATCGGCGGCAGCCTCGGGTCGGTGAGATCGCTCGCGAAGTGGCGCGCCGGGTACACGTACGCCCGCCGGGTGCGCTCGACCGTGAACCGCAGCGCGTGGTCGATGCGGCCGCGAGCGACCTCGTCGAAGCGGGCGAGGCCGGGGAGGATCGGCAGGCCGGCCGCGTCGGCAGACGTCCAGCCCGCCGGGCGGACCCGGTTCGAGCGGAGGCTCCAGATCGCGCCCGATCCCGCGCTCCAGCCCGCGCCCCGCGGAGAGAGCGCGTAGAGCTCGTAGAGGGTGCAGCTCTCCCGGTCGACGATCAGTGCATGGCGGTCGCCTTCTGCCGAGCGGCCCCCCTCGATCCGGACGTCTCGCGGAATCGGGTAGGGCCCCCGGTCGCTCTCGCCGGCGTACGCGAACGCCGGGAGGTACTTCGGCGTCGACTTCCCGCTCACGACTGTGATCGGGATCCCGATCGGACGCCCCTCGTGGAGGCCGGAGCCGAAGTCCGCGTGCAGGCCGGCGCCGGCCCCGATCGAGGCGACGATCGCCCTCGAGTTCGCCGCGACCGGGAGGCGATCGACGCGGCGGTTCCACGGGTTGTCGGCGGGGAAGATGGGGCACGCGGGAGCGGCGGGCAGCCGCGGCGCCTGCGCGGCAGCGGCCGCAAGCGGCAGCGCAAGCCCGGCGAGCGCGATCAGGCGCGCGCGGCGCATCGCTCGAGTGTGACAGCGGCCGCCGGACGCCCGGCGCGCAACGTTCCTAGGCGGATTGCGGCGTGCCGTCGGGCGCGAGGTCGAACGCCCTCTGGGCCTCGGCGACGTCCAGGAGCTCGAGCGTCCCGCTGAGGGCGCCCATCTCCTTCAGCATCGCCTTGTTTCGCGCCAGGTCCTCGCCGGCCCTGACGAGGACGTAGACGATCCCGTTCTCGGTCACCGGCGTATAGAGCTCGTCCTCCCGGAGCTCCGCGTCGTAGCGCTGCGCGATGTCACGCAGGTCGTCCCGCCTTCCCTCGGGCGGGCTCGAGCTCGTGCGAATCCAGTAGTTCGGCACCGGCGCGATCATCGTCCACGCGGCCCGGAGATGCAAGGGGGCTCCTGGGTACTCTGGCAGCGTGGACCCGCTCGAGCTCTTCAGCCCGACCACGCGCGAGTGGTTCGCACGTGCGTTCGAGGGCCCGACCCCGGCTCAGGCCCTCGGGTGGCCGGCAATCGCCTCGGGCGAGCACACGCTGATCCAGGCACCGACGGGCTCGGGGAAGACTCTCGCCGCGTTCCTCTACGGAATCGACCGGCTGACCACTGCGCCCGGCGAGGGGCTGCGGTTGCTCTACGTCTCGCCGCTGAAGGCGTTGAACTACGACATCGAGCGGAACCTCCGCGGGCCCCTCGCCGGGCTTCGGAGCTCGCTGCGAGTGACCGTGCGTACCGGCGACACGCCGCAGAAAGAGCGCGCCGCGATGCTCCGCGAGCCCCCGGACATCCTGATCACCACCCCCGAGTCGCTCTTTCTGCTTCTGACCTCACGCGCGCGCGAGACGCTCCGCTCGGTGCGCACGCTGATCCTCGACGAGGTGCACGCGGTCGCGGGCACGAAGCGCGGCTCCCACCTCGCGCTGAGCGTCGAGCGCCTCGACCGCCTGACCGAGCAGCCGGTCCAGCGGGTTGCGCTCTCGGCGACCCAGCGCCCGCTCGAGGAGATCGGCCGCTTCGTCTCGGGAGGCCGGCCGATCCGACTGGTCGACGCCGGGCGGGCGAAGGAGCTCGATCTGCGCGTCGTCGTTCCGGTGGAGGACCTGCGCGAGCTCGGTGGGCAGGTTTCGGCCGAGCAGGCGGTACCGGGGGACGCCCCGACCTCGTTCTCGATCTGGCCCTCGATCTACCCGGAGCTCCTGCGACTCGTCCGTGAGCATCGCTCGACGATCGTCTTCGTCAACAACCGACGCCTGGCCGAGCGCCTCGCCTTGCGCCTGAACGAGCTGGCGGCGAACGAGCAGCCGGACGCCGATCCGCCTCAGCCGGAGATCGCACGCGCCCACCACGGCTCGCTCGCGCGCGAGCAGCGAGTCGAGGTGGAGGAGCAGCTGAAGCGCGGCGCGATCCCGTGCCTCGTCGCCACCTCGTCGCTCGAGCTCGGGATCGACATGGGCGCGGTCGACCTCGTGATCCAGGTCGAGTCGCCGAAGTCGGTCGCGCGCGGACTGCAGCGGATCGGGCGTGCGGGGCACGAGCTCGGAGCCATTTCGAAGGGGCGGATCTTCCCGAAGTTCCGCGCCGACCTACTCGAGTCGGCGGTGGTCGCGCAGCGGATGCTCGCGGGCGAGATCGAAGAGACCGTCGTGCCCAGGAACCCCCTCGACGTCCTGGCGCAGCAGATCGTCGCGGTCTCGGCGCAGGAGGAGATCGGCGTCGCGGAGCTCCACGACCTCGTCCGCGGCGCCTACCCGTTCGGCGACCTCTCGCGCCAGCAGCTCGAGAACGTGCTCGACATGCTCGCGGGTCGCTACCCCTCCGACGAGTTCGCCGAGCTGCGGCCCCGGATCGTGTGGGACCGCACCGCAGGAGTCATCCGTGGCCGCGCCGGCGCCGCTCGCCTCGCGGTCACGAACGCCGGCACGATCCCGGACCGCGGGCTCTACGGCGTGCACCTCGTCGGCGGGGGCGGGCGGGTCGGCGAGCTCGACGAGGAGATGGTCTACGAGGCGAGGGCCGGGCAGACTTTCCTGCTCGGGGCGACGACGTGGCGGATCGAGGAGATCACCCGCGACCGCGTGCTCGTGTCTCCCGCCCCCGGAGTTCCCGGTGCCGTCCCGTTCTGGAAGGGCGAGGGCGTGGGGAGGCCCTACGAGCTCGGCGAGGCGATCGGCCGGGCTTCGCGGGAGCTCGTCTCGCTCCCGGAGGAGCGGGCGCTCGCGCGCCTCCAGGACGAGCATCGGCTCGACGAGCTCGCCGCACGGAACCTGCTCACCTTCCTGAGCGAGCAGGCCGCAGCCACGGGCGCGGTCCCGTCCGACCGCACGGTGGTCGTCGAGCGTTTCCGCGATGAGATCGGCGATTGGCGGCTCTGCATCCTCACCCCCTTCGGTGGTCGCGTCCACGCGCCCTGGGCGCTTGCGCTCGCGGCCCGCCTGCGCGAGTCGCTCGGCCTCGAGGTGCAGTCGATCTGGTCCGACGACGGGATCGCCCTCCACCTGCCGGACGCCGACGCGACGCCGCCCGCCAGCGAGCTCGTGCTCGAGCCCGACGAGCTGGAGGAGCTCGTCGTCTCGGAGCTCGCCTCGAGCGCGCTCTTCGGTGCGCGCTTCCGCGAGAACGCCGCGAGGGCCCTGCTGATCCCGCGCCGCCGCCCGGGCCAGCGCACACCCCTCTGGCAGCAGCGCCTGAAGGCCCAGAGCCTGCTCCAGGTCGCCCGGCGGTACGGCTCGTTCCCGATCATCCTCGAGACCTATCGCGAGTGCCTCCAGGACGTGTTCGACCTGCCGGCCCTGAAGCGCCTCCTCTCGGGCTTGCGCAAGCGCGAGATCGACCTCGTCGACGTCGAGACGCCCTCGGCCTCGCCCTTCGCGTCGTCGCTCCTCTTCGACTACGTGGCGACCTACATGTACGAGGACGACACGCCGGCGGCCGAGCGGCGTGCCCAGGCGCTCTCGCTCGATCGCGATCTGCTCCGGGAGCTGCTCGGGCAGGAGGAGCTCCGCGATCTGATCGATCCCGGCGCGCTCGAGGACGTCGAGCGCTCGCTGGCGGGCCGCGCGCGCATCCCCGACGAGCTGCACGACCTCCTCCTCCGCCGGGGCGACCTGGCTCCGGGCGAGTTCGACGCTGCCCTCGGCGCCGCGCTCGAGGCCGACCGCCGGGCGATCACGGTGCGGGTCGGCGGCGAGCCGCGTCTGATTGCGGCGGAGGACGCCGGCAGGTACCGGGACGCCCTCGGCGCGATGCCGCCCGGCGGTCTGCCCGGCGCCTTCCTCGAGCCGAGCGAGGCTCCGCTGCGGTCGCTCCTCGGCCGCTACGCGCGGGGGCGCGGGCCCTTCACGACCGCTCAGGCGGCCGCGCGATTCGGTCTCGAGCCCGGCGAGCTCGAGGTCGAGCTCCGCGCGCTGGAGCGGGAGGACCGGCTCGTCCGCGGCGAGCTCCGGCCCGGCGGCAGCGAGCGGGAGTGGTGCGACCCGGACGTCCTCCGGCGCCTCCGGCGCGCGTCGCTCGCAGCGCTCCGCCGGGAGGTCGAGCCGGCCGAGCAATCTGCGTACTCGCGCTTCCTGTCGGGCTGGCAGGGGATCGACCGCCGAGCCACACTCCGGGAGGCCCTCGTCCCGCTCCAGGGCCTCGCGCTGCCGGTGGCGCTCTGGGAGGCCGAGGTGCTGCCTCGTCGCGTCCCTGGGTACCAGCCCGCGCAGCTAGACCAGCTCTGCGCCACGGGCGAGCTGGTGTGGGTGGGCTCCGGGCTCGATCGCGTCGCGGTCTTCTTCCGCGAGGACGCGGCCGCCCTCGGCCGGCCGGCCGGAGCCCCTGCTCCGGAGGGCGAGGTGCACGACCTCCTACGCTCGGCGCTCGAGCGGAGCGCGGAGTTCTGGTTCGACCTGCTCGGGATCACCGGCCTCGAGTCAGAGCTCGCGCTACCGGCGCTGTGGGATCTCGTGTGGGCCGGGGAGGCGACGAACGACGCCTGGACGCCGCTGAGAGCCGGTCGCCGCTACGCCGCGCCGCCCGTGCAGCGGCGGCCACGCCGGTTTTCGCGGCAACGGACGACCGGAATCACCTCCACGCAGGGCCGCTGGTCGCTCGCCGAGCGACTGTTCGGCAGCTCGGCTCCATCCAGGCGCGCGCTCGCCGAGCTCCTGCTGGAGCGCCAGGGCATCGTCACCCGCGACGGCGTTCGCGGCGAGGGTATCCCGGGTGGCTACGGGGCCGTCTACGGCGAGCTGCGGGCACTCGAGACGATCGGCCTCTGCCGGCGTGGTTACTTCGTGGAGGGCCTCGGCGGTGCCCAGTTCGCGCTCGGGGGGGCGGTGGAGCGCCTCCGTGAGCTGAGGCAGGAGAGCACTCGGCTCGACCCGCCCAACGGCTCGGAGGCGACCGCGGATGCCCTTGTGCTCGCGGCGGCCGACCCGGCCCAGCCCTACGGGGCGGCACTTCCCTGGCCGCGGCGCGCCGGTGCCAGGGCCGCCCGCGTCGGCGGCGCCTACGTCGTGTTGCTGGGGGGCGAGGCGGTGCTCTACGTCGAGCGGGGTGGCAGGTCGCTCGTGCCGTTGCGGGACACGGACGAGTCGTGGCTTCGCCCCGCGCTCGCGGCACTCGTCGAGCACGTCCGCGGGCGCCGTGGGACGCGCCTCGCTGTCGAGCGTTTCGACGGCGAGGCGGTAGGGGACACGGAGGTCCTGGCCCTGCTCGTCGAGGCGGGCTTCACTGCGGGCCCGCGGCGCGCCGTGCTGCGCCCGTAGCGACGCTCCTCGAGGCCCGGCTGCGGAAGAGATATTTGGACAGAAGTTTGACAAGAGCAGATCGCGGGAACGGACCGTTGCAATCGAGCAAGGAGGACACATGAGCACCATCGAGCAGTCGATCGACGTGAACGTCCCCGTGCAGGTGGCCTACAACCAGTGGACGCAGTTCGAGGAGTTCCCGCAGTTCATGGAGGGCGTCGAGTCGGTGAGCCAGCTCGACGACACCCATCTACACTGGGTCGCGGAGATCGCCGGCAAGCGCGAGGAGTGGGACGCGGAGATCACCGAGCAGGTCCCCGATCAGCGTGTCGCCTGGAAGAGCACCTCGGGCAACGAGCAGGGTGGCGTCGTCAACTTCCATCGCCTCGGCGAGGACGAGACGCGCGTGGTCGTCTCGATGGACTACGAGCCAGAGGGGATCGTCGAGAAGGCCGGCGCCGCCCTCGGGTTCGACGACCGACAGGTCAAGGGCGATCTCGAGCGGTTCAAGCAGCTGATCGAGAAGCGCGGCGCCGAGACGGGCGCGTGGCGCGGAACCGTCGAGCAGACGGACGTGCGCTAGGCCCGGCGAGCCAGCCGAGCGCCACGCCGAACAGGACGTGCCGGGCGGTGGCCTGGGCGACGGCGCGCGGGTTCGTCAGTAGCGGGGGGATGCCCGGCTCCCCCCGCGCCGGGTGATACCGATCGACCAGGTAGGAGAGCGGATAGAGGGTCACGTGCTCGGCGAGGGCGAGGCCGAGAGCCAGACGTCTCGGCTCGACCGGCACCCGGCGCCGGAGCTCGTGGAAGACGAGCCCGAAGACGACGCCGTTGACAGCGTGCAGGGCAAAGCCCGCCGGCCGCCAACGCGGGCCCTGAGTGACGGCTTTCCCGAGCAGGGCGATGTCGGAGTAGTCAGAGCGGAAGATCTTCTGGTCGAGCGGCTCGAAGAGCCCCCAGAGGGTTGCCGCCGCGGCTCCGGCTCCCGCCGAGCGCAGCCGGCTCACGCGACGAGCTCCCGGAGCCGCGAGACCGCCTGGGGGAGCTCGGGCCGCACGTAGACGACGTCGAGCACGCGCGCAAGCGAGGCGCCCGTGGCAGGACCTCCGACGACGACGCGCAGCCCTCCCGACACCGACGCCTGGCCGAGCTCGTCGGAGAGGCCCTTGAGGTGCTCGGGCATCGTGACGCTGATCCCGAGCACGCTCGCCGAGCGGGCTCGAGCGAGGTCGAGCGCGGCCGAGACCGGTGTCTCCGGCCCGAGATAGGAGATCGCCCAGCCGTCGGCGCGCATGCACACGGCGAGCATCAGGAGGCC
>Ga0136620_10001374_pt1 | contig 11513 bp, 7 predicted proteins | sample AntDrymUQ4162106_2_FD_104806 | JGI IMG/M metagenome (GOLD analysis project Ga0136620, IMG submission 104806) | Polar desert sand microbial communities from Dry Valleys, Antarctica - metaG UQ416 (21.06) | ecosystem: Environmental > Terrestrial > Soil > Desert | place: Antarctica: Dry Valley... | reverse complement strand
GTCTTCCTGTTGATGCTCATCGACGCCGTGTTGCCGGCCGCGAGCGAGCCGGTGATGGTCTACGGCGGCGCGGTGGCCGCGGGTGCGTTCGCGAACCAGGAGGTCGTTCTCCTTGGCAACGAGCTTTCGTCCGGGTTTCCGGCCTACCTCGGGATCGCGCTGGCCGGGACGGTCGGATACGTGATCGGCTCGCTCGTGGGCTGGGCGATCGGGCTCTATGGAGGACGCCCGTTCGCCGAGCGGCACGGCCGCTGGCTGCACGTGAGCCCGGCGAAGCTCGATCGCGCCGACCGGTGGTTCGAGCGCTACGGCGACCTCTTCGTCTTCTTCGGGCGCGTCACCCCGGTCGTGCGCTCGTTCGTCGCCATCCCCGCCGGGATCGGCCGGATGCCTCTCGGCCGGTACACGGTGCTGACCCTGCCGGGCTCTGCGATCTGGTGCTTCGGGCTCGCGGGGATCGGCTGGGCGCTTGGAGCCAACTGGGAGCGCTTCCACGAGGCGTTCCGCTACGCGGATTACGCGATCCTCGCCGTCGTCGTGGCTGCCGCCGCCGTGCTTCTACTGAGGTGGCGGTCGTCTAGACTCGCGAGCCGTGCCGCCGATTCCCCGAATTCCGCTCGTTGACGTCAAGGCACAGTATGCGCCGTTCCTGCCGCAGTTGAAGCAGGCGATCGCCGACGTGTTGGAGACGGGCGAGTTCGTGCTCGGCCCCAACGTCCGCGCCTTCGAGCGCGAGGCCGCCGCCTACCTCGGCGTTCCCGAGACGGTTGGCGTCGGCAACGGCACAGATGCACTCGTACTCGTGCTGAACGCGCTCGAGATCGGTCCAGGCGACGAGGTGATCTGCCCGGCCTTCACGTTCTACGCCACGGCCGAGGCGATTGCTCGCGTCGGCGCGACGCCGGTGTTCGCAGACATCGATTCCGCGACGCTGAACCTCGACCCTGCGGACGTCGCCGAGCGTATCTCGCCGCGCACGCGCGCAATCATGCCCGTTCACCTGTTCGGCCGCCCGGCGCCGCTGGCCGAGCTCGCCGAGCTCGGCGTGCCGATCGTCGAAGACGCTGCGCAGGCCTTCGGCGCTCCCGGGACCGCGACCACCGGCGTTGCGTCGACGTTTAGCTTCTATCCGACGAAGAACCTGTTCGGGCTCGGCGACGGTGGGCTTGTCGCCGTCACCGAGGAGGGTGTCGGCGATCGCGTCCGCATGCTGCGCTTCCACGGGTCGAAGGACAAGGTGGACTTCCACTTCGTCGGCACGAACTCGAGATTGGACGAGATCCAGGCCGCGGCCCTGCGCATCTTCCTGCCCCAGCTCGACGGCTGGAACGCCGCCCGGCGCGAGGCGGCGGCCCGCTACGCCGACCTCGGCCTGGGGGTGAGCTGCGAGCTCCCGGCCCACGAACCGGGGCACGTTTACCACATGTACGTGATTCGTTCCCCGGACCGCGACGGGATCGCGACCGGCCTTCGTGAGGCAGGCATCTCGAGTGCGGCGTACTACGTGACGCCCCTTCACCTGCAGCCGGCGCTCCGGTACCTCGGGTACTCCGAGGGCGCTCTCCCGGAGACCGAGCGCGCCGCCCGGGAGAACCTCGCCCTCCCGCTCTGGGCCGGCATCGGTGCCGAAGTCCAGGAGAAAGTGACGGAGAGGGTGAGGGCAGCGGCCGGCGTTCCGGCGGCGTCGTGATTCCGGTCAACCGCCATCGCGTGTGGCAGCTCGCGGCGGACGCCGGACTGATCGCGGCGGCCTGGTACCTCGCGTTCAAGCTCCGTTTCGACCAGCTCGACGTTCCGATTTTCTACCGCGACTACCTGAGCTTCGAGACGATCGCGCTCGTCGTCGTCCTCAAGCTCGCCGTCTTCATCCTCTTCGGCTTCTACAACCGGTGGTGGCGCTACGTCTCGACGCGGGACATGTGGGGAGCCGCGCGCGGTGTCACCGCCGCCTCCGTGCTTGCCTATCTCATTTTCTACTTCGTTCCGCTTCACGAGCTGCGCGTTCCACGGGCGGTCGCGGTGCTCGACACGCTTCTGCTCCTGGCCTTCGTGGCGACCTCGCGGATGCTTGCCCGCACGATCTTCGAACGACCCGCGGCGGGTTCGCTCGTCGCTCGCGGCAGGAAAGTGATCGTTGTCGGGGCCGGCGATGCCGGACAGCTAGTCGTGCGCGAGATGCTGAAGACGCGCGCGCTCGGGGCGACACCGATCGGGCTCGTCGACGACGACCCGCGGAAACGCAACCTGCGCCTTCACGGCGTTCGCGTACTCGGCACGACCGACGAGCTGCCGCACATCCTCCGCGACAACCGGCCCGACGAGCTGCTGATCGCGATCCCTTCCGCCTCGGGCGACGTGCGTGGCAAAGTGGTCGAGATGGCCCGCCGCGAGGGCGTGCTGGTGAAGACGCTGCCGGGCCTGTACGAGCTGATCTCGGGCGACGTCGACCTGACCGGACAGATCCGGCCGGTGCAGGTCGAGGACGTGCTCGGGCGCGAGCCCGTCGAGGTCGACCTCGCCTCGATCGCCTCGTATCTTGGAGGCGAGACCGTGTTGGTGACGGGAGCCGGAGGCTCGATCGGCGCCGAGCTCTGCCGCCAGATCGCGCGGCTCGGCGCGGCGAAGCTCATCCTGGTTGACAACTCCGAACGCGCACTGTTCGAGATCGGGCGCGAGCTCGTCGACGAGCGCCGCTACACGGCCGTCGCCGAGGTGCTGGCCGATGTCGGCAACCGCAACAAGCTTTGGCAGATCTTTCAGTACTACCGGCCAACAGTCGTCTTCCACACCGCGGCGTACAAGCACGTGCCGCTGATCGAGGCGAATCCGGTCGAGTCGGTGCGGAACAACGTGCTCGGGACGAAGGTGGTCGCTGACGTGGCGGCCAGGTTCGGGGCCGACCGCTTCGTGCTGATCTCGACCGACAAGGCGCTCAACCCGCGCGCCGTTTACGGCCAGTGCAAGACGATCTGCGAGTGGATCGTGGAAGGCTACGGCGCCCGACAGGACGTTCCGACACGCTTCGTCGCCGTACGCTTCGGCAATGTGCTCGGCTCGTCGGGGAGCGTGATCCCGATCTTCCGGCGCCAGATCGAGCGCGGCGGGCCGGTGATGGTCACCCACCCGGAGATGACGCGCTTCTTCATGACGATCCCAGAGGCGGTCTCGCTCGTCGTCCAGGCGGGCGCGATCGGCAGGCGCGGCCAGCTGTTCGTCCTGGACATGGGTGAGCCGGTCAAGATCATCGACCTAGCCCGGAACATGATCCGATTGTCAGGCAAGGAGCCCGATCGCGACATCGCGATCGACTTCGTCGGCGCGCGGCCGGGCGAGAAGTTGCACGAGGAGCTGTGGGTCGAGGGCGAAACGGTGACACCGACCGATCACCAGAAGATCCTGTCGGTGACGCGGCCCACGGTCGACCCCGAATGGCTCGAAGAGGAGCTTGGCGAGCTCGAGCGGCTGGTCGAGGCCGGTGAGACGCTCGAGCTCGTCTCGCGCCTCGGCGCGATCGTGCGCGAGCCGCGACGGACCACGAGTCCGGCGGCCGTCCCGCACCGCTAGCACCGCTTGGGCGCCCGCCTTTGAGAGGCGACCAGCTTGCGCAGCGTGTCGACGATCACCGGCAGCTCCAGGTAGTCGATCACGATGGCGATCCACGCGACCCATCCGGGCAGCGAAGTGCCCTCGGCTGAGGAGCTGACGACGAACTCGTCGGTGATCCAGAAGAGATGGAGCCACTGGGAGTTGAGGAATGCGAGATACGCGACGCTGCCCCAGCTGAACCGACGCCGGAGCTCGTTCACGTAGACGAGCGAGACCGAGAGCAGCGCCGGGATCTCCGTGTAGTCGACGAGCACGATCAGCCAACGGGCCGGTCCGTCGAGGTCGTAGATCGGTTCCCCGGTCGCTCGGGCCGCGACCGGGTCGAGGGTCAGCCAGGCGAGATGAACGAGCTGCAGCGCAAACAGCGCGCCCGCGATCGTGACGTTGAGGCGGTAGTGCCGCTCGTACCAGTCGAAGAAGTCTCGAAGCGAAGCGCGGAGCGGGATCATGAGCTCGGTTTGCAGCGCACGGCGCGACCACCGTAGTCACCTCTTTACGCATTCCGGGTGTAAGGTGTGCCTTACACGCGATGGATGGCTATTCGAACCGCTCCTCGGCCCTGGTGACGGTGATCACCCGGCGCACGTACGACCGGAAGCCGTGGTTGCGGAGCCTCGCGCGAGAATCCTCTCCGGCGGCGCGACCGACCGGAAGGCACCACGTCTCCGCGGCGCCTTCCGAGCCCGATCGTTCGCTCTTACGTACCGGGGATCTGGACAAGCAGTAGCTGGCCCGCCTCGCGCTTGAAGGTGATGGCGGCTCGCTGCTCCTGCTGGACGAAGATCGAGTGCGCCTGCACGGTCACGTAGAACCAGCCGCGTCCGAACGCCTCCGACGCGTCGACGATTCCCGATGATTCCCAGTTGCCGAGCTGCGCTGCGGGATCCGCCGCCTGGTTGACGCGTGCCACCTCCACCAGCGTGCGCGCCTGCAGGTCGTAGCGCCAGATCCTCGCCGACGTCGAGTTGGGCGTGCCCGGGCGGTACTGATTCTGGCTGCCCGGATCCTCCTGGATCAGGAGCGCCTTCTTTGTCGTCTCGAGGTTGTCCGGATTGTGGATCAGCGAGATGTCACCCGCGCTCGTCGGGCCCTTCGCGTCGCCGTCGATCAAAATCGACAGGCTCGTCACCTTGAGCGGGTTCCGGCGGTCGAGCTCGAGCCGGAAGATCCGCCCGTTCGGGTACGGCCCCGCCGTTCCGGCCGAAGCGCGGCGCAGCCGTGTCGTGGCGGCGTCCGGAAGCGCACGCGGCTCACCGGTATCTGCGATGTAGACGACGTTCGTCCGGTTGCGGTCGTATGCGATGTCCTCCACGCGGATGAACTGAAAGACGCCGTTCTCGTTCGACCACCGCTCGAGCCCGTCTTGTTCGCCGAGTGCGACTGCAACGGGAACGCGGATGAAGGTTCCTGAGACGGTCTTCGCCCCCGAGAGATCGCCGTAATCGTTCACGGCCAGATCGTCAGACTTGAAGCCGTAGAGCGCTCCCTGGTCGTTCATCAGGCTGTTCGCGCCCTTCGTCAGGTACAGGTAGAGCTGTGAAGCAGGCGCGCTGAAGGTGTCGTCGCCGGAAAGGATCACCGGCACCTTGTAGCCGGGGATTCCGACCGCGTTCTCGTGGTTGTGGCGACCCATGCTGTAGATCGCCTTGTAACGATTGTTGTTGATGTCGTAGGCAACGACGACGCCCGCCTGCTCGGCATTCGGCCCCGCCGGAAACGCTGTGCCCGTCCGGTTCACGCGGTCCGTCGCCTCCTCGTTCGTGAGCACGATCGGCCGGCTGAAACCGTGCTCCTTCGTAACGAGGTAGTTCGAGCAAAAGCGCTGGAAGTTCGCCTCCGACGGAATCACGTACGACCCGGACAGGATCCGCTGACTCTTCTTGTCGAGGACGAGCTTGCTGAGGAGCGCGTTCGTGAAGTCGCTGAACGTCGGGGGGAACGGAACGAGGGATGTCTCGTGGTTGACGTAGAGCTCGACGCGATTCCCCTTTGGCAGGACCGAGACCCCGTCCGGAATCGTCTCGAACACGTAGCCGCTTGCGAGGCGGTCGCCTGTGCTGATCAGTGGCCTGACGTTGACGCCCGGCACCGACCCCTGCACCATCGCCGGCGTCGTCGTTTGGGAACCGGCGCCCTCGCTCCGGTCTGCCGCGATCGCCACGGCGGCCGCAGTCGCGAGCGCCAAGACGAGCGCCGCACGTCGCATGAGAATCGGCATTCGTGCCCCCTCCGCTTGTCGAACGAAATGTGAACAAGAATCCTAGGGCGCCGTCAGCAGCGCGGTCGAGCAACCGTCTACACGGGTCTGGTAGCTACTCGGTGCAAGCCGTGAGCAGAAGCTCGAGGAGTCGAGCTGGATCGCGCCGGATCCGGTTCTGCGACGGTCCTGCCCGCTTCCGCAAGTCAAGCGCCCTCGGGTCGGACAGCGGTACGAGCCGGCCCTCCCGGATCAGACGCTCGTCGACGCCACCGAGCCGGCCGCCGTAGGTCGTGTGCACAGGAACGCCGAGCGCGGCCGCCTCTCGGTTCATCGTGCCGCCCGCCGACACGACCAGATCTGCGAGGGCGATCAGGCTCTGCGCGTCCACGGCGCGCGCAGGAAGCAGGACGGAGGGCAGAGCGAGTCCGCGCACGTAGTCGCGCTGCTCGGACGTCCGCGGAAGGACGACCGCGTGCACGCCCTCGTGCCGCCCGAGATGGCTGAGCGTCTGGGGAAAGAGGGGATTTGAGTGCCTGTGGTAGAGCGAGACGTCCGGCGGGGGGCGGAGGACGACGAGCACACGTTCGGGGTCGATCGACCACCGCTCGAGCACCGATCGGTCGGGCTCGAAGTCGGCCAGGTAGTACTCCTCCTTGAGGCCGGGGTACTGGATGAGCTTCGGTGGCTCGGCGCCATACGGCTTGAGCCGCTCCGGCGGGATCGAGTCGGGGACGACGACCCTCGTTGCCGCCCGGCAGCCCAGCTGGTGCTGCAGCCAGGCGAACTCGTAGTCGAAGGTGGTCGAGCACGGAATGCCGAGCCGGCGCGCTGTCATCGTCAGCTCGTGAGAGCCGTGTGCGAGGGCGAGGTCGAACGAGCGGCTTCTGGCCCAACCGCGCAGTGCGCCGAGCCGGGACGAGAGTGCCCGGGCCTTGCCGAGCCGGGAGCGGCCGCCGTGCTTGCCGATCACGTCGGCCTCGAGCTCGTGCAGTTCGAGCAACTCGAGCGTTTGCGCGTACTCCCGGGCTGTGATCTCGACGACGTCACCGCGAGCGCGGAGGAGCTCGATCAGCGGCCGGAAGACGAGCACGTGAGCCGAGGCCGTCATGTCGATCCAGACGCGCACCGTTCGTGAGGCTAGCCAGCGATCGCGGAAACGGCCGGCCGTGCGACCGGCCGGGGGGCGCGCTCGACGTGATGCTCGTACCAGAGCGTGAAGCCGAGGAGCCCCCAGAGTTGCCGGCTCCAGTCCTCCCGGCCGGCGACATGCTCGTCGAGGAGGCCGCGAACGATCCGCGGCTCGAACAACCCCTGCCTGCGCACGGAGTCGGTCGAGAGAACGTCGCGGGCGAGCGGCTCGAGCTCGCCGCGCAGCCACGCCGCGGCCGGAATCGAGAACCCCCGCTTGCGGCCCCGCACGATCTCTCGAGGGAGAAGCGGCTCGGCCGCCTTGCGCAACAGGCGCTTCTTCGCCAGGCCGCGCACCTTGCGCCCGGTCGGCAGCGCCAGGGCGAGGTTCGCGACCACCGGGTCGAGAAAGGGCACGCGGGCTTCGAGCGAGTGCGCCATCGACGCCCGGTCGGTCTTAACGAGCAGATCGTCGACGAGGTAGAGGCCGAGGTCGACGTCCTGCAAGCGGGCGAGCAGCGGCGCGCCCTCCGTCTCCGCGAACCTGGCGCGAAGGAGGTCGACGGGATCCGCAGCATCCAGGTGGCCGGTGAGGGCTGCGCGCGCGTCGGGTGAGAAGATCTCCTTCCAGCCATGGTGGCGCTCGAGCGGCGGCAGATGCGCAGCCCTGACGAACCGTTTCGCCTTGTAATCGAGGCTCGCGCGATTGTTTGAGCTGGGCAGCCGCTCGACCAGCGGACGTGCGAGGCGGGCAAGCGGTGCGACGCGAGGCGCGAGCAAGTCCGCTGCGTAGGTGTAGTACCCCCCGAAGAGCTCGTCGCCGCCTTCGCCTGAGAGCGCGACTTTGACGTCTCGAGCCGCCAGCTCGGAGACGAGGTAGGTCGGCAGTGCCGACGAGTCGGCGAAGGGCTCGTCGAAGGCCTCGGCCAGGGCTGGAAGGAGCAGGGCCGCGTCGGGGCGAATAACGAGCTCCCGGTGTTCCGTGCCGTAGCGCTCGGCGACCAGGCGCGCCTGCGCGAGCTCGTCGAACGAGCGCTCCTCGAAGCCGATCGTGAAGGTGCGAATCGGTTCGGAGCTCTGCTCGGCCGCGAGTGCCGCGAGCAGGCACGAATCGACACCGCCCGAGAGCAGAACCCCGACGGGCACGTCGCTGACCAGGTGCGCGCGGACCGAGTCCCGAAGCCGTCCGCGCAGCTCCTCGGCGAGCTCGGTCTCGCCGTCGGCGCGAAGCTCGGACTGGAGCGCGGGCGCCGGCCGGGCGAAACGCTCCAGGCGAGGCTCGGAACCCTCCCAGACGAGCAGGTGCCCCGGTGGGAGCTTGCGCGTGTCACGGAAGATCGTCAGCGGCGCCGGGATCGAGTTGAACGCCAGAAAGGCTTCGAGCGCGTCCGGATCAATCTCGCCTCGAGGAAGTGCGCGCAGCTCGGAGGCGAAGGCCAGCTCACCGCCCGTGGCCCGGTACAGGAGCGGCTTGATCCCGAAGCGGTCGCGCGCGAGTACGAGTCGGCGCCGCGGCGCATCCCAGAGCGCGATCGCGAACATGCCGCGCAGGCGCTCGGCGAATCCGTCCCCATGCTGCTCGTAGAGGTGGGCGAGCACTTCGGTGTCGCCGTGCGAGCGAAAACGATGTCCGGCCCGCTTGAGCTCTTCTCGCAGCGCCTCGTAGTTGTAGATCTCGCCGTTCTGGACGACGGTGATCGTGCCGTCCTCGTTCGTTTGCGGCTGGTCGCCCGTCTCGAGGTCGATGATCGACAGCCGCCGCGCAGCGAGGCCGACGGCACCGTCCACGAACGTCCCGTGTGAGTCGGGCCCCCGGTGGACGAGCGTAGCGCTCATACGCTCGAGTCGGTCGGGGTCGACCGCGCCCGAGGCGGAGGCGATTCCGCAGATCCCGCACACGGCGCCCTACTCTAGTCCGGCGTCCCTAGTGAGTAGGAACGTGGGTCTGAAGCGGCGCCTAGAGCGTGGGTCGGATCCGCTCGAGCGTGTCGACCGGTCGTTGCAGACGGATCGCCGGCGAAGCCGGCGATCCTGATGGCGGCACCGCAAGCGGCGCCTAGTCGAGATCGATTCGCTCGAAGCGGCGTGCGGCGATCCAGACCGCCGCGACGGTTACGGCCAGCGCCGTCAACGCTGCCTGGAGCGGGCCCACCTCCGCTCCGACCCGCCCGGGCTCGCTCAGAACGGCTTCGAAGAGGCTTTCGGCGAGGCCGCGGATCGAGACAGCCGCAAGCCCCGGCGCGAGTCCGACCAGCGTTCCCTCCCAGAGGAGCATGTACGCCAGCCCGACGACGAGCGCTCGGCTGGTCAGGAGCGAGAGCAGGACTCCCACCGCGCAATACGCGACGGTGCCGGCACCGACCCCGACGACGGTTGCGGCGAGCAAGCGAACCGAACCGGGTCCGCCGGCGGCGAGAGCGTGGCCCGCGACCACCGCCGGCGTCAGCAGCGCGAGGGCGGCCCCGGTAGCGCTCGCGACCTTTGCAATCACGATCCTTCCGCGAGCGATCGGCTTCAGGACGACGTTGGGAGCGGTGCCGTCGGCAATCTCGTCGCCGAGCGCAGCGGTCGAGAACGTCAGGCTTACGAGCGGCACGAGCAGGGGCAGCAGGAGCGAGAGCACCGCGCCGCGCACGTCGACGGCGGCAGCGTCGGGTGAATCGGCGGCAATCAGCCAGACTGTGAGTGCGGTGACGGCCGCAAAGACGCCGAGAACGACGACACGCCTGCCCGCCAGCAGGTGGCCGATCGAGACGTGGAAGAGGGCGACGGCCGGACGCACGTCAGTGCTCGACCAGGAGCTGGAAGACGTCTTCGAGTGACGCGTCGCTCGGCCGCACCTCTTCGAGACTCACATCGAGGCTGCGTGCGAGCTGCGGAAGCTCGACCGCAAGCGTGTCGAGCGAGCGAGTGCTCGCCTCGATCGTGTCGGCGTTCAACTTGACGCCAACCGTGGACGGCAGCGTGACAAGTCCGGCAGCAAGCCGGCGAGCGCCGTCGGCCCGAATCGTCACGGTGTGCGGTTGTCGGTCTGCGATCAGGGCGCGGATGCCGCGAACGTCCCCGAGGCCGCGAGGCGGCCGTTGACGAGCACCACGACGCGGGAAGCGAGCTGGTCGACCTCGGCCAGGATATGGCTGGAGACGATCACGGTCGCCCCGTCGTCCGCCAGCGAGCGAACGAGGTCGATCAGGGTCGCTCGCTGCACCGGATCCATTCCTGACATGGGCTCGTCCATGACGAGCAGGGATGGTTGATGAACGAGTGCCCCTGCGACCTTGACCCGCTGCTTCTGTCCTTTCGACAGGTCGCCAAGTCGGCGTTCGGCGAGGGCAGAGATCTCGAGCTGAGCCAGTGCGCGCTCGACCGCTTGCGTCCGCCTCGGCGAGACCGTGGAGGTCGGCATGCAGGCGGACGAATGCTCGTGCCGTCAGCCGGGGATAGAGCCGCTCGCCGTCGAGGACGACGCCCATCGAGCGGTAGAGCGACGGCGTGTGCGCGAGGGAGCGTCCGAAGACCAGAGTGTCGCCGAGCGAGGGCCGCAACAGGCCCGTAAGTAGCTTCAACGTCGTCGTCTTGCCCGCGCCGTTCGGGCCGAGCAGGCCGGTGACGCCGGGGCCGAACGTCAGCGTCAGGTCGGCGACGGCCACGATGTCGCCGTACCACTTCGACACGCGGTGAAGCTCGACCGTCGGGGCGGCGTGAGACGCTCGCGGCTGAGCCGCGCCGCGCGACATCAGGCGCCCGCCTTCGTCGCGTAGTTCAGGAAGAGCTTCAGCGAGACGAGTACGTAGATCGCGAACGAGAGCGACAGGGCCCGTCGGAGCGCCTGCCTCGACCGGCTGCCCGAAGATCCAGTCCACCACTCCATACGGCAACGCGGCGGGGTCGAGGAGCCTGATCAAGCGTCCCGCGAGAAGCGAGTCCTGAGCGAGAGCGAGGGCGGCTACGGTGTTGACGACGACCGAGGCCACGAGGATTCCGCCGAGTGTCGCCACGACCGCGAGGCCTCGCCGGTCGAAGAGAGAAGCGACGGCGAGCGCCACCGTCCCGAAGTAAGCGATCACGACCAGGGAAGCCGCCATGATTCGAGGCAGCTCGTACAGGTGCTCCGTCAGGTAGACCGCCGGATCCGGTGCGGAGAACGCGTTCCCGACGAAGAGGAGCGCGAGCGGCGCGAGCGTGACCGACGCCAGGATCGCGAGCACGACCGCGAGCTTCGCGCCCACGTACTCCGCGCTGGTCACCGGGCGCGTGAAGATGAGGGTCAGAAGCTTCTCGCGCCGCTCGCCGCAGACGATCTCGGCCCCCGTGACGGCAGCGAGCGGCAGCAAGAGCAGCGTCGTTGCCTCGAGGTATCCGCCGTACGAGAAGGTCGAAGAGTCATTCTCGACGCCGGCGAGAGCGAACAGAAGGAACAGTTGAACGGGGGCGAATGCGAGCAGGATGAGCGACCAGGGCACGATCTTCGCCCTCCACGTGCGCCTGAGTCCGAGTGCGCGCCGCAAGCCGGCGACGAACAGCGTCTGGAGGCGACGCGCTCGCGCTTCGCGCGGTCCCTCATACCGCCGGTAGCCGC
>Ga0136620_10001373_pt1 | contig 11526 bp, 11 predicted proteins | sample AntDrymUQ4162106_2_FD_104806 | JGI IMG/M metagenome (GOLD analysis project Ga0136620, IMG submission 104806) | Polar desert sand microbial communities from Dry Valleys, Antarctica - metaG UQ416 (21.06) | ecosystem: Environmental > Terrestrial > Soil > Desert | place: Antarctica: Dry Valley... | reverse complement strand
GCGCAGCGCGGAGGACCGCGACAAGACCGGCGTGGCGCTGGGCACAACCGTCACGAACCCGGTCAACGGCGAGCAGATCCCGATGTTCGTGGCCGAGTACGTGCTGATGGAGTACGGCACCGGGGCGATCATGGCCGTGCCCGCCCACGACGCGCGCGACTTCGAGTTCGCGCAGAAGTTCGACCTACCGGTCACGCGGGTGGTGGACTGCGGCGAGCTGCCCTGCCCCGACGATGGCCCGCTGGTCAACTCCGGCCGCTTCGACGGCATGCACAACCGCGAGGCCTTCGAGGCGATCGTGGAGTGGCTGCGCTCGGAGGGCAGGGGCGAGCCGGCGATCGACTACCGCCTGCGCGACTGGGGGCTCTCCCGCCAGCGCTACTGGGGCTGTCCGATCCCGATCGTGCACTGCGACTCCTGTGGCCTCGTGCCCGTGCCCGACGACCAGCTGCCCGTGGAGCTGCCTGACGTCGAGGACTACGCGCCCAGGGGCCGCTCGCCGCTGGCCGCCGCCGAGGACTGGGTGCACACCACATGTCCGAAATGCGGCGCCGCCGCCCGCCGCGAGACCGACACGATGGACACCTTCGTCGACTCGTCCTGGTACTTCCTGCGCTACTGCGATCCCCGCAACGACCAGGCGCCGTGGGACCCCGACGTGCTGCGCGACTGGATGCCGGTGGACCAGTACGTCGGCGGCGTGGAGCACGCGATCCTGCACCTGATGTACGCGCGCTTCTTCGTCAAGGCGCTGGCGGACATGGACCTGCTGGACGTGCAGGAGCCCTTCGCGCGGCTGTTCGCCCAGGGGATGGTCACCCGCGACGGTGCGAAGATGTCCAAGTCGGAGGGCAACGCGGTCTCACCGAGCGACCTCGTGGAGCGCTACGGCGCGGACACCGCGCGCTGCTACATCCTCTTCATCGGCCACCCGATCGACGGCGCCGACTGGTCCGACGACGGGGTGGAGGGCGTGCACCGATTCCTGTCGCGACTCTGGCGCGCGGCCCAGGACGCCCCGGCGGGCCAGGGGCTCGAGCCGGCGGGCGAGGCGGGGCCGCTGGTGCGCAAGGCGCACTGGGCGATCGACAAGGTCACCCGGGACCTGGGCGAGCGCTTCTCCACCCACACCTCCATCTCGGCCGTGATGGAGCTTGTCAACGAGATCTACAAGCAGCGTGACTCGGCCGACCCCTCGCACGTGCGCTTCGCCGTGGCCACGGCCGCCTCGCTGATCTTCCCCTTCGCCCCGCACCTGGGCAGCGAGGTCTACGAGCTGCTAACCGGCGACCGCGTGTGGGAGCAGCCGTGGCCGGACGCCGACCCCGCTCTGCTCGAGGCCGATAGCTTCCAGCTCATCGTGCAGCTCAACGGCAAGCTGATCGACCGCCTGGAGGCCCCCGCCGGAGTCGAGCGCGACGAACAGGAGCGCCTGGCGCGTGAGTCCGAGCGCCTGGCCGCCCGCCTGGACGGCAGGGAGATCGTCAAGTCGGTCGTGGTGCCCGGCAAGCTCGTGAACTTCGTGGCCCGATGAACGCCCGGCGTATCGAGATCGCTGCCCTCGCGGTGCTGGCGGGATCCCTGCTGCTCTTCGTGAGCCTGTTCCTCGACTGGTATGAGCTCCGTCCGGACACGGGCTTCACGGCGTTCACCGTGTTCGAGGTGCTCGATCTGATCCTGAGTGCCCTGGCGCTGATCGGCGCGGCGGCAGCCCTTGCCCGCCTCGCGCGAGGCGGGGAGGGACCGGGCACCGGAGGCCTGGACCGAGCCGCGCCCGGAGTGGCCGCCGCAGCCCTCTTGCTGGTGCTCTCCCAGGTCGTCAACCACCCTCCCGCCGCCGTGGGCGAGGACGCCCTGTCGGGTCAGTGGCTGGCGCTCGGAGGCGCGGCGCTGATGGCGTCCGGCGCCGTGCTCGACGCTGCGCGAATCTCCTTCGCGATGAACGTCTCGGCGCGCGATCGCAGTGCCCGGCGGGAGCGCTCGTCGCCTGCTCCCGCCGGAGCCGCGGCGCCGCCTGGCGCCACCGCGGGCTCCGACGAGCCGCCGCCTTACGAGGAGGCGCGCGCCGCCGAGCCCGCGGTGCAGGAGGAGCTTTACCCCGATACCCATCGCGATGGACCGATTGGGGCCTGGGATCCGGAGACCGGCGTGGGGGCGGACCCGAGTGGCCAGGAGACCCAGGCCATGCCCGCGCCGGGCTCCGAGGATCCGAGTGGCCAGGAGACCCAGGGCATGCCCGCGCCGGGCTCCGAGGAAGAGGATGAGGACTCCCCGCCGGAGCGCTCCGAGCGGGGACGCTAGCTCGGTCGATGGCACAAGCGGACCAGTCGAAGGCTCCCTACCTAGAGGCGCTGCGCGACTACGCCCGGCGCGGCCCCGGTCGTCTGCACGTGCCGGGCCACAAGGGCGGGCCGGGCGCCCCTCCGGCGCTACGCGAGGCCATCGGCGAGCAAGCGCTTGCGCTCGACATCCCGGCGCTCACGCACGGCATCGACACCGGAGCCGAGCCCACGCCGTTCCAGCTGGCTCAGGAGCTGGCCGCCGAGGCGTGGGGCGCCCGGCGTACCTGGTTCCTCGTCAATGGGGCGTCTCAGGGCAACCACGTGGCCCTGCTGGCTCTGGCTCATGCGGGAACGGGCGTGGTGGCCCAGCGCAACGCCCACTCGAGCACGATCGACGGCTGCATCCTCGCCGGACTGGCACCTACCTTCGTTGCGCCCGAGGTCGATCCCGAGCGGGGCATCGCCCACTGCATGATGCCCGAGACGCTCGAGCGCGCCCTGGCCGAGACGCCGGGGGTGGTGGGCGCCACTGCAGTGTCGCCCACCTACTTCGGCGCGGTGGCCGACGTCGAGGGGCTGGCCGCAGCGGCCCATTCCCACGGCGTGCCGCTCGTCGTCGACGAATCCTGGGGTGCCCACTTGGCCTTCCATCCGGGCCTGCCCGCGCACGCCCTGTCGCTCGGTGCCGACCTGGTGGTCTCCAGCACCCACAAGATCGTCGGCAGCCTCACACAGTCCGCCATGCTGCACCTGGGGCACGGGGCGGAGGGGCGCCTGGACGAACGCGTGGTGGACCGCTGCGTGACGCTGGGGGAGTCCACCAGCCCGAGTGCGCTGCTCGGGGGCTCGCTGGACGCGGCGCGGTCGATGGCCGCCACGCAGGGCGAGGAGCTGCTTGGCGAGACGATCGAGGCGCTGGCCGGGGTCCGCCAGGCGGTGCGCCAGATCGACGGGCTCGACGTGCTGGACGAGCGCCTCGTCGGTGCCCCCGGCGTTCACGGCTATGACCCGCTGCGACTGGCAATCGACGTGCGCGGCACCGGCGCCGATGGCTACGAGCTGGCGGCCCTGCTGCGCGACCGCGCGGATATCGGGATGGAGCTGGCGGGGGAGAACGTCATGGTCGGCGTCTTCGGGATGGCCGAGCCGGCGGCCGAGCAGGGACGCCGGCTGGTGGCCGCGCTGCGCGACGCCGTCGTGGCGCTGGGAGATCGCGACGACCGCACGCGCGAGGACTTCGCGCCGCCACCGCCCTGGGGTGAGCTGGTCATGTCCCCGCGCCAGGCGTTCCTCGGCCGCCAGGAGGTCGTCGAAGCCGACGACGCGGTAGGGCGGATCGCAGCCGAGTCGCTGGCCGCCTACCCGCCCGGCATCCCCAACGTGCTGCCCGGCGAGCGCCTGAGCTCCGAGACGCTCGACTACGTGCGCACCGCGCTGGACCACGGCGGCAGCCTGCGCGGCGCCAGCGATCGCCGCCTGCGCACCGTTCGCGTGGTGGCTGAGGGCGGATGACGACCTGGGGCATAGAGGACGAGACCTCGCCGCTCGAGGAGGTGCTCCTCGGTCCGCCCGACCGTTTCGAGTGGCTGCCCACGAGCTCGATCTCCAAGGCCGCTCTGGCCAGCGGCCGCGAGCTGAGGCGCGAGGACGTGCTGGCCGCTCACGGCGAGATGGCCTGCGCCTACGAGGACGCCGGCGTGCGGCTGCACCGCCTCCAGCCCGACCCCGAGCTCAGGTACCAGGTCTTCTCGCGGGACTCGAGCATCTGGGCCTCCGAGGGGCCGATCGTCACCCAGCTGCACCAGCCCTGGCGGCGCGGCGAGTACGCGGCGGTGCTCCGCTTCTATGAGAGCGAGGACATCCCGCTGGCGCACATGGTCACCGCGGGCGCTTTCGAGGGCGGCGACCTGGTGCTCCCTGAGCCGCGCTGCGCACTCATAGGCCACTGCGAGGAGCGCACACAGGAGCCCGCCGCACGTCAGGTGGCCGGCTGGCTGGAGGCGCTGGGCTGGGAGGTGCGCCTGCAGCCATTCGACCCCCACTTCGTGCACATCGACGTGCTGGTGTGCATGGTGGCCCCGGGCCTGGCCACCCTGTGCGGGGAGGCTGCCCCGCCCGGGCTGGCCGATCACGGGATCGAGCTGATCGATGTGACCTACCACGAGACCATGCAGCTCGGTGCCAACGTGATGGCGCTGGGCAACGACCGGGTGATGTCCACGGCCGAGGCCGCTCGGCTCAACGAGCGCCTGCGGGCGCGGGGGCTCACGGTCTATGCCCCCGACCTGTGGCCGTTCACCATGGGAGGCGGAGGGCCGCACTGCCTGGCCCAGCCGCTGCGCCGCTCGGCGGTGGGCTGAACACTTGTGGACCCGGCTCGTGTGATCGCCGACCTGCGCGAGCTCGATCACAGGACCGGCGGGCCCGAAGGGGCGCGGCGGGTGGCCTGGACACCGGAGTGGGAGCACGCGCGGGCGTTCCTGCGGGAGCGCCTGGCCGAGCTGGACGGGGTGGAGGTGTCCGCTGATCCTGCCGGGAACCTGTGGGCCGTGGTGGCGGGCCGCGATGCCGAGACGGTCGCGCTCGGCTCTCACCTCGACTCCGTGCCCGCGGGCGGCTGGCTGGACGGCGCCCTCGGGGTGATGGCCGCGCTGGAGGTGCTGCGCGGGACTGCCACCGCCGACGAGGCGCCCGCGCGGAGGGTGGCGCTGGTGGATTGGACCGACGAGGAGGGCGTGCGCTTCGGGCGCAGCCTGCTCGGCAGCTCGGCATTCGCGGGGACGCTGGAGGTCGACGCCGTCCGCCCACTGCGTGACGCCGAGGGCGTGGCCCTGCCGGAGGCCCTGGCTGCTCACGGCGTGCGGGCCGAGGACCTGCCCGCTGCGGGGGAGGGCCGGCGCGACGCGCTGTGCGCCTACCTGGAGTTGCACATCGAGCAGGGGCCGGTGCTCGAGGCAGAGGGCGAGCCGTGTGCGGCGGTCACGGGCTGCGTGGGCGTCGAACGCCACCGCGTGACCTTCACCGGTAGCGTCGCTCACGCCGGCACGACACCGATGGACCGCCGCCGAGACGCCGTGCTCGCAGCCGCCCGCACGGTCGTGGGCCTGCCAGAGATCGCCGAGCGCCACGGCGGGGTGTGCACCGCCGGGCGGCTGGACTGCGAGCCGGGCGTTGCGACGGCGGTGGCCGGCCGCGCGCAGCTGTTGATCGACCAGCGCAACCTCGACGCGGATGCGCTCGCGGCGATGCTCGCCGACGCCACGGCTCTCTGGGAGTTGGCGGCCGCCTCCGCGAACTGCTCGGTCAAGGGTGACCGGATCTGGTCGATCGAGCCGGTGCACTTTCACCCGGGGCTTGTGGCCGCTGCTCGCGAGGCGTGCGCCGCCGCCGGGGGCCGGCGCGAGCCCCTGCCCAGCGGCGCGCTGCACGACGCGGCCGAGCTGGCGCGCTTGGTGCCGGCGGCGATGGTGTTCAGCTCCTCGGTGGGTGGCGTGAGCCACTCGCCGTCCGAGGACACTTCCGAGGCCGACCTGTCGCGAGCCCTGGAGGCCTACGGCGCACTGGCGGCGCGCGTGATCGACGAGGGGGTGCGCGCGTGAAGCGGGTGCACGTCGTGGTCCGCGGCGACGTGCAGGGTGTCTTCTTCCGCGACACGGTGCATCGGTCAGCCGAGAAACGTGGGGTGGCGGGCTGGGTGCGCAACAACTCCGACGGCACGGTGGAGGCCGTCTTCGAGGGATCCGCGGACGACGTGGACGCCCTGTTGGCCCTGAGCCGCGAGGGCCCACGCGCGGCTTCGGTGGAGCAGGTCGATGTGGAGGACGAGGAGCCCGAGGGGCTGGAGGGCTTCGAGGTGCGCTGAGGGCTCGTCACGCTTCGGGGGTGTCGTGGCACTACAGAGTGTGAGCAACGATGAGCAGGCGATGAAGCGTCCTCTCGGAGATCCCGTTCGCTTCGGCGAGGCGTACCGAGCGCACTCCCAGCCGATCCTGATCTTTCTGACTCGCCGGACCTACGATCCCGAGACGGCGCTTGACCTGACCGCGGAGACGTTTGCGAAGGCGTTCGCGGGTCGTCGGCGTTTCCGCGGTTCGACTGACGAGGAGCTGGCGGCCTGGTTGTTCGCCATCGCTCGTAACGTCTTGGCGCGTTTCCTGCGCCGAGGCGTCGCCGAGCGCCGCGCCCTCACTCGGCTGGGCATCGACGTGCCCGCGCTCGAGCCCTACGACGTCGCGCGCATCGTCGAGCTGGCCGGCCTGGCCGAGATGCGAGACGCGGTCAAGCACGAGTTTCGGACGCTCTCTGAACATCAGCGCGAGGCGTTGCAACTGCGCGTCGTGGAGGAGCTCTCCTACGTGGACGTCGCCCGCAGGCTGGACGTCTCGGAACCCACCGCCCGCGCGCGCGTTTCGCGTGGCCTCCGCGTCCTCGCCGCTGCACTCGACCACCGTCAGACGACCCAGGAGACGATCGCATGAGCAGGCAGCACGACCCCTCCGACATTCGCGCTCTCGACGAGCTCGGCCGCCGCTTCGAGATCGCCACGGCCCCTCGTAGGTCCTCCGCCTGGCGACCGCGGCGGACGCTGGTGCTGGCGTCCGTCGGTCTCGTGGCGCTGGCCGCCGCCCCGGCCCTGGCTTCTATCAGCGGTGTCTCGATCGACGGTGTCTTCAATTCGCACAGCTCGATAGAGGAGGCCCTGCCCAAGGCCGCCGCGGCGGTCGACCCGACCGACCCGGTGGCCACCGGCCGTGCGCTGCGCCGGCTCGGGTTTGCTGTCCAGTGGTCCTTCGTCGAGGACAACCCGGGCGGAACGTCGCCGACCAAGTCCCGCGAGGTGGGCGCGCCCCCGTCCGGGACCCAGATCCTTTCGGTGACCAATGCCGACGGCTCCTCGAATGTAACCGAAGACACGCGGGCCCTTCTTATCGAGGTCGCACCGTCTGACTCGGACATCGTCCGCTCGCACCGCTGAGGCACGCCTGGCCTTCGACGCTCCGCGTGAGGTCGGCCGTGCCTGGTTTCGTGGGACTTGAGCACCCATGTGGTGCACCAGTCCCACGAAGCTCGCTCTCGCACCACCCCTCGGCCGCCCTGCCTTCCCCTGTGTAGCGGTCCTGTTACACGATCGTCAGACACACGTTGCGCTCGTCGCACACAGGGCTGCCGACCCCACCTAGCGTCGGCCGGGTGCCAGAGGAGCGCTCGAAGTGGCAGATGGTCGCGTGGGCGGTGGCGGCCGCCCTGGTGGTCGTGGCCGCAGTGCGAATGGCGGGCCCGCAGCTGAAAGGGGGCTCGGGAGAGCCGCCGCCCGTGAAGATCGCCGGGGAGGAAGCCGGCGGGAGCGCCGGCGGAGGCGCCGGGACCACCGCCGCCGGGCTCTACGTGCATGTGGCCGGCGCTGTTCGCCGCCCTGGCCTCTACCGCGTGCCGGTGCACTCCCGCGTGGCGGTGGCGCTGGCCCGGGCCGGCGGGCCGCTTCGCCGCGCGGAGATGACGGCCGTGAACCTGGCTCAGCCGCTCGAGGATGGCCAGCAGGTGGTGGTGCCGGCGGCCGGCGCGACGGGAGCAGCGGCCCCCGGCGCATCTGCCGCGGCCCCCGGGACGGCGCCCGCATCCGGTCTCCCCGCCGAGCCTGGCGAGGCTGGATCGGTGCCGCTCAGCCTGGCCACTGCCACCGCTGAGCAGCTCGATCAGCTCGACGGGATCGGACCCACCCTCGCCGGGCGCATCATCGAGTTTCGTGACGAGAACGGCGGTTTCCGCACTGTCGAGCAGCTGCAGGAGGTCGAGGGCATCGGCGAGAAACGGTTCGCCACGCTCAAGGAGGCGGTGCGCCCGTGACCCCGGAGGGCTGGGGGCGCGACCGCGCCCTGCGCTTGGCCCGCGACCGGGCCCTGCACCTGGCCCACCACCGCCCGCGCCACCTCGCCCTCGCTGCCCTGGCCGCGGGCTTCGCGCTGGCGGTCGCGCCACCACAGGCAGCCCTCCTGGGCGCGGCGCTGCTCGTGGTGGCGCTCAACCTCGGGCACGCGCCGCGCACGGCGCTCGTGGCCGGCGCGGCGATCCTGCTCGGCGCCGTCGCGGGTAACGCCCGGCTCGATGCGCTCGATGCCCCCGGGCGCCACCTCCAGCCGGGCGATCGCATCGAGGGCCGCGCTCACATGCTCGCGGCGCCGCGGCCGGGGCCGTTCGGCTCCAGCGTGGAGGTGCGCATGACTTCGGGCCGGGCGGCCGGCGCCAAGCTGCTCGCGCGGCTGCCCAGACGGGCGACCATGCCGCCGGACGCAGGCGCGGGGGTCGAGCTGGTCCTCGCCGGGTCGTTGCGCCCGCCCAAGCCGGCCGAGCCGGGCGGGTTCGACCTCCAAGCCTTCCTGCACCGTCGCGGCGTGGCCGGCCAGCTCGGCGCCGACAGCGCCCGGGCGACTGGTCGCCGCAGGGGTGGAGCGGCGGGCCTCGTGGACGGCGCGCGGCGCAGGGCCGAGCGGGCCATCGCCGCGGGCCTTGAACCGGGACGCGCCGCGCTCGCGCGCGGGATGGTGCTCGGCCAGGACGAGCTGATCGATCCCGCGGTGCGCGACGACTTCCGCGCCTCGGGACTGGCTCACCTTCTGGCGGTGAGCGGCCAGAACGTGATGCTGCTCGCCGCCCTCACTCTGCCGCTGCTGGCGGCCGCCGGTCTGCCGCCACCCGCCCGGATCGCCGTCACCGTCGCGCTCATCGCGCTCTACGTTCCGGTGGCCGGAGCTGGACCCTCGCTCCAGCGAGCGGGGGTGATGGGAGTCGCCGCCCTCGTGGCGCTGGCGGCCGCACGGCCGTCCTCACGCTGGTACGCGCTCCTGCTGGCCGCCTGCATCACGCTCGCGTTCAACCCGCGGGCGTCCGGCGATCCCGGCTGGCAGCTCTCCTTCGCCGCCGTCGCCGGCATCGTGGTGCTCTCCCCGCCCGTGCGCGCAGCGCTCCCCGGCTTGCCGTACGTGCTGGCCGAGGGCGTGGCCGTAACCGTCGCCGCCACCCTGGCCACCGCGCCGCTGCTCGCGCACCATTTCGGCGTGCTCTCACTGGCCGGCCTCCCGGCCAACGTCCTGGCGCTGCCGCTGGTGGCGCCGCTCATGTGGCTGGGCATGCTCCGCGCCGGCCTCGGCCAGCTGCTCGCCCTCGGACCGGAAGTGGGTGCGATCAACGACGTGCTGGGCAAGCTCTTGGAGCCGCTGCTGAGTGCCCTCGCGGCGGTGGCCACCGCGTTCGCCCAGATGCCCGGAGCTCAGATCGGCCTCCCACTGAACTCACTGGCGGCCCTGGCCGCGACCTACGCACTCCTGTGCGCCACGATGCTGCTGGCCGGCAGAGCTTTCGCTCGCAGCGAGGCCCGGCGTGCGAGCGCCGCGGGAGCCTGGCGGCGGCTGAGCGCGCGCCGCCGGAGTGCCGCCGTGGTTGCACTGGCCGCGATCACCGCACTGGCGCTGGCGCAGCTCACCAGCCCGCCCGCACCACCGGACCACATGACAGTCACCTTCCTCGATGTGGGCCAGGGCGACGCCACGCTCATCCAGCACCCCGATGGCAGCGCCGTCCTGTTCGACGGCGGTCCGCCCGAGGGGCGCGTGGCCCGGCTCCTGCGCCAGGCGGGAGTGCGGCGGCTGTCGGCGCTGGTCATGACCCACGCCTCGCGCGACCACCACGGCGGGCTGGGCGAGGTGGTCCAGCGCTTCCCCGTAGACCTGCTGCTCGACGGCGGCGACGGCACCCAAGACCACGACTTCCGGGCCGTGGCCACGGCCGCCAGGGATCGCGGTGCGCGAAGCGTAAAGGCGATCGCACCGATGCAGCTGCGGGCGGGCGCGCTCACGATCCGGGTTCTTTCGCCCCGTCCACGCGCGCCCGGCCCGGCGCCGGAGGACCCCAACCCGCGTGCGGTGATCGCAGTGGTGAGCGCGGGCGGCCTGGATCTCCTGCTCTCCGCCGATGCGGAGAGCGAGTCCCTGGCGCCGCTGACCCTGCCCGACGTCGACGCCATGAAGGTGGCCCATCATGGAAGCGGCGACCCCGGGCTACCGGCACTGCTCGACCGCCTGCGCCCCGAGATGGCTGCGATCGAGGTGGGGCAGAACAGCTACGGCCACCCCCATCCGGCGACCCTCGCCGCCCTCCGCGACGCCGGCGTGCCGACCTTCCGCACCGATCGCCACGGCAGCGTGCGCCTCGAGGTCTCGAGCGGCGAGATGCGCGTCCGGACCGAGGGCGGCTAAGCCACCGAGGTCACGCGGCCGGGCGCTCCGCGCCCAGATCGTCGAGCGCACCGGCGCAGCGACGGAGCAGCTCGAGCAACTGCCGCCGCTCCTTCGCGCTCAGCGACGAGGCCATGCAAGCCTCGATCGCGCGCACCCGCTCGTCGGCCCGGCGAAGCAGCCCCGCTCCCTCGCCTGTCAGGGTCGTCTCGAGAATCCGCCCGTGTACCGGATGCGCCTGGCGCCCGAGGAGTCCGCGCCGCTCCAGGCCGGCGACGAGCGCGTTCATGGTCTGGGGCGTCACGAAGCAGCGCCGGGCGAGCTCGGCCGACGAGATGCCGGGGGCGTCCTCGAGCACCGCCAGCGCCGCGTACTGCGGGGTCGTCAGGCCGAGCCCGGCGAGCTGTTGGTCCATCGCTAGCCGAAGCCCCCGCTGTGCGCGCTTCAGCTCGTACCCGAGACGATCCTCCATCGCCACAAATATATCAGGAACCTGATAAAGTATCAGGACACTGATAAACCACGGCTCAAGGAGCAATCATGACCTACATCTCCCAGGACCAAGACGTCACCACCCTGATCAACGTGTTCACCGTGGCCCCGAAGAACCAGCAGCGGCTCCTGGACCTGTTGGCGGAGGCCACGGAGAGCGTGATGGCCAGACAGCCGGGCTTCGTGTCGGCGAACCTCCACAGAGGGCTCGACGGGACCAGCGTTGCCAACTACGCCCAGTGGCGAAGCCGCGAGGACTTCGAGGCGATGCTCGGCAACCGCGAGGCGCAGGCCCACATGGGCAAGGCCCACGAGCTGGCCGAGGTCGAGCCGCGCCTCTACGAGGTCGCCTTCAGCCATGGTGGCGACTGAGGCCACCCCGGATGGCGCCAGCAGAGCGCTGGCGCCTAGTGGTCCATCCTCGAAGTTCGTGTCCGTTTGCCGGCTGCAAATCGTCGCCTGGCCGCGCCCGCGATGCTCGCCAATGCGCTGCATTGGCTGCGCTCGCGGGCTCGCCCATGCTC
>Ga0136620_10001372_pt1 | contig 11528 bp, 11 predicted proteins | sample AntDrymUQ4162106_2_FD_104806 | JGI IMG/M metagenome (GOLD analysis project Ga0136620, IMG submission 104806) | Polar desert sand microbial communities from Dry Valleys, Antarctica - metaG UQ416 (21.06) | ecosystem: Environmental > Terrestrial > Soil > Desert | place: Antarctica: Dry Valley... | reverse complement strand
GTCCAACGTCGAACGCCGCGATGCGTCGATCTACGACCTCAACCCGGAGGAGTTCGGCACCTTCGACCTGGTCTTCGTCGGCAGCCTGCTCCTACACCTGCGCGACCCGGTCCTGGCGCTCTCGCGTGTGGCGACCGTGACCGACGGCAGCCTGATCGTCTCGGACGCCCTCTCGGCGAGGACGACGCTCACGAGCCCGCTGTCACCGACCTTCGACCTCGACGGCGTGGGCAGGCCCTACTGGTGGAAGCCCAACCTGGCCGGGCTGCGCCACATGGTGAAGATCTCCGGCTTTCGGCCGGTCACCCGCTGCGAGCCCTTCCTCATGCCACCCGGCCCCGGCCACCCCCGCCCTCCTCTTTCGCAGGCCGTCAGGTCACGCACTGGCTGGGAGCTCATCCGGAGCTCTCGTCTGGGCGATCCGCACGCCCGGATCCGGGCCGTGCGGACCTCGGAGCCTTGAGGTCCTTGGGACTCCGCCGGCTGCTCGTTCGCTACAGAGCGCCGGGCGCCTCGGCCTCGCGCTCCGAGAGATCGGGGCCCTCGCTCGCCGGCGAGCTCCACGCCTCGAGGAAATACGGGGCGAGGGCCTGCCTGTAGAACAGGTCGAGGCTGTGCCACACGCGCGGGCCCACGACCGGTACCCACGGCGCCACCCAGCGCCCCAGGCGCACGCCGCGGTCGCTCGCCGGAGGCTCTTCGGACGCAGTCGTGAACACGCGCAGGAACCAGGGCTCGAGCTCGGGGTGAAGCCGCGTGAACTCGCGCTCGGACACCGCGATCCGCGCGGCACGCAGCTTCCAGAACTCGAGGGTCATCTCGCGATGGTGGTCGGCCACGGCAGAGCGGTTGTAGAGCACCCGCAGTCCGAGCTTGCTGGCCCGGTAGCTCCAATCGAGATCCTCGTAGCCGTAGGGAAGGCGCTCCTCCTCGAAGTCGCCCACCCGCTCGGCGAAGGATCGCTTGACAGAGACATTGGCGGTGTAGAAGCGCCCCCAGCCGGCGTCAGTGCCCTCGATGCCCTGGAAGTCGAACTGGACACCCCGGTCCAGCCAGCGCATGAAGGTGGTGACCCGGAGCTGCGGGGCCCAGCGCACTTGGCCGAGCACCGCAACCTCATCCTCGGGGTGGTCCTCGTGCCAGCTCAGGTGCTCGGAGACCAGGCTGGGAGTGGGCGCCGTGTCGTTGTCGGCGAACAGGATCAGCGGACCTCCCGCCGCGCGCCGGCCGGCGTTGCGATTGGCCGAGACCCCGGGGCGTGCCCCCGACACGCGGCGCACCGGGTACGAGCGCTCGCCGACGGCCGCGTCCACCGCTGCGGGGTCGGGCTCCGCGGCGTCGGAGGCCACGATCAGCTCGAAGCTGCCCCGGGCGGCGTCCTGGCGGTCGTAGCCGTCGAGCACGCGGCGCAGCACGTCGTGCATGCCGATCGTCGGAACCACGACGCTCAGCCGAGGACCGGACATCGCGGCCAAGCTACCAAGGCGCCTCGGTAGCTTGGGCCGGATGCCCCGGACCTCCCTGGTCAGCGACGCGTCTCGTGAGGAGCGGGAGCTGCGCGAGTACCTGGGGGAGGAGTTCGAGCTCGCGCGGCTGCAGCAGTACGAGCGCACCCTGGCCGACGAGTTCGTCGGCTGCGGTGACGAGGCGCGCTTCTACCGGGTCTCGCGGGGCTACCTCTACAACCTCACGGCCTTTGCGATGACCGACACCAAGCTGCCGTACCTGAACGACCTGGTGGGGTTGGTGGCGCCGGGCTCACGGCTGCTGGACTACGGCTGCGGCATCGGCTCCGATGGTCTGCTGCTGCTCGAGGCGGGCTACCGCGTCGAGTTCGCCGACTTCTCCAATCCGAGCACCGAGTACCTGCGCTGGCGCCTGCGCCGGCGCGGGCTCGAAGCGCCGGTTCACGACCTCGACGGAGAGGTGCCCGGTGGCTTCGACGCCGCGTTCGCCTTCGACGTCATCGAGCACGTCGATGACCCCTTCGCCTTCCTGGCCGAGATGGAGCAGCGCGCGCGCATCGTCGAGGTCAACCTGCTCGAGCCGGGCGACGACGATCCCGTCATACATCGCACGCTGCCGATCGCCGCGATCCTCCGCCGCGCCGTCGGCCTGCGACTGCTCCGCTACCGCGTCGTCCACGGCCGCTCGCACCTGGTCGCCTACGGGAGCGAGCCGGGGGGGCCTTCGGCTCGCGCTGCGGGGCAGGTGCGGCTGATGGCGGGTCGCGCCCGAGGACGGATTGGCCGCTAGGCGGCCGGCGTCGGCGTCGGCGCGCCGCCCCGCAGGTAGCCGACCATCTCGCGCACCAGCGAGCGCTCCATCAGCCACACGGTCGCCACGTTGAGCCCGACGTAGAGCGCCAGCTCGGCTGACACCGCCAGGCCGGTGCGCTCGCCCAGGTCGAGTGCGCGCAATGCCAGGACCGCTGCCAGCGGGGGGAGTGCCGGGGCGACCGCGCGGGCGCAGTGGCGGAACACGTTGAAGCCCTCGAACAGACGGTTGAGGAAGTAGGTGCGCGTGGCGAGCGCGACCGCCTCGCTGGCTATGGCCGCGGCGGCAAAGCCGGTCAGCCCGAAGCCGATCATGCCCGGGATCCCGACGGCCAGGAAGGTGATCAGCGACAGCGTCCCGCTCACCGCCATCGGACGGGTCCGCTCCAGGGCGCGGTGGTAGGCGGTCCAGTTGAAGGCGATCTGCTTGAACGCCGCCACCACGCCGAAGACCTGGAGGAGGCCCACCGCGATCTGCCATTTGTCGCCGAGCACGTAGTCCACGATGTCCTGGGCAAACAGCGCCAGTCCGAATCCAAAGGGCATGCCCCACAGCAGCGCGAGGCGGTTGGACTTCGAGAACGACTCGTAGAGCAGGTCGAGGCGGTCGCGCACCGCGCAGACGGCGGGATAGAGGGTCTGGGTCAGGATCTGGTCCACGCGATCGGCGAAGGCGATGATCGAGCCCACCAGGCCGATGGCGCCCAGCCCCGCCAGGCCCGTGGTCGCCTCGCCCAGGATCGTGGCCGTCTGAACCGCGACCAGGCCGCTCCCGCTGGCCACGAGCAGCGGCCAGGAGAAGCTGAAGTAGTCCCGTAGGGCGCTGCGCTCGAAGCGCAGCCCCAGGCGGTAGGGAGAGGCCAGCACCGAGGCGAGACCGCTCGCCGCCGTACCGGTCACGAAGCCGATCACCAGAGCCCAGTAGCCGGCTCCGGCGGCGGCCAGGGCGATCGTCACCACGAAGCCCAGCACGGGCTCGATGGCCAGCAGCGTGCGCTCGCGCAGGAAGCGCATCTGCCGGTGCAGGACCCAGGTGGGTGCCGTGAAGGCGGTGAGCAGCACCCCCACGGCCATGACGCTGCCGGGGAGGATGATCTCGGGGTGGCCGTAGATCAGGGCGAACAGCGGCAGGGAGACGACGATCAGCACGCTGAAGAGCCCGGTCCAGAGGAGGTTGAGCGTGAAGGCCTGCCTGAACGCCGCCTCTTGGTCGGCGTCCTCCTGCTGGATGAACTTGTCCGAGATGCCGACGTCCTTGAGCCAGATCACCGTGGCTACGGCCACGTAGATGAGGCCCCACAGGCCGTAGTCGGCGGCGGTGAGGAAGATCGCGACCAGAAAGCGGCGGCCGAGGCCGATGCCCGCCAGCGAAGAGAGAAAGACCGCGTTGAGGATTGCTCCGCGTGCGGTGTGCTGGCGCAGGCTGCGCCCGCCGAGCCTGATCCCGCGCCGCTCGGCGCGCTCCTCGCCGATCGATCGCCCGGCCACGGTTACATGTAGCCGAGCAGCTTCATTCGCCGCTCGATGTCCTCCGAGTCGGAGGAATCCCCGGGCGCCTCGGGGCTCGCGCTCACCCACAGGTCGCGGTGGTCGAGTCCGGCATGAAGCGCTGCGGCTTGGCCGTTGCCCTCCGCTGGGAGCGGCCTCAGCTCGAGCGAATCGGCCTCGAGGTCGTAGAGCTCGCGCTCCTCTCCGCGGGCGACCAGCTTGTGGCGGCCGTCGGTGACACAGGTGAGCGGCGTGAAGAGCTTGCGGCGCTCGTGCTCGGCGAGCTCCCAGGCATCCGTGACCACCTGGATGCGCGGATCGTCGGGGCCGAGGAAGTCGAACTGGGCGCAGGCGAGCCCGGCCGGGCCGGGTCGCTCGGTCCACGGGTGGTCGTCCAGATCGAGGTGGCGGGCCAGCAGCGCGGGCACGTCAGCCAGGCTGGTGGGCCCCTCGCCGAGCTCGAAGTCGGGCCGGTTGACCACGAAGGGGACGCGGATGAGCCGGTCGTCCAGCGAGAAGGCATGCGCCAGCAGGCCACCCTCGCCGAGATTCTCCCCGTGGTCGGACGTCACGATCACGAGGGTGTCGTCCAGCGCGCCCGCGTCGTCCAGCCTCGCGATCAGCCGGCCCACCCAGTCGTCGGCCTGGCGCACCGACCGCGCGTAGAGGTGGCGCATCCGCTCCAGCGCGTCGTCGGGCACGTCGAAGTCCGACAGGCAGGCCTTCCAGATGGCGCTGAGCGAGAGGTGGCGGCGCGCCTCGTCGGCCGCGCGCACCCGCTCTCGTGCCCCGAGGTCGTTGTAGGGCCGGGGCGGGAGGTAGGGGGAGTGGACCTCGACGAGGTTGACGAACCAGAAGAAGGGCCGCTCGTCGCGTTCGCCAAGCCACCGCTCGAGCACCGCCTCCGCCGCCGCGGCGCCGTCGTCGGCCCGCGCGCGCAGGCCCTCGAGCGCCCACGAGAGCCGCCCACGCAGATCCTCGCGCTCGACCTCGCCCTGCCGGCGGCCGGTCTCCACCTCCTCGAAGACGTCGAAGCCGGTTGCGAAGCCCGCCGCCTCGCTCACCCACACGTTGGCGCTCACCGCGCGGGTGTCCCAGCCCCCCCGGCGCAGGACCTCGGGCAGCATCCGGTCGCGCTGGGCCTCGAGCACAGGCCGAGCGCCCTGCGGCGCTCCCCCCGGAGCCTGGCCGAGCCCGAGCGCTCGGGGGAGGGCCCCCGTGAACAGCGAGGCGTGCGAGGGCAGCGTCCAGCTGGCCGTCGCGAACATGTCCTGAAGCGCGGCTCCCCGGGCGGCCAGCTGCGCCACCGCGGGGGAAGCCCCGGGCGGCGCGCCGTAAGGCTCCAGGGCGTCGGCCCGCAGGGTGTCGAGCACCAGGAGGACCACGTTGCGAGACACGGAGAGGGAGCTTACGCGCGCACTACGCTTGCGCCGCCGATGAGGTTCAAGAGGGGAGAGCAGGGCGAGACCGGGCGCGCCGAGGACCTGCCGGCGCCACCCGCGGGCGCGCGCAACCTCGTCGTGGTGATCCTCGACAGCCTGCGCTACGACTCGTGGGTCCAGGCCTCTCCGGAGGTCCTCGGGACCCTCGGGGCCGTCGAGCGCCGCTACAGCTACGCCACCTGGACCGCTCCCTCGCACCTCAACCTGCTGATGGGGCTGCTGCCCCACACCAATCCGCCCGAGGTCTACGCCTCGGAGTACTACAAGCAGGACTTCCTGCGCTACAGCGAGCGCCTGGGCGTCGAGGGCATGGAGTTCCGCAAGCTGCTGCCCTCGATGTTCCTGCCCACCTACCTCAAGCACACGCTCGGCTACTCGACCCACGCGCTGGTCTCGATGCCGGTTCTCAACGAGCACACCGTCATCAACCGTGACTTCGACAGCTACGCCCTCATGCCCACGCACAACGACATGGCCGCGATGCTCGACCGAATGGCGTTCGAGGACGAACGCCCCTCGTTTCACCTGCTCAACGTGGGGGAGACCCACTACCCCTACGCGCAGCCCGGCGAGGACCCGAGCAAGTGGCCGCACATCCACGGGGTGCACGGGGTGTTCAAGCGGCTGGACGACGCCGAGCGTCCCGACGCCCCCGAGTTCTTCGATCAGGCGGCTCTGAAGGAGCTGCACGGCCGTCAGATCGACGCGGTCGGCTACCTCGATGGCGTCTTCGCCCGCCTGTTCGACCGCCTGCCCTCGAACACCTGGGTGATCGTGACCTCCGATCACGGCGAGCTGTTCGGCGAGGACCGCTTCTTCGGCCACGGGCCGATCGCGCACGAGAAGGTGCTCGAGGTGCCCTACGTCGAGGGCCTCGTCCCCTGAGATGAGCGTGGAGGCCACGCGGGGCGCCGTCGACTCTGTGGCGCTCTGGTACCACACGATCGACCTCGGGGCAGGGGTCGTGACCCCGGGCTGGTTCGACCTTCGACCGATCGTCGACCGAATGCCCTGGCCCGACGTACGCGGCAGGCGCTGCCTCGACGTGGGCACCTACGACGGCTTTCTCGCCTTCGAGCTCGAGCGCCGTGGAGCGGCCCACGTCGTGGCGCTCGACATCCCCGACCACCGCGACTGGGACTGGCCTCCCGATCAGCGCGCGCACGGCGGCGAGCACCTCGCACGTCTCGCTGGGCCCGAGAAGGGCGCCGGCTTCGCCGTGGCGCGCGAAGCGCTGGGCTCCGGTGTCGAGAAGGTGGACATGAGCGCCTACGAGCTGAGCCCCGAACGGGTGGGGACCTTCGACGTAGTGGTCTGCGGCTCCCTGCTCCTGCACCTGCGCGACCCCCTCCGGGCGCTCGAGGCGATCCGCGGGGTGTGCGCCGGGGAGTTCATGTCCTCCGAGCAGGTGGCGCTGGGCCTCAGCCTGGCCCACCCGCGCCGGCCGCTGGCGACCCTCGACGGCAGCGGGCCGCGCCTGCAGTGGTGGGTGCCCAACGCGGCGGGCCACCGAAGGATGCTCTTCTCGGCGGGGTTCGAGATCCTCCGCCACACCGGGCCCTACTGCGAGCCCTTCGGGCCTTCGCACCCCGCCCGGCACCCCCCCCTCCGCGCGCTGCCGCGCCAGTTCGCGCAGCGCGCGGTCGCCGGTCACGCGGGGGTTCCCCACGCGGCGGCCCTGAGCCGCCCGCGGGTCTGAGATGCCTGAGGCCATACTGTCGCCGTGTCCGTCGCCGACGCCCAGGCCGCCGTCGAGGCCAACCCCGTCTGGTACCACACGATCGAGGTCGCACCGGGGGTCACGACGCCGGGCTACTTCGACCTGCGGCCGATCGCGGGCAGGCTGCCCTGGCCCGACGTCGAGGGCAAGCGCTGTCTCGACGTCGGGAGCTTCGACGGCTTCTACGCCTTCGAGCTCGAGCGCCGGGGCGCGGCCGAGGTGGTGGCCGTCGACGTCGAGGGCCCGCAGGACTTCGACTGGCCGCCGCACCTGCGCGGGTGGGGCCCCGCCGCGGCCGACCAGATGAGCGGAGGACGTCACGCCGCCGGCTTCGAGGTGGCCAGGAGGCTGCTCGGGTCCTCGGTCGAGCGGGTGCACGGCACGGTCTACGACCTCGATCCCGCCGAGCTCGGCCGCTTCGACGTCGTGACCATGGGAAGCCTGCTGCTCCACCTCCGCGAGCCGCTGCGGGCCCTGGAGGCGGTCCGCGGCGTGTGCCGCGGGTGCTTCCTGTCTGTCGACCAGATCGACCTGGGCCTCTCCCTGCTCTCGCCGCGGCGTCCGGTCGCCCGTCTGGACGGCCAGTCCCGGCTCATGCACTGGTGGGTGCCGAACGCCGCAGGGCACCGCCGGATGGTTCGCTCCGCCGGGTTCGCGATCGAGCGGACCACGGGTCCTCACGCGGTCCGCTACGGGCGCTCGCACGCCGGCCACGGTGCTCGCGCCACCAACCCGTTCACCGTGGCGCGGGAGCTGGTCGCCGGCCGTGGCCCGTTGCACCAGGCTGTGCTGGCCAGGCCGGTCGGGTAGGTGCGCGAGTTCGAGGACACAGGCGTGCTGGTCACCGGCGCACAGGGCTTCGTGGGCTCGTGGCTGGCCGAGCGCCTGGTCGAGCAGGGGGCCAAGGTGGTGGTCCCCCGGCGTGACTTCGAGCCCGAGTCGCGCTTTCGCAGCGACGGGATCGAGGAGCGCTGCACGGTCGTCGCAGCCGACGTCACCGACTACGAGAGCCTGCTGCGGATCATCAACGAGCACGAGGTCCGCGCCGTGTTTCACCTGGCCGCACAGACCATCGTGGGCACGGCCAACCGCTCGCCGCTGTCCACCTTCGAGTCCAACGTCCGGGGCACCTACGTGCTGCTCGAGGCCTGCCGGGCGGCGGGCGTGGTCGGGTCGGGGATCGAGGCGGTTGTCGTGGCCTCCTCGGACAAGGCCTACGGCGACCACGACGAGCTGCCCTACCGCGAGGACTTCCCGCTTCAGCCGCGCTACCCCTACGACGTCTCGAAGGCCTGCGCGGACATGATCGCCCGCTCGTACGCCGTCACCTACGGCCTGCCCGTGGCCGTCACGCGGCTGGCCAACGTCTACGGCGGCGGAGACCTCAACTGGTCGCGCGTGGTGCCCGACACCGCCCGCGCACTGGTCAAGGGCGACCGCCCGGTGGTGCGTTCCGACGGCACTCCCGAGCGCGACTACCTCTACGTCGAGGACGCCGTCGACGCCTACCTGGCCGTGGCGGCGTCGCTCTCGCGCGACGAGCTGCGCGGGCGGGCATGGAACGCCGGCTGGGGCTCGCCGGTCTCGGTCCTCGAGGTGGTCGGCCGCCTGGTCGCGGCGGCCGGCAGCGAAGCCGAGCCCGACGTCCAGGGCGAGGGGACGCCCCACGGCGAGATCAACCGCCAGTTCCTGGACTCGACCGCGATCCGCGAGGAGCTCGGCTGGGAGCCGAAGGTGGACCTCGACGACGGCCTGGCGCGGGCGTGGGAGTGGTACTCGGCGCGCCTCGGCTGAGGAGGCGCCCGGCGTCACATGATCCGAACCGCCTCGCCACCCTGCACGGGCCGCCCATCGCGCTGAGCATGCGCCGCCAAGCCGCGCTCGCGCCATCGCCGGTCCCGCGAGTAGCCCACGGGCCCGCCTGGCCCCGTGGCGAGGGAAGTGCGTGGTTGCACCGTTGCGAAGCGCGCCCGGAAGGATTCGAACCTTCGGCTTCCGCCTCCGGAGGGCGGCGCTCTATCCACTGAGCTACGGGCGCAGGAGCCGCCAGTCTAGATGCAGATAGCGCTCATCTCCGACACCCACATGCCACGCGGAGGCCGTCGCTTGTCGGAGGCGTGTCACAGCCGGCTGCGAGCCGCGGACCTCATCGTGCACGCCGGCGACCTCTTGACGGTCGAGGTCCTCACCGAGCTCGAGGCCTTGGGACCACCCGTGGCCGCAGTACACGGCAATGTGGACTCGCCCGAACTGCGCGAGCGCCTGCCCGCAGAGCTGATGCTCGACCTCGCCGCAGCGGCGCTCGCCGTGGTGCATGACGCCGGCCCGGCGAAGGGCCGCCTGGCCCGCATGAAGCGCCGGTTTCCGGAGGCCGACGCCGTGGTCTTTGGCCACTCGCATATCCCGCTGCACGAGTCCGACGGCGGCTTCCAGATCTTCAACCCCGGCAGCCCGACCGAGCGCCGGCGGGCGCCCACCCACACGATGGGGATGCTGCACGCAGCCGATGGCCGCCTGACCTTCGACCTCGTCCACCTGGGCTGAGCGCCAAGATGGCACGGCTATGGATCTCGATGTCCTCTTCGTGGGCACCGCCGGCTCGGTTCCCTCGGCGCGCCGCTCTCTGCCCGCCACGCTCGTGCGCCGCGGCGGCGAGCGCCTGTTGTTCGACTGCGGGGAGGGCACACAGCGCCAGCTGACGCGCTCGATCGGCCTGGTCGAGCTGGAGGACGTGTTCCTCACCCACTTCCACGCCGACCACGTGCTCGGGCTGCCGGGGTTGGTCAAGACCTTCAACCTGCGCGGGCGAGAGCGTCCGCTCACCGTGCACGGGCCGCCCGGCCTCGCCGGGCTGTTCAAGACCTTCGCGCCGCTGATCGGGCGCACCGGCTTCGAGCTGCGCCTGGTCGAGCTCGACCACGGCGACGAGCTCGAGCGCGACGGCTACCGCATCGCCGCTTTTGACGTGGACCATGGTGTGCGCGCGCAGGGGTACGCGCTGATCGAGGAAGCCCGTCCCGGGCGCTTCGACGAGGCCCGCGCGCGCGAGCTCGGAGTGGAGCCCGGACCCGACTTCGGCCGCCTCCAGCGCGGCGAAGCTGTGGGGGAGGTGACTCCGGAGCAAGTGCTCGGCCCCCCGCGTGCCGGGCGCAAGGTCGTGCTCACCGGAGACACCGCGCCGTCTGCGCTGGTGGCCGCCGTCGCGCACCGGGCGGACCTGCTCGTGCACGAGGCCACGTTCACCTCCGAGGACGCCGAGCGCGCGGCCGAGACCCGTCACTCCACAGCCGGGCAGGGGGGCGCCCTGGCCGCCGACGCGGAGGTGGGGATGCTCGCCCTGACCCACCTCTCGGCTCGCTACCCGGTGCGCGAGGTGCGAGAGGAGGCGCGAGCGGAGTTCGAGAACACGGTCGTCCCCGACGACTTCGACCGCGTCGAGCTGCCACTGCCCGAACGAGGCGAGCCGGCGCACCATCGCGAGCAGGCGAGCGACCCCTCGTCCTGACCCCTTGGTACTGTCGTCGAGGTTCCTTTAACCCGGTCCCGAGAGGCCAGGAAGGACAGTGAGCGTGAGCGGAAAAATGGTCCTCGACCGTGAGGACGTGCGGCGGATCCTGGTCCGCATCGCACACGAGATCGTCGAACAGACCGGCGGTGACCGGATCGCTGTGGTGGGCATCCACTCTCGCGGCGCGCTCTTGGCGGTCCGCCTGCGCGACTTGGTGGCGGAGCTGGTGGGGGAGCCGGTGCCGCTCGGCGACCTGGACATCTCCTTCTACCGCGACGACGCGGGCATCCGCGGGCCCGACTACCAGCCGGTGGTGCACTCCTCGCACATCGACTTCCCGCTGGAGGGGACCACGGTCGTACTGGTCGATGACGTGCTCTACACCGGCCGCACCGTGAGAGCGGCCATCGACGCCCTGTTCGACTACGGGCGCCCGCGGCGGGTGCAGCTGGCCGTGCTGGCCGACCGCGGTCACCGCGAGCTGCCGATCCGCCCCGACTACGTGGGCAAGAACCTGCCGACCGCGCGCGACGAGCGCGTGAACGTCTCGCTAACCGAGCTCGACGGGATGGACGCGGTCGCCATCGCCGTGGCGACAGGGGAGCCGGCGTGAACCGCCACCTCCTGTCGGTCGACGACCTCTCGCGCGAGGACATCGAGCGCCTGCTCGACCGGGCGGCGAGCTTCGCCGAGGTCTCGGGCCGCGAGATCAAGAAGGTGCCCACCCTGCGCGGGCGGACGGTGATCAACGTCTTCTACGAGTCCTCCACCCGCACGAGCTCCTCCTTCGAGCTGGCGGCCAAGCGGCTCTCGGCCGACCTGGTGTCGATCAAGGCCCAGGGCTCGGCGGTGGACAAGGGCGAGTCGCTCAAGGACACGGTGCAGACGCTGTCGGCCTACGACCCGGCGGCGATCGTCATCCGCTCGCCCCACGCAGGGGCTGCCGCGCTGGTGGCGCGCTGGAGCGCCGCCTCGGTGATCAACGCAGGTGACGGCAAGCACGAGCATCCCACCCAGGCGCTGCTCGACCTCTACGCGCTGCGCCGGCGGGTGGGCCCGCTCGAGGGCCTCAAGCTGTGGATCGTCGGCGACGT
>Ga0136620_10001371_pt1 | contig 11530 bp, 7 predicted proteins | sample AntDrymUQ4162106_2_FD_104806 | JGI IMG/M metagenome (GOLD analysis project Ga0136620, IMG submission 104806) | Polar desert sand microbial communities from Dry Valleys, Antarctica - metaG UQ416 (21.06) | ecosystem: Environmental > Terrestrial > Soil > Desert | place: Antarctica: Dry Valley... | reverse complement strand
GGTCTCGGGAAGGTCCTGGACGTCCGAGACGATCTGGCGGAACTCCTCGCGCTTGTGCACGGTGTCCGCCGTGGTGGTGCCGCCGTCGCGCTCGAAGATGTCCATCGAGTCCTGGCCGGCGGGCGCTGGACGGCGCAGGTGGTTGAGGCAGCGGTTGCGGGCGATCCGGTAGAGCCACGGACGCGCGTTGATCGGCCGCTCGTCGGCGCAGATGGCGGTGAAGGAGGCGGCGAAGACCTCCTGCAGCACGTCCTCGGCGTCCTCGGTGGAGCCGAGCATGTGGCGACAGAAGGCGAGCAGGCGCGGCTGATAGCGCTGCACGAGCGCCTCGAAGGCGCCGTGGTGGCCGCGCCGGATGAGGGCGATCAGCTTCTCGTCGCTCTGGAGGCGCAGGAGAGGCGTGCGCCCGGGCAGCGCAGGAAGGCGCGAAGAATGTTGGAGAGCAGAAGCTTCCATTAGGACCGCAAAACGGTAGCACCGCGAAAGTTGTGTCCTGGCGCGAGAATGGTCAGGGGCCCGGGTAGCCCAACTGGTAGAGGCTGCGCGCTTAAAACGCGCTGCTCGAGAGAGCGTGTGGGTTCGAGCCCCACCCCGGGCATGGTCTTGCACTCGCAGGGGGTAGCCTCCCCACGCGTGCGGGTATAGGTGCGACGTGGCAAAGATCCTCTTCATTCCGATCAGCGTGGGGGGCGGCCTGCTGGCCGGCGTCATAGCCGGGAAGATCTTCGACCAACTCTGGGGGATCATCGACGAGCAGGAGCCGCCCGACGCCGAGCACCGCGACATCTCGTGGGGCAAGCTCATGGCGGCGGCCGCCCTGCAGGGGGCGATCTTCCGGATGGCCAAGCAGGCCACCGACCACGGCTCCCGTCGCGGCTTCGCCCAGTTGACAGGCGCTTGGCCGGGCACGGAGAAGCCGGACGCTGAGTAGAGCCGGCTCGAGTCTGGACCGGGCTTGACGCCCCGGCTTGAGAAAGACTTCGTTCAGGGAGCGGGGAACTGGCGCCCCAGCGAGAAGCATCGGCTAGATTCGCCGTCGCTTCGGGGGGCGGGACATCCCGCTCCCGGGCCAGAGGGAGTAGGAGAACAGGGATGCGTTCGCTGACCGCCGTCGGGCGTGTGGCTGCCTTGGGCGCGGTCGTCGCGGCGTTCGCCCTCGTGGCCATCGTCCTCTTCGGGGGCGGTGGTGGCGGCTACACCATCAAGGCCACTTTCATCAACGGCGGCCAGCTGGTGAGGGGCAATCCCGTCCAGTCGGGCGGGGTGGCGATCGGCTCGGTGGAGGGCATCAAGATCACCGACGACGGCCAAGCCGAGGTCACGCTGAAGCTCGAAGAAGAGAAGGCGCCCCTGCGCGTAGGCACGCGCGCCAGGATCCGCCAGTTCTCGCAGTCGGGAATCGCCAACCGCTACGTGGACCTCGACTACCCCTCGAACTCGTCGACCCAGACGATTCCCGAGGGAGGCAGGCTCCCCGTGTCGTCGACCACCACCCAGGTCGACCTCGACCAGCTCTTCAACACGCTCGACCCCCCGACCCGCAAGGCCCTGCAGGGCTTCTTCAAGGGCTCGGCAAACCAGTTCCGAGGCAAGGGCGCCCTGGCCAACAAGGGCTTCGAGTACCTCAACCCGGCGCTCTCGACCTCGCGCAGGCTGTTCGGCGAGCTCAACCGAGACACCCCGGTGCTCGAGCGGTTCCTGGTCGACTCGTCGCGGCTTGTGACCGCGCTGGCTGAGAAGCGCGACGACCTCTCGGGCCTGGTGGGCAACCTCAACACCACGACCCGGGCGCTGGCCAACCAGAAGCAGGCGCTGGCGGACTCGATCGCGCTGCTGCCACCCGTCATGCGCCGGGCCAACACGACTTTCGTGAACCTGCGTGCGGCGCTCGACGACACAGACCCGCTCGTCGACGCCTCCAAGCCGGTCGCGCGGCGGCTGAGCCCCTTTCTCAGCGACGCCCGCAAGCTCACCGCCGACGCCGAGCCCGCCATCAAGGACCTGCGTGTGGCCATCCGTCGCCGAGGGCGCAACAACGATCTGATCGAGCTGGTCAATTCGGTGCCGCCGCTCGCTCGGATCGCGGTGGACCGGGGCAAGCGCTTCCTGAGGCCGGGCGGCACCCGCTACGACGTCGGGGTCGACTCCGGCGCCTTCCCCGAGGCGCGCAGGGCGTTCCGTCAATCGTCCCCGATCATCGCCGACGGGCGTCCCTACACCACCGACCTCTTCGGGTGGTTCGACGACTTCTCGACCACCGGCCCCGGCTTCGACGCCCTGGGCGCGAACGCCCGGGCCGCCATCCGGGTGGCCGACACCCTCTCGTTCCAGACCGACGGCAACCCCAGCCTCAAGGTGAACCCGGGGCCGGTGCGCACGGGAATCACGAAGCCCTGCCCGGGCGCCTCGGAGGCGCCCACGGCCGACGGCTCGAACGTGTTCTCGCCGGCCGACGCCGCCGAGCTCGAGTGCGATCCCAACCAGCGCCACACGGGTGAGGTGCCGTGAGGCGCCTGGTGGCCACCGGCGTGCTCGCGCTGGCCTGCGCGGCGGCATTCCTGATGGCGGGAGCCTCGGGCGACAAGGGCTCGGCGGTCACCTACCGGGTGCAGTTCGACAACGCCTTCGGCCTGGTCGAGGACGGCGACTTCCGCGTGGGCGGCGTCACGGCGGGCAAGACCAAGGCGTTCGAGGTCAAGGAGGTGCCCGGCAAGCGCCCGGTGGCCGAGGTGGAGGTGGTGGTCTCCGAGCGTGGCTTCGGCGACTTTTACGAGAACGCGAGCTGCGACATCAAGCCGCAGTCGCTGATCGGCGAGTACTTCGTCGACTGTCAGCCGGGCGACCGCGGAGCCACCATCGCCGGCCGCCCGGTGAAGAAGATCACGTCCGACGGCAGCGGCGTCGTCCCCGTGCGCAACACCACCTCGACGGTGCCGCAGGACCTGGTCAACAACGTTCTTCGCACCCCCTACCGCGATCGCCTGCGGCTGATCATCTCGTCGTTGGGCGCCGGGCTGGCCGGGCGCCCGCAGGACCTTCAGACGGTGCTCCGCCGCGCCCACCCGGGCCTGCGCGAGACCACCAGGACGCTGCGGATCCTCGGCGACCAGAACAAGGTGATCGAGCGCTTCATCGTCGATTCCGACAAGGTGGTCGGCGAGCTCACCGACAACAAGCGGGACGTGGTCCGATGGGTTCGCGAGACGGGCAGGACGGCGGAGATCAGCGCCACCCGGCGCGCTGACCTGCAGCGCAACTTCGAGAAGCTCCCGGGATTCCTCGACCAGCTCACGCCGACGATGGCGCGCCTCGGCGAGCTCACCGACGCCCAGACCCCGCTGCTGGGCGACCTCCAGCGCGCGGCGCCCGACCTGACCACGTTCTTCAACCGCCTCGGACCGTTCTCCGAGGCCTCCCGCCCGGCCATCCGCTCGCTCGGCCGGGCCGGCCGCGTGGGCTCGCGCGCCTTCAACCGCGGCCGCCAGGAGGTGGCCGAGCTGCGCCGGCTGGCTCCCCAGGTCGCGCCGACGGCGAAGCCTCTGCGCCAGTTCCTGCAGACGCTCGACGACCGCAAGCGCGCGATCGAGAACGACAAGCGCGCAAAGAGCTCCGCACCCCCTGCGCCGGACAAGACCGCGATCGCAGGCGCGGGCGGCTTCACCGGCTTCGAGGCGTTCTGGAACTACTTCTTCTGGCAGACCTGGAGCCTCAACGGCTTCGACAAGTTCGGGCAGATTCTGCGCGTGAGCGTCCTGCCCAGCCTGGGACAGAGCGGCCGCCCACCGTGCTCGGAGTACATCAACAGCGCCGAGGACCAGGAGCTGCTCGACGAGTGCAACCAGTGGCTCGGGCCCTACCAGCCCGGCTTGAGGAGCCCCGACTTCACCGACGGCAGCGCACCGTCGGCTGCAGCGCGGCGCATGGCCGAGCGCCCGGCCGCAAGGGCCGGCGAGCGCCGCGGCCAAGGCCAGCCCGACGCCGGCCCGCTGCCCGGCCAGCGGGATCTCTCCAAGCCGCAGATCACCCTGCCGCCCGACCTGCAGCGGCTGGTCGGCCGCTTGCCCAGCGGCGCCCAGACCCCGAAGACGGTCGAGGGGCTGCGCCGCCGCGTCACCGGCGGGGGCGCGCCCCCCCAGAGCGGCGTGGACGCCACGCAGGACGCCCAGCTACTCGACTACCTGCTCGCCCCATGACACGCCGCCGCGCCACAGCCTCCATCGCCGCCAGCCCCGTGCTGGTGGGCGCGGTCACCCTGCTCGTGGCCATCATCGCCGTCTTCCTCGCCTACAACGCGAACGCGGGCCTCCCGTTCGTGCCCACCTACGACCTCAGTGCCCAGCTGCCCTCGGGCGCGAAGCTGGTGAAGGGCAACGAGGTCCGGGTCGGCGGCTTCCGCGTGGGGGTGATCAACGAGATCACGCCCATGATCCAGACGGTCGACGGCAAGCAGGCGGCCACGGCGAAGATCGACATGAAGCTCGACAAGACCGTCGAGCCGTTGGCCGCCGACACCAAGCTGCGCGTGCGTCCCCGGTCGGCGCTGGGTCTCAAGTACGTGGAGTTGATTCCGGGCAAGGAGAAGGCCACGCTGCGCGCCGGCTCGACCATCTCGGTCAAGAACGCCTCCGAGCCGCTCGAGATCGAGGACTTCCTGTCGACCTTCGACCGCGACACGCGACCGTCGGCACGCGTGGCCACCGAGGGCTTCGGCGACGCATTCGCGGGGCGGGGACCCTCGCTCAACGCAGCCATCGAGAGCCTCAACCCGTTTCTCACCTACCTCACGCCGGTGATGCAGAACCTGTCGGCGCCCGAAACCGACCTGGACAACTTCTTCCGCCAGCTGGGCCGCACCGCCGCCCAGGTGGCGCCGGTGGCCGATGTGCAGGCCGCGCTGTTCACCAACATGGCCGACACCTTCGCCGCCATCGGTGCGAGCCCGCTGGCACTGCAGCAGACCATCGAGAAGGGGCCGCCCACCCTGGACGTGGCCACGCGCTCCCTCCGCGTGCAGCGACCCTTCCTGGGCGACTTCGCCGATCTCTCGCGGCGCCTGCGCCCCGCCACGCAGGAGCTGCCGCGCTCGCTGCCCGCAGTGAACCGCGCCTTCGCCGTCGGCACGCCCATCCTGCCGCGGACGGTCGCGCTCAGCGAGCGCACTCAGGGGGCCTTCACGTCGCTGGACCGCCTGTTTCGAAACCCGAACACCCTGCTCGGCCTGGGTGACATCCGCACTGCGCTGGCCGTCACCCGCCCGCTGGTCGAGTTCCTGAACCCCTACCAGTCGGTCTGCAACTACCCCATCTACTTCCTGCACGCGCTCGGTGAGCACATGTCGTTCCCGGCCTCGTCCAGCTTCCCGGGTGGCACGGTGCAGGGCCAGGGCCTCAAGCTCTCGAACCCCACGCAGCCCAACGGCTACGGCGCCACCGACGCCGCGCGGCCGGCGGACGTCCTGCCCGGCCAGAAGGCGCGCGGCGCCCAATCCGGCCCCGAGCCCGCGGCGAGGCTGTTCGGCACGCCCTACCCGCCGGCCATCGACGCCCAGGGCAATGCGGACTGCCAGCTGGGCCAGCAGGGCTACCCCAACGGCCCGCTCACCCTGCCCGGCGCCCGTTATGGCCCCGGCGAGGTCCCCGGCACCTCGAGCCCGACCGGGACCGGCGGCAACGCAGCCGTGGCGCTCTCGGACTTCCCGGTCCTCACCGGCGGCACATACAAGGCGCGCGAGCTCGGCATCGACAACCTCAAGGACGTGCCCTAGCCCATGGCCTTCTTCCGCAGAGGCCGGGGTTCGGGCAGCGGGGGCATGAGCCGCTTCAGCGCGGGCCTCATCGCACTGGTCGTGATCGGCGTCTTCACCTACTTCGGCTTCACCAAGAGCAACCCCTTCGCAGACCCCTTCGAGGTCCAGGCGATCTTCGAGAACGCGGACAACATCCAGCCCAAGGGGCCCGTCCGCATCGCCGGCGTCGAAGTGGGCAAGGTCAGCAAGGTCGAGCCGCTCCCAGGGACCGAGACGGGGGCCCGGGTCACGCTGGAGCTCAAGGAGAGTGCGCTTCCGATCCACGAGGACGCCGAGGTCAAGGTGCGCCCGCGCATCTTCCTGGAGGGCAACAAGTTCGTGGAGGTGCGCCCGGGCTCGCCCAATGCACCGGAGCTCGAGGACGGCGGGGTCGTCCCCATGCAGCAGACGTACGCCTCGGTGCAGTTCGGCGACATCCTCGCCGCGCTGCAGTCCGACACACGGCGCGACCTGCAGGTCTTCCTCAAGGAGTACGCGAAGGGGCTGGAGGGCAAGGGCGCACGCGGCTTCAACGATTCGATCCGCTACTGGGAGTCGGCCTACAAGAACACCTCGCTCGTCAACGACGCCACGCTCGGCCAGGAGCCGGCGCGCGACCTGCGGCGCGTGCTGCGCGGCCAGCAGAAGACCTTCGCGGCGCTGGTGGAGAACGAGTCGGCGCTGAAGGGCCTGGTCACCAACCTCAACGTGACCGCCGGGGCCTTCGCCCGCGAGGACGTCGCGCTCGAGCGCACGGTGCCGGCCCTGCGCGACACGCTGCGCGCCGCCCAGCCGGCGCTGAGCTCGCTCAACGGAGCGCTGCCCTCGCTGCGGGCCTTCGCGGTCGACGCTCTGCCGGGTGTGCGCTCCACGCCGGCCACGCTGGACGCCTCGCGGCCCTTCATCCGTCAGGCCCGCCTGCTCTTTCGCCGCTCGGAGCTGCGGGGGGCGAGCCGGGTGCTGCGCCGCTTCACCCCGACTCTCGTCAGGCTCAACCGCCTGACCGTCCCGGTCCTCGAGCAGGGTCGCGCTCTGTCGTCGTGCACCACCCAGTCGCTGGTCCCCTTCGCCAACGCGCCGATCCCTTTCCCCGAGAACCCGGGGGTCGACAACCAGCCCTTCCGCCTGCAGGCCTCGCGGGGGCTGGTTGGACTGTCGGGTGAGAGCCGGCTCTCGGACGGCAACCTCTCCTACTTCCACGGCCAGGCGACGGCGCCCGCCACACCCGGCAACCCCAACCTGCACCCCAGCGGCAACGCCATCCGCCCGGCGCCACCCCCCGACAGCGGCCGCGCGACCGTGCCCCACCGGCCCGACGTTCCCTGCGAGCTCCAGGACCCGCCCAACATGAACGCCCCCGGTGGCCCGGCGGCCGCGTTCGCCGGCAAGGGCGGCGTCGAGCGCCTCGACGCCGGCGCCCAGCAGCGCGCTCTTCGGCGCTATGGCGAGGCACTGCAGAAGTCCGAACGGCTGCTGGCCGAGAAGGCCAAGCGCAAGAAGGCCAAGGCGGCCCGCCGGTGAGGAGGGCGATCGGCAAGCACCTGGGGGACTTCGTGGCGATCCTCGCCTTGATCATCCTCGCCGTCGGAGTGGGCGGCTACATCCTCTCCCAGCAGCGGCTGCGGTTTCCCTTCGTCCAGGACAAGCCCTTCGAGGTCAAGGTGGAGCTGCCCAACGCCCAGGCGGTGCAGCCCGGCCAGGGCCAGACGGTGCGAGTGGCCGGAGTACAGGTGGGCGACATCGGGCCTGTCGAGCTCAAGGACGGCCTTGCTCTGGTCACGCTGCAGCTCAAGCCTCAGTACAAGCGGCTGATCAAAAAGGACGCGACGGCGCTGTTGCGCACCAAGACGGGCCTGAAGGACATGTTCCTCGAGGTGGACCCGGGGCAGGGCAAGCCGCTCGACGAGAACGAGACGATCCAGGTGGAGAACTCGCAGGAGGACATCGACCAGGATGAGATCCTCGCCGCACTGGACGCCGACACCCGCGACTACCTCAAGCTGCTGATCTCGGGCGCCGGCAAGGGCCTCAAGGGCCGTGGGGGAGACCTCCAGGAGACCTTCGCCCGCCTCGGGCCGCTGCACCGCGACCTCGACCGTTTCAGCACGGCGGTGGCTCGCCGCCGCGGCAATCTCAAGCGCCTGATTCACAACTACGGCCTGCTCACCACGGAGCTGGGCGACGCCGACCGCGACATCGTGCGCCTCGTCGGAGCCTCCAACGAGACCCTGTCGGCCTTCGCCAACGCCGACCAGAGCATCTCGGAGTCGGTCCGCAAGCTGCCCGGCGCCCTGCGTCAGACCCAGGAGACCCTGCTCAAGGTCGACCCATTCGCCCGCCGGCTTGGTCCCACCCTCGAGTCGCTGCGCCCGCCGTTTCGCCGCCTCGACGAGGCCAACCGCGCGGTGCTCCCCCTCGTGCGCGAGGCCACGCCGATCGTGCGCGACCGGATCCGGCCCTTCGCCCGGGCCGCCCAGCCCTTCACGCGCAACCTCGGCACCGGCGTACGCAGCCTCAACAAGGGCCTGCCCGACCTGGCCACCGACTTCGGCGAGCTCAACCGCTTCTTCAACATCGGCGCCTTCAACCCCGGCGGCTCGGAGGGCCTCACCGGCGACGTCCAGCGTGACCGCGCGCGCCAGGAGGGCTACCTGTACACCCTCGGCTGGGCCGCGCAGAACACGGTCTCGCTGTTCGCCACCGGCGACGCGCAGGGCCCGCACCGGCGCTTCTCGCTCGGCGGCCTGCCGTGTTCGTCCTTTGAGGTCGGCCTTCCCGGCGTGCCCCCGGTCGTGATCGACGCCGTGCTCGACGGCTTGAGGGCCTCCAAGGTCTGCACAGGCCCATGATCAAGCAGACCCCCAGCCTCGGCCGGATCGCCGCGATGGTCCTGTTCACGTTCTCGTGCTTCGGGATCCTGCTCTTCCTGTGGCTGTCCTTTGGCGGCGCCATCCCGCTCAAGCCGCAGAGCTACCGCTTCAAGGCGAAGATTCCCGAGGCTCCCACCCTGGCCGAGGAGGCCGACGTTCGCCTGGCCGGCGTGAACGTTGGCAAGGTCAAGACCAAGGCGCTCGACAAGGGCGGCGCGCGCACGATCATCGAGATGGAGCTGGACTCGCCCTACGCGCCCATCCCCAAGGACAGCCGCGTGATCCTGCGCCAGAAGACGCTGCTGGGGGAGAGCTACATCGAGGTCGCCCCCGGCCACAAGAAGCCCGGGAACATGCTCGACGACGGCGACCTGCTGCCCAAGACCCAAGTCGCGCCCACGGTGGAGCTCGACGAGATCTTCTCGGCCTTCGACCGGGACACGCGCGGGGCGTTCAAGACCTGGATCAAGGAGCTGGCCGCCGCCATCGAGGGCGGGCGCTCGGCCGACCTGAGCTCTGTCTTCGGCAACCTCGAGCCCTTCACGGTCGACGGGGCGGACCTGCTGAAGGTCCTCGACGAGCAGCAGACCTCCGTCAGGCGGCTCGTGCGCAACACCGGCCAGGTCTTCGGAGCGATCAACGAACGCGAGGGAGCGCTGGGCGAGCTGATCCAGAACTCCAACGAGACCTTCGAGGCCACCGCTTCTCGCGACCGCGAGCTGGCCGAGACGTTCGCGATCTTCCCCACCTTCCTCGACGAGTCACGCGCCACCCTCGCCCGTCTCGAGCGCTTCGCGGTCAACACCCGCCCGCTCGTGAACGACCTCAAGGGCCCGGCCGACGACCTCGGGCCCACCGTCCGCGACCTGGGTGACCTGGCCCCGGACCTCGAGCGCCTGTTCAAGGACCTGCCGCCGCTGATCGGTGCCTCGCGAAAGGGCGTGCCGGCTCTGAGCCGGGTACTGAGTGGCGCCTCACCGGTCTTCGACGAGATCCGGCCGTTCCTCAGCCAGCTCAACCCGATCCTCTCCTACGCGAACTTCCATCAGGACACCATCTCGAGCTTCTTGACGATCGGCGGGTCCAACTTCGGCTGCACCAAGCGCGGCCCCGCCGGCAACTGCAATCCCGACAACGGCTCGCAGCGCTACCAGGTCAACTTCGGCGTGGTCGAGCCCAGGTCATTCGAGCGCTTCACCAAGACGCCGGACTTCGAGCGGGGCAACGCCTACATGGCCCCGAATGCCCTGCTGCGCGCGGCCAACCTCGGCGTGATCGAGAGCTTCAACTGTCCCGGTGGCGAGCAACGTGACCCGGTCGACATCCAGGTCAACCCGTTGCTCGACCCGCCGACCGAGCCGCCCTGCTTCCAGCAGCCGGGCTCGCTGTACGACGGCAAGCAGTTCGTGGTGCCTCGACGCGGCCGCGCGCCGAAGGTCGACAAGCCCACCCCGACGAGCGGGACCCGGCCCGCGCAGGACCCCAACCCGAGCGACCCGGCGCGCTGACCCCCACGATCGCGCTCGCTCAAGGGCGTCTCAGAGACGTGCGCTGCGACGCGCGGAGGGGCTTTTCGAGGCGGCGCTGGACGGACGTTCGAGCTCCGCCACGCCACCGCTAACGCTGACGCTTGGGCGTCCGATGGCCAAAGTGTGCTCCTTCGCCCGCGGCCTCGATGCGGGATGCGGCCCCTTCTGCGCCGCGCGCGCTTCGGCGCGAGCGTCCTCTGCCTGGTCGCGGCGCTGGCGCTGAGCGCACTCACGCCCGCACCGGGGGCGAGCAGCGCGCGCGCCGCCGCGGGGCAAGCCGCAGCGGACGCTACGGCCTCCCCGGTCGCCGGCGCCGACGCGCAGGCCGGCCCCGCAGATCCGGCTCCCGCCCAACCGCCCCCCGCCGAGCCCGCGCCGAGCGAGCCTCCGGCCGATCCCACTCCGGTCGAGCCGCTGCCCGAGCAGCCGGGAGCCCCCGTCCCGGGTGACGCCCCGACCGAGCCGCCCCTCCCCGAGGAGCCCGGCGCGACCGAACCCGAGGGGCGGCCCTCCGATCCTCCTGCTTCCGAGCAGCCCGGCGGCACCGACCCCGGCGGCGGCTCGTCCGAGCCGCTGCCCGAGGAGCCGGGCGCCAGCATCGATCCCGACGGTGGGCCCAGCAGGCCGGGCAGCAACCCGAGCGAGCCGGGCACCGGCTCCGGCTCCAACGGCACCCCCGGCACGGGCACGGCGCCCGGCGCGCCCACCCCACCGCCCGGCGCGCCCACCCCACCGGCCGGCGCGCCCACCCCGCTGAGCCCCGCGCCGTTGCTCGGCTTCAACCCCGCAGCGGGCACAGGTCCCGGCGGCTCGGCCCGTCGCTCCGGCGGCGCCGTGGGCGCGGCCCGCGGGGTCGGCACCGGCTCGCCCACTGCGTTCGGCGCAGAGCCGGGAAGCGCTTTCGAACCCGCTCCCGGCAGCCGCTCGGTGGCGCCGGGAGCCGGCTCGGGCTCGGCAGCCTCGGCTCCGGGCCGCGGCCGGGCACGCCAGGGTGACCCCGTGGGCGCCGACCGGCTGGGCACTCCCGTTTCCCGGACGGTGCGCGAGTTCGTCGAGGTGGTGCCCGACTCGATCAAGACCGCGGTGGCAGCGCTGGTGGCGCTGGCCACGATGCTCGGCCTGGGCTATCTGCTCACCGCGCTGCGTGCCCGGCGCCTGGGTCGCCAGCGCCGCGAGCTGCTCGACGAGGTCGGCCTGCTCCAGGCCGCCCTGCTGCCGCAGGTTCCCGAGCGCTTCGGTGCGTTGAGGGTGTCGGTGGCCTACCGCCCTGCTGACGGACCGGGGGCGGGCGGTGACTTCTACGACGTCCTGCCGCTCGAGGGCGGGCGCACCGCCTTCGTGCTCGG
>Ga0136620_10001370_pt1 | contig 11530 bp, 8 predicted proteins | sample AntDrymUQ4162106_2_FD_104806 | JGI IMG/M metagenome (GOLD analysis project Ga0136620, IMG submission 104806) | Polar desert sand microbial communities from Dry Valleys, Antarctica - metaG UQ416 (21.06) | ecosystem: Environmental > Terrestrial > Soil > Desert | place: Antarctica: Dry Valley... | reverse complement strand
GGCGTGCTGCCTGGTCCCACGAGTACGGACCGGCCGCCGCCGCCGCGGCGCGAGCGGCCAGAGCCTCACGCTCACCGGGGTGATCCAGCAGCCGCTGCAGCGCATCCCGCAGGGCGACCGGGTCGCCGGGCGGTATGGCCACTGCCGCGCCGTGGTCGGACGCCACCTCGGCGAACCCGCCCACCGCCGACGCCACGATCGGCTTGCCGAAAGCCAGCGCGGCGCTGAGCACTCCGGATTGGTCGATCCGCCGGTGGGGGAGGGCCACCACCTCGGCGCGGCGGAAGTAGGCGGGCAGCTCGACGTCGTCCACGAATCGCTCCACGAAGCGCACCCGGCCGCGGGCGCGCTGCGCGGCGGCGTGCAGTGCGGTCATGTCCATATGGGGCATGCCCACCACCCACAGCTCCGCCCCCTCGACCTGCTGGAAGGCCTCCATCAGGACCTCGACGCCCTTGTAGGGGCGCAGTAGACCGAAGCTCAGGATCACCGGCCCCTCGACGGCCTGAAGCTCCGGCGGAAGTGTGCGCTCCACCGGCATGCGGGTGAGGTGCTCGAAGGCGCCGTGGGGGATCACGTGCACGCGGGCGGGGTCGGCACCGAAGCGCTCCACCAGCTCCGACGCACCGGCGCGAGCGTGCACCACGAGCGCGTCCATGCGCCGCACGAGCCTGCGGGTGACGGGCTCGCGGGCCCCCGCGCCGCGGCGCAGCGTGTTGTGCACCGTGAGCACCCGCGGATGCGCCGGCGGGAGCAGCAGCGAGTCGATCGCCTCCAGGGCAAGCCACTGGTAGTGGCGAATGTCGGCCTCACGCGCGTGGGAGCGGTAGCGCAGCATGTCGGGCACGTGCTCCGCCGCGCGCAACAGGCGGCGGGCGTTGCGCCCGCGGCCCGGCGCGGTGGCGCGACGGTAGAACCGATCGCTCACCCGGAAGCCCTCCACCGGAGGCGATGCGCCGTGCACGAAGCGACTGGTGAGCAGTTCCACCTCGGCGCCGGCGCGGGCCAGCCCGGCGGCGAGGGCATGGTCGTAGGGCAGCGACCAGGCCCCGGGATCGATGAGCTGCACGCGCATGCGCCCATTCTCGCCCTCGGCGCGTCGAATAGCTTTCCGCCGGTGGAGACGAGCCCAGTGGTCCGCGCCATCTTCCTGGTGCTCGTGGTCGTGACGGTCGCGGCGTTCTTCGTGACCCAGTCGCTGAAGACCGAGGAGCCGCTCATCCTGCGCTTCGCCGTGGCCCAGCCGGAGGCGTTCTCGCCGAATGGCGACCGGGTGGGCGACTCACTGGCAGTGGGCTTCGACCTCTCCCGCCCCGCCGAGCTCACCTTCTCGGTGATCGACTCCGAGGGCGAGGAGGTGCGGCGCCTCCTGGACGACCGCCCGCTGGCCGGCGACACCAAGCATCGCTTCCGCTGGGACGGCCGCGACGACGAGGGCGCTTTCGTGCCCGACGCCACCTACCGCCTGAGGGTGGTGCGCCGCAAGGAGGGGCGGGTGGTGGACTCCTTCAAGGAGGTGCGTGTGGACACGACTGCGCCCAAGGTGGCCCTCGACTCCGCCGAGCCGGGCGTGGTGGACCCCGGGGACGGCGACGTGGGGGTGCGCGTGCGCTACAGCGGACCGCAGAACGCCAATCCCGAGTTTCGGGTGTACCGCACCGAGGGAGGCCCCGTGCGCATCGTCCGGCGCTTCCGCGGCGACGGCAGCAGGAGCGGGGTGTGGGACGGGTCGGTGATCAGCGGCGAGCCGGCGGTGGACGGCAACTACGCCTTCCAGGTGCGGGTGCGAGACGCCGCGGGCAACGAGACGCTTGCGCCCAAGGGTGTGCCGACGGCACGCTCGGCGGCGGCGGGCGCCGGCACCACGGTGCGAAGGCTCACCCTGCAGGGCCCGCTGGGCGTGGTGGATGCGGGCACCGTCGCGCGCCTGGACGTGGGCCCCAGCGCGCGCCGCTATCGCTTCGCCTTCTCGCGGCTGGGCGCGCGCCGCGACATCCGCCGCGACCGCCGCCGCGGGAGAGCGCTGCGCGTGCGGATCCCCAGCGATGCCCGCACGGGCGTCTACATGGTGCGGGTGCGCGCCCGCGGACGCCGCGCCGTCTGGCCGCTGGCTGTGGCGGGCAGCCCGCCCGCGCGGGCGGCAAACCGCCCGCGCCCGCTGGTGGTGTTGCCGACGGTCACCTGGCAGGGCCTGAACGCCTGGGACTCCGACCTCGACGGCTTCGGCGACACCCTGGAGAGCGCGCGCTCGATACCCGGCGAACGGCCATTCGCCGACCGCGGCCTGCCCCCGCGGTTTGGATCCGAGGTTTCTCCGCTGTTGCGCTTCCTGGACCGAGAGCGGCTGGCCTATGACCTCACCACGGATCTGTCGCTGGCCCGCCGGGAGGGACCATCGCTGGGCAATGCCCCCGGTGTGGCCGTGGCGGGCACCTCGATCTGGCTCCCGCGCACGGTGCGCGATCGCCTGCGCCAAGAGGTGGAGGACAACGGCTTGAAGGTGGTGTCCTTCGGCCGCCAGTCGCTGCGCAGGACCGTGGCGCTGGTGGGCGAGCGGCTGCAGGACGCCAGCCCTGAGCGCCCCGACGACCTCTTCGGCGAGCGCACGCGGGTGTTTCGGTCCGACCCGCCCGCGCCGCTGGTGGCCCAGGAGGACCGGCTGGGCCTGTTCGAGGGAGTGGACAGCCTCTTCGGCGAGTTCGAGGTCTTCGAGCGCTCGCTGTCCCTGCCACCCGACGCCCGCCTTCTCACTGCGGCCGGGCGGGAGGAGGGGGAGCCCGCCTTCGTGGGCTACCGGCTCGGCAAGGGGGTGGTGATTCGTCCCGGCACACCGCGCTGGGCACGCGAGCTGGAGGAGAGCCGGCTCAGCGAGGAGGTGCCGCGTGTGACAGAGCGCACATGGTCTGAAATCTCGCGCCGTCGCTGACTGCCGCGTCTGCCATCCTGCGGCCGCTATGACGCGCAAACTGCTCATCGGGGGCGCTCTCGTCCTCATTCTGCTCGTCGCCGGCGCCGGCATCTATTACTGGCAGGCGAACAAGCCCGTGGAGAAGCGCGGCTCGGCGAACGAGGAGTTCGACACCTCCGATTCTCCCGACCAGGCCAAGCCTCAGCGCAAGCGGATCGAGGTCCCGTGGCCCACCTATGGCTTCGACCTCCAACGCACCAAGGTCTCCCCGTACGACCACCGCCCGCCCTATCGCAGGCTCTGGTCGATCGACGCAAAGGACACGCTGGAGTTCCCGCCCACCGCGGGCTACGGCAACGTCTACATCGCCCAGCAGAAGGGCCTGTTCTTCGCGGTCAACGGCAAGACGGGCAAGCCTGTCTTCAAGACCAAGAACTTCAAGCGTTGCGCCGCCTCCTCGCCCACATTGGGCAACGGGATGGTCTACCAGGCCTACATGGACTTCGTGGAATGCGGCCAGAACGACCCCGGCCCCACCGGCTTCGTGACCGCCATGAATGCACGCACCGGCAAGCAGAAGTGGCGCTGGAAGGGGATGCCGGTGGAGTCCTCGCCGCTGCTGAAGGACGGCATCCTGTACTTCGGTTCCTGGGACAACAGGGTGCACGCCATCCGGGCCAAGAACGGCAAGGAGGTCTGGAGCTTTCAGACCAGCGAGCGCGTGAACACCTCGCCCGCCTACTCGAAGGGGCGCATCTTCTTCGCCAACCAGGCCGGCGACGTGTACGGAGTGAACGCCAAGACCGGCAAGCAGGCGTGGAAGGCGTCCTCGGCGTCGTCGGCTCTGGGCGCGCGGGAGTTCTTCTACGCCTCGCCCACGGTGGCGTACGGCCGGGTGTTCATCGGCAACAGCGACGGCACGATGTTCGCCTTCGGGGCAAGGACCGGCAAGACGCTGTGGGCGCGCCCGCTCGGCACCTACATCTATGCCGCGGCGGCCGTCTGGGACAAGAAGGTCTACACCGGCACCTACGACGGCAAGCTCTTCGCGCTGGACGCCGCCACGGGCGACACCAAGTGGTCGAAGGAGATGCCCAGCGCCGTGCACGCGCCCCCCACGGTGATGGACGGGCTCGTGTACGCGGCCGCGTGCTCCACCTGCGGCGCGGAGGCGTCGCGCTACGTGAAGACCGGCAACCGCGACATCACGATCGCCTTCAACGCCCGTAACGGCCGCGAGGTGTGGCGCTTCCCCAACGGGAAGTACGCCGGCCCGGTGATCGCCGACCAGGATCGGGTGTACCTCACCGGGCGCTCGTTCCTGTACGGGCTGCAACCGGTGAAGGCCGGAGCCAAGGCGGCCGGCGCCAAAAAGCGCAGCGCCAAGGCCAAGCGGGCCGCCCGCAAGAAGAAGCGCTAGAGGCCCAGCGCCCAGCGCAGCCCGCCGGCGGTCACCAGCCGCTGCCGGCGGTCGCGCCAGGTGGCCGGGAAGTGGCCCAGAGCGTTGTAGAACACCCGGCCTCTCCCCTCCCGCCGGCTCCATACCAGCGGAATGTCTGGGCGCAGCTCGTCATCCACGCTCGACTCGTCGAGGCTCAGCAGCACGCGTGTGCGCCGGCGCGGCGAAGAGGTGAACTCGTAGAACTCCTCAGTGAGCCGGAAGGCCCGCGGCAGCCTCGACGTGGCGGGGTGGCGGCGGTCCTCGACCAGGATGCGGCCCTCCGTCGGAACGCCATGGCGCTGGAACTCACCGCCAATCAGCTGGCCCCAGGCGGGCCAGGAGTGAAACGTGTCGCTGGCGGAGTGGGTGCCCAGGAGCCCTCCGCCCCTGCGCACGAAGCGCAGTAGGGCGCCGCGGCTGGGGAGCGGCAGCTCGCCGGAGGTGTTGGCGAACACAACGGCGTCCGCGCGGCGAAGCCGCGCGCGGGTCAGGGCGGCCGCGCCCTCCAGCGGCACCACGTCGAAGCGGCGGCTGCGCCTGCCGAGCGTGCGGAAGAAGGAGACCGCGTCCGGGATGGAGTCGTGCACGAAGCCACGCGCCTCGCTCACCACCAGCACGCGCTGCTGCCTCGCATCGGCCGTGCCGGGCATCCCGACTAGCGCCGCGAGAGCCAGTAGCACGCAGCAGCGCTTCATGCCGTGCGCACCGGGCGCCGCTCGCTGAGGTACATGAGTGCCGCCGCGACCGCGCCGGTGGCGGGCCACACGAGGTAGTAGTTGTTGAAGGTACGCCCGATGAAGAGCAGCACCAGCACCGAGATCGAGAAGCCCACCGCCCCGACCCACAGCTCGCGCGACCGGTGCTGGACCCAGAGCAGCCAGACGGTCAACGGTAGCCAGGCCAGCACGGCGAAGAGCACGAAGGGATACGACCCGTCGCGGTCATCGAGGATCCCTGCCCGGATCAGCATTGCCGACAGCCCGTAGCCCACGATCTTGTACGTGCCGGCGCCGAACTTCACCGTGTCGTCGTAGAACGCGACGGGGTCGGCGATCAGGAACGGGAGTATCCCCACCGCGAGCACGCCGGCGAACACGGCGGCCACGCGCTTGAGCTCGAAACGGCCAACGCCGCGCCCAACCAGCATCAGGGCGATGAACGGGATGGCCACCACCGCGAACTGCTTCAGCAGCACGGCGCCCGCGAGGCTCGCCACGGCCCAGCGGTAGCGCCCCCGGCTCACCAGCGCAAAGGCGAGCAGGGTGAGCGTGAGGCTGGGCGCATCGTTCTGCCCGAACCACGCCGACCGCACGGCGATCGGGTTGGCCACCACGAGCGCGCCCAGCGCCAGCCGCCACCCAAGCGGGGCTCGGAAGGCCAGAGCGGCCGCGAGCCCGCCGAGCGTGAACAGCACGACCAGCAGCCGGTAGTCGTCGAAGGGGGCGGGCAGCAGGCGCCACACCGCCGACGTGTAGATCGTGCCCGGGAAGTAGGCGTAGTGCTCCAGCGCCACCTCGCGCTCCCGCACCCGCTCGGACACGCTGCCGTCGCGCGTGTAGAAGCGCTCCATCCCCGATTCCCGGTAGTCGTGCCCGTAGGGGTTGTCGCCGTCGAGCAGGAGGTCGCCCGCCAGCTCGATCTGGAAGGTGGAGTCGTTGGTGTGGAACCACGGCGCGGTGGCGTCGCGCAGACCGAGCTGCAGGAGGGTCGAGGGCAGCAACAGGGCGAGCGACACGGCCAGGACGAGCAATGCGCCCGACCAGGCGGGCCAGTCGCGCCGCCGCCGCAACTGCCATGCGCCGATCAGAGCCACCCCCAGGGCGGCGAGAAAGCACGCGGCGCGCGCGATGCCCACATCCCACTCCTCGCCCGCGGCGCGCACGAGCGGGGCCAGGATCCCGTCGGGCTCAACCGAGCCGGAACGGAACGGCCACGGGTCCGAGCCCAGCTCGGGCAGGGTCACGGCGAGGATCGTCAGCAGCAGGCCGAGCAGCGCCCAGCCCTCGGGCTCGGTCATCCGGCCGCGCAGGCCCAGCCGCTCGATCATGCAGCAGCCGTGGCGGGGTCGGGATGCGGCCGGTCGCGGTGCACACCGTCGTCGATGCGGGTCCAGGTGAGCTGGCCGGCGGCCACGCCGAGCACCACCCACGTGAGCGGATCCTCGAGGAAGCCGCTGTAGAACAGCGCATGCACGAACAGGCCGACGAAGGCGGCCCCCAGCGCCAGGCCCATCGCGGGCTCCAGTCGCCTCATCGCCATGATCGCGCGCGCTCCCCCCACCAGCAGCCAGGTGTAGAGCAGCAGGCCCACCAGGCCCAGCTCGGCGGCCACGGTGAGGGGCGTGGTGTGGGACACGAACGTGGGCGTGGGGCGGTCGCTTCCGGCCAGCTGGCGGCTGGCGCGCGGCTGGCCGCCCAGCCCGACGCCCAGGATCGGCTTGTCCTCGACCACCCGGATCGTGTCCTCCACCCGCTCGGAGCGGTCGGCGGTCACGGTGCGCAACGACTCGTCTCGAACCGCCACCGAGGCCACCATGTAGCCCACGCCGAGCAGCGTGACCAGCGTCACTCCTCCCACCACGAGCAGCCTCACGTTGCGGCCGCCCGTGGCAACCGCCACTCCGAGCGTGATAGCAACCAGCGCCACCATGCTCGACTGGGAGTAGGAGAACAGCAAGCCCGCCCACATCACCACGAGCAGCCCGACTCCCAGGCGCAGGTCCACGCGCTGGAAGGCGAGTAGCACCAGCAGCACGCCGATGCCGAGCACCACGTGCCGCCCGTAGAGGCTCGGGTCACCGAAAAGGGATGTGACCCTGAAGAAGTCCGAGTTCGCGTTGGACACCTCCAGGTTGGGCGCGAAGAACAGCAGTTCGTGCGTGATCGACTGGTAGAGCCCCACGGCGGCGAACGCAACCGCGAGGCCGATGCCCACCCGCGCCAGGGCACGCGGGGTCCAGTCGGGAAACGGAGCGCGCGCCGCAACTCCCAGCAGCAGCGCGAACGGAAGCGTGAAGTAGGCCAGCAACTCCACTCCCTGCTCGAGGGAGTCGGCCCACAGCACCGACAACGCCGCGTAGGCGATGAACGCCGCGGCGGGATAGGCCACCACCGGAGGCAGCGCACGAGCGGCGCCCGTCTCGATTCGATCGGACCGGGTTGCCCGCCATGCCAGAGCCAGCGCGGCGGCGGCCAGCACGAAGTAGAGCGGCAGCAGGCGCCCGAGCTGGCCATCCTCGGCGAGGGTGAGTGGGAATCCCCCGGATGTGTCGAACGCGATCGGCGGGCGCAGCGGGGCCGCCGCGAGCACGGCCACCGGCACCCACGCGGGCCGGCGGGTGAAAACGGCCGCCGCGGCGGCGAGCACGGCAAGCCCCAGGACCGCCGCGAGCGCGCCTCCGGGTGAGGCCAGGACGTCGAGCCTGCCGAGGTCCGCCGACGACGATGCGAGCCCGATCTCCCCCAAGGCCAGCAGCGCGAGTGCACCCAGGATGGCGAGGCGCCCGCGACCGGCCAGCAGCAGCGCCGCTCCGGCGGCGGCTAGAACTGCGGCGAACTGGGCGAGGTCGGGATGTTCCACGTTTGGCGAAGCAGCCGGCTCGGCCGGCTGGGCACGATTGGCTTCCGGGCGGGAGCGTAGAGCGAAGGCCGCTCAGAACGGCGCTCTATGGGCGATTCGCCTCCGGCGGTTGTACTCCTCGGCCGCCTCGCGGATTCCCTCTCCACGCCAGGGCAGCAGTTCCTGACGGGCGTGGAGGACGTAGCGCCGCGGGTCGTGCCCCGGTAGCGCCAGCGCGGCGACCGCGCGCATGCCGTAGAAGACCGCGCCGCACAGGCGCACGGCGAGCGCCTCCGGCGCGGACTTGTGCTTGGCCAGGTAGCGCGCCCGGCCACGGTGAAACTCCACGATTCGCCTTCGCGCGCTCCGGATGTCGGTGGTCAGCTGGTCGTGGTGCACCGCCCGGGCGGAGGGCTCGTAGAGCACCCGCCACCCGGCGTCGCGCAGGCGCTTGCAGAAGTCCGTCTCGTCGGAGTAGACGAAGAACCCCGGGTCGAGGTAGTCCACCTCCGCGGCGGCGTCCCGGCGAACCAGCATCGCGCTGGACTGCACCCAGCCCACGTGCCGCGTCCGGCTTCCGCGGCTCTGGACGGTGATCAGGCGGTGCAGGAACAGCAGGCCGGCCAGCGCCGTGCCCAGCCCCGGCAGCCGCCAGGCGCAGGCCTTCTCCTCGCCGGCGGTGGACAGCAGCTGGGCCCCGGCCACGGCCGCCGCGGGGTCCGCGCGCAGCGCCTGCACCAGGGCCTGGGCCGCGCCCTCGTGCAACTCGGAGTCCTCGTTGAGCATCAGACACCACCGGCCGCGTGATTCGCGCATGAGCGCGGAGTCGTTCTCCGACTTGCCGGTACGCCTGTCGAGGGCGATCACACGGGCGTCGTGACCACTCTGCTCCACCGCCGCCACAGAACCGTCGTCGGAGCAGTTGTCGAGCACCAGGACCTCGCGCGAGAGGTCCCGCGGATGCGTGCGCTCGATCGCGTCGAGGCAGGCGAGCAGGTATTCGCGGCCGTTGGTGTTCACCACGCAGTAGGAGAGCTCGACTTCACCCATCGGTGGCCACGCTCTCCAGCAGTCGCCGCAGCCGCTCCGCCAGGAGCCGGCGATCGAACTCGGTTTCCGCGAGGTGGCGCGCATTGGCGCCCATGCGGGCCGTGAGCTCGGGGTCGTCTCGCAGGCGCAGCACCTGTGCGGCGAGATCGGCCGGGTCTCCCGCGCGGGCATGCACACCGGCCTCGTTGCGCTCCACCAGCTCGCGCTGCCAGCCGTCGGTGTTCACGATCGCCGCGCGGCCGGCCGCGAAGGTGTCGAACAGCTTGTTGGGCGAGTTGGTGGCGAGAATCGGGACGTCCTTGAAGATCGTCATGCACGCATCCGACGCCGCGGCCAGCCGAGCGGCGGAGTGCTTGTCGCCCGCGGGGAGGAGGTGAACGTTGTCCAGGCCGCGACGTTCGACGTCGGCAGCAAGGCCCGCCCGGCGTTTGCCATCGCCCTGAAGCACGAAGGCCACGGACCGCTCGTCGCGGCTGCGCAGAATCGCCGCGGCCTCCACCACCTGACCGAGGTCGTTCGCCTCGCCCATGGTGCCGAAGTACGACGCGACGAAGGCGTTCTCGAGTCCCAGCCGTACTCGAAGGTCTCCCGGGTCCACGTCCGGGGAGAACAGCTCGAGGTCCGAGGCGTTGGGGATCAGCGTGACCTGATCGGGGCGCACGCCTGCTGCGATCACCCCGTCGCGCATCCCGGGCGACAGGGCCACAACGTGGGCGGCTGCGCGGTACGTGACCCGCTCCAGGGCCCGGGCGGCGCGCTGGGCCCCGTGGGAACGCAGCGCCCCCATCTGGATCGGCGCCTCCGGCCACAGGTCGCGCACCTCAAACACGAACGGCACGCGCCACCGCCTTGCCGCCGCGATTCCGGCCAGCCCGATCGTGAGCGGCGGCGAGGTGGCGAACACGACGTCGGCCTGTGGGCCGCGCACTCCCCTGGCCGCGGCCCTGGCGCTGAAGCCCGCGAAGCCCGCGATTCGGCTGGCGTAGCCGCGACCGGTGGCGGCCACGTAGTCGGGGGAGGCGCCGCCGACCTCGTGGACGTCGATCCCATCCACCTCGCGACGCCCGGGCCGCCCGCGCGCCGCGGTTAGGATCGTCACCTCGTGGCCCGAATGCACCAGGTGCCGCGCGAACTCGTACGAGCGCGTGCCCCCCGTACCCTCGCGTGTGGTGAAGAACTGGTGCAGGTAGAGGACGCGCATCAGATGGTCGTGGAAGCTACGTGACTCGCGCGCTGGACATCGTGATCGCGGCGGCCGCGCTGGTGGTCCTGTCTCCGGTGCTCGCCCTGGCGGCGCTGGCGATCCGCCTCGAGTCGCGCGGCCCGTTGATCTACCGCCACCGGCGCGTGGGGCGCCACGGCGAGCAGTTCGAGCTTCTCAAGCTGCGCACGATGGTCCAGGGCGCCGAGACCATGGGCACGGGCCTCTACATCGAGGACCGCGATCCGCGTATCACCCGCACCGGCAGGGTGCTGCGCCGCTTCTCGCTCGACGAGCTGCCCAACCTCGTGAACGTGCTGCGCGGCGATCTCGCGATCGTGGGGCCGCGCCCGACGGTGAGCGAGCAGGTGGACCTCTACACCGACCATCAGCGCCGCAGGCTCGAGGTGCGGCCCGGCATCACAGGATGGGCGCAGGTGAACGGCCGCGCGTCGCTCCCGTGGCCCGAGCGGATCGAGCTGGACGTCTGGTACGTGGAGCACCGGTCGCTGCGGCTGGACCTGCGCATCCTCGCGCGCACGGTGAAGTTGCTCGTGACCGGCCGCGGCCTGTACAGCCAGGATCTACGTCAGGGCTGGGACTGAGGACGACCCGCAGGGCCTAAGGCACGTTCTCCGGGCCGTTGTCGCGGTACTCGTCGCGGAACGTCCGGAGGGCGTCGAAGACCTTGGGGCTGTACTTGGGGCAGCCGAGCATCCGGCCGGTGCCGTTGGGCTGGGGGTCGATCGTCCAGGCACTGGCGGCCACGTCGAAGGGCATGTCCGTCTCATTGGGGGTGAGGACCATGTGGTAGTCGTCGTCTCCGACCAGCGCTCTGAGGTTGGCTCGCGCCTCCTCGGGGAGGTCCTTCTTGAACCAGAAGATCACCCGGCCGTGCTCGAGCGTGTGCACGTATTCCTTGACGTCCTTCGCGGTCTCGTAGATGCCGTCAGGGGCGGCCTCGATGAAGTGCTTGCCGGACGTCGGCGGGTTCGACGGGTAGGCGATCTGCTCGGCGGGGTCCTCGGTGTGCTCGCGGGCGGTGGCGCGCTTGCTCGTGACCTCGCACCCGGCCGCTTCGACCGCCTGGTCGAGATCGTCCACGCTCTGCTGGGGCACCTCACCGCCGTCGGGGAGCACGTTGCTGTCGGCGCTCGCGTTTCCGCCGCCCCCACCATCGTCACCGCCGCTCAGCAGGATCACACCCACGACCACGGCCGCGATCACCAGTGCGGCGCCGGCCGCGTAGCCGATCATCTGGCGCCGTCGCTGGGCACCCTTGGCAGCGGCCTCGCGCTCCTCGCGCTCGCGCCGTAGCTGCTCCTTCTGTTCCTTGCGGCTGGCCATGACGGCCCGAAGAGTAGTGAGCGCC
>Ga0136620_10001369_pt1 | contig 11532 bp, 9 predicted proteins | sample AntDrymUQ4162106_2_FD_104806 | JGI IMG/M metagenome (GOLD analysis project Ga0136620, IMG submission 104806) | Polar desert sand microbial communities from Dry Valleys, Antarctica - metaG UQ416 (21.06) | ecosystem: Environmental > Terrestrial > Soil > Desert | place: Antarctica: Dry Valley... | reverse complement strand
TCTATCTTGCCCAACCACCGGACATTTCTAATTTGCCTTGACACGGGAAATGTTTCGTCGGCCGGCTGGACGCTTGGAGTGGCTCGACCGGCTGGCCGTGCTCATCCCGCCTTCACAGCCGACATCGCCATCGGTATCACGGGCTCCTCGCCCCTAATGCCCTGCTGCGCGCGGGGGTGACGGCCCGCCCAGGCCTCCCGGTGGAGGGAGGAGGACTTCGATCCACGCAAAGGCACCGACCCTGCCCTGAACGACCCCCTGCCCGAGTAGGAGTTCGATCAACGGGTGAGCGGGTAGGCGCCGTTCCACTCCAAATCATCCTGCCAGTGGCTCGCGTCCCGGCGCCCGGGTGCTCGCCTTTGCCTCACCCCCAGCCTCGACGCCATCCAGAACCGGCCGGGCCCAGCCCAAACGCCCCTTCCCGCCCCCACACTACTAACGCCTTTTTCAGCGCTGAGCCCCGTGCATCAAAATGATTGACGGAGGCAAACGAATAATAATTTACCGGGTAATGCCGCGCTAACAAATCAGGCTGAGGGATTTCTCGATTTTGAACGCTTCGACAATCGTCGCACTGTAAACAGGAAAACGTTTCTCGGGTGCCACACATCATTTCGCGGGCAGAAAGAGGTTTTCCAAGGTGGGGGGATTCGCATGTTGAGCAAATCATTCTGCAGTCTTACGATGACTGGTAAAGATCTTGATTGCGCCGTCGAACAAGCTGCGTCTTTGGCGATCATAGCGGCTTGAAAGCGATCATGGTGAAGCTTTCAGCGGTAAGTGGAACTCGGTGCGCGGAATTATTCGCGTCACGCGCGCGCTTTCGCCAGCTCGAATTCCAACCCAACGGTATGATGCCAGCATCCCAACCTGGTAGCCCGGCCTCAACACCGAGTTCGTTTTTTTCACGTATGGCGAGGCTTTGCCGGAAATAAAAATCTGCATCCGGTAATGGTGGAAGCAGCTCAATTTGTTCGATTCCAGCGTTTCGCAGTATGTTGGCAAAATTCGTGACGCCGTATAGCGAAAGGTGTCTTGGCACCTCAAGTCCTCTCCAGTATTTTCCGAACGCTTTGAGCCCCGCCGCTTCTGCATTCGGCTGCGAAAACCAAACCCTTCCACCGGGCTTCAAAATCCGCAGGATTTCGTTAGCGGCTTGCCGAGGCCTATGAAGATGCTCGAAGACGTGATTCAATGTGACGTGCTCGAAATAATTGGCCGGAAGACGAGAATCCGGGAGTATGCCACTTCTCACCTCGAGGCCGCCTGCACGCGCGTTTGCGGCCGCATTGTTGTCAGGTTCAAGCCCGACAGGATCGAATCCGAGACTTTGCGCCAACAGAAGAAAGGCGCCATTGCCGCAGCCGACATCGAGCAAGGGAGCACGGGGGACGCTGGGCGCCGGAAGGTGACGTATCATGTGATCGGCGAGCGCTTTCTTCTTGCGCATGATCGAAAACACCGCATTCCCGATCGACCAGCCATTGGCAAAGTTATATCCGTAGCGCGCGTTGTAATAGCCAAGCCGCAAACGCGTCTTGAGCGTGCGCTCATTGAACTGCGATACGTGATAGGAAGGCTTGAAGGGCTGGTGGGTGTAATAATCGCTATAAGCGCGTCCGATCGACGCTTCGGTCGGCCGTGGGTCGAGATAAGCGACCCTGCATTCCTCGCACCGCCACATGGTCCAGTCTCCAGTGGCAACGCCGAATGCATAATCCCTCAGGGAGCTATGAAGCAGGATCCGACAGATGCCGTCACAAGCCGGGCAACGGCCGAGATGCTCAAGGTCGGCTGCGGGCCATTCGAGGCCGGATAGAGCCTCTGAACACTTTTCCATTTTCCCTTCAGAGCACTCAAGCACCGATTAAAGGCCCATTCATGCGCATCACAAAACCCGCTGCGATCGTTTTGGAAATCGCAATGACAGTATGAATTCGCGCGCCTTCGCATCGAATGTGATGCCCGAGAGCGCCGACGCTAAGCCAAATACAGCGGCCACGACAATTGCGTGAATAGGAGCTGGACGGTAAAAATGAACAAAAATATAAGCCGCAATGATAATGGTGAACGGCAAAGCCAGGAGGAGAAACCGGTCTCTGGGAAAGCGCACCACGACCAACAAGAAGATCAAGTGGACTGGACTGCGAAGCACCCACGCATAAGCAGCGCCCATTATCCCAAATTTTGTAGTCAACAGCCAGAGCACCAAGGTAAAGGGCAGCAATTCCAACGCAAAGAATTTAGGCATGATATCTGGTCGCCCTTGCCCTTCCAGGTGCGCAAAAGGTATAAAAGCCAGGCCATTGATCCAGGCGCCAACCAAAAGGATTTCGGCAACCGGCGCAGCAGTCGATGCGAAATCCGATCCCATCCAGAACTCGATAAATGGCCGAATGAGGACGATTGCCGGAGCACAAATGGCGCCGTATCCGTATGCAAGTGTCATCATTGCGCTTTGCGTCAAGCTCCGCGCTGCGTCGCCCGCCAGACGCGACATTCGGGGAAAGAGGGTTCTGGATAGAGCCGCGGCAAAAATTTGGCTTCGTGTGACGAGGCTCATGGGAACCGCGTAGTAGGTGACTGCCGCCACGCCGAGCACCGAGCCGATTACCAATTGATCGAGGGACACGATCAACGGAGCAAAAATATTCGTCACACTGATCCATCCGCCGTAGCTCAGTAGCGTGGTTGCTCGCTTCCGATCGAAGCTGCGCAGGCTCATTGGCCATTCCTCACGTATGACGAAGCCAAGAGTAAGAAGGATGGAGAAGATGCGGGATAAGACGGCAGCCGGAATCACAATGGCAAGACTGGGCGAGATTAACACGGCACAGGTAACCGGTAGCACTTGGCCAACTGTCGAGCCCACAACCTGCAGGATATTGACCGCAAGGAACCGGTCGCTCGATTCGAGAGCAGCACTCGCCACGCCGGAAATCAGCGCGAGCGGGAGCAGGCATGAGATCCAAGGGAAAGCCGTTTCGATTTCAAGCTTCAGTTCTGCCGGTACGACAACCAGATGTTCGAGGAGAAAGCTTCCGGCGAAATAAAGCATAGCTCCGCCGAGGATGCCAAGGCCCAGGTTGATACAGAATGCCGTGATTAGAATTTTCGACCTTCCCTCCTGCGATGAATGTTCGAGCTTGGCGAGCGCATTCGCGGATGCCCGCGACAAGCCAAGATCAAGGAAGCCGAAATAGCCGAGAAAAATCCAGACGATGGACAGGACCCCGTAACGCGCCGCGCCGATATGGGAAACATAGATCGGGATAGTGACAAAAGTCACAATCAGGGGCACGATCGTGCCCGTCACATTAAAAACGAAGTTAGCCTTAATCCCATGCCTCTTCATAGCGCATCCTTTACCCGCGGCCATGCGCAACGGCGCCAAATGCAAGGTTTCTGGTCGCCGGCAGCGCCGTTTGTTTCGACGGAAATGTGCGGAAGATGGCCACAGCGTCGTTTAAGTTCGTCCGTATCTGGGTTATTTCCTTGACGTGACGTCCATCAGTCCTCGGATTATGCCGAAGTACCGGACTGTTAAATAGATAAGGGCCGCCTAGCTAGCGAAGAAACCGCCCCGCTTCGACAACCATTCCCCGACGGGATCGCGAATATCATAAAGCATTTCCTTCTATAACATATAGTTGTGACGCCATCCACGCAGCAAGTAGCGACTCAGTTACACTTTCCAGTACGCTCCAGTCCAATCTATTGCCTTTATCTCCGGTTCGATTGATTTCATAGACAAGAATTCCGTGACCGCCCTACGGCAAGATGGCCACGAATAATAGTCGTCTACGATCACGTATCCGCCTTTACTGACTTTATGATACAGATTACTTAGCGAATCCATTGTCGAGCTGTACATATCCCCATCAAGACGAAGAATTGCTAAATTATTGATCTTGGCATTCGGGAGCGTATCACAAAACCACCCTTTAAGGAACTCAACTTGTTCGTCGAGAAGTCCAAAGTTCTGAAAATTTGACTTAACTTGTTCAAGAGATACTTTCAGGTAATCTACTCGACTTAAGTCCTGACCATCGTCCTTATCCTTTGGAATCGGCAGACCAGCGAACGAATCAACTACCCACACTTTTCGAGACGTGACACCGTAAGCCTTAAGTAGTGCGCGCATAAAAATTGTCGTGCCTCCTCTCCATACGCCGGTCTCTATGAAATCCCCAGGAACTTCATTTGTTAGAACGTCCTCAACGCACATTTGGACATTATCCAGTCGTAAATGGCCCGCCATGGTGTAGCCGAATAACGGCCAATCCCTTCCTTCTTGGCGCTTTGTTTTATCAAATTGTTTGCATTTAACTAACAATAGTGAGTTCTTGCTTAAGGGCGTAAGAAGTAATTTCTTAAAGTAGTTATTTGAACAGAATTTATCCTCCCATCCGCTCTCTTCGTAAATAGAAGCAGTGAGGACCTTCTTTATTAGATCTATATATAATTTTATTGCTTCTTGGTTATCAGCGATCATCTCTGCACTTTTTCTCTGCGCTAGGTTGTGAACTTGTTGACATGTAATACCATGCGTCGCGGGCAGCTTCGCCCAGGGTGCCTTCTCAAATTATCGCGTCTTCAATGGGTTAGCGAAAATGTGAGAGTGGAACCAACGGTCATTCCTCATGAGCGTTGGTAGAAGGCGCACTCTCCCGCTCGCACCGCAAAGGCCGTTGCCCGCGACAAGCCGAGATCGAGAAAACCGAAATCGCCGAGAAGCATTCAGGCGGTCGAAACAACGCCGTAGCGCGCGGCGCCGATGTGCGAAACATAGATGGGCTTCGTAATGAGCGCTATGATCAAGGCGGTCGTCCTCGCTACACTGGAAACTAAGTTGGCCTTTAATCGACGAGTCCTTTCGGTCGGCTGTGTTCGTCTTCCCGTTCACACTATTTCCTTTCGATGAAGGAACGGCCGCACATCAAGCCCAAGGCTAAGTCTTTTAGCAGGACCTTGAAACTCAATCCACCCCGCTCAAACGAGTTGTAAGCGTTTCCTCTAAGCAGTTTGATAAACGCCGAGAGTCGTTCTCGGAACGACATCGAGTCATGCAGAGCTGCGCGCAGATCATATATGTTTGCAATTGCTTGCCACCGGCGGCTTGACAACTCCGCTTTCCGCGCGAGCCTGGTATCCGAACCCCTAGATTTTTCCGCTACCGACAAAAGAATTTGTGCTCGGTGGCTGGCCATTGCGCGGTGATCCAATAAGTCGCTTCCGGACAGAGAGAGCTTGCTTTTGATCGACAACAAGGGATGTGGGCTCCTGCGGCCAAATAGATTGTTCCCATGTTGGCGATAGCTCGCCAAGGGTTGGGCCAACACGACGGTCTTTCCGAAGCTTGATGCCAGGAAATACACCCATCGGTCGTGGGCGAGGAGCCCTCTCTTCGTATGGTTATCGAGGCCCCGCGAGCTTGCATCTATAAGGTCAAGCAAAGATTTGTCAAATACTTCCGTAAAGCCCAAAAAAACGCCCCATGGCGGAAGGGTCAAGGGCAGCCAAACCCGTGAAGTCTGTATGCCCTGTGAGAAAAAGCCGATTGGTTTCGACGATTCATCGATCAACTCAGCGGTATGCGCGCATAATAAGGCATTGTGGGCTTGAAGCGCCGCGACACAGCGAGCCAGTTTTTCTGGATGCCAAACGTCATCCTGGTCGCAGAAGGCAATATATTTGCCAATTGCGAGGCGTGTCGCGGTAAGAAAGTTCTCGCCATAGCCAAGGCGCTGCGGATTTTGCCGAATGCGGATCGGAAATGGAGCCTCTTGCGAAATGGCCCGGACGATCGAAAGCGTGTCATCTGTGGAGCCATCATCGGACACGATAATTTCGATTGGTAGCAAAGTCTGTGCCGTCAAGCTCTCGATTTGGGCCGCAACGTGGTTTTGGCCGTTGAAAGTCGCCATAATAATCGAGACTTGTGTAGCCCGTCGATCCTCAATCGCGGCGGCACGCGATTGACGTTCGGGAACCGCAAAAGTGTCCTTGCTCCCGGGCATCAGTGAGTTCGGCACGGATCGGTTATCCATTTTCCGGCAGACTATGGGCGACTCCGAACCCGTACGTGCCCGACAGCCGCGGCTCCGGAGGCCGGGAAAGGCGTGGCTGCGGCAGTCGACTTCGTGTAGCAGACGCTAAGACCGAATCCGCGTCCGATATCGAGGATCCCGCCTGACTTGTCTTTGGCTACAGGTCCTACCAGTGATGCTCCATCGGATTCATGCCAATCACGGAAATACGCTTCGTCTATCCGGTGCCATCGTTGGTAGTGCAAGGAATAGTTCAAATCGTTATCCATGTTGCCTCCGGACACTTCGGGCTTTTTCGCGTCATACGGTTGTGCGCTTGTTGCTTTGTACTACGCCCGGTGCTACAAGACGCTTCCTCCGGGATGCTCTGGTCTTTGGGCTCTCTCAAGCGGATCGGAGCAGGAAACCTGCTCCCCCGCTACGGCCAGCGCAACATCCACCGCCGCAACGAGGCGTGCGCGAAAACAAGAGATGGAAAACCGTTCCGCGTTCGCCCGGCAAACGTCCGGCCGAAACTCCCTTGCGGCTTCGAATTCCTGGACGACATCGCGCACCGCGGCCGCCGTCTGGTCGCGGAAGAACAATCCCGTCCGCTTCTCCCAGTCGGCGGACGACATCACCGTCTCCAGCACCCCGCCGGCCCCGTAGGCAATTACCGGTGTCCCACACGCCTGTGCTTCCACCGGAATGATGCCGAAATCCTCCTCGGCTGCGAAGACGAAGGCCCGTGCGCGGGCCATGTAATCGGCAAGCACCTCAGTCGGCTGGTAGCCTAGGACGCGGATATTGGGCGAACCGCGTCCCAGGGCTTTGACACGGTCCAGATCCGGACCATCGCCGATCACTACCAATTGGTTGTCTGGCATGGTGGCGAATGCTTCAGCGATCATAGGCATGCGCTTGTAGGGCACCATGCGCGAAGCGGCGAGGTAATAGTCTTCCTTATCAGAGCGCAACGCGAAGCGCGCGATATCGACCGGCGGATACACCACAGCTGCGTCCCGTCCGTAGACCTTGCGAATGCGACGCGCGATGTACTTGGAGTTCGCGAGGAAGGCGTCCACACCGTGCGCTGTATGCGCGTCCCACATACGCAAGTAATGCAGGGACATCTTCGCAATCCAGGACTTCAGGCCCGAGTCCAGCCCCGATTCGCGCAGGTATTGATGCTGGAGATCCCAGGCGTAGCGGATCGGCGTGTGTACGTAGCTAATGTGCACCTGGCCTGGGCCGGTGATGACACCCTTCGCCACGGCATGATTCGACGAGATGACCAGATCGTAGGCGGAAAGATCGAACTGCTCCACCGCCAGGGGCATCAGCGGCAGATAGTTGCGAAAGGCGGTGCGCGCCTTGGGCAGCCGTTGGATGAAGCTGGTGTGCGCGCGCCGGCCGCTCAGGAAACCGCGCTCATCGTCTTCGAGGAAGTCCACCACCGCGAACAGGTCCGCTTGCGGGAACACTTTGAGGATCTGTTCCACCACCCGTTCCGAGCCGGCGTAGTTGACGAACCATTCGTGCACCACCGCGACCCTGAGCTGCTCCAGCTTCGCGGCCGCCACGCGGGCATCCTGAAAGCCCGCGTCTCCGGGGATGGCATGGATTCCGGGCCCGGTGGAGGACAAGGCCGACACTTCGTTCAGCTGTGGCACAATGCCTCCCGGATGAAGCCCAGGTTCAAGCGTGCGCTTTCCTGCCATGAAAAGAGTGCAGCACGCTTGCGTCCCGCGAGGGATATGCGTGCCCTCAGCGCCGCATCTGAAAACACTTCACGTAGCCTGTTGGCCAGTTCCTCGGGCCGACGAGGGTCGAAATACAAAGCCGCGTCGCCGCAAACTTCACACACCGCCAGCGCCGTGGTTGCTAGGACGGGGCAGCCGCACGACATGGCCTCCAACGGTGGGATACCAAAGCCTTCGTAGAACGAGGGAAAGACAAAGCAGGTCGCGTGCTGGTAGAGCGCCTTCAGTTCCTCGTCGGTGACATAGCCGACCCACAGGATGGAGTGCTCGCTATCGCCTGCGTTGCGGAAAATCGTCGAGTTGGCTGCCCCCGCAACCACCCAGCGCGGCGCATCGCGGCCCAGGATGCCGATGGTTTGTACGATGAGGGCGAAATTCTTGTTGAGTGTGGGGCTGCTCACTGCCAGCGCGAAGGGTTGTCCGCGCAAGCCATGGCGATCGAGAATGCGATCGTCGGGCTCAATGCGATCCAAATGCTGCCAGCCTTCCGTAGCAATGCGCACGCGCTGCGGCGAGGCTCCATAACACGTCACGGCTTCGCCTGCGCTGAAGCGCGAAACCGCAATGGTGAGCGGAGAGCGGGCCACCAGCTGATGGACGAGGAAGCGGTACCAGAGGCGAAACCGCCAGTTGAATGCCTGCGGCATGCGGAATACATTGGCATCGTGCACGGTGACGATCTGCCACTTCTTGAGCAGGGGGCCGGTCAGGCCGAAGCTGAGCAGCAATCCTCCTCTGGCGTGCCACGGCAGCTCGACCTGTTCCCACAAGTGCCCTTGCAGGCGGCCCAGCTCTTTCATGGCGATGTAGCGAAACGCCGGCGTGGGTGTGCCGCGGGGAACCAGCAGCGTCCAGCGCGCGTATGCCCCTTCCCCGCTAGCCAGCAGCTCATCGAGGCACGCGACCGTTTCCCGTGCATAGCGTTGAACTCCGGTGATACGCTGGCTGAAAAAGCGCCCATTAATAAAGACGTTGGGGGCAGAAACCTGCCTACGGGTAGCGTCAGGCATAACCACGTGCCTCTTCCAAGAGCGGCTCAGGTTTTGGCGGCGTGACGGTAGCAGCGGCCGCGAAGGCATAGAACGCCACCCCCAGGTCGAAGACTCCAGCGGAAACGGATGCGCTGATTAGTGCAGCCAGCACGGCCTGGCGTGCGGCGCGTGGCACCGCCGCAGTGGGTAAAGCGCGGTTTGGCCCAATGCGAAGGAACACCCTGGAGAGAAATACAAGAAACAGGAGCGTTCCAAAAGCGCCAACGTTGGAGAGCAGCACCAGCGGAAAGGTGGATGCGCGGGCGCTGCCCAGCCCGACGCCTGCACCATAGGTATTCAGAAAATTGGACCACGCTTGCTCATTCCACGAGCTGCGCTCGATGCCCGAGCTGCTTTGCAGCTTGTTGACAACCGTGACTTCGAAGAACTCTGCGACTCGCGTCACCACTCCGGGATCGTAAAGAATCACAATAGAAATCGCCATCAGTCCGAGTGTGCCGCCAAAAATCAGCGGACGCATGCGCGGAACCTTGCCGTGGACAACGCCACGCCAGACCAAAACGACGGTCAAACAAAAGAGGTATGTCGTCAAACCGACATAGGCGGTGCTGGAAGTGGACATTAACAACAGTACCAACAAAATCAGGGCAACGGTACCACTGTAACCGGCTCTCACATTGTTCAGCCACAGGGTGGCGCTGAAGGCAAGAAGCGGAAGCGTAAAGCCCGCGAACCCCGAAGCTTCCGTGAATGTCCCAGAAAGACGCATCAACCCAGCGAGCTCGTAGCTTTCGACTATTGCATATCCGCCTGTACGCACGTATTCGAGCACGCTCGGAAGCCCGAGGTAGAATTCGGCTAGATTGACGAGGCCTGCTAAGCAGTTCAGCCCAGCGAGCAGTAGCACGGCATCGCGGAAGTCGTCCAGTCTGCCCTTCCGGAGGAACAGAGCACGCATTGCCACAAAGGCACAAACGGCCCCAAGGGCGTACCCGGATTGCGTAAGGTTGCCGGACACCGGATACAGCGGACTCAGACGCAAGAGTGCGCCCGAGTGCATGGCATCGCGATCAATGGTGAAAACCTGCAGTTGCCCGGCGAACATCCGTGGCAGAAAGTAGGCGCTGATCGCACCCCACACGACGAGAAGAAGCAGCCAAAACCCGGCATCGGGGAAGGACACTTGGCGTAAGCACCCGCCCAGGCCGCGCTCGCCTAACGCGCGGGCCAGCAAGAACGGCAGAAACATCACTGCAGGCGTAATCGTTGCGCCACCGAGCGCGGGTAGGGCAATGGCCGCGGCTGCCCCGAACAGGCAAAACACCATCTGTAAATACAACGCTCTTGACCCCGAGGCAAGCAGTCCACCGGCACAAACGAAAAACGCAAAGAGTGTAGGTGTCACGGCGACCAAGTCCCAGCGGTGCAGCGGACCTCGGAAATCCGGTACGGGGGTTCGAAATCCGTGCGGCGAGACGCATAGGAACTGTCCCGGTTCTTTGTGCAACAGGCATCGAAGCAGAACCGTAATCGCGATAGGCCCGCAGAAGACTTCATAGGGGTGGCTCAGTTTGCTTGTGCGAAGTCGCCCTCAATTGCTTGGTCGGGACGCACGCCAGACATATAGACCGGCGCTGCTACGAAGCTAATGCACATAGCACCGGACTTATCTTGCTTTTAGCTGGATTGGCCGGGCCTTGAGGGGGAAGCGATCGGCCACTATCAGGGCATCCGGAGACTTGGCGTTTAAGTGTAAAGATCTCCGGTGTCGGGAGAGAAGCGCGGATGACGAAGATGTTCCCCGGGTCCACCGAGATCGCGACGTAGTCATACTCCCCCCCCGACATTGCCCACCCTGTCGGCTATTTGACCACGCCTCGTGTGAAACATCAAGACGGGTCACGCCCCGCGACGACGAAGGGCTACGCTGACGCTGAGCGATTATTTGACCGATGAGGGCCTGAAGGTCGAAACCCTGCACCGGCCTTTTCCCACACTTTTCCCCCAGCCAGACCCGCCAGCCAGACCTCGCCGTGGGTTGTGAATGATCGAGCCGAACCCAGGGAGAAAGCCGACGCACGCGGGGGCGCCCCGAGTAGTTATAACGGCGAACCTTGTTAGACCTTTCTCTTCTTACGGCACTTGTATGCCGTTCCATGGCTGCGAGTAGTGGGAAACAGCGTAGGCGATGATCCCTCGGAGATAATTCGTATGTGGTCCCGTGTAGCATCGAGCAGCAGTGAATCTGGGAGTTTCGTGTCCTGGTGGCTTGCATATTCAGGCGCGCGATCCGGCGCTGCGGGGAGCTGCCGAAGGAGATTGAGCCAACGAAGTGTGACGGCAATCAGCATGTGCCGGTGGCGACCGGACCGTACGCCTGTCGCGCAGGCGATGACTGCTTGCTCCAACGCGGTCAATGGGTCGGCATCCCGATGTACGGATCCTTCGGGGCAGGGGGTCAGGATCATTAGGCCAAAAGCCGCGAACCTAGCCGGGCCGCCGTGTCGGCGCGGCCCGCTCCGGGCGAGACCGCCCGGCCAGTGGCGGCTCACGCGGCGCCCAGCGGCTTCCGCAGCGAGGGCTTCCCCCCTGGACGGGCCCTAGGCCCTGCAGTGGGCTAGACTAGAGGGGACCTCTATAAATCCCTTCCAAACTTTCCGTACCCTGTGAGCATCAGAACTTATCGCCATCCGATCCGATTTAGGCCCGAAAAGCCCGCCCAGATCGATCTTTGCGAGGGGTTTTCCC
>Ga0136620_10001365_pt1 | contig 11544 bp, 11 predicted proteins | sample AntDrymUQ4162106_2_FD_104806 | JGI IMG/M metagenome (GOLD analysis project Ga0136620, IMG submission 104806) | Polar desert sand microbial communities from Dry Valleys, Antarctica - metaG UQ416 (21.06) | ecosystem: Environmental > Terrestrial > Soil > Desert | place: Antarctica: Dry Valley... | reverse complement strand
TCATGACCACTCCTACGGCCGACCGACCGACCGACCCGAGTGAGCGACCGCGGCGGAGCCTGGAATCTACCGCAGTTCCGACTATCGACCGGTCCGAATAGCGGCGCCGGGGTCTCTGGCGGTGCTGGGCAGGGTGTGAGGCGGGCTGCCGGCGCAGACCCGGTCGAGCGTGGCCGGAAAGAGCCGGCCACTCCCGCGCCCCTCCATCGCCGAGCGCGAGGTCACCTAAAGCGCGCGGCGTGAGGTTGACGCGGTAACCCGCCGCTGGACCCGCGACCGGCGCGGGAGAGACTCCACGCCGGCCGCGGGGGTCTTATCGGGCGGTCTTCCCGAGCCGCCCGCCGAGCTCGACGAGCAGCCAGTCTGGCAGCGGCTCGGGCAGCGGGGTGCCGCTCGCCGTCAACGTCGCCCCGTCGGCCCGGCGTGCGTACATCGGCACGATCCCCGTGGCCTGCACGGCGACGCCGTGCCGGTCGGGCTTCCTGTCACGGAAGATCGACGGCCGCCCGTCGACCGGGGCGACCGCGTACAGCACCCAGCCCGGCTCGGCGGGAGTCGCGTCGGGCCCCAGCGCCCGACCGGCGGCGGTGATCGCCTCCTGGCCGACGTGGACGCCGCTGCTGCGCAGCGACGCGGCGTGCGCCTGCCAGGTCAGCGACACGAAGCGCGGGAGCGGCAGGGGTGAGACCTCCTCGACGGCGCGGCCGTACTCGTTCACTCGCTGCCGGGTCTCCGCACCCTCGGCCCGCTGCCATGCCTGCCAGGCGGTGGCGGTGCACCGCTGGGCGACCAGCACGACGCCGCCGGGATGCTCGCCCAGCTCGACGCCGACGCCGTCCCTGTGCCTGTTCCGGTAGTGCTCGTAGACGGCCTGGTAGGTGCTCAGCGGGGTGCCGCTGGGCTGCAGGTCGTCGTCGAGCGGCACAGGTGCCAGCCCGGTCGTCGCCAGGGTGGCGACGGCGACGGCCGCTCCGGGGCTGCCCAGCGCCTGCGCGGCTTCCCTGTGAGTGTCCTCGGCCGACGGGGGCGGCTCGCCGGTTCGGTTGCGCGCGTCGGCCTGCCAGCGCAGCGCGTCGCTGCGAGCGTCGGTGATGGTCTGGTCAGTCATGGTCGATCTCCTCCACTAGTGGTCGGCCCGGCGGGCGCCGGGGGCGGTGTTTCGGTCGGTGACGACCGGCATCTCTACAACGGCGCGCAGGTCGCCCCGAAGGGCGGCACGTAGGACAACCTCGAGCTCGACGTCGCGGCTGCGGGCCAATCCCCGCAGCGCGACTAGCCGGTCGGGACTGAACCCGTGCTCCCGCACGATCCGGGTCGCCTCATCGTCGTCGTCGGGGTCGCCGTTGCGGGACTCGGCCTGCGCGAGCACAGCCCGTTCCTCGTCCCCGAGTCGGCCGGCCACCGTCACGAGCGCAGCCACGAGCCTCGACTCGACATCGACGACACCATCGCCCTCGTCCCCGCGCTCCGTCCCGCCGACGGGCACGTAATGCAGATCCTCGAGCTCAGCGTCGTCGTGGTAACCGTTCGCCCGGCACTGGGGGCAGCACGCGAACCCCTCTGACAGCGGGGACATCCGGCAAAGGTCGCGGCCCTCGCCGCACGCGGGACACCTGTCGTCCTGGACTTGTTGGTCTTGCATCAGCGTTCTCCTCTTTTTGGTGGGTTTCCTCGGATCAGGGCGACGTTCTCGCGCATGCCGCGCAGCTGCTCGGCCCCGTACTCCGGCGTGCCCTCCACCAGCCGGGCCAACCGGGCCTTGCACCAGCGGTGATGGGCCGCCAGCACGCTGTGCCCGGCCGCCCACGGCGGATCGCCGGGCTCCGGCGGCCAGTCGCTCGGGTCGAACGTGGCCAGGTGCGGCGGCCACTCGTCACCCTCCGCGCGCCACTTCACGATGCCGACCCGGCGTACACGCCGCGCAGCCCACGACGCTGCAACCGAGCGGACGGAGACGACGACACCGCCGGCGCTGGACCCTCTTGGTCGCCGAGCGGCACTCTCAGCGCCACGATCAGCCTGGCCAGCACGATCCGCTGCTGGCGCAGCTCGACTAGCCCAGGATGAATCTTCTGCTCGTTGAGCCGGGTGGTCATCAGCACCCCATCGGCGGCGACTACGTCAGCGAGCTCGTCGCACACGTCGGCGACACGGCAGGCCTGCCGCAACAGCACCAGCTCATGCTCGGCGAGCTCGAAGTCAGACAGCACCGACCGCCACAGCCGGCGACCAGCAGCGCCCAGGCCGGCCGGTGATGGCGGAGTGCGCGTGGCCACTGCTCAGACCCCCATTTTCGGAATCGTTTCAGCCGCCGTATGCCGATGCCACATAACTGCTGGGGTAGGCCGCGTGTGTGCACGAGAAAAGACGGCGCGTCCGTGGCTGCACCGGGCGCAGCACCGCTCGCGCGCGAACCGCTGCCGCGCTTCGCAGCCCTCGCGGGAGCTGGGGCAGGACGTGCAGGTGTCGCGGGCGTCGTCGGTCGTCACGGGGTCGGCTCCGGTGTCGTGTCGGGGTGGTCGCAGGTCTCACAGCAGCGCGCGCCGCGGAAGGTGTGCTTGCTCTCGCAGCCGTCCTCGGTGGCTCCGCACCGGGTACAGCACCGCGCCGGGGGGCGTGGGGGTGGCGGTTCCACGTTTGCGCAGGTCAGACGGGTGCTTGACGCGTCGGACGCGTCATCTTGTTTGTTCTCTACCTGCGCGCACGCGGGAGACGAACAGGACGTCGCGTCCGACTCGTCAAGCGTCAACCGGTTCACTGGTCCTCACCCTCGGCTGCGAGCACGATTCCGCGCCTGACTCGGCTGCCATCAGCGCCCCTACCCGCGTCGTATCCCTTGCGCCCGAGGGCCAGGCCGAAGACCTTCCGACTCGTCTCCGGTGCGCCGTCGGCCTCGGCCCACTTCACCCACCTGGACCACAGCTCGCCGGCCCGGACGTAGCCGTGCGGCGTCGGGATGCACTCGTCGTTGAGGAACCGGGCGATCGGGTCGGAGTCGAGCCGGTAGGCGCGGGTCGCCACCTTGACCGCCTCGGGTTCGTCGAGCCCGCCGCGGTCGGTGTAGTCGCGCCACCCGGCGACGGCCCACGTCAGGATCGCGTCGGCCTGCAGCTGTAGCCGTTCGTCGAGGTGCTTGTCCTGCTCAGCATCGGGGATCACCACGTCGAACGGCACGACCCGCACACGGCGCCAGATCGCGGGGTCGTCGCCGCGTACGGCCGGCAGGTGGTTTGTGACCAGCAGCGGGGTGTGGCTGGGGGTGAACTCGACGAAGTCCTGCCGCATCCGGCGGGCCTTGATGGTGTCCCCGCCGGTGAGCCGCTTCATGGTGGCTTCGGCGAGCCGGCGCCCGTGGTCGGTCTCGGAGACTGTCACCCAGCGGCGGCCGAGCAGGTCCATCTCCCCGGTCGGGTGGGCGCCGTCGCGGGACATGAACAGGTCGGATTCGGCGGTGCTGGCGTAGTCGCCCAGCGCGTGCTCGACCGACCGGGTGAACACGCCCTTGCCGTTGGCGCCGACGCCGGTGGCGATGGGCAGCACGTGCTCGACGACGCGCCCGAGCAGCGCGACCCCGGTGAGCCGCTGCAGGAACGCCCGCACCTGAGGGTCCGGCAGCACCCGCTCGAGGAACGTGTGCCACGGCCCACCGGTGGCGTCGGGCCGGTACGCCGCGGCGGTGACCTTGGTGCAGCGGTCGGCGGGGTCGTGGTCGCGCAGGGTGAGGGTGCGCAGGTCGAGGGTTCCGTTGGCGCAGTTGATCAGGTAGGGGTCCGCGTCGAGGTCGGCGACGGTGGCGGCGAACGGCGCCATGCTGGCGGCGAGCGCGAGCACCCCGGCCGCTCCGGTCGCCGATGAGCACTTGTCCACGTCGCGCCGGATCGCCTTGGCCGCGTCAGCGTCCAGGTCGAGGCTGGCCTGCAGCCCGCGTCGCAGCACGTCGCGGACCGCCCGCACGGCGTGGCCTTGGTCGTCGGACGCCCAGCGTTTGCCGTCCCAGTGGAGCCAGCCGATCCCGTGCACGTGCAGCAGCCGGTCCCGGTGCGGACTGTTCGCCAGCCGGTACGCCATCCGGAGCTGCCCGCTGTGCATCCCTTCTCTCAGGTCGTCGTCCAACTGCTCACGGCCGTGAGCAGTGCGGAACTGTCTAACGCCGTTAGACAGTTGCGGACTGCAGCAGCCTCGATCAGCGTCGGGGGTCGGGTTGCCCGACACCAGCCCGACCGCGCCGGCAACACTGCGGGGCCACTCGCCGCGGTCCACCGGGCGGAGCGGGTCGGCCTGGATCGCCGCGCGGAAGGCGCCCTCCAGCGAGTCCAGCGCGGCGACGGCGCCGACGTGGCCCTGCTCACCGGCGCGGACGAGCCGGCCGATGTAACGGTTGGCGGTGTCGTGTCTGGACGCAGCGGTGCGCAGCTCGGCGACCCCTTCGCTCAGTACCCGCGAGATGTACGGGCACGGCTCGCCCTCGGCCATGCCGGCCAGGAACGCGACCTGCTCCGCACCGGTCACCTCGGCTTTCGCCGCGCGGTCCGCCACCGAGCCGCGGTCCAGCTCGGTCACCCAGGCGGGCGGCAGGTCCGGCAGGTCGTCGACCGCCGGACCGGGAACCTGCCGGCCGTCGACGTCGACCCACCGGTAGACGCGACCCTCGGGGTGCACCGACGGCGCCACCACGGCGTAGCGGTGCCCATGGTGGACCAGCTCGACGCCGGGGCCGAGCCCGTCGGCCCAGCACCGCCCGGCCGGCACTCGGTAGAACCGGATGCCGGACACGCCGTCGTCGCGGCTGGTGCTGATCGGGGTCGTCGGCAGTGGCCCGAGCCTGGCCTCGGCCTCGGCCAGCGTCTCCGCTCCCGGCTTGCCGCTGTAGGCGTCCACGTCGATCCCGATCACCGTCTCCGGCATTCGCAGCGCCACGTTTCCGCCACCGTGGCCGTTGGTGGCCCACTCGTGCACGTCGGCACCGGACGGGTACGGCGCGCCGTAGCCGGTCCACCCGGCCGGCGGTCGACTCTTTCGGGCAGGGTGGAGCCTGCCGTGGTCGTCGTACCCGACCGGGAACGGCCCCCAGCCGCGGCGGTGGTAGGTCGCGGCCGCGTCGGCGTACGCCGCGCTCACCGCGACGCCCCGTCCGACCTGAACTGTTCACGGCCGTGGACAGTTGCACCGTCGTCTGCCGGCAGCGGCACGTACACGTACACGGCCCGGTAAACGCCCTCGACGGTGTGCGCGGCCGAGCGGCCGTGAGACACGGCGCCGTACAACGTCTCGAAGGTCCGCCCGCAGGTGTGGCAGCGGCCCGAGCTGGACCGAGCCAGGGTGGTGCGGTGCAGGCCTTGCCGGGCGGTGGCGTCATGGGCCGGCGCGGTTGGCCGCGGCCGCGGCGCGGCTGGACCGTGGTTGTCGGCGGCCTGTGCGATAGTTGACGCGAGCCTGTGGTCTTTGCCGGCCCAGCCGCTCTGCGCCCCCGCGATTCCCCCGTCGTGGGGGCGGCTCGCGTTATGCGGCGGTGTCGCCATGCGGCTCACCACCCGCCGGGATCGGGCGCAGCATGGCGTCCAGCTCGGCGAGGTCGACCCGGACGAGCCTGGGGCCCATGCGGTAACCGGGGATCAGCCCCGCCGCGACGTAGCGGCGGATCGTGCGCGGTGCACAGTCGGCGTACTCAGCAGCGCGCTCGACCGTGACCAACTGGCGACGGGAAAGGGGGGATGTGCGGGACACCAGGCACCTCCGGGCATACGTCGGAGGCACCTTCCGGGGTGCCGGTGCGTCGTGACCGAGCGACGCGCGTTCTATCTGGGCGCGAGTGTAACCCTGAGTCCCGCCAACGACAATCGGGACTCGCCGTGTCGCAGTAGTTGTTCGACGATCGGCCGAAACTTCTCATCGAGGACGGTCACCGCGTCGCTGCACGCCGGGCAGGCGTACGTGCGGCGCCAGCGAGCAGTCTCCGCCGTGCCTATCTCGAAGTAGTCGGGCGCGCTGGGCAGCACCCGCTCGTCGTCGATGCGCAGCCCGTCGACGGGTGTTGTCCACTCGAACGAGCCGTCGGCCAGGGGCGCGAATGTCAGGATTTTGACCTCGACCTCTGCCCCGTCGTGACCCGCCGCCGCCGTGTCGTTGCAGTAGACCTGGAAGTTGATGAGCACGGGCTACCTCGATTCCACCAATGCAGACAGCGCCCGCGCTATCGCCTGGTCCCGCCCGGCGGCGGCGTGCTGGTAGCGCAGCGCAGCGGCCGGGGTCGAGTGCCCGAGCCGGCCCATCAGCTCGGCCAGCGTCGCCCCGGTGCTGGCGGCGAGGACGGCCCCGGTGTGTCTGAGGTCGTGAAAACGCAGGTCCGGCCGACCGGCGGCCGCACGAGCCCGGTAGAACGGCGCGTACAGCGTCGACGGGTTGAGGTGGCCGCCGTTCGCGGCCGGGAACAGCAGCCCGTCTCGACCGGGCGCCGTGTGCTCGGCCAGGTGGTCGCGGACCATCGGGATCAGGTGGGGCGGGATCGCCACGTCCCGGCTGCCGGCCGACGACTTGGGCCTGCCGACCACCGGGGCACCGTCGACCCGGACCACCGCGCGCCGGATGCGGAGCACCCCGTTGGTCAGGTCGACGTCGGTTCGGCGCAGCTCGGCCAGCTCACCGAACCGCAGCCCGCACCACGACGCGAGCAGAGTCATGGCCCGCAAGCGCGGCGGCATCGCCTGCACCAGCTGCTCGAGCTCGGCCAGGGTGGCCGGTTTGATCCTGTGCACCCGCTTGGTCGAGCCGGCGCCGCGGATGTGGGCGGGGTTGGCCGTGATGTGCTCGTCGTGGACGGCGGTGGCGAGGATGGCGCGTAGCAGCCCGTACGCGTGCGCTCGCAGCGTCGGGCGGCTGGCACCCTGGTCGGCATACCAGCGACGAACCAGCGACGGTGTGATCGCCTTGATCCCCACGTCGCCGAAGGTCGGCAGGATGCGCGAGTCGAGCAAGGCGCGGTAGTGCGCCCTGGTCCTCGGCTTCAGCGGCCGGTCGGCCAGCCAGCTCTCGGCGTAGGCGCCGAACGTCAACTGTGGTGCCGCCGTGGCGGGTAACCACACCCCGCGGGCAACCTCGGAGCGCCGCAGCGACAGCCACGTCTCCGCGTCGCCCTTGGTGTCGAACGTCGTCGGGGCGGTGTGTCGTGCAAGGTCGGGGGCGGTATAACGGGCCTGCCAGCGACCGGACGGGAGGCGACGAACCGAGCCGAAGGACGCCCTGCGCCGCGCCATGCCCAGCCTCTCTGTCGTGCCCACTACGTGCCCAACAAGAGTACCGCCGTGTCCCCTTGCGTCCACCCATGACACACCGTACTGTTTCGCATCATGGCTGGTCAGAGGGCTTCTCTGCCGGTCACACCCAGTGTCGCTGCAACCCGTCCAGACTGGTTCGAACCCAGTATCGCCCACCCACTGCACTCGAAGAGTGGAGCCAACGCGTGTCCGACCTGACCGTCACCCTGCTGTCTGCTGGCGAGCCCGCGCAGCAGAAGGTGACGGCGGGCTCGAAGGCCTGGGAGCTGTTCGCCGACGACCGCGACGTCGTCGCCGCGCGCGTCGGCGGCGAGCTGCGGGACCTGTCGTACGACCTGGCCGACGGCGACGAGGTCGAGCCGGTGCCGATCGGCTCCGACGACGGCCGCGACATCCTGCGGCACTCCACCGCGCACGTCATGGCCCAGGCGGTGCAGGACCTGTTCCCCGACGCCAAGCTCGGCATCGGGCCGCCGGTGCAGGACGGCTTCTACTACGACTTCGACGTCGACCGCCCCTTCCACCCCGAGGACCTGGACGCAATCTCGACCCGGATGCGCAAGATCATCAAGGCCGGGCAGCGGTTCTCCCGACGGGCGGTGTCGGACGCCGACGCGCGAGACGAGCTGCGCGCCGAGCCGTACAAGCTCGAACTGATCGGTATCAAGGGCCAGCCAGACGCGGCCGAGGGGGCAGCGGCCGAGGTTGGCGCGGGCGAGTTGACCATGTACGACAACGTCGACCGTGACGGCAAAACCGTGTGGACCGACCTCTGCCGCGGGCCACACCTGCCCAACACCAAGCGGATCCCGGCGTTCACGCTGACCCGCATCGCGGCGGCATACTGGCGCGGCGACGAGGACAACACGCAGCTGCAGCGGATCTACGGCACCGCGTGGGAGTCGAAGGAAGCGCTGGACGCGCACCTGCACCGCCTCGAGGAGGCCGCCAAGCGCGACCACCGACGGCTCGGGCAGGAGCTCGACCTGTTCAGCTTCCCCGACGAGCTGGGCTCCGGACTTGCGGTGTTCCACCCGAGGGGTGGCGTGCTGCGCCGGGTGCTGGAGGACTACTCGCGGCAGCGCCACATCGAGGCGGGGTACGAGTTCGTCTACACACCGCACATCACAAAGGCGCAGCTGTTCGAGACGTCCGGACACCTGGGGTGGTTCGCCGAGTCGATGTACCCGCCGATGCACATGGAGGGCAGCGACTACTACCTCAAGCCGATGAACTGCCCGATGCACTGCCTTATATTCGCGGCCCGCGGCCGCTCGTACCGCGAGCTGCCGCTGCGGGCGTTCGAGTTCGGCACCGTCTACCGCAACGAGAAGTCCGGCGTCGTGCACGGGCTCACCCGAGTGCGCGGGCTGACCATGGACGACGCGCACATCTACTGCACGCGGGAGCAGCTGCAGGACGAGCTGAGCACGCTGCTGACGTTCGTGCTCGACCTGCTCCGCGACTACGGGCTCGACGACTTCTACCTCGAGCTGTCGACCAAGAACCCGGACAAGTACGTCGGCGACGACGCGGTGTGGGAAGAGGCCACGGCCACGTTGGACCAGGTCGCTACCGCTTCCGGCCTAGAGCTGGTGCCCGACCCGGACGGCGCGGCGTTCTACGGTCCCAAGATCTCGGTGCAGGCGCGGGACGCCATCGGCCGCACCTGGCAGATGTCGACGATCCAGCTCGACTTCAACCTGCCCGAGCGGTTCGGCCTGGAGTACACCGCCTCCGACGGCTCGCGGCAGCGGCCGGTGATGATCCACCGCGCTCTGTTTGGCTCGGTGGAGCGGTTCATCGGCGTGCTCACCGAACACTATTCTGGCGCCTTCCCGCCGTGGCTCGCGCCGGTGCAGGTGGTGGCCATCCCGGTGGCCGAACGCCACCTCGACCATCTGTACGCGGTCGCCGAGCGGCTGCGGGCAGCGGGCGTACGGGTGGAGGTGGACGCCCACGACGACCGGATGCAGAAGAAGATCCGCACTGCCCAGCTGCAGAAGGTGCCGTACATGCTGCTGGCCGGTGACCGCGACGTCGACGCCGGCGCTGTGTCGTTCCGCTACCGCGACGGCGAGCAGGACAACGGCGTCCCGGTCGACGATGCGGTGGCGCGGATCGTCGAGGCGGTCGAGACCCGCGCAGCCCGATGACGGCGGGGGACCGGCTGCAGCGGCTGTGGGCGCCGCACCGGATGGCCTACGTCGTCGGCGACGACCCGACGTCGCCGGAGCAGGACGACGGCTGCCCGTTCTGCCGCATCCCTCAACGCAGCGACGAGGACGGGCTGGTGTTGGCGCGCGGCGAGCTCGCGTACGCCGTGCTCAACCTGCACCCGTACAACCCTGGTCACCTGATGGTGGTGACGTACCGGCACGTCGCGGAGTATGAAGACGCCACCGAGGCTGAGGTGACTGAGATGGCGCTGCTTACCCAGCAGGCGCTGCGCACCGTACGGGTCGTGTCGGAGCCGCACGGTTTCAACGTCGGGCTCAACCTCGGCGGGGTGGCCGGCGGATCGCTGTCGGACCACCTGCACCAGCACGTCGTGCCGCGCTGGTCCGGCGACGCCAACTTCGTGACCATCATCGGCGAGACCAAGCTGCTGCCGCAGCTGCTCGCCGACACGCGCACCCTGCTCGCCGAAGCCTGGCGCTGACGGAAGGTCAGCAACGTCATAACGAACGAGCGCCCTAGCGCTCGTTCGTTATGACGCAACAGAAGGGGGCTAGGAGCCGGGAGGGAGCTTGTCGACCAGGTGCCTGGGCAGCGCCTCGTAGCGGGAGAACGCGCGGGAGAACGAGCCGGTGCCGTGGCTCATCGACCGCAGGTCGACCGCATACCGCACCAGCTCGAGCGCGGGCACCTCGGCGCGCACGACCGTACGCCGACCGGCCGCCGCCTCGGTGCCGAGCACACGGGCGCGGCGGGACGACAGGTCACCCATCACCGCACCGACATCGTCGTCGTCGATCAGGACGTCGACGGTGTCGATCGGCTCGAGCACGACCACCTCCGAAGCGTTGCCCGCCTCGCGCAGCGCCAAGCCGCCGGCGGTCTGGAACGCCATGTCGGACGAGTCGACGCTGTGCGCCTTGCCGTCGACCAGCGTCACCCGGATGTCGACGACGCAGTGCCCGGTGGCGACGCCGCGGCCCATCTGCGCCACCACGCCCTTCTCCACCGAGCTGATGAACTGGCGCGGCACTGAACCCCCGACGACCTTGTCGACGAACTCGAAGCCGCCGCCGCTACCGAGTGGCTCGACCTCGATGTCGCACACCGCGTACTGCCCGTGCCCGCCGGACTGCTTGACGTGCCGGCCCTTGCCGGCCGCCGGGCCGGCAAACGTCTCGCGCAGCGGCACCGCCACGTCGATCCGGTCAACGGAGATGCCGTAGCGGCTGTTCAGCCGCTCGAGGAGGACGTCTGCGTGCGCCTCGCCCATCGTCCAGAGCACGAGCTGGCGGGTGTCCGGATTCAGCTCGATCCGCAGCGTCGGGTCCTCGGCAGCCAGCCGGGTCAGCCCGTGGCTGAGCTTGTCCTCGTCGGACTTGGCATGCGCCTCGACCGCAATGGGGTACAGCGGGTCCGGCATCTCCCACGGCTCCATCAGCAGAGGCTTGTCCTTGCCGGACAGCGTGTCGCCGGTCTCCGCCTTGGTCAGCCGCGCCACCACGCACAGGTTCCCGGCCACGCAGTACGGGACGGGGCGCAGGTGCTTGCCCAGCGGCGACGACAGCGCGCCGATCTTCTCGTCCTCGTCGTGGTCGGGGTGCCCGGTTGCGTGCTCGGCCTCGCCGGCCTCCGCGTCCTGCGGGGTGAGGTGCGCGTGCCGGAAGCTCGACGAGTGACCGGACACATGCACGACCTGCTCGGCACGAAGCGTCCCGGAAAACACGCGGACCAGCGACACCCGCCCGAGGTACGGGTCGGTCGTGGTCTTGACCACCTCGGCGAGCAGCGGCCCGTCGGCGTCGCACTCGAGGCCGTCCTCCCGGGCCCCGGCGACGGTGAACACGTTCGGCATCGCGTGCTCCGCCGGGGCGGGGAACGCCTCGGTCATGATCTCGACCAGCTCCAGCATTCCGACGCCGGTCGCCGCGGACGCCGGGATCACCGGGAACAGCGCCGCGCGTGCGACCGCGGTCTCGAGGTCGGAGATCAGCACCTTGACGTCGATCTCCTCGCCACCGAGGTAGCGATCCATCAGCCCCTCGTCCTCCGACCCCTCGATGACCGCCTCGATCAGCGTCCCGCGCGCCTCCTC
>Ga0136620_10001364_pt1 | contig 11549 bp, 12 predicted proteins | sample AntDrymUQ4162106_2_FD_104806 | JGI IMG/M metagenome (GOLD analysis project Ga0136620, IMG submission 104806) | Polar desert sand microbial communities from Dry Valleys, Antarctica - metaG UQ416 (21.06) | ecosystem: Environmental > Terrestrial > Soil > Desert | place: Antarctica: Dry Valley... | reverse complement strand
TTGTTGAGACGACGGGCCAATCCGCGCGCGTCCAACGGCTTCCCTCGCAGGTCAGCCCAGGGAGACTCGTCGAGCTTGAGCAGCTTCTCGATCACCTGTTCGGTGGACAGCCTGTCGGTGCCGGCGTGTTTGAACACGATGCGAAGGTCCCTCAGGAGCATGACGCCGAGGCTCGGGGCACGCCCTCGTGGGTCCGCAACAAGCGCAACAGCCGCAACGCGGGCACGGGTCGGCCAGTTTCCACCCGCAACGTCCGCAACGGCGATCAGTGCTTCCCAGACGTCCGCGTTGCGGTCCTCTACACCAGCCGGCATCTCCGGCCAGTTGGTGCCCACCAGCTCGCGAACCTCGTTCGACCAGTCCGCGAGCTGGTCAGCCAGCACCTCAGCTGCCGGGCCGTTGACCCGGTGCCGCCACGGCTCAATACGCTCACCCGGTGCCCGCCGGCGCATCCGCACAACGACCGACCGACTCATCAGCGTGTCCGGCAGGTCGTCGAGCCCGGCGAGCGCCACGGCGCAGTAGGCCGGCAGCTCCTCGGTCGCCACGACATTCCCCCGCACCACACAGCGCCCCGCCATAGCGCCCTTGCGGTGGCCGGCATTGAGCATCCCGCGGACATCCTCGTTGTCCTTCGCTCGAGCTCCGAACACGGTGTCGATCTCGTCGTACAAGACCGTCGGTGGCCCGGCCTCGTCGGACACCTTGCGGAACAGGTATGCCGGCGTCGTGTTGACCGCATGCACCGGCCGCGGAACGAGGGGCTCGGTCACCTCCAGCGCCCGCGACTTGCCCGAGCTGGGCTCTGGACTCAGGAACGCGATCCGTGGCGTCGACTCCCAGCGCTCCATCAGCCATGTGTGGGCGATCCAGAGCACATGTGCAATGCGCTCGTGCTCTCCGGGATAGACGATGAACCGGGCCAGGAACGCCTCCACCTCGTTGAGCAGCGCCGGTGCGTTCGTTGGGTCTGGGGTCCACCCGGCGGCGCTCACGACGCACCCCCATCCCACTCAACCGGGCCGCCGGGGTAGTCACCAGGTCGCGGCCGACCAGCCTCCTCGACGCGGCGTCGACGCCGTTCGGCCAGCGACACGACCTGACCGAGCCGCTCGTACCGCTCACGATGCTCGGCCGCTCGGGCCGCGTAGTCGGCATCCTCGGTCGCCTTGAACGCAGCTCGGGCATCCTCGATCCCGCGGCGCAGGTTCTCCTCGAGGTCGTCGGCACCACGTGCCCACGATTCCGCAGCGACAACGACGCCGGCGACCTTCTCGGGGCTGCCCTCGACCAGCGCCAGCCAGTCGGCCGATCCGTACGTCGGCGGTGGCGACAAAGCTCGCTTGATGAGCGCGTACGCCCAGCGACGCCGGCGGGCGATGTTGCCGGGCGAGCCTGACGCGCTGCTGTCCGTAGCGGGTGCTACGTTGACGCTGAGCTTGTTGCCCGTCCCGGCCCGGCTCCTGGTGCCCCCGTCCCCCCCGGCGGGGGCGCTGTCATGCGGCGGTGTCGCCATGCGGCTCACCACCCGTGGGGATGCGGTGGAGCGCGTCGAACACCTGGGCCACGTCTACACGGATGAGCCGCGGACCGACGCGATAGCCGATGATGCTTCCGTCCGCGATGCGCCGACGGACGGTTCTGGTCGAGACGCCGAGACGGTCAGCGGCCTCTTGAGGGCTGACGAGTGTGCGGCGCGGGAGAGGGGTAGTGGCGGTAGTCGCCCGGGAAATCTTCATCGGGGGCAGCCTCCGAAGAACCAACCCGGTGAGGTTGATTCCGACTGCCCCAGGCTTTGGACGGGTGTCCTGGGTGCGTCCCGTTCGGCGCCCTGCCGATGCTAGTTGTACAGGGCAGTCTATAGGGGGTCAGGAGATAACACGGGTGACGACGCGCCGAGGGTTGGCCGACTCCTCGGCCCACATCGCGCTGATGCGCTCGTGCGCCAGGCTCAGCGGCTTGCCGTCGCACCGGCAGCGCCAGGTGTAGGTGCGGGCTCGCCAGTCCTCCGCCTTGGCGCCGGAGTAGCGGCCGGCATTCTTCTCATGCCAGTGCCTGTAGACATCCATGTCGACGCCCGGCCTCTTTCTCACCCTCAGCCCATCGGGGGTCCAGTCCGGGTTTGCCGGTTGGGCAACGACCCCGACCTGCCGGTCCGACATGAGCCTGCCGCCTATAGCCGGCAAGGTCGCATCGGCCAAGTTTCGGCCGCACACGTGGCGCAGCCTGAGAATCATCACGAGTCGGCCTCCACCAGCTCCGACAGCGCCCGCGCAATCGCCTGGTCCCTCCCGGCGGCAGTGTGCTGGTAGCGCAACGCAGCGGCCGGGGTCGAGTGCCCGAGCCGGCTCATCAGCTCGGCCAACGTCGCGCCCGTGGCCGCGGCCAACACTGCGCCTGTATGCCTGAGGTCGTGCCAGCGCAGGTCGGGGCGGCCGGCGGCCTCACGAGCGGGGTAGAACACCTGGTACAGCGATCCTGGGGCGAGGTACCCGCCGCTACGGGCTGGGAAGACCAGCGCGTCGCGGCCCGCATCCGCGTGCTCGGACAGATGTTGCCTGACGACCTCGAGCAGGTGCGGCGGGATCGCCACGTCGCGGCTGCCGGCCTCGGACTTCGGCGTCCCGACGATGACCTCACCATCGACGCGGACAACCGCCTGCCGAACGTGCAGCACGCCCGCCGACAGGTCGACGTCGCGGCGGCGCAGGGCGACCAGCTCGCCAAACCTGAGCCCGCACCACGCCGCCAGCAGCGTCATCGCCTTGTACCGGTCCGGCATCGCCTCGACCAGGGTCTCGAGCTCGGCCAGCGACGCGGGCCGGATCTGCTTGGCGCGGCGCGAGCTGCTGGCCCCGCGGATCCGGCAGGGGTTGGCCCCGATGACATCGTCCGCGACTGCGGTCGCGAGGATCGCCTTCAGCAGCGCGTAGCAGTGCGCCCGCAGCGTCGGGGTGCGTCTGTTGAGGCTGGCGTGCCAGGAAGTGACGGTCTCGGGCGTGATGGCCTTGACCGCCATGTCGCCGAACGTGGGCAGCAGGTGCGCCTCGAGCAACCGCTGGTAGTGCGACCGGGTGCGCGGCTTCAGGTCTCGCCGGTCGAGCCAGGTGGCGGCGTACGGCCCGAACGCGACGGCCACCTTCTTCCGGCTGCGACCCGGCGTCCACTCGCCGTCGGTGATCTCGTTCCGCCGGGCTGCGAGCCACGCCTCGGCGTCGATCTTGGCCTGGAATGTGGTCGCCGCCGGGTATCGGAGCCCGTCGGGTCCCGTGTAGTGGGCCTGGAAGCGACCGCTCGGCAGGCGCCGGACGGAGCCGAAGCCGCGCCTCCGTCGAGCCACCCGCATCCTCTCTCCGTGCGACATACGTGCGACACGAGAGTATCCGCAAGTCCTTACGTGTCCACTCCTGACACGCTACACTGGCGCACATAACCGCAGGTCCGGAAGGGTTTTGGCACGTCAGACACAGTGTAGCCTGAGTGGTTGTGTACTGGTTCAAGTCCAGTACGGTCCACCACATCACCGCAGGTCAAAGACGGTTTTCGCAGCCTTGGCCGGTCTGCGTGCCCAGCACGTGCCCAACGGTGCTCCGCGGTGGTCCCCTCGGTTTCGGCGCGGCTCGAGCGCCGGGAGGCGACCGCCTACGTGCTGGAGCTGCGGCCCCTTCCCCGCCGAGGCACGCAGCCTCGCCGCCATCCTGAGCCGCGCCGCGGATGAGGTGGAGTTGCACGACGCCCTCTGGTCGCAGCCCGCAACGCGTTCGAGTTCGGCCGCGAGATGGAGAGGATGGACGCGAGCCGGGAGAGCGCCGCCGCGAGCTGACGCCTGAGGCCAGTGTCGAGCAGCCGAGAAGCTCCATGGGAGTTTCTGGCGGATGTGGACCCCCTTTCACTGTCCACGGCAGGTGGTCAACCAGGTGCTGCACGCGCACGGAACCCTCGTCCACGATCACAAGCAGCCGAGCGGAGCTCGGCGTCGTCTCAGCACAGCGGCGGCGGCGATCCCTGACAGCACCGAGGACAGCATGGCGGCGGTTTTGGCGGTTTCCACCAGGGTTGGGTCTCGCGGGAAGCTCAGCTCGGCGAGGAGTAGCGAGACGGTGAAACCGATACCGGCGAGCAGTCCGACGGCGGCCACATCGGCCCAGTCGAGCTGCGGACTGAGCTGTGCGCGCGTCAGCCGCGCCGCCAGCCACGTGCCACCGGTCACCCCGACGACCTTGCCGACCACGAGGCCGGCGGCGATACCTACCGCGACCGGTGAGGCCACAAGCTCGACCAGGGCGTCAGCCGACAGCACCACTCCGCTGGCTAGCAGCGCGAACAGTGGAACGCACACCGACGCCGAGAGTGGCCGCAACCTGCGCTCCAGACGCTCCGCCGGGGAACGACGCTCGCCTGGGTCACGCCGGACGCGGGTCAGCAGACCCAACGCCACGCCGGCGACGGTGGCGTGGATGCCGGCCTGGTACATGAGGAGCCACACCGCGAGCCCGATCGGCACGTACAGCCACCAGGCGCGCACCCGCAGCCGCTGCAGGACCGCGTAAATCCCGAGCAGGAGCGCGGAGGCGATGAGTGGCTCGACCGCCACGCGGTCGGTGAAGAACAGGCCGATGACGAGAATGGCTAACAGGTCGTCGACCACGGCCAACGTCAGCAAGAACGCGCGCAGCGCCGTCGGCAGTCGATCACCGGCGACGGCTAGCACCGCCAAGGCGAACGCGATGTCCGTGGGCACGGGCACGGCCCACCCGGAGGCATCACCGGTCAACGGGAGGACCACCGCGAGGTAGGCCGCCGCGGGAACGACCATGCCCGCCACCGCGGCCACCACCGGCAGCACCGCCTCCCGCCGGTCGGCGAGGTCCCCGACGACGAACTCACGCTTGAGCTCGAGCCCAGCCACGAGGAAGAAGACCGCCAGTAATCCCTCACTGCCCCAGTGCGCAAGGTCTAGCTCGACCAGTCCAGGAAGCCCGACAGTCATGGTCTGGACCGCGGTGTACGAATCCCGCACTGGAGAGTTCGCCCACACTACGGCGACGGCCGCCGCAATCAGCAGCAGGAGACCGCCTGTCGTCTCACGTCGCAGGACGTCGGCGAGCGTTGCCGACTCGTCCGGAGTCAGTCGATCAAAGGCACGGCGGACTGGATGTCCTGGTGTCGACACGGGCAAGCACTCCTAGGAACAGCAACATTCGTGCCGACCAGGCTTCCCGGCTCACCATCGTCCACTCTAGCGGCTCTGGTCACTCTCTTCCCGGCGCGGAACGCACCGTAGCGGCGGCGCCTGCCACGGAAAGTGGGGGTGGTCCTACTCTGTCCCGATGCCGGACCTCGATCGGCGCCCCGCCCACCGGCTGACGCAGGCGCAGGCGGCTGGCCTGCTCGGCGTGTCGACCGCCAGGGTGGCCGAGCTGGTCAGCGAGGGACGACTCACGCCGGTGGCCAAGCATGCTAAGGCTGGCTTGCTTCGCTCGGACGTGGAACGGCGGTCGCTAGATCGGTGGAAGCCAGGTGGCCCCTCGTGCTCACCTGGCGGCGTGGGTCAGCAGCGCCAGTTCGTCGGGCCGCAACACGCCCCGGCCGCCTGGTCTGGCAGCAGCCGCGTAGCCGATCCGAGAAACTGGTTCAAGTCCAGTACGGTCCACCACCGTCCCTACGTACGGGCGGGGCCCAGCCGTTCGTGCAGTCCCGCCCGGCCGAGCGGGCGGTACGGGCGTGAATCTGTCCCACAACACCGGACCGTCGTCCAACATTTTGCGCATGGCCCCACGTTGCGAAACACCGCACCCGTACGAGCCGATTCGTTGCGGGCTCCCGGTCGAGCACTACGGCTCGCACTGGGTGATCGACCACACCGACGAGCTGTACAAGTGGCGGACCGTGGTCGAGACCCAGGGCGAGAGCGCTGCCTGACCGTCACCCGCTCCGCTGACTCCCGCTCCGCCTTTGTGCGGCCCGGCGGGCGACCCACGCCAGCTCGCGCTGCATCTTCTGCCACGCCGCGTAGCGCCGCGGCGACAGCCGACCATCCCTCAGCGCGGCCGCGACCGCACAGCCCGGCTCGCCGACATGCCGGCAGTCGCCGAACCGGCAACCGGCGGCCAGCTCTGCGACGTCGGCGAACACGCGGCCGACCCCCGTACCACCCCGGTCTGCGGCCGCCAGACCGACGCCGCGCAGCCCCGGGGTGTCGATCACCGCACCGCCGCCGGGCAGCCCCACGAGCTCGCGCCGCACCGAGGTGTGCCGCCCGCGGCCGTCGTCGCGGATCGGTGTCGCTGACAGCACCAGAGCCCCGACCAGCGCGTTGACCAGCGACGACTTGCCCCCGCCGGACGAGCCGAGCAACGCCATCGTGCCCGCGGCGCCGACCAGCGCGCGCAGCCGCTCCAACCCCTCACCGGTCAAGGTGCTGGACACCACCACCTCGACCCCGGGCGCCTGGTCCTCCACCTCTTTGCCGACCTCGTACGCGTCACTGACCAGGTCGGCCTTCGTGAGCACGAGCGCTGGCACCGCGCCACTCCCCCAGGCAACCGCGAGCAGTCGCTCGATCTTTGCGACCACCGGGTCGGGCACGAGTCCCACCACGACGGCCGCGACTGTCAGGTTCGCCGCCAGCACCTGGTCCTCCGACCGCCGGGACGGGGTCGCGCGCAGCAGGGTGGTGCGGCGCGGAAGCACCGTTTCCAGGGTCGTCCGCCGGTCTGACCACTCCCGCAGCAGCACCCAGTCTCCGGTGACCGGCGCGGCGATGCCGTCGCCGGCGACGAGGTCGAGGAGGTCACCGCCGAGACCGACCCGCGCCGGACCGTGCGCGGTCAGGACGGTGCAGAGCCCGCGGTCGACCCGCGCGACCCGGCCGACCACCCCGGCGGACTCGCCCTCGACTGCCGACGCGGACGCGCGCCAGTCGTCGTCCCAGCCCAGCCGGGCGAGGTCGATGCGATCAGCGGGACGCGGCACGCGTACGGACGCTACGCACGCTTGCGGGGTGGCGCACTCGGTTTACGCCGGCCGCTGCGCTCGGCCTCGCGGTCGGCCTTGACCCGGTCGCCGCCCTCGGCCAGGTCGGCGTGCAGCTCTTGGGTCTTGGGTGCGCTGAGGTCCTCCCAGGCCGGCACCTGGTCGTCCAGCCCGACCTCCTTCAACCGGGCCGCCATCGCCTTCGCCCGCAGCCGCCGGACCACCTCCAACCGGGCTCCGGCGGTGACGTCGTCGGGGAAGACCCGGTCGAACGACGCGTTCAGCGCGGCTCCGATCAGCACCGCGATCGATAAGACGTACAGCCAGATCAGGACCGCGATCGGCGCGGCCAGCGGGCCGTAGATCGACGAGCTGCCGATGCTGCCCTGCAGGACGACCCGGAGCAGCCAGCTGCCGCCGAGCCAGAACAGCAGCGTGAGCACGGCGCCCGGGACGTCGTAGCGCCAGTGCGTGCGCACCGGCACCGACAGGTGGTACAGGGTCGTGATGAACGCAATGGTCAGCGCCAGGACTGTGGGCCAGTAGAGCCGGCCAAGCCACTCCGTGTCCGGCGTCAGCAGCTCGCCAACCAGGTCCGGGCCGGCCAGGACCAGCGGTACCGCCACGACCCCGAGAACCAGCGCGATCACGTACAAGCTGAACGACAGCGCGCGGGTCCGTACGATGCCGCGCCGGCCGCCCAGCCCGTACATGATCGTGATCGTGTCGACGAACACGTTGAGCGCGCGCGAGCCCGACCACAGGGCGAGAACGAACCCGAGCGAGATGACGTCGAAACGGCCCTCTTGCAAGACGTCGTCCAGCGTCGGCGTGATGATGTCGGCCACGGTCTGGTCAGTGAGCGCGCGGGCGGCGGCTTCCTCGATCTGGTCGCGGAAGCTGGCAACCCTGGCCACCTCGAACCGCTCGGCCAGGTAGCCGATCGAGCCGGCCAGCCCGAACACCAGCGGTGGCAGCGACAAGATGGCGAAGAACGCCGCCTCGCCGGCCAGCCCGGTCACCCGGTAGCGCAGGCACGTGCCGACGGTGCTGCCGACGAGCTTCCAGACGACGCCCGTGACCGTCGTCGGCCGCTTCTTCGCCGTGTCCTGCGCGTCCGGCTGCGCGCCGGACGTCGCCTCGGTCACGTGGCTACGGTAACGCTCTACGCTCAACGGTATGGCCGACGAGGCGGACCCGCGGCAACGCGTCGCGAGCAACCAGGCCCCGCCCTTGCTCGGCCACGACCCGGTCGCCGGGGACCCCTCGCTGGTCGGCCCGGTCCGCGCGTACGCAGGTGCCGCCGCCGACCGGGTGCTCGACTCGCTCGCCAACCTGGCCGCCGCCGCCGGCACCGCCGAGGCCCGCGAGCACGGCTTGCTCGCCAACACGCACCCGCCACAACTGGCCGCCGCCGACCGGTCGGGCAACCGGAGCGACGAGGTGCGCTTCCACCCGTCGTGGCACTGGCTGCTCGAGCGCGGCGTGGAATATGGGCTGCAGGCCGCGCCATGGACCGCCACCGAGCCATGGCCGCACCTATGCCGGGCCGTCGGGTTCGTCGCCTGGTCGCAGGTGGAGCCCGGACACAGCTGCCCGCTGTCGATGACGTACGCCGCGGTCCCCGCGCTGCGGGCCGACCCGCTGCTCGCCAAGGAGTGGACGCCGTCGCTCGCGGCCACCGCCTACGAGCCGGGGCTGCGCTGGCACGCCGACAAGGCGGGCGCGCTGGCCGGGATGGGGATGACCGAGAAGCAGGGCGGCAGCGACGTGCGCGCCACCGTCACCAGGGCCGAGCCGCCCCCGAGCACGGCGGGCCACACGCGGCGTACCGCATCACCGGGCACAAGTGGTTCACCTCCGCGCCGATGGACGACGTGTTCCTGCTGCTCGCGCAGACGCTGGGCGGGCTGACCTGCTTCGTGGTGCCGCGGGTGCTGCCCGACGGCAGCCGCAACCCGTTCACCGTGGTCCGACTCAAGGACAAGCTCGGCAACCGCTCCAACGCCTCGGCCGAGCTCGAGCTGCAGGACACGCTCGGGTGGCGGCTGGGTGACGAGGGCCGCGGGGTCGCGTCGATCATCGAGATGGTCGCGGCAACCAGGTTGGACTGCGTGCTGGGGTCGACGGCATTGATGCGCCGGGCCACTGCCGAGGCGGCCTGGCACGCGGCGCACCGGTCAGCGTTCGGCGGCCCGTTGATCGACAAGCCGGCGATGGCGCTGGTGCTCGCCGACCTGCAGGTCGAGGCCGAGGCAGCGGCACTGTTCGGCCTCCGGCTGGCCGTGTCGGTCGACCGGGTCGAGGCCGGCTCCACCGAATCCGGCGCCGATGCCGCCCACGAGCGGGCGCTGCGGCGGATCGGGCTGCCGCTGGCCAAGTTCTGGGTGTGCAAGCGCGCGCCGATGCACGTGGCCGAGGCGCTGGAGTGCCTCGGCGGCAACGGGTACGTCGAGGAGTCCGGGCTGCCGCTGCTGTTCCGGGAGTCACCGCTCAACTCGGTGTGGGAGGGCAGCGGCACCGTCAACGCCCTCGACGTGCTGCGGGCGCTGCGCACCGAGCCGGCCAGCCTCGATGCCTGGCTGGCCGAGGTCGGCGCCGCGCGGGGTACCGACCGGCACCTCGACGCCGCGGTGGCCGACGTGCTGACGATGCTCGCCGACGTCGGCGACTCGTACGCCGCCGAGGCGGGGGCGCGCCGGTTGGCCGCCCGGATGGCCACCTGCCTCGCGGGTGCACTGCTGGTGCAGCACGCGCCGGCCGCGGTCGCGGACGCGTTCTGCGCGAGCCGGCTCGGCGCTGACTGGGCCGGTGTACTCGGCACGCTGCCCCGCTCGACCGACACCTCGACCATCGTCGCCCGCGCCCTCCCGGCGGCGGCCGCATGACGGCGCTGGCAGCGCCGGTACGGTCCGGCGTGCTGACGTTGCTGCTCAGCCTCGTCGCCGTCGCCGCCGCACGTACCGGCGACGCCGCCGTCGTCGCCCACGACCCGGCCGAGGTGGACCCGGCCTGGTCGCTCACGCTGCTGGTGCAGCGCCGGCTGGCGCCGGTCGAGCTGCTCCCGCTCTGGGCAGCCCAAGGCGTCGGCGCGCTGGTCGGCGGCCTGGCCGGACGCGAGCTGCTCGACCGGTTGCCCCAGCAGGTCCCCGCCCGACGTGCCGGACGGGGTGGTCGCCGTTGGCCTGGTCGGAGTCGCCGCGCTGCTCGGCAGCTGGTTGGTGGCCGCCCGGTCGCCGCGGCCGACGCTGGGGCTGCCAACGCTCGTGGCCAGCGCAGCCCTGCCCGCCGCGGTCACCGGCGCGCTCAACCCCGGAGTGCTGGTCGCGGTCGGGCTGACCGGGCTGGCCAGCTGGACGTACGTGCTGGCGGCGAGCCTCGCGGTGGCGGTCGCCGCGGTGGCGGGGGCGGGGCTGGCCCGGCTCTCCGAGGGCTGAGCGAGGCTGGCCGTCTCACATTCCGGGCGGCCTTGTTTGCAGTGCACGAGCAGTCGTTCACACTCGTCGTATGCATGTCGCGCAGACAACGCGCCTGGCGGGTCGACGTCACGTCGACCTGATGCGCGCGTGCGCGATGCGCTGTCGGCAGGTCTGACCTTCCTGGCTGTGAGTTCTCCCAGCCGAGCTCGTCCACCTCAGACCCGACCGACCCCGAGGACCTCTCGTGACTGCTCCGACCCTGCTGTTGCTCACCGCCAGCACCGCCGACCCCCGACCGACTCGCACCGCCCGCGCCGTGCGCGACCTGGTGCGGGCCATGCGTCCCGACCTCCGGCTCGAGGCGACCGTCGTCGACGGGCCGAGCCCCGCTCGGATGTTGGCGCGGCTGGCCGCAGCCGGTGTCGAGGAGGTCGTCGCCGTCCCGCTGCTGCTCAGCGACTCCCCGGCCGGCCCGTTCTCGCTGGCCGCGGCATCCGCCGACCAGCCCGGGGTACGAGTCGAGGTGACCGACGTCCTCGGCGCCCGCCGCGGCTTCCTCGGCGTGCTCGACCAGCGACTTCGCACGGCGCTGGCGCGGGCCCGGGTGCGGGAGCTGGACGGGCTGGTGCTCGCGGCCCCGGGGTCGTCCGACCCGGTCGCCAACGCCGGCGTGGTGCGGATCGCCCGCGCCTGGGGCTGGCACCACCGGTTGCCGGTGCTGGCCGCGTACGCGGCGACGACGCCACCCTCGACCGGTGAGGCGGTCCGCGCTTTCCGGGCCGAGGGCAGGCGGCACATCGCGGTCGGCTCGTTCTTCCTCGGCTCGGGGCCGCTGGCCGACCTGGCTGCCGAGCTGGCGCTCGAGGCGGGTGCGGTCGCGGTCTCCGAGCCGCTAGGCGCCGACGCGGAGGTGGCCCGCGCGGTGCTGGAGCGGTACGCGGTCGGCGCGGTCGACCTCGTCCCGCTGCCGGCTTAGCCGCCGCCCAGCAGACGAAGCCAACCCAGCCGGCTGGCAGGATCGCCGGGTGCGGATGCTCCAGTCGAACGGCGAGCTCGACGCCGAGGACCTCGAGGCCGCCTACGCCTACCCGGCCGAACGGACCTGGACCCGGCTGAACTTCGTGGCCAGCCTCGACGGCTCCACCACCGACGCCC
>Ga0136620_10001363_pt1 | contig 11550 bp, 10 predicted proteins | sample AntDrymUQ4162106_2_FD_104806 | JGI IMG/M metagenome (GOLD analysis project Ga0136620, IMG submission 104806) | Polar desert sand microbial communities from Dry Valleys, Antarctica - metaG UQ416 (21.06) | ecosystem: Environmental > Terrestrial > Soil > Desert | place: Antarctica: Dry Valley... | reverse complement strand
CCTTCGTGCTTCTCGCGGTCCTTATGCTGTAGTCGTGCCGCGCTCAGCCATCCCGTTTCTGATCCTCGTGCCCATGATGGCGATGGTCCTGATCGGATTCGGGCTGATCAGCAACCGCAGCTGGCTGTTCTCGATCGGGTTCGGCCTGATGCTCGCCGGCGTCGCGATCGTGATCATGCTGCGGCGGCAGGGACCGCGCTAGGCGGCGACGAGGTACTGCTGCCACGCCGGCGGGATCCGCGGCGTCGCGACGTGCACGAACACCGTTGGGCTCGGCGCCGCGGGCTTGTGGCGCGGGTGCATGCCGGCCTGCTGGGGCAGCCGGTCGCCCTTGCGGCGATTGCAGGGAGCACAGCAGGTGACGATGTTGTCCCACCCGGACGTCCCGCCCTTCGAGCGTGGGATCACGTGGTCGACGGTGAGCGTCGAGCGCTCGCTGCCACAGTACTGGCAGCTCCAGCGGTCGCGCGCGAACACCGCCCGGCGGGTGATCTTGCGGGAGTGGGCGTCGCGCGGGATGCGCACGTACGCGGTGAGCCTGATCACGACCGGGTGCGGCAGCGTGATGTTCTCGGCGTGAAGGCGCCACTCTGCCTCCTCGAGCACCTCCGCGCGCTCCTTGAGCAGGAGCACCGTCGCCCTGCGCACTGTGCACACGTTGATCGGCTCGTACGAGGCGTTGAGCACCAGCACCCGGCTCTTCGTGCCCCCGCGCTGCTCCGGCCGGGCGGCCGGCAGCGCGGGCCAGGGCGCTGGATCCTGGTCCACCACCCCTATCGCCGAGTCGTGGGCCGCGCTCGCCACGTCGAGTGGCAGTCTATCCGCGTGTGACCGGAAGCGGCGCGGATCGCCTCGCTTGGCGCTCAGGCCGCGGGGTAGGAGCCGAGCACTCGCAGCGTCCGCACGCGCTCGGAGAGGGCTGCCAGGGCGCTCGCGACCGCGGCGTCGCGCTCGCCCCCCTCGAGGTCGACGAAGAACATGTAGCGCCCGAGCTGCACGCGGCGCGGGCGCGACTCGATCCGCGTCAGGTTGATGTCGCGCTCGGCGAACTCTCCGAGCACGTCCACGAGCGCTCCCGGCGACGAGTCGTTGAAGCCCCAGAAGACGAGCGAGGTCTTGCTCGGGCCGGGACCGGCAGACGGTGGCGCGGCGCCCGACCCCGCTCGCGCGAGCCAGACGAAACGAGTGATGTTGTCGGAGCGGTCCTCGATCCCCTCCGCGAGCACGGAGCCCTCGTAGAGGCCGGCGGACAGGCGCGAGCCGATCGCCGCCCACGGCTCAGACGTCGCGAGCACGATGCGCACGGCCTCGGCGGTCGATGTCGTGGAGGCGTGTTCGACGCCGGTGAGCTGCTCGCGGAGGAAGCTCGCGCACTGGGCGAGCGCCTGCGGGTGCGAGACGACCCGGCGCACGGTCGCGAGCGCGGTCCCCGGATGGGCGATCAGGCAATGACGGATCGGGTGCACGAGCTCGGCCACGATCCGCAGGTGGGGAGCCTCGATCGCGAGCGTGTCGAGCGTCGCGGTCACCGAGCCCTCGAGTGAGTTCTCGATCGGGACGACGGCGGCGTCGGCGTCGCCTTGCTCGACCGCCATCACGGTCTCATAGACCGTCGCATGGGCCTGCTCGCGCACGCCCGGGGGGGCCGAGGCGCGCAGCGCCTCCTCGGTGAAGGTGCCCGCCGGGCCGAGGAACGCGACCCGCATCGGCGCCGGGCTAACCGCTGCGTGCCGTGCTGCCCGCCTCGAGCGCCAGCTCGATCGCCTCGCGCTCCTCGGGCGAGAGCTCGAGCTCGGCCTCGCCCTCGTGGACCTGCTTGACGTAGATCCTCGCCTGGTCCCGGTGCAGGATCGAGGACATCACGATCCCCGACCGGCGGGCGTCGAGCAGGGCGATCGAGCTCGACTGATGCCCCGACATCTCGTTGTAGGCGTCGTAGCGCACGAGCGCTCGGTAGGTGATCCCGCCGTCGAGGCGCCGTTCGTCCTCGGTCAGGCGCTCGTCGAGCCTCATGAGCGATTCCTCGACGTACTCGCGCAGCTCGCCGAACCCGCGCTCGACCCGCTCGCCGTGGGCGACGAGGTCGCGGCGCTCGTGCCCGCCGAGCACCACCAGCTGCTCGGCCCGCAGTCGCCGCAGCTTCATCGCGAGCACTGCGGCGACGATCAGGGCGATGAGCGCGAGCCCGGCCGAGGCGGCGGCGACGATCTCGCTCAGGTAGGGAATCGAGAGCATCGCCGGAGCGTAGCTAGCGGCTGAAGATCGCCGTGAAGGTCGCGCTGTTGTTGTCGCGCACGCGCTCGCCCGGCACCGGCGCGACCTGTACGCGGATCTCCACCGGCTGGCCGACCGGGGGCGTGTCGGCGAACGGAATCGTCACCGTCTCGGTCTGGCCGGCCTCGAGCGAGGGGATCTCCTCCTCGCGCGGCCGCCCGCTGCCCCTGATCGAGACGCTCACGCGCACGCCGGTCTCGGCGCTCTCGCCCTGGTTGGTGACCTGCACCGAGAAGGTCAGGCTCTCGCTGGCGGGCAGCTCGGAGGCGGCGCCCCCCTCGGCCAGCACGGTGCCGCCGGGGTCGACCGACACCTGTCCGAGCCCCGTGCCGTGGAGGCCCGGCGCCGTGGTGGTCGAGGCGTTGCCGCGGATGCGCTCGAGCCGATCTGAGACGACGTTCGGGCGCAGCCAGTCGATGTCGGGCAGGAACCGGCTGGCGCGCACGTCGGCCCCGGCCACCTGCTCGCTCGCGAGCACCGTGCGCACGCTCGGCGTGTACCGCTGCGAGTAGATGACGTCGCTCGCGAGGAAGTTCTGCATGCGCGCGGCGATCGAGGTCGTGGCGTCCGTCCGCTGTCGGCCCTGGTCGCCGAGCGCCGTCGGCACCGCCTCGCCGATCTGCGCCAGCCCGTCGCGGCGGAACTCGAGCGTCTGCACGAGGTAGCGGTGCGCGTCCGTCATCTCGTCCGAGGGCTGCTCGAGGTCGCGTGCCCGATCGACCAGCCGCGCCGCCTGCACGCGGAACCCGTTGACGTCGTTCGCGAGGTCGACCGGGCTGCGCCCGCCGCCCGGGTTGCCGAGCAGCTCGAACAGCGACTCGCTCTCCTGGTTGGACTCCTGGACGATCGCGCCGACGTCGCGGACGTAGTCGCGGTGGGCGCGCTCCTCGCGCGAGTCGAAGCACGCCCGCGCCCCGAAGACGAGCAGCAGTACGAGCACGACGAGCGCCACGACGGCGAGGCCGCGCCTGACCCAGAGCGTCTGGGGATCGGGCGAGCCGTCCTCGCGGCCGCCGCGGCGATTGGTCGGTCTGTCGGTTTCGTCGATGTAGGACATGAGTGTCGTGGGAGCGGACCGGCGCGAAGTATGACCGTCGGGTCGGCGCTAGGCTCGCGCGGACAGGCAGGGAGGCGGGTTCTCGGGCCGAACCTCAACAGGGCATGAAGACGCAATCGCCCCCAGACGCTCCCCCCTCGCGTGCTCTGACGCGGCGCTTGCCGCCGGGCTCGGACGTGTCCGAGCGAGCGACGGCGACCGGTGAGCCGGTGCTTGGGCGCTATCGCCTCGAGCGCCGCCTCGGCGCCGGCGGATACGGCGTCGTCTGGCTCGCCGCGGACGAGACGCTCGAGCGCTCGGTCGCGGTCAAGGTGATCGACGTCGCCGAGGAGGGAGTCGATCGGGAGCGCGCCGTCCGTGAAGCGCGCGCGGCGGCCCGGCTGAACCATCCGGGCATAGTCGCGCTCTACGAGCTGGGTAGCGACGCAGAATCGGTGTACCTCGTCTCGGAGCTCGTGCGCGGCTCTTCGCTCGCTCGCCTGATGCACGCCGGAGAGCTCTCGGACCGGCGCATCGCACGGATCGGCACCGTGCTCTGCGACGCGTTGGATCACGCCCACGCGCAGGGTGTGATCCATCGCGACATCAAGCCCCAGAACGTGATCGTGCCGAGCGAGCCCGCGTCGGGTGCGGGGGTGGCCAAGCTGACCGACTTCGGCGTCGCCCACCTCGTCGACGACGATCCGCTCACGCGCACGGGAGACGTCGTCGGCACCCTTGCATACATGGCGCCCGAGCAGGCGCGCGGACGGGCAGCCGGCGAGGCCGCCGACGTCTACTCGCTCGCGCTGACGCTGTACGAGGGATTCGCCGGCGACAATCCCGTTCGGGCCGGGGGCCCGGCGGCGACCGCGCGACGCGTCGGCCGCCCGCTTCCCCGCCTCGGCGCCCGCCGCCGCGACCTGCCTTCGCAGCTGTGCCGGGCGATCGACTCGTGTCTCGACCCGCGGCCCGCACGTCGACCCGCGCTCGCCGACCTGCGCGAGGCGCTGGTCGCGAGCGCCGCCCGCCTGTCGGACGAGGACGGCCTCGTCGGCCCGCCCAGGCTCGAGCGGGTCAGGCGCCATCCGCGCGCGCATCCGCGCCGCGTCGCCGTGCTGCGCGACGGCGAGCATGCCGACGAGCTGCCGGGTGCGCCACGCCTCGGCGACCTGTCGGCCGCACGCCGACCGCTCGCCCTGCCGAAGCGCCTCGGCGCCGGAGTGGCCGCCGGCGCGCTCGCGCTCGGCGTGCTCGTGTGGCTCGGTCACGCTGCCGCCGTGGCCGCCCCCGCAGCCGCAGTGGTGCTCGCGCTCGTCCTCGCGCTGCCTCGCCTCGGCTGGCTGGCGGCGCTCGCCGCCGGGCTCGGCTGGACGGCGCTGGGGCCGAGCGAGGCCGGCGGCAGCGCACTCGTCGCCGCCTCGGCGCTCGCGCCGACCGCCGTGCTGCTCCCCGCTGCCGGCGCGCTGTGGTCGCTCGCCGCGCTCGCGCCGCTGCTCGGGGCGGTGGGGCTCGCCCCAGCGTTCCCGGCGCTCGCGGGCCTGGTGCACGGTGCGCTGCGCCGCGCCGGTCTCGGCGCCGCGGGTTTCCTGTGGCTCGCCGGGGCGGAGCTCTTGAGCGGTCGCACCCTCTTGGGCGCAGGCGCAGGCGCAGGCGCAGGCGCAGGCGCAGGCGCGGGCTGGCAGGGCTCGCCGGCGCGTGCCGCCTCCGAGGCGCTGTGGCCGGCGCTCACCTCGGGCCGGCTTGGGCCGGCGCTCGGGTGGGCACTGTTCGCCGCGCTGCTGCCGCTCGTCGTGCGTGGTCGCTCGCTCGTCCTCGACCTTGCGGGCGCCGCCGCCTGGGCGCTGCTGCTCGCGCTCGCGCAGGCCTGGCTCGCGGACCCGCCGGCCTCGCGCATCGGTCTCGAAGCGCTCGAGACGGGGTTGCCGGGAGCCGCCCTCGGGGCGCTGCTGGTCGTGCTCGTCAGGCGCGCCGCTCGGGGCCGCCGGCCCGGTCGCGCGCTCGCTCTTCCCTAGGATGAATCGACGGTGAGCGTTCTCAGAAGTCTCGAGGCCAAGATCGAGGGCCTCGTACAAGGCACCTTCTCGCGCGTCTTCAAGTCACGTGTCCAGCCGGTCGAGATCGCCCGCAAGCTCGCCAAGGAGATGGACGACCACAAGAGCGTCTCGATCTCGCGTGTCTACGTGCCCAACCACTACTCGGTCTACCTGTCCGAGGGCGATCGAGAGCAGTTCGAGGACTACGAGCCGGGGCTCAGGAAGGAGCTCTCCGACTACCTGCTCGAGCACGCGCGGGGAGAGAAGCTCGCCCTCGCGACGCGCCCGGTGGTCGAGTTCAAGACCGACGAGCGCCTGCGGCTCGGCGAGTTCGGCATCCAGGCCCGCACCGTCTCCGCCCCAGCCGACGACGAGGGAGCGCCCGAGCAGGGCGACTTCGGACACACGATGGTCTACTCGCCCGACCGCGACGCGCGCCCGCTCGGCGCTCCGCGCTCCACCAGCCGGGCGCTGCTGGTCGGCGGCGGCAAGCGGCGGGTGCTCGGCGGCGAGGGCCTGACGATCGGCCGCAGTCACGACTGCGGCATCGTGCTCGACGATCCGAACGTCTCGCGCCGGCATGCGGAGCTGCGCCCAGAGGGCGAAGGCTGGGCGGTCGCCGACCTAGGCTCGACGAACGGAATCACGGTCAACGGCTCACGCGTCGAGCGGGCCGTGCTCCAGCCGGGCGACGAGATCGCCCTCGGACGCTCGCGCCTGACCTTCGAGCTGGAGTAGCGCGGGTGGAGGACCCGATCGCCCTCCTGCTCAAGTTCGGCTTCCTGGCCGTGCTGTACCTGTTCCTCCTATGGGTCGCCCGCAGCGCGTTGCGAGACCTCTCAGACCACGAGGCAGAGCTCGAGGTGGAGGCCGGGCCCGCCCCGTCGGCATCGCTGCGCAGCGATGGACGCCGCCGCTCGCGCCGCGACCTGCGTTCGAGCGTGAGCCCCAGGCTCGAGGTCGTCGCCGCCCTCGGGCACGAGCCCGGCTCGGCGTTCTCCATCGACGACAGCGCGACGATCGGTCGCTCCGACTCGGCCGACGTGCGGATCGACGATCCCTACGCTTCGTCCGCCCACGCGCGCATCTTTCCGCGTGGCGAGTACATGTACATAGAGGACATGGGCTCGACCAACGGCACCTTCCTGAACGGACGGCCGCTGCGCCAGCCAGAGCAGCTGAAGGTGGCCGACCGGATCCGCATCGGCGACACCGAGTACGCCTACCAGGAGTAGCGCGTGGCCCTCTCGATCATCGAGGAGACCGGTCTCAGCGACGTCGGCCGCCACCGGCAGGCGAACGAGGACTCCTACTTCATGTCCGCCCCCGTCTACGCCGTCGCCGACGGGATGGGAGGCGCCCAGGCCGGCGAGGTCGCGTCGCGGATCGCCGTCGAGCAGTTCGAATCGATGGGCGGCCCCGGCGCCGGGCCGGAGGCGACGCTGGCGGAGATCGCTCGTACTGCCAACCGGCGCATCCACGAGCTCGCGCGCGCGGATCAGTCGCGCGCCGGCATGGGGACGACGCTGTCGGCCGCGATGGTCTCGGGGGACGAGGTCTCGATCGGCCACGTCGGGGACTCGCGCATTTACCGCTTTCGCGACGATCGGCTAGAGCGGCTGACCACCGACCACTCATACGTTCAGGAGCTCGTCAGCCAGGGGCGCCTGACCCCCGAGGAGGCCGAGGTGCACCCCCAGAGCGCGATCATCACGCGTGCACTCGGCCCCGAGCCGGAGGTGGAGGTGGACACCTTCACGATCGAGGGCCACGACGGCGACATCTACCTGATCTGCTCGGACGGGCTCACGGGGATGGTGCGCGAGGGCCCGATGGCCGACATCCTGCGCGGCGCCGGCTCGCTCGACGACGCCGCGAGCGAGCTCGTGCACGTGGCGAACGAGAACGGCGGGCGCGACAACATCACGGTCGTGCTGTTCCGGCTCGGCGAAGCCGTGGGCGGCGCCGGGGGTGACGACAAGGACACGCTCACGGGCAGCGAGGACGGGATCGACGCCCGGCGTGTGCGGGCGGCCGTTGCGGCTGCGGAGATCGAGACGGAAGCGGAGGGCTCGCGGCGTCACGGCACCCCGGACGCGGCGGAGGTCCACCAGACGGGACTCGCCTCGAACGAGGACGCCGCGCCTGTGCGCGCGGCGACGCGTGAGCGCACGCGCGGCAGACGCCGCCACCCCGCGCTCGCCTCGGTGCTCGTGCTGCTGGTCGTAGCCGGTCTCCTCGGCGCGGGCTACGGACTCGCGCGCCAGGTCTTCTTCGTCGGCGCCGGGTCCGGTGGGCTCCTCACCGTCAGCCGGGGCCTCCCCTACGCACCGCTCGGGATCGAGCTCCACCGCGCGCTCTACACGTCGACCGTGGCCGCCGCCTCGCTCGCGCCCGCGCGGCGCGCGGCCGTCCTCGAGCGGTGGCCGCGAAGCCACGCGGACGCATTCGACCTGATCCGCTCGATCGAGCGCGACGCGCGACCCGATCCCGCCCTGCGCCCGGCGCGCGCGCGCAGGCGCTCGAGCTGATGTCGGAGCGCGCGCGAGAGCTCTTCGGGCTGCTGCCGGTGACGTTGCTCGTCACCGCCGGCTTCACCGCGGTGCTGCTCTCGCGCACCGCGAACGTCGACACCGTCACGGTCAGCTACGGCGCCTTCTTCCTCGCCTGCTGCCTGTTCGCTCACCTCTTCATCCGGGCGCGTCTGCCCGCCGCCGACCCCTACCTGTTCCCGCTGGCGGCGCTGCTTGCGGCCTTCGGGCTCGTGATGATCTACCGCATCGACACCGACCTCGCGCGCGACCAGGCGCAGTGGTTCGTCGTCGGCCTCGCGCTCTTCTGCGCCACGGTGCTCTTCCTCCGCGACCACCGTACGCTCGAGCGCTACCGCTACGTGATCGCCGCCGCCGGGATCGCGCTGCTGCTGATGCCGCGGCTGCCGCTCGTCGGCACGCAGGTGAACGGAGCCTTCCTCGCCGTCAAGCTCGGCCCGGTGCAGTTCCAGCCGGCCGAGTTCGCCAAGCTGGCGATCATGATCTTCCTCGCCTCCTACCTCAACGACACGCGCGACGTGCTCGTGCGGGGGCGCTTCCCGCGCGTGTCGCTCAAGCACCTCGGCCCGCTGCTGCTGATCTGGGGCGCGGCGATGTTCCTGCTCGTCTTCATCAAGGATCTCGGCTCGTCTCTGATGTTCTTCGGCGGCTTCCTGGCCCTCCTCTACGTGGCGACGCAGCGGATCTCGTTCGTGCTGATCGGGATCGCCATGTTCTTCGCGGGCGCCACCTTCTTCGCCCGCACCGTGACCCACGTGCAGGAGCGCATCGACATCTGGCTCGACCCGTTCGCGCCCGGTGTGGTCGACAAGGCCGGGTACCAGATCGCGCAGTCGATCTTCGCGCAGGCCGACGGCGGCCTCTTCGGCCGCGGGCTCGGCGAGTCGCTGGTCGAGCTGCCGGGCGGCGGGCGGATCCTCCCCGCCGCCGAGAACGACCTGATCTACGCCCTGATCGCCGACGAGCTCGGGCTGTTCGGCGCTGCGGCGCTGCTGCTCGCCTACCTGCTGCTGGTGGCGCGCGGCTTCAAGACGGCGCTCGTGGCGAGTGACGGGTTCTCGAAGCTGCTGGCGACCGGGCTGACCGCCGTCTTCGCGCTGCAGGTGTTCGTGATCGTCGGCGGCGTGACGCGGGTGATCCCGCTGACGGGGGTGACCCTTCCGTTCATCTCCTACGGTGGCTCGTCGATCGTCGCGAACTTCGTGCTGCTCGCGCTGCTGATGATCGTCTCTGACTCCGCTCGGCGCGGCCCCGAGCGCTCGACCCCGCTGCGGTGAATCGCCAGATCGTCCACCTGTTCGCGCTCTTCACGCTGCTGTTCGGGCTGCTCGTCGCCTTCACCTCGCGCTGGACGGTGCTCGAGGCCGAGAGCCTCGAGCAGAACTCCGCCAACCGCCGCACGCTACTCGCCGAGCAACGCGTGCCGCGCGGGATGATCCTCGCGCGTGACGGCACGCGCCTCGCCACAAGCGAGCGGATCGGCGCCGGCGAGTCGACGCGCTTCCAGCGGGCCTACCCTCCGGGGTCGCTGTTCTCGCACCCGATCGGCTACTCGTTCGTGCAGCGCGGCCAAGCCGGCCTCGAGAAGTCGAAGAACGACGACCTGACCGGTGACCGCAACGAGTTCACCTCGATCGTCGACCAGCTGAGCGGCGGCTCGCAGCAGGGCGACGACCTCGTCACGACGCTCGACCCGAAGGCGCAGCGCACGGCGGTGCAGGGCCTCGGGGGCCGCAAGGGGGCGGTCGTCGCGATCGAGCCTGAGACGGGTCGCGTCAGGGTGATGGTGAGCGTGCCCCAGTTCGATCCCAACGACGTGCCGGAGCGCTACGCGCAGCTCAACTCAGACGTCGCGAACGCGCCGCTCCTCAACCGCGCCACCCAGGGGCGCTACCCGCCCGGCTCGACGATGAAGGTCGTCACCGCCGCCGCAGCGATCGACTCCGGGCGCTTCAAGCCCGACTCGGTGCTCGACGGCGGCTCCCCGCGCGAGATCGGGGGCGCTCCGCTGGAGAACTTCGGCGGCCAGGACTACGGATCGATCACACTCACGGAGGCGCTGACCAACTCGGTCAACACGGTCTGGGGGCAGGTCGGGGAGCGGCTCGGCAAGGCGACGATGTACGAGTACATGCAGCGCTTCGGCTTCAACCGCGAGCCGCCGCTCGACTATCCGGCCGAGCAGGTCACTCCGAGCGGGGTGTTCGCGCGCGGGCGCCTGCTCGACGAGGACGCGGGCGTCGACATCGGCCGGGTCGCGATCGGGCAGGAGCGGCTGCAGGTCGCCCCGCTGCAGATGGCGATGGTGGCCGCGACGATCGCAAACGACGGCACGCTGATGGAGCCTCGCCTCGCCGACCGTGTGGTGGCCCGCGACGGGCGCGTGCGCGAGCGCTTCGAGCCCGCCCGGGCGACCGAGGTGCTGAAGCCGCAGACCGCCCGCCAGGTCGGCCAGATGATGGCGAACGTGGTCAAGGAGGGCTCGGGCACGGCGGCCGCGCTCGAGGGGATACCCGTGGCCGGCAAGACGGGCACGGCGGAGGTGGACGGGCGCACATCGAACCAGGCGTGGTTCGTGGCTTTCGCTCCGGTCGAGCGCCCGCGGATGGCGATCGCTGTGACCGTCGAGCGCACTCAGGGCTTCGGCGGCACGGTAGCCGCGCCGATCGCGAAGCGCGTGTTGCAGGATCTGCTGTGAGCGCGCGGAACGGAGCCGGGTAGGTGCTGACCTAGAAAGATGGCCGAGGTGGCCGACAACACGATGGTCGACTCGCGATACCGGATCCTCAACCGGATCGGCTCCGGGGGGATGGCGGACGTCTATCGCGCGCAGGACACGCACCTCGGGCGCGAGGTCGCGATCAAGATGCTCCACCGCCGCTTCTCGGCCGACGAGGACTTCGTCGAGCGCTTCCGCCGCGAGGCCTCCTCGGCCGCTTCGCTCCAGCATCCGAACGTCGTCAACGTGTTCGACCGCGGCGAGCACGACGGCACCTACTACATCGCCATGGAGCACCTGTCGGGCTCGACGCTCAAGCAGCTGATCGACGCCGAGGCGCCGCTCGACCAGGAGCGCGCGATCGACCTCGGCATCCAGATTCTGAAGGCGGCGGGCTTCGCGCACCGGCGCAGCGTGATCCACCGCGACCTCAAGCCTCACAACGTGATCGTCGGGGCCGACGGCACCGCCAAGGTGACCGACTTCGGGATCGCCCGCGCCGGCGCCTCGGAGATGACCGAGACCGGTTCGATCATGGGGACCGCTCAATACCTCTCGCCGGAGCAGGCCCAGGGCCACTCAGTCTCGCCGGCGTCCGACATCTACTCGATCGGGGTGCTCCTCTACGAGGCGCTCGCCGGGCAGGTCCCCTTCCACGGGGAGTCCGCGGTATCGATCGCGCTCAAGCACCTGAACGAGCCGCCGCCGCCGCTGTCGCGACGGCGCCCGGACATCCATCCCGATCTCGAGCGGGTCGTGGTGAGGGCGCTCGCGAAGGACCCGGCGCAGCGCTACACGAGCGCGGAGGAGATGATCGCGGCGCTCGAGGCCGCCCGGGCCGCGATCCGGAGCGCCGCGAACGGCGAGCGCACGACCGTCTTCGCACCCGTCGCCCCGCCGCCCGTTCACCGGATCGAGGAGGAGACCGAGCTG